>ERZ808258.2-NODE-2-length-384683-cov-16.673084_pt1 | contig 384683 bp, 317 predicted proteins | sample MGYA00521280_ERZ808258 | MGnify/ENA primary metagenome ERZ808258 (study PRJEB31516, sample SAMN03275585) | gut metagenome | biome: mammalia-associated habitat; material: feces | host: Papio cynocephalus | place: Kenya | collected 2012-07-19 ...
TGTCTGAAAGCAACTGCTTGGCAATCTTCAATCTTCGGCTCATGAACGACAGCCACTTGGAGTGACGATAGCTGTCCTCTTTGTCGACATAGTGGTCGTTGTAGACAAAGTCCTTGTTGCCCGTGTTATAAGGCGGATCAATATAGATGACATCAATCTTTCCCTCGTGCGTATAGGCAAGGGCGGTGAGGGCTTCGAGGTTGTCGCCCTCTATGAGGATGTGGTTTGGCGCATCCGGATTGTCAGAGATAATGGCATGGTCAGGCACCTCCTTCAGCACCGGCAGTTCCTCACGCAGTCGCTCCTCCACGTCTTCCGGCTTGTCTTCCCACACAAGGCCGTAAGGCTTGTTCTCGGCAAGGAGTTCAAGCAGCTGGCTTCGCTCCTCATTGGTCAGCACTTCCAATGACTTGATGCGCTGCCGTAGTTGTTCCTTTATCTTAGAGTTCATAAGCTTATTTTTCTGTTTTCATTGATGAATTGAGCAGGTCTTTCACATCCACTTCAAGAAGTCCGGCTATGCGTAGCAGGGTCTCCAGTCCGGGCTGCGTGGTATTGGTACACCACTTGGACACCGTGGTTGTGTCCTTTCCCAACTGCTCAGCAAGCCACTTGCTGGTCCGCTTCTTTTCTACAAGTACTACTTTCAATCGGTTGATGTCAACTTTATTGTCAGTCATGTCAATACGTTTACCTTGATTATCCGGACAAAGGTAATCAAAAATGATGAAGTTCTACACTATTTATCCCAATATATAGCGAATAAATTAGAAAATAGTTCAACTTTATTTGCCGCTCGATGTAACATAAGCAAAAAGTGAGGTCGACAGACTGCCAATCCTCACTTCAAACCAGGTTTTCGAGTTGTCCGTTTCTTACTTCACCTTATACTGCTGTATCTCCTTGATCATGGCTTTCACATCTTCGCCGACCTGAACGAAATTCTTGTAAAGGATGCGTTCCCGTTCATCCCTTGACTTGAACGTGTAGAACTTGGGAAGCGGTACATAGCCGGCTTCCTCTTTCTTGATTTCAACCATATCGAAGTCCGTCTTGCAGTAGAACTTGGAGGTCTTGAACTCTTCGCTTTCCTGAATGTTCATAGCGTCTCCTTTGCCTGTCTTTGTCTTTACAAAGTCACGGGCAGTCTGACCACATATCCAGCCGGTCGGCATATCGGAGATTTTGGATGCGGGAACAAGGCTGTCCATATTCTCATTAAGGTTGATGGAGGTTTTGTCCCGGTCAATGGTAACGCCCTTTTTGAGCTGTACCACCTTGCCGAAAATGTCGGAAGACAACCATTCCAAGGTCTCTTTGGAACGGGCAGAACCGCTGACCACATTGCCGACAGTGGTGATAATCTTCTGCATACCCACCTTGCCATAATCCGCTTCGAGCTGCGGAAGTTCCTGGAATCCCAACGCCACCGACACCTTGTTGCTTCGTGCCGTACCGATAAGGCGGTCGATCTTGTGAAAATACAAAGTCGGCAGCTCATCCACAATGATGCTTACCGGGATATTCTTGCCTTGCCCCGTGTTCACCCGTGTAACCAGACGATTGAGGATAAGGGCGTTCAACGCACCGATGATGCTTTCCATTTCCGGGTCATTGGCAATAAGCAGATAAGAGGGATTCTTTGGGTCAGACACTTTCAAGTCGAAGTCGTCACCGTCCTTGTGGAATATCCAATAGCTCTCCTTGGTGGCAAGGCGCGAGGTATAGACACGCAAGGTGCCTATCATACCCTCCAACTGCTCCATTGCCTTGTTTTTCAACGCAGTCTGAAACGGGCCGAGCAGGGGAGCGACCTCGTTGTCTGTCTCCAATACCTCGAATATGGTCTGATAGCTTTCATTGAGGAACGAAAGGATATGCGGCATATCGGAATATCTTCCGAGCCAGTAGGCAGGTTCCACTTCCTCGCCTGCGGAATTGAATACACGTCCGGTAGGTATCATCCTCTTGGTCTGCTTGTCCTGCACCTTTTCTGCAGTGAGCATATTGCCGTCCTTGTCGTAAGGTTCTTTACCCCAATTACAGAAGAAATAGATGCAGGCTGCCAGAAAGTTGACGGCAGAGGTCTGGAAGAACTGGTCACTGCCACCGCCTCCCTCTTTCTTGCCTTTTTGTAAGGACTCAAGCAGGGTTTCTGCGGTTTCAGATGCGGCTGCAAGGTTGTTGATGTATTTCAACTGGATAGGATTCACCCTGCGGCTGTATTCCACATCAACGAAATTTATGATGTTGAACTTGCACCCCTTGGGCAGTTTTCCGAGCTTCTGGTTTTTCTTATAATGATAGTATAATTTGGTCGCCAAAGTCGGAAACTTATAATCGTAAACTACTAAGGCAAAGCCTTTTGCAGAGTGTTGGCGGATAAACGGTTCGATAATGGAGAAAGTCTTGCCGGAACCCGGTGTGCCGACCACCCACGTGCCTCGGAAAGGATTGCTGATGTTCACCCAGCCCTTGCGGAACTTGCCCTTGTAGTAATAGCGCATAGGGATATTGACCGAGTATTTGTTTTCCTGCAACTCCCGGCACTGCTCGAAACTCTCGTTTTCAAAATTGAAACGGTCTTTCAGCAAACCCTCTTTGAGGAACTTGGAGATGTTGTCAAGGGCAATGTGTACCAGTACTACACCGATTACGGATGCAATCATATAGAGCCAGATGTTCAGGCGTAAAGTATAGAGCCTTGCCTCCATCGGATAGCCGTACAACCACACGGAAAGCACAATCAGGCCTATACCTATTATAATAGGATAAAGAACTTGCTTCCGGCCATTGAACTCCAGCTTTTTCTTGTTCCTCGTACCTATGCAGGTGATGCAGATAAGCAGGAACGTGGCAAGTTTACTGTACGCAAGATTCCCGTCATTGTATATCAACCACCGTTTGATGCGTCTGTGTATGTCGCAGAGGATGCCACCCCAATGATCGAGCATGGCAGGGTCAATGGCATACTCGAAGAACTCCATCAGGATGGAGACATAGATGACCGAGCGGAATATCCTGTAAAAGCCCTGTAATTCTTTACTTTCTTCCATTGCTGTTATTCGCTAAATCCTTTGTAATCCGATTTTCAATCTCTCAATGTGATGATTGCCCTTGATTGATGAGCCTGAGTCTTGGGGGTGTCGTGAATTGCTCCGCTTCCCATGGAATAGAGCCATGCTTTGGCGGTCTCTTGTTCATTGACCTCCGTACTTGTCCAGTACCAGCAATCATCGGCCGCAACGGGTAGCGTGTCGCCTCCGCACATCTTGATGACTGGATTGATTTGTTCCTTGGCATGATAAAGCAAGCGCATCTGTGCCACCGATGGGATATAGGCGGATTGACCGTATTTCCACAAATCAAAAACTTTCTCCGCCAATGGGGAAGACGTGTCTTTTGTGTTCAATAGGGCAAAGGTGTTTTCAAATCCGTCCATGGCGGTTATGTCGGCGGATGTGTTCTGCTTCACGCCTATACTGTCGGCAAAAGCCAAGGACTCCAAATTCCACAAATAGACGGCATATCCGTTGCCTTCGGTGTCCTCATTGTGATTGATATGGAACACTACGGCAATCGCCCGTTTGTCCGATTGCTCAAAATCGGACACAGACAGCACTTTTCCGTCCGTGCACAGGATATGGCAGGGTTTCATTGCAGTGTCCGGGAAATCCCTGTGTTCGTCACAAGCCATCAAAGAAGTGGCAATAGCCATGATACCCATTATTTTGTATAGTTCCTTTTTCATCTTTCCTTTAGTTTAGAGGTAATTTTACACCTAAGACAATGCCCGTGCGGAACAGGTCTTCTCCCTTTATCATCAAATCGGCCTTGACCCGGGCGAACAATTGCCAGCCACCTCGAAGCACATAATTGTGTTCATAGCCGAGGTGGATGCCTCCCAAGAAACGACGGGTGTCACTTCCTGCCGACGCACCGATACGGACATTGCCGTAATGGTTGCGGCCACGCACCACACAAGGCTTGTAGGCGACACCGAATCCGTAACTATGGTAGTTCCTCCAGAATGATTCCGGACAGATATGACCGCAGGATTTGCATTCGTCCCATTTGAGATAAACGTTGGCAAAAAACTCCCACGTGTGGTGGTACTTGCCCTCGTGTTCGTATGAGAGGGTAAGATCCAGTCCGTTTTGGTACAGGCAGCCTACGCCCAACGAAAGACGGTCGCTGTTGCTTTGCGCTTTGCCGTTCATGGCAAATGTTATGACCGCGACCAATACCAATAATATCTTTTTCATCATTCCTCCTCCAATAATACACGGTTAAACGAATCGGCTGAAAGCACATCTTCGTAGTCTATATTCAGGTGTATGTTCCTGCCGCTTATCTGTTTCTCGGTCATTTCAATGGTCAGTACCTTGTCGTTGGGAAAGGTCATCTTCTTCAACACTATGACGTTACGGTAGCCATGACGGAATGACTTTGCCTGTTCAAGTACCAATGCGGGAGACAGCTCTATGATTTGGGCATTGGTTGCCTTGGACAGTTTCTTGTCAGCAAGTTTTACCCGTATCTGATCGATGTCGAAACGGATATTGGTCTTGTTCTCGATGGAGAAGTCAATGAAAAAATAATCACCGACCGCATAGATGTTGTTCAATCTCATCGTCATGCGGTGTTCCCGGTTTCTCGCGTTGCGGTATTTGGCAGGAGAGTTCCATATACGCCTCGCAAACTGTGTCATATCAGCCTGTGACATACTCACGGCCGGATTGTTATAGGCGTTACGTTCCCGGAACTCGATTTCCTTGTCAGTCACGGCTTCCTGCATCCTTGTGGTATAGAGCAACGCATACTGGGTTCGGTAGCGTTCCGTGACAATGGTGACGATGGCCAGTACCTCACCATCCTCGTGTCCCGTCTCCTTTGGCTTCAGGCGGATCGTGTTGTTTATCGGTTGGTCACCGACCACTTTGTCCGTGGAAATATCCACGAAGCGTATAGGTTCGGAAGCGGTAATGACCGTGGTAACTTGTTCGTTGACGGTCAGTTGCTCCAATTCCTCGTAAGTCTGCTGGGCAAATGTAGGCAGGCTCGACAATGCCGCCGTTGCTCCGATGCAGATAGTCTTGATAATCTTCATATCCATGATTCTTTGAATGGTTATTTACTTTGCGTTTCTTTTTTCCTGGCTGTTGATGATATAGACAAACGTACCGTATTTCAGGTTGACCTTGTTCTTCTTGATGTTCTTGCTGATGGCGTTGCTTGTCTTCTGGTAGGCATTCTGAATTGCCTGCATTCCCCATTGGGTAAGGCTGTTCCCGTTACCCCCGGTGTTCATGCTCATGTTGTTGTTGAACGCTCCGCTTGCCACATCCTTCGCTGTTTCCCTGAATGAACTGGACGGCACATAAAGCCCCTCCAGCCCGTCGGTATCATAGAGCGAAAGGCTGACCTTGATGATTTCATCATTCACCAGTACACTGTTAATGGTTCCCTTGACCCTCTGCGAGGAAAAACCGCTCATGATGGCATAGAGATAAGAACCGCTTTTGACCACCGTCTCATTGATTTCCACATCATCCAAAAGCCGAAGCCTGACACGGCTTCCGTCCACGGCCTTGACATCCTCGTCTATAATCGCCTTGATCAGATTAGGCTCATGCTCGTTTTGGGCAATGGTGTTGAAATAGTCGGAGGTCACTTTTACTTTCTTGACCATTTTACCCGGTTCTTCGCTCTCGGAAGGAGCGTTCACTGCCCGGCTGTCTTCGCTGATTGTTCCGCTTGCGGACACTCCGGTTTCCGTATGTTGTTCAAGACTGTCTTCTGCAAGCGGTTCAACAGTTGCCGCCTGCGCCTTTAGTCGTGCTTCCGCGAGGGCACGCTCCAGTTCTTTGAGGGCTTCCTGTTCTCTCGTTTTGGCATCGGCAGCTTCCTCTGCCTGTAATTTCTGCTGTTCCAGTTCACCCAACAGAGCGACTTCGTCCTGGCTGTACTGTGATTCGTATTTTTCCTTGTCATCATCGGGTTCGTCTCGTTCTATGTTATCCACAGCCGTGTAGTCGGCAATCTTGCCCCACGACTTTGCCATGTTCTCGTATTTGCTTCCTATGCCGTCGCCGCCCTTGATGGTGGCATCGGGCAGGTCGGGATTCAGGAACTCCGTGGTCTGGAGTGTCTTGTCGGCTATTTCCGCTTTTTCTGCATTGAAGAGGTCAAAGATGAAATAGGACGCGCCCAACAGCGGAATGTACAATATGGCAGGAAGCATATATTTGGGCTGCCTTAAATTGATTTTCTCGAATATCCTTTTCATCGTTGTCTGGTTTGATTGGGTTCAACAATGGGAGCAACCGGCTCCTTGTGGCGTTCTCTGAGCAGGCTGTCCTGCATTTCAGTAACACTTCTTATATCCTGACCATGCCGATAAGCCTTGGCAAGCCGATAAATGTTGAAGGTGAATGTGCCGATTACGAAACCGAATACCATGACAAGGAACAGTATCTTGTTCCTGTTGGCAAAGCCCTGTATCTTGGCGGCCAGTTTGTCAAGACGTGTCGTCTGGGCGAATTTGCGACCGGCATTCACATCACGCTCGTATTTTTCTTTGTATTGTGGATCGTTCTTGTCCGGCATCTTTTCACCGAACAGCATCCTGCGGAATCCTTTGGTGTTCATATCTGTAAATTTTAATAGGTTGCTTTCGTTTTCTGTTCGATGTCTTTATTGAGGAGGGTACGCCAATTCACGATAAGCAGTCCGTGCGGATTGTTCTCGGTTCTCGGCACTCGTTTGAGTTGCCCTGCCGTCACCAGTTCACGCATCAGGATGTTGCTTCTGCGCTCGATACGCTGCCGTCCGTAATAAGTGAACTTCCATATTGCTCTTGTCAAACCGCACACTGTCGCAGTAAATGGAGAATACGGCACTCGTTCCCAAAATGTTGGAGTAAAAGCCTTTCTCTTTGAGCGTGTTGTAGTACTGTGCAAGTCCGGTCTCGTCCACCAGGTACATCGCCTTTTCCATCGTGTATTTGATGTACTTGTCATCGGGAGGAAGCGTGAAAAAGAAGTGGTGGAACATTTCCACATGGCTCTTGGCTTCCACATCAAGGGTTTCGTCCATCGTGGTACGGTTGACCAATATCGGCACGTTGCCGTCCAGTACATAGACCTTCTTCTGCGCATCTGTCACCATTGTCCGTGCCGTCCAAATGCTGCTCACGCTGATGATGATACAGCCGACAAGGAAGAACGAGCAGATGATTCCCACTAACTTGATTTTGTTTTCCAAATTTCTGATTACCATTGTATATTCTTGATTATGAGTTTACGATTATCGCATCATGGTGCCGATTGCACCGGTAGCTGTCATTTTCGCCTGTTGAGCCACACCTTCGCCGAAGTTTCGGGTTGAGAATGCGGTATCGCCCTCCGGTATCATCCAGGCGGCCAGGTCCGGAACAAGGTTCAGGCATTTCAATGCCACGATACTTGCAGCCATAAGGTAGCCTGCCGAGAAAAAGGAGTTTTGCAGATAGGCAGCCATTGTCTGCTCACTTACCGTGATTGCCGTCAGGTTTTCCACCTGAATACACAGCACGATGTCGAAAAGCAACAGCACATAAAACCCTACGAAGTAGAGCATCGCACCATAAAAATGCACCGTCAGATACCTTGTCAGCCATTTGGCCCATGCACCTTCCCACTTGGGGAGCAGCGAGAACGCCCATTGGATTGGACCAAAAATCGTGAGCATTCCAAGCAGGATCTGCTGGCAGTAAATCGTTGCCCACCAGCCTATGCGAAATACAATTAAGGCTATGAGCATCACGATTTTATCTATTCCTACTACTATCCCGGAAGTAAGTGAGGTGAACCAAAGCTTGGCTGCATCCTTTTCCATATTGGTCACTTCGTCAACCCCGGTCTGTTCCATAGTGGCTTCAATCAGATTGGGGTCGGAAGTTCCGCTGTGTGCCACATCCGCCTGTGCTTGCAGGCTGGTGTACATCGTATCTCTTGCATAGATGAGTTGCTGCACCTCTTGAAATTTATCCTCTATCTGTGTGGCTTCCGCCTGGTACAGGTCATGGGTGTAGGAGCCGATACAGTTCGGGATATAGGATAGGAAATCCAACACGCACCAGTTGCTCCCGCTATTTGCCATACCCGTATCTGCCGGAGGATACCACCAGCATAGGATAATTGAAATCGCCAATGGCTTGAACAACTTCATGATATCCAGCGGCTCGTTCTTGACCATCATCTTGTACGCCATACCTGCCGCCATGACGATTGCGAACAAGGCCGCGAGTGCCATGCACATCTGGAGAATCCACCAAAACGGGCCTTGCGAACCTGTGAAGGTGGCATCCGTCAGGAACTCGTTGGTCTGAAAAATCACATCATCAATCTCTTCTTCAAGCAGATTGATGCCGAAATCTGAAAGTATATCTCCGCTTGCCATCTATTTTGCATTTAATATCATCTGTTCACACTCTCATTGCCGTCTTCGTTTCCGTCATCATTCTGCGACCCTCGCACTGCCGACCGGGATTCATTCCAGCGGCTCATGGTATTGCTGATAATGCTTCTTTTGTCTATCGAGTGGTTCTCCGTTGCCGAAAGGAGATTTTTCGTGGCATTGCGGTTGCTCAACTGGACGAGATATTTCACCAGTACATCGTTTTGCCGGGAGACATCGGCATAGATTTGTAGATACTCTTTCTTACGCTGCGCGTTGGGCACATAGGCATCCCTTGTTGCCTTGATTGCGCATTGATAGACATGGTAATAATCATCCCACCGTTCTTTTTCTTTTGGCGATCCGCCTGTCATCGTTATGCGGTCGATGTTCTTCTGAAACCGCCGCATCTGTAATTCTATCTTGTCCTTTTCCGCAAGCCAGGCCAGATCCACTTGCCGGTCTGCAACATTCAAGGCTTCAATCTTGGCTCTGCTTGTGAGTGCGGAATCTATGGCTTCCGCTTCATCTACCTGCTGAAAGGAAGCCGCGCCTGCCGCCGTGCGGTATGTGAGTTTGTTCTTGACCGTTGCCGTTTTCTTGTACTTGTTGTGCAGCATCTTATAATAAAGTTCCGGTTTGAGCGCACCGGCTCCGGTTTCTTCCACCGTGATTTGGTTCATCTTGGGCGAATCGTGGTTGTAGGTGACATACTGGGCGTTTGCCGCAATGGTTGCCACTAACAGCATCGTTGTAAAAATCCATTTCATAATTTCTCTATTTTTAGTTATCAATAATCCAGTTTGCCTGATTGTCTCCACCGTCCGAAAGCACCGTCAATAAGTTCCCGTTTGGTCTTGGTACGATAGACCTTCTCTTTCCAGTAGCCGATACGAACCTGTATGTACCGCCAGGTCTCGAAATAGGCACGGTTCAAATGCTTCTCAACATTGTCAAGAGAATGGTTGATGCTGTTCAGTACCATCAGCAAGTCCGATGTGGAACAAGCCGCCGCACCTGTGGCGTACAGAACCAAATCGCTCACGGATTTATATAGATATTCTCCTTCCTGGGCTACCATCCGTACGGCTCCGGCATTGATGGATAATATCAGCGTGTCCGCCAACTCTATGTGTTTCCGCTTGATGACCTTCTCATTGAAATCTTCAAGCATCGCCTTGTAGTCTGATATTCTTTCGCTGACCCCTTTGTAGGTGGAATGTACATTCAAAGCCGTGCGCAGGGACTGGTACATCACGTCAATCACATCGAAAGCCCTCGTGTATTTATCCAAATCCACATTCAGTTCCTTGTAACCCACTGTTTCCTTACGGCTGTACTCGTGCAGGAGTTTGTTGCTGTGTTCCAATGTGGAGCGAGCCAGCAAGAGGCTTCGCTGTTGCTTGTGGTCATTGATATAGGCTTCAACCGTCCCCACATCAAAACTCCATTGCGCATTTGCGGATAGGGGAGCCAGCAGCATTATCAACAGCCCGAGTATATATGTCCTGCCTCTTTTCATCGCTTGCCCTCCTCAATTTTCCTGTTTCTCGCATTCTCTATCCAACGGTCGTGACATTCCTCCACAAGGGAAAGTCTGCGCCCCTGATCATCGTCAACGGGTGGCAGAACATCTTTCAGCACGTCAATGATACTGCGCCTGTAGTGCATCATCTTTTCCAATGATACCAAGTCGGCGTAAATCTTCGTGAGTCGGGAATCCACTTCACGGGCTATCTCCAGCCGGTCGCTCGACCAAAGCAGGTGATACATATCGTTTGTTTTCGTGTCCTCCTGCGGTGCAGTACGGGCATATTCAGTCGTTATCTTGCATTTCGGATATTCTTTCGCGATTTCTGCTATACGGTCATTGACCAGTTTCGTCTTTTCCTTGTCGCTCATATCGGGGTCAAGTGTAATCACTTCCGCCACATGGGTACCGGAATACTCCGTTGTCAAGTCCCAGGAGATTTGCAGGATAGCCCTGTGTATCTTGATACCAAGGAAGTATTTGGGCTTCCTGACGATTTTCAGTGTCGCCTTGAATGTGATGATGCCGTTGATATCGGGGATTGTGCCTTTTCGGACATAGGTGTAGCCGTTCCAGGAGCCGTTGTCCTGCCAGGTGATATTGTAAGCCGTATTGCAGTCCTGCATGATGGCAGGTATGCGGTAGTAGTCATCGGTCGCCACGTCATTGTCGCTCCCGGCTTCTTCCTTAGCCTGTGCGATTTCCTCTTGCTTCTGTTGCCAAGCGGCAAGTTCAGGTTTCAACCTGTCTATTTCCGCTTTGTTCTCGTTGTATTTCCGACGGAGAGGAACGGCATCCTCCACACTGGCGTTGGCAATCTGTTTGATAAGCGATTCGTTTTCCTTTTCCAATGCGGATATTTGTGACTGGAGCACGTAAACCTTATTGTCCGCTTCCCGCTGCATGGCATCGAGTTCAGACAAATCCAGTTCCTCGCTTTCAGCTGTAGTCTTCATCGCACACTCCTTGGAATGGGCGTTGAGCGTATTTCCGCATTTCCGGCATTTGTACTGGGTTGTTCCTTGCCCAAGTGCCGCACCGTCCGAACAGGTGACACTGATTGTTACCGTCTCGCATCCTTTCAGTTTCTCTTCATTGGTTGCCTGGTAATAGTTCCTGCTGTCTGAAGCAATATAATAGACATAGCCGTCTTCGTTATCGTTAAATTCAGACAGATGTGCATTAAGTTGCCGTTTGGCTTGTAGTGTGGTATTTGCTTGAGAGAAGTGAGTTTGTAGATATAACTCTCGGACAAGCCAAGATAAGCAGAAGCTTCAGCGGTAGTCAACACTTCCTTGACTGCCCAAATACGCTCTTTCAACTGTGCAATGTAATTCTCGATGGTCTGGATTTTATCCACTACGTTAATCTTTTGTTCTAACGACTGGAGCCGCTCAAAAGGTTTCTCTGTTGCCATCATCGAAATCATGTTCTCCATTTTGGAGAGCATCACATTATCATTCGTCATTCTTCGATGTCTCATTGTTTGATGTTGTTAAATTTGACAATGGGAGGTATGCCCTCCGTGGGTAATCGATTACGGAGGGCAAAGGTAGGTGAGTATATTCGCTTGATTATGTTGAGATTATTGAGAATCAACGCAACTCTCAATGCTACTCTCAACAATTTGTTATTCCTTTGTTATACTTCTTTGTTTTTGATTAGTGTGATGTACTTGTCTATGATTGCCAGAAATTGCTTATCTATGGCATTGGGAGTGGTGTCTTTTATCCGATAGAGGGTTGATGACATATCGTGTTGGGTCAGTAATTTCTTCCCTGAAGAACTGATGACAAGACTTTTTTGGGCAATTACCGATTGCCAGTTATAGGTTATCACATTGTGTGAAGCAAGTTTATCCAACAACAAAACCAATTTGCTGTTGTTTCTTGAAGTTACAGTCTGCAATGTGTCTGCCGCATAACAAATGGCAATATTGTCTGCATCCAAAACTTCCTTAAACAAACAGACCTCATTGGCAAGTTGCACAATGAGGTCCAGAGTATGTCTGTCAAGTAAAGGTTTGATGTTGGCATTCTGAATGGCCTGAGCCGGATTCTTCGGACTGCTGCTGTCGGACTCGGTAGCGGATTCCGACAGGTCAATGGCGTAAAATTCGTTCAGAAGTTTTATGATCCCGTTTTTGTCCAATAGTTCATGGTCGAAATGTTTGCGAATCAAACTTTCATGCTTTCTCAAAAGTTCTATTACCGTGTAGTAATTCTTTAGATGTTCATTCTTGCTCCAGGCATCATTCGCATCGTGAAACTGATGGGAATGAGTAAAGTCAAGCACGTATCGCCTGTAACTTTTTTGTCGTGTGGTTACTTCGTCTTTGTAAGACTTTTGGGCTTGCTCAACCAACCGGATTAGCCCTTCTTTACCGGTCTGCGCAGGAGTCCATCGGAAACCTCGCATCGCTCTTTTCAAAAAGAGAGAGGCGCAAAGAGAATTTCTTTGACATAAAATATTATTTTAAGTATTGTTGTTTGCCATCTTTGCATTGATGGCGTTTTTGTTTTGAGTACTAAGATAGTTATCAGCAATGGTTTTTAGTTGAATATCGTATGTGTCTATCAATCCTTTTTTTACTATAAAACGAATATTACTATCCATACTTTCTCTGTTAGGCACTTTATCATTTTGCAAGCGGAAGCAGTTTACGCACTTTACCCATACATCATAGGGATTGTGTTGCTTAAAGGCCAAATAAACAAAGTACATAAGTGAAGCCTGTGTTTTCATCCATACTATAGGTTGTTCAAATGCCGTTTCATCGAAAATACCTTTGAATGCGGCAAATGTGGTGTCGGAGGAGATATATCCACCGTCCAGTAGGGCGGAGAACATTAAATGAATCTCATCTTCGCTATTCGGACTGTAAAATACAACTTTGCTCGTATGAATGAGCCGTTCATCAGAAGTTTCTTCATTGAACGTATTTTCAATGTGGTTGAACTTATCACAGATAGTCTTTAATTTAACATCATACCTGTCCAACCATCCGGCTCGCTTAATCCAACTGTAACCTGACACAAAACAAGCTTTGTGCGGAGTGTGTCCGTTTATGCTGAAACAACATTCTCCTTTTACCCACAAGTCATTCTTGTTGAATTTGTAAAATGCCTGATATACGAAAAAGGACAACTGCCGTTGTGTTTTAATCCATTCTACAGGCTTCCTGAAGGTCTTTTTACTGAAAATGCCGACAAATGTTTTCAAGCCGGTGTCTGGTGCGATGTATCCGTATTTCACTAAATCTCGATACAGCACTGCTATATCTTCTTCACTCTGTGGTGTGTAGAACGTCCCTGTCTGATGCGTTGGCTCAAATTCAGTAAAGTCAACTTCCGGGTAGAGGGCTTTGGTCGTTTCGTAAAGTCCCGTATTGTACCTCGGAACACGACAAGTGCTGAATCGCTTCCCTTTTTCCCTTTTCCATTGCTTTTCGAAAAGGATGTAGGTGCTGGGAAGTTTGCAGATGGTAGATACAGCATAGGCTATCACTTTCAGTTGCAGTGGCTTCGTTTGCGGCATCGGCTGATAGTGTTCTTCCAAAAGGCCTGCGCGTATGGCTCTTTGTAACAATGTCGCCACCTGTTCATTGGCTAAAGGCTCGATCAAATCTTTATATTCGCCTTTCACCTCTTCTTCTTGCCTTTCACAAAGTGACAGCAACGCTTGCATATTGTTCGCATAACAGTCAATTACCTTGACGTATGCAGAATCAATTTCCTGTCTGTGGCTTTGTACATAGTTTACTACTGGGGCAGTAAATTCGTTATTTGTCATAAGGTTTGCCAAAAGAGGAGAGGGGGCTTGTTCCATATATTGGCAAATCTCATTCGCCCATTTCCCGATATCCATCCACGAAGAGTCAAGTGCTTCAAATTCGATTTCACCATCCAAATCCAACTGGCTTTTCATTTCACCTACGATTCTGGTAATCTTCGTTATCTTAATAACGGTTTCTTGCCTTGTCATAAACACGGGATTTAATCGATGTCTGGAATCAATGATACGGCATTCTGCTTGTTTTTGTCAAGCACCTTCGCGTAGATTTGCGTCGTTGCCAGTTCTTTGTGGCCCAACAGTTTTGATACAGTGTAGATGTCTGCGCCCAAGTCAAGCATGAGTACAGCGAAGGTATGGCGGCTTTGGTGGAATGTTAAATTTTTATTTACTCCTGCTTTCATACTCCATCGTTGCAGTTCTACCGAAGTCCAAGCTCCATATGTAAATCCAGTAAATACGGGATCATCCGGGTTGCCTCTTTCACCAAGGTATTTTTCTGCTTGTGAGGAAATGTCAAGATACTCTTGTCCTCCTGTTTTCTTTTGCTTGAATATGATTCGTGTGTAGTCTCCGAATTTTTGAACTTCGCTCCATGTAAGCTTCTGGATGTCGCTTTTGCGAAGTCCGGTCAGGCACGAAAAGAGAAAAGCTCTTTTGAGAATAGGATAACGGCAAGGAGTAGCAGCCAACTGTTTTACCTCTTCCAATGTCAGATAGTCACGCTTTACTTCTGCGGCTTTGAATCCCTCTATTCCACGCAAAGGATTTACAGGTATGATTCTTTCATCGTAAGCCTGGTTGATACAAGCACGGAGCTTGTTGAAATAGGAAACCTTTGAGTTCTGGGACAATCCTTGGAACACATCCCTTTCTCTACGCGGCCCCGTTCGCTTATGCGTACCCTTTTCTACATTATCCAAGAAGTCTTTGAAACCTGTAATAAACTCCGGAGTAATATCTTTGAATGTGGTTTTCTCATCACAATAGATTTCGAGATAACGCAAGCAGCTTCTCCAGTTACCCCAGTTTCCGTCAGATTCAGGATTCTTGTGTCTTTCTTCAACCATCTTTCGATAGTATTCCAAAAAAGGGGTATCTTCTTTGAATTGGCGAGTAAAAGAGTACTCTCCGTTCTGCAATTCAATGAGGCGTTTGGATTTTATAGCCTGAGCGGTTGCCAATGTCTGTCTGTTCTGCTCACGTTCAATCGGAGTAGTAGCATCTATGAGGTACAGCTTTAAGTATTCTTTATGTCGCTTACCGTTTCTGTAGATGTCGAGATACAAGCTCACGTTACCGTTTGCCAACTTCTTTTCCCGTAATTTTACGGGTTCTTTCTGGATTGTTGTTTTCTTAGTCATAGCCTGTTCCTATTTTAATGAGAGATGTGGTTAATTGTCTTCGAGGGACAGTTTTTTGTCCCTCGCATCCCTTTCGGGGGACAATCTGGGGACAAAATTACGAAAATAATATTAGAACAGGCATAAATTATGGAGAAAAAGAGAAAACACAACTTTCTTGTAAAATCACTGATATTATGCGATTTACAGGCTTATGTTTTCTCTTTTTATGCTTTTTTTATTCAGGTCACTTCCCGACGCAGAATTTGGAAAATATGTTATTGAGCACTTCTTGTGGGGTTATGACTCCTGTTATTTCCATTAAGTCATAATCAACTTGGCGTAAGTCAAGGCTGACTAATTCTGCCGATACGTTGTTTGATATGTTGTTTATAACATTTTGCATATTCAGAGATGCCTTTACCAATGCTTCATAGTGCCGTTTGTTGACTATAATGGTGCTTGTCGAAAAGGAAACATTTACATTTTGGATGTTTACTAATGCTTTTTTTAAGCATTCAACACCGGTTTTTTCTTTTGCGGACATATAAACCACTGTTGGTGTGATCCCCAAAAGCTTTTCTGTCTGTGCTTTTACCGCATTTCCTTTTTCTTGAAGTGTTTTTTTATCAGAAATTAAATCTGTCTTATTGATAGCAATTATAAGTTGAGCCTCTTTGGGGATTTTAATCTCAGCAAAAGGTAAATTGTGTGTGTGTTCAGTGGCACTGACAATGTACACAATTGTTTGGGCTTTTTTTACGGATTCTATGGCTCTTGCTATTCCAAGGTTTTCTATCTTGTCGTTTGTTTGTCTCAGTCCGGCAGTATCGGTTAATCTGAATTCTATTCCTGATATGTAGATCTTTTCTTCAATGGTATCTCTTGTGGTTCCTGGAATGTCGCTGACTATAGCTCTTTCTTCTTCTAGAAGTGCATTCATTAGGGTTGATTTCCCAACGTTTGGGCTGCCGGCAATCACCACGGGAACACCATTCTTAATGGTATTCCCCATTGAAAAAGTGGAGGCTAATTTGTCCATTTCGCTTTTTAACTCATTTGCCATGCTTAACAGTTGCGGGCGTTGGGCAAATTCCAAATCTTCGTGGTCGGAAAAATCTAATTCCAATTCGAGTAGGGTACGCAGGTTTATTATCTTTTCGTGCATAATAGCAAGCATATCTTTTATTCCGCCCCTTAGCTGGTTTATAGCTATTTTGTTGTAGGCTTCGGAATTGGCAGATATGACATCTGCAACAGCTTCGGCTTGGCTTAAATCCATTTTGCCGTTTAGAAAAGCCCTTTTGGTATATTCGCCAGGTTGGGCAATTATGCAACTGTTGGATATTAGAATTTGAACTATTTTGGACAATATGTATTGCGAACCGTGGCAAGAAAATTCCACAGAGTTCTCTCCCGTATATGAATGAGGTGCATAAAATGGCACTCCTACAACTTCATCTATAACTTGGTTCTCATATTCAATAGTCCCTAAAGTCGCGTGGTTGGCGTGGACGGAGTGGAATGGCTTTCTGTTTTTGGGAAAAAATATTTTTGATGCTATGTCTATTGCTTTGCAACCGGAAATTCTTATAATTCCCAAAGCTCCTCCCGGCGCAGTGGCAATGGCGCAGATTGTATCATTCATATAGGATGCGGTACGGCGAATTTAAATTCTTTCTAATACTTTTTGAACCAAGTTCTCCATAGCCAACTTGTAGTCGGTTAATGCTTCCTCTTGCCGTCTGTTTGCTACTACCATACATATACAAGCTGCTTTGTGTCCCAATATAGAAGCAAGACCGGCTAACGCCGAACTTTCCATTTCGTAATTTGTTATTTTCATGCCGTTGTACGAAAAAGACTCTATTTTCTCATTTTGCATTGTATCTGCGGGTTCTGCTCGCAAAAAACGCCCTTGAGGCCCATAAAAGCCGCCGGCGGAAACGGTAATTCCCATAATGGAATCATTGCCGGCAATTCTTTTTGTAAGTTCTTCGTTTTCTATAGAAACATATGGGTATGCGGCACAACACCAATTGTTCCAGCCCAAATGTTCTACGAAAGCTTTTTCTATAGTCAAATCGCATACATCCGAACGTAGCTTGTAGAAGTTGAGCAGTCCGTCCAAACCAATGGAGCGTGTAGAACAGATGAATGTGCCAAGTTTCGTTTCCTCTTGAAGTCCGCCACAAGTTCCTATTCTTACAATTTCCAGACTTCTCTTTTGGTTTTTGTCTTTTCGGGTGTTGAAATCTATGTTTGTCAGGGCATCAAGTTCGTTAATAACAATATCAATATTCCCGCATCCGATGCCTGTCGATATAACTGTTACGCGTTTCTTCTTATAAAGACCTGTTACCGTGTGAAACTCCCTGTTTTGAATTTCAAATTCTATATCATCAAGATATTTGGATATAAGTTTTACTCTTCCCGGGTCGCCTACCAATATAATTTTGGATGCTATTTGTGTTGGTTTGATATGAAGGTGGAAAACAGAACCGTCATCATTTATTATCAACTCAGAAGGTGCGTAAGTCTTATTCATATTTGGCATAAGTTGTAGCTCATTTTTTCAATTCTTCTTCTCTAATGGATTTCTCCAACTTGGAAATTTCTGCGGCAAGCCTCTCTGTCTCTTTTTCTTCTTTTAATATGTTTGCGGCCATTTTCTTTTTTTCATCCGGTGTTGCCTTTGCATATTTGTCGCGTTCTGTATCCAGATTGGATTTTTTTGTTTTCAAAGTTTTTTTTGCTTCCAACCATTGTGAAGCGTGGCTTTTGGCTTGGGCTTGCTTAAAGTCATTCAATGAAGTATATGTTTTGGCATCGTTAATGACGAATATGAAATCATTTCCCGGTTGCGTGGTTTTTTCTTCTGAAAAGACATTTTTCAAACGGTTTATGGCATTTTTTACGTCATTGTCTTTACCGGACCACGTTGTTTTTATGGAGCTAATTTTGGCATAGCCTATTAAAGCTTCATCGTCTGTTTCCGCGCCATAGTTTGTTCTCGTGTCATTTGGAATGAACACATAAACGCATACTTTCCCTTCGGGTTGGCGTCTGTCTGAAGCAAACCATCCCAAGTTGCTGGTTTCGTCAATTACGTACAGGTAATCATTTGATGGAGAGTTGAATGGCATCCCAATATTTTCAGGTTTCAAGAAACAGCCTTGGTCTTGGGAATACTGCGCCACAAAAATATCATATCCGCCGATACTTTCTTCTCCTTTGGCGGAAAAATACAGAGTGAAGCCGTCCGTCAGGACAAAAGGCGTTATTTGGTCATATCCGAAATCTTCAAGACCTTTCACTTGTTTGGCTTCACCCCATTTGTTGTCAAGACGGTCGCGGGTGAAAAGATACATACTGTTGTCTTTGTAGGTGCTGTAATATATCTTATCAAAAAGCTGTGGAGTGTAGGCGATGCAATTTCCTTTTGCCGTGGCATCCTTTTCGCTTTTTAGCAGGTTTTTAAGATAACCGATTTTGCCAGATTCGCTGCTGATGCGATAGACATCCAAAATTTTGTCTTTGTCCACGACAACGGAATCTATAAAAACGACCTTTTCCGTACTGGACAGCATATCCTGCCCATGATTGGCAATACCAAGCAGGTTTTCGAGACTGTCAGTATTTTGCTGTTTTCGCCGTGCGGTTTGAAGTTCTTTGCTGATAAGCGTTGACGCTTCTTCGAACTCGTATTTTTCAAAAAGTTCGTTTGCGTTAGGTTTTGTATTGACAATGTTTGCCTTTTTGTTTTTAACTTGGGCAAACAACCCGCCAAACAGAACAGACAGTATTATGACAGATATGAATCTTTGCATTGTATTCTGATATTTCTTGCTAAATTAGATATTATTTGCGTAGTGGCAAAGTTCATGCAAACAAATTTCTCTTAGCTTCTGAAACCAAATTAAGAATCTGCTTCTTTAACGAAGAGTTTTTCTCCAAATCTTCCAAAGAAAGATGAGTCTTATATCGCCAATATTGTTTGCTGTTTGCCGGGTCGTTGATTTGCTCTAACTCCAAGTCGTTAGTGCGTGCATCTTTGTTGATTGCTGTCCAATCTTGGAAAGAAAGCAGGCAAAGCATGGCAGGAGAATGCAAATGTTGCCTTACAACCCGTGTGCAGATGTTTTCGTCTGCTTCTGCGGGAACGTTTTCGTTTATTCCCAAAACGCCGTTTGCATAACGCTTGGCTCTTTCGGGAAACTTTTTCCACCACAATCTGAAAGAAGGCATATCATGCGTGGAGATTGTTGCAACGGAGTTATAAGGATATTTTGAGACATCCGCAAATTCCGCTCCAGACTGTTTGGGCATATTCTGGATTTCAAGAGAGAGAATGCCCAGTTTGCTAAGCACCCCTGTTATGCACGAAGGCAGCATTCCCAAGTCTTCGGCGCAAGGCAACATCGCAGTGGCATGCGTTATTTCCTGTAGTTTTTCCGTTCCCTCTTTTTCCCACAAATCTTCATTCCTGTTTCCGAAGAAATCATTGTGAATCATGTCGTAGGCTTGCTTTTGCCTGTCGTCAAGGCTTTGGTATATAACATTGCCATGGGCATATATTGCAGGGTGGTATTTGTGTGGGTGCGGGCGGTCTTCAAAGAACAGTGTGCCAATATGTTCCTTTTTTAAGCAGAAGCCGAAAGAATTCAGCTCCTTCTCGGAATATGGCAACGCTGGTGAAAAATGTCCGTACTTTGCGCTTGTTTGGCTTCTTGGTATTTCCCAAATTCTGAAAAACCCCAAAACGTGGTCTATTCTGTAAGCATCGAAAAAGTCTGCCATAACTTTTAGTCTTGCTTTCCACCAGGAATATCCGTCTTTTTCCATTTCCTGCCAGTTGTATGTGGGGAAGCCCCAATTTTGACCGTCTTCCGAAAAATAGTCAGGTGGCGCCCCGGTTGACATATCCCTGTTGAAAAATTTCGGATTTTCCCAAACGTCACACGAATGCAAGTTCACGCCAATGGGAATGTCGCCCTTTAGGATTACTCTCTTTTTGTGTGCGTAAATTTGGGCGGACTTCATTTGCGAAAAAGCCAGAAATTGCACAAACTGGTAAAATTCCGCCTTGCTTAGCAGTTTTTTTTCGCCTTTGGTTTTATTGGCATCGTAAGTTTCAAAGCCATCCCATTTGCTAAAATCAAGAGTATTGTATTTGTCTCTCAAAGCGCAATAAGCAGAATACGGCATAAGCCATGATTTGTTGTTTTCCTTGAAGTTAACAAACTTTACGCTATCTTTCAGTTTGTGTTTTTCTGATTTGTATATTTCCGCAAGAGCTTGCATCTTGAATTTGAAAGTTTCTTCATAGTCAACTGTTGGAAGCTCATTTATCTTTGGGTTTGCAGGGATATTATATCCAGCCTCTTTAAGACTAATGTAAATAGGGTTTAATGCAAAGGCGGAGACCGAGTTGTATGGGTATGAGTCTTTCCATGAACCGAAAGTGGTTGTGTCGTTTATCGGCAGGAGCTGTAGTGCGGAAAATCCCACTTCTGAAGCCCATTTTATGAAGCGTTTCAAATCAGCGAAGTCTCCAATGCCATAGCTGTCTTTCGAGTGCAATGAGAACAGCGGTACGACAATCCCTGCACAATGCCAGTCTGTAAAATCAGGAATCCTGACCCAGCCGTCGTTTATTATGCACCGTCCCTGTTTAGGACTGACGTTTATGCTCCTGTTTTCACCGTTTTCCCACAAAACTTCGCCCTTGTATCTTATAACATACTTGTATTGTGTTCCTATGGGTATGGTGTCTGTTTCTGCTGCATATACGTATGCGGCGTGGCGTGTCATCTTTACGCCTTTGCTTGGGCCCCAATTTCCCAAAGTGCCGTTTTCGCCGGTAATGAGTACGTTGAAGTCCTCGCTCCGGGGTGTTAAAAGATGCACGCAGAACAGCATTTTGTTTTTGCATACAAGTTTGTTACGCCGTTTGGCTGTCTTGAAAATACAATCAGCCAAAGCCGACCTCCCGTAATTTATTTGGCGTATGTCGTATCTCCAAATGTCTTGGAAACTCAGGTTGCGGACGTTGTTTGTTATGTCGGCTGTTATGGCGCGTTTGGGGAACGCCGTTTCGCGGGACACAATACGGTTGTTTTCGAAAACGATATAGTGATAATAATAAATGTTCCCCATTTTCAAATCTACGGCAAAGTTTCCCTCCCATACCCCATTTTCATATGGAGAAAGACTTAAAACCGTGCCGGGGGTGTTGGCGGATGATATTTTTACGGCAACGGTTTGCCCGAAAACCGTATGGTAATTAATTCTGAAACATATTTGATGTATCATGACAGTCATGCTTTTTTGCAGATACAAAGATACGCTTTTCTGAAGAAAGTGTTTTAAGGATTTGTTTCGTTCCAATGTAAAAGCAAATGTGTACCGGTTTGCGTAATGTGTTGGTTTCGAGAAAGATAATCAAACAAAAACCGTTTGTTGTAACAACTTGTTTTTCAGATGTTTGCAATGGCGCGAAAAAGGTCTGATGTAGTTTGGATTATGTCTGATGTAATTTTTCCTACATTTGACGTGGTTTTTCCCACGTCAAATGTGCTTCTCGGAACGTTTCGAAGAGAAGCGGCCGCTTCCGGTTTTGCGCGAATTGATATTGCAACAGGTGTCCCGCCGTCCGAACCATGCCATAATATCCCAAAGCCAACGCCGCCATATAGCAAAACTGTGCAATTCAGTCCAAATTTAGAAGTCCCTTATCACGAACTCTCGTATTACGTATAAAATTCGTAATTTTGTAGCGCATTACGCGAACGTGGCTTACAATAAATGAAATTGGTTGTAATAACAAGACCCGAATATTTCGTTGTGGAGCATCTGTTGATACATGAACTCTTCAATGAGGGGCTTGATATTCTTCATTTGCGCAAGCCAAGCGGAAATTCCTCTTTGTGCGAACGGCTTCTGTCAATGCTCTCCGAAAACGAAAGGGGAAAGATTGTAATTCATGACAATTATGAGCTTAAAGGCAAATACGGTTTGTATGGCATTCACTTGAACAGCCGCAATCCCGAAAGCCCGAAAGGGTATAAGGGGAATGTGTCGTGCTTGTGCAAATCGCTTGAAAAGGTGAGGGAATGCAAGCGGAAAATGAAATATGTGATGCTTGGTCCTGTTTTTGACAGCGATTCGGCATACGCCAATGAACCCCAGCTTTCTTTGGGAAAGCAGCAACTGCGCGCTGCGTCGGACGAAGGGATTATAGACAGCAATGTGTTTGCCTACGGAGGCGTAAGTACGGATAACATTGGGGAACTGCGTAATCTCGGATTTGGCGGAGCTGTGGTTTATGGCTCTTTGGCAAAAAGGTTCAACCCTGTGTCGGCAGATGATTTCAAGGAATTTATCCGTTATTTCCGTTTGCTGCGGCGTGCTACAGAATAGAAAAGAACAATAACAAATACAAAGATAATTATGAGCGAAAAACTTCCTTACATGGTTTTTTCTGGAACAAAGTCAAAATATTTGGCAGAAAAAATATGCTCTTCGTTAGGCTGCCAGTTGGGCAAGCTGCAAATCACCACCTTTGCTGACGGGGAATTTGCGGTTTCTTACGAGGAATCCATACGCGGCCGCGATGTGTTCCTCGTGCAGTCCACATTCCCTAATTCAGACAATCTGATGGAGCTTCTTCTTATGATTGACGCAGCCAAACGTGCGTCTGCCCGCAACATCGTGGCGGTGATTCCGTATTTTGGCTGGGCGCGTCAGGACAGGAAAGACAAGCCGCGTGTATGCATCGGCGCAAAACTTGTGGCGGATCTCCTTAGCGTGGCTGGAATAAACCGTTTGATAACAATGGATCTGCACGCAGATCAGGAGCAGGGATTCTTCAACGTTCCTGTTGACCATCTTTACGCTTCCACGATAATGCTGCCGTATGTAACGTCCTTGAATTTGAAAAACCTTTGCATAGCGACTCCTGACGTTGGCGGTTCAAAGCGTGCAAGCGTTTATGCAAAATATTTCGACTGTCCGCTTGTGCTGTGCAACAAGACCCGCAAATGCGCAAACATCGTAAGCGAGATGCAGGTTATCGGAGATGTCAAGGGCATGGATGTCATTCTTGTGGACGACATTGTGGACACGGCGGGAACAATCACTATGGCGGCAAACATGATGAAGGAAAAGGGCGCAAACTCTGTGCGCGCCATAGCTTCGCACTGCGTAATGTCAGGCCCTGCAAGCGAGCGCATACAAGACTCCGCAATAGAGGAAATGGTGTTTACCGACAGCATTCCTTATTCCAACAGATGCGCGAAAGTAAAACAACTTACCATTGCGGGAATGTTTGCGGAAACAATCCGGCGTGTGGAAAACAACGAGTCTATATCCGACCAATATCTGGTATAACGTAGGGTGGGGGACAGCATGAGCAGGAAACGCAGAAGGCTTTGGACCGTTCCGAAAGGTGTTAAACCTACGGATTTGGAACTTCGGGTGATGGCGGCAGAGGAAAGCGGTGCGGAAGTGCCGCCACGCAAACTTATCAAGACCGAAGAACAGATAGAGGGCATACGTCTAAGCGGCATTGTCAATACTGGCGTGCTTGACGAAGTGGCTTCTAAAATCCATGCTGGTATGTCAACCGAGGAAATAGACAGGATTGTTTACGAATATACGGTTGGGCATGGCGCAATTCCCGCTCCGCTTAACTATGAGGGCTTTCCAAAAAGTGTTTGCACGAGCATAAACGAAGTTGTCTGCCACGGCATACCAAATAAGTTTGACATCCTTAAAGAAGGGGACATTATAAACGTTGATGTGTCAACTATCTTGAACGGGTATTTCAGTGATGCGTCGCGAATGTTTGTCATTGGAAAGACTACGCCCGAGAAGCAACGCCTTGTGGATTGCGCACGCGAATGCCTTGAAGTGGGGATGGAAGCTGCAAAGCCGTATGGCTTTTTGAGCGACATAGGCTATGCAATAACAAAACACGCCCATAAAGCCGGTTTTTCGGTTGTGCGTGATTTGTGCGGGCATGGTGTGGGATTGGAGTTCCACGAAGACCCCGATGTCGAGCACTACGCGAAAAAGCCTGGGCGCGGCATGATGCTTGTCCCTGGTATGGTGTTTACCATAGAGCCGATGATAAACATGGGCGATTGGCACGTGTTTGTTGATGCGGCAGACAATTGGGCTGTTGTCTCAGAAGACGAACTGCCGAGTGCGCAATGGGAGCATACATTTGTCATGCGTGAACACGGGCTTGAAATACTGACTCATTGAAATTAAATGTCGAAAATCAGATGCCTAAGGAAAAGATAACGATATTGGGAATAGAATCCAGTTGCGACGATACGTCGGTAGCGGTTGTGCAAGACGGCTTTCTGCTGAGCAACGTAACGGCTTCTCAAGCCGTTCATGAAGCCTATGGAGGTGTTGTTCCGGAACTTGCATCGCGTGCGCATGAAAAAAACATCGTACCGACAGTGGACCGTGCCTTGAAACTGGCAGGAGTTAACGCGGATGAGCTTTCGGCGGTAGCCGTTACTTTAGGTCCGGGGCTGATGGGGTCTTTGCTTGTCGGGGTGTCTTTTGCCAAGGGCTTGGCAATATCGCTCGGCATACCGCTTATAGATGTCAACCATTTGCAGGGACACATTTTGGCGCATTTCATTCGTACAGACGATGAAGCAGCCCATATCCCGGATTTTCCTTTTATTTGCTTGCTCGTCAGTGGAGGAAATTCCCAAATAGTGAAGGTGAACTCCTATAAGGACATGGAGATTTTGGGACAGACCATAGACGATGCGGCAGGGGAGGCCATGGACAAATGCTCCAAGGTAATGGGGCTGGGATACCCCGGCGGCCCGATAATTGACAAACTTGCCAGAAAAGGGAACAGCAAGGCTTTCCATTTCAGCAAGCCGAACATCCCCGGTTTTGATTACAGTTTCAGCGGCTTGAAGACCTCTTTTTTGTATGAGCTGAGAAAATGCGTAAAAGAAGACGCGGATTTTGTGGAGAAGCATAAAGAAGACCTTGCAGCATCCCTCGAACATACCGTGGTTGGGATTTTGATGAAAAAATTGGAGGATGCGGTTGAAGCTACAGGAATAAAACGTGTGGCGGTTGCGGGAGGTGTGTCTGCGAATACGGGGCTGCGCATGGCCTTTCAGGAAGAAGCGGAAAAAAACGGCTGGGATGTGTTCATTCCCAAGTTCAGTTATACAACGGACAATGGGGCTATGATTGCGACTGCCGCATATTTTAAGTATCAGGACAAGAATTTTTGCAGCATAGATAAACCAGCATACTCACGTGTGAAAATAAACAATTAAAACAAATATAATCATGAACTTAGATATAAGAGTAATGAGCCGGGACATCAACGAGATGCTCTGGAAAACAAAGAAAACTCTTTCTACGGCAGAAAGTTGCACATCGGGGCGAGTTGCTGCGGTTTTGACTTCAACGCCGGGAAGCTCGGAGTACTATCTTGGCGGCATAGTATGCTATTCCGATCATGTGAAAACAGATATACTGAATGTTGATGCCAAGGTGATAGAAAACCGAAGTGCCGTATGCGAAGAGGTGGCAAAACAGATGGTTGTCGGAGCGAACAAACTTTTCCATTCTGACTATTCCATTGCCGTTACTGGCTTTGCAGGCCCTGGCGGCGGGACAGATGAAGCCCCGGTAGGGACTATATGGATTGCTGTCGGAAACGCGGAAAAGATTATCACAAAGAAGCTTGAAAAGGATTGCGGTCGCGACAAGAACCTCGCCGTAGCCACTTTTTATGCAACAAAGATGATTCATGACTATTTGAAAAACCTGCTTCCGGACGAGCCATAAATAAGTACAAGTATAAAATGACGGACGGCATTTCTTGTTTGTGTCGTCCGTCATTTTGTTTTATACAATGTGAAAATAGGAGTGAAGAGCATGTTTTGAAAGTTGAGACATTTCCCAATTCAGTCAATGGTATAGTCCCGTGCTAAACGCATTTAGAACTTTGGGTATAATGTCAAATGCTAAAACATTGTTAGCCCTTTGTCCCTCTAATGGGTCTTTCTTTTTAAATTATTCCACATAGCCGTTAACGTTTAGTTGGTTGGGGCTATAATGGATATTTGCGAGAAGTGTGTACTATAGTCCCATTGGGGAATCTCTGCGATATTAATATCTGGTAAGAGAAAGTCTTCTTTATCTGGATGTTCTGCCAATATTGCTTCATCGCTGATTGTTAATTTTGAACGTATCTTTTTGAAGAATTTTATTTCTGCGTATTTTGTGTAATTGTCAGCTTCAATTGCTTTGATGGCAAGTGATAACAGTATTAATAGTTCCTTTTCGCTCAATTCTACGGTAGTTATCTCTTTAAGATAAGATTGCAAAAATATACAGCCCTGCTCGTTGATTTCAGAAATCCATGAGTTGATGTACTTTTTGGTATCAAACTTGTGGAAGATATTGTCTTTTGCACATAGTTCTCTAACCATATCGATTTCTTCAGTGGCAATATCTCCATCGCAAGCTATGCAACAGAAAACAGTTTTCAAGTATAATTCTTATTTTGTCATAATTGCATCGTTTAATTATTAAAACCTATATGGGGTCTGTTGTCATTAGCATTCTTTTTATCCTTGCCATTTATAAAGGATCGAATGCGTTCGTATTTTTGTAGCTCATTGTCACTTAGTGAAGGACGTGTACTTAAAATGGCATGCTTCAAGATATCCATCGTTATCTTAGTATGTTGGCGAAGCGCATTTCGCGAGGCATCATTGACTATTAGCTGTATATCTGCCGAAACGTATCCTTGGGTCATGTCTGCTAATTTCTGATAGTCTAATCCAAAGTCGTACGGGCGTTTTTCAAGATACAATTTGAACAGTGCCATCCGTGCTTCAGTGTCAGGTACGCCGATGTAGTATTTTTTGTCCAAACGTCCGGCACGCAAAATAGCAGGGTCAATCATATTTGGATAGTTGGTTGCCCCAATAATAAAGATGCCTTTTTCTCCAGTTCTATCCATCTGTGCCAACATCTCATTCACGGCACTTCTCGACATTTCATGCACATTTCCATCATCACGATTCGGAACAAGTTCATTCATCTCGTCAATGAAAATCACTGTTGGTGCATTTTCCTCTGCATCTTTGAACATCTTTGCGATATTCTCTTGTGTGGCATTGACATAGCGACTCTTAAGAGTGGCAGGAGTGATGCACATAAAGTTGAATCCGACTTCTTCTGCAAAGTGTTTTGCAAAGAATGTCTTTCCACAACCAGGAGGACCATACAGCAACATCCCATTTGGAATAGTTACACCATAACGATGGTATTCTTCGGGATTGTGGAGAGGTTCGATAACTTCTTCACGCATTTGTTGCTTCAGCTCTTCCATTCCAGCAACTGCTGCAAAGCCTTCACCTTTCTTTTTGATAGCGGAAGAAACTGGCGTATTGTCGGATTGCTGTTGTGATAAAATCTTACGTTTCGTAGATTGGCGTTCTATCTTTACTTCTCCGTCAATAGCCTTTATAAACTCATCTGCACTTTGAAATCTATCTTCGCTATCATAGCTTAGAGATTTTGCTATCACATTCAGTAGTTGGTCGTCAAGTTCATACTTGTCCTCTTTTGTGAGCAAAAGTTCTTTATCTCGTTCTGCCAAGATGGAATCGATAACATCTTGCCCACGCTTACTTGAAACATCTAAAAACCAAGGCAACTCTCCATAAAGAAGATGGTACATCATCGCTCCAACAGAATAGAGGTCTGTCTGAACAGAACATACTCCAGAAAAACGTTCTGGGGCAAGATCGAATGGATTTAATTCATCTAAGTCTGGCTTAGCTGGTGACTGGTTCAAGAATCTTGCATATCCAAAATCTATAAGTTTCAAATCCAGTAATTCTCCAACGAGATTAAGGAAAACGTTTTGTATCGTCACCTCGTTATGAATGACAGGAGTCGGCAGCGAATGTAAGAAAGACAATGCCGACAACACGGACTTGGCTATTGTCTTTATCTCATATACGCTAATTTCTTCATCACGGACAATTCTCTGAGACAAGGTTTCTCCGCTTACAAATTCGGTGACGAACCAAGCATATTGGCTTCCGTTCATCATCATATTGCCAGAGTCTATAAACTGACAAAGATTATGGTGATTCAATAGTTTGGCAATCTCAACCTCTGTCACTTGACCATTATTATCAATCTGATTACGATTGAGTTTTGAGTAATTGATAAGTTTCAAGAAGCGTGTCTTGCCACTTGTATCTTTTACACGATAGGTTTCCGCATAAGACCCTTGCTTATGCGGAAACACTACTGTGTATGAATCTATCTTATCGCTTTTCTTAAAATACATATCTTTAGTTCACTATTGCTCACTCTCTGTCATGAATCAGAATGCATGTACCGCCTTCCTCTGTATGAAACCTCCTTAAAGTTAATCCATTCCAACAGAAGCGTAAAGGCTCGACCTCTTCATGCTCTCCATAAATACTGTCAAGAAACTGTATTACAGCTGCCATTTCTGGGGCATCTGGCTGAGTAGAAGTAATAAGCACAAATAAATCCGTAGAACAATGATTCAGTCTCCACGACACATCGCATATTTGTATCGTGCTATCACGCTCAATTGCCAAAGCATGATTTCTTATGCAGAAGGAGTCTGCGACAATCTTGTCACAAACATCTGCACTGTTCTTATGCTTGCAACCCAATAGGAAAAAGATACAAAAAGAGGCTATTACTGCAATTGTATATGATTTATTCATTGGTTAAAACGCTTTTTGTCTGCCGCCACTACGTCCGAACAAGAAGCCGAGGCAGCTCCATACCGTGGTAATCCACCACCATACATTGTAGGCAGTGCTGTAATCATTCGCTTTGTACAAAGCATCTCCAAACCAGCTACGCAACAAGTTCGGTATGAAGAACAACCCGTGCCAAATGCCGGAGTACCAAGTGTAATACTTGTCGGGATCAATGTCACAAAGTAGCCAGCCAACAAAACAATACACTAAAATTGTTATAATGATTCTTATCATAAATGTCTTTATTTAAAAATAGCTCCTATTATTCCAAAAACACAGGCAAGAATGATTACATTTAAAATGTAGCCTATTACCCAATAACCTTGTGCCTTCATTTCAGAAGCAAAGCTACTATTTGATGGAGTACTGTCTAACTGAGGATACCCGAAAATTTGTAGAGTTGAAGCAAATTCATAATGAATCCAACCTATAGGGCTTATCTTCGTATTGCTGTCTAAATCCAAATTGCAATACGTTGCAATTTCAGGACAGCACTTTGCCCAATTTTCTATGATTGAATCAAAAACAGTTACTATAATTTCTTTACGAACTGCGGTTTTCCCTTCGTTCACATCTTCAATTTCTGAATAACAGTTAGCCACTGCTTTAGCTTTATCCACTATCCAATTCAAAAATTCAATATACCCTTTTCCTGCATAAAACTCCCTTTGGTCAAATTTTTGCATTTTCGACTCCACAACCCATTCTTGTATAAGTCCAATCCAACCTGGAACATAAAACTTATGGTGAAAGCCATATACAGGTTCTTTGTTTGTTAAAGAATCATTTGCGACTATCAACTCTCGTAAATTATTCTTCAACATCCCATCAGGAAATTGTAACAAGATTTCTTCGTTTGTCATTTTAATAGTCCTCCTACGTTATCAGCATCGCAAATAGGCATAAGCCTCAACAGTTCTGCTGCAAATTGTCTAAGTCCCTCAGTTGTAGGGTTGTTGTTTATTTGCTCCATACCTCGGTTCGTAAGTTGTCGGGCACGTGATGCGTCTTTCCAACGGATTGTACCGAAGCTATCGTTGCAATACCGAATAATATTCATACATTGATAAAGCATAGTAAGCTGGATATACAAGCTTCTCACCTGTTCCAAAACTTGACGCCCTACCTGTACGTTCTTTGTTCGGATGGCATTGTCTGTTTGCGTGCGCAGTTGATTGGCTAACTGTGCAGACTTGTCGTTGCCCAATTCCTCTTGTGCTTTTTCGAGACGGTCAAACTCCTCTCGCAACTCCTTTTCAACACGCTGCCATTCTGTACCAGCTTCCAACTTTTCTATTTTTCTTAGCAAATCGCGCAGATGCTTGAGCACCTCTTTTTTCTCCGTTGTATTTTCATTGTCTGTACGCAAGGAGGAAAGCTCGGCTCTTAAATCACCCACGCCTATACCGCTCTCTTCCAATGTCTCAATTGATGCTTCTGCTTCATCAAATCCTTTATTAATTTGATTATTGGTATCCTCCAAAGTGTGTTTCTTGCCTGTATCGAAAATTTTCTCAATAGTGACATCGGTTGCAAGGAAATGCACTTCAATTTTCATCTGTTCGGAAGAGTCGGCTTTCAATGTGATATTCACAAGGCTGCCCTCTGGAATAAATGTGTCAACTTCGTCACCCGTGATAACAACATCTGCTACATACTCATAGTGCGAGGTTGGCTTACCTGCGGCCTCATCAAAGTCATCAGTTTGGTAAACCGGGACAGTCAGAATATCGCTTGCCACCCCAGGGCGGAGCTGGTTTGTAGTTTTCAAGTCTCTTTCAACAATTCCGGTAGCAGGAAGAGGCTTGTTCTTCTCCATTCCCTTAACCATTTCGATTACACTACGTTTCTTCTCCTCGCTCCAAATGCCTATACCTATATTATAAGGTAATGGTGGTGCCCCTACAACTGAGCCTTGAATTATCGTGATTTCATTAGGGAAGCAAGGGAGGACATTGCCTTTATCGTCATAACATGATATATTAAACGAGTTTGTCTTACCCTCTAAAAGGTTTAATTCTACTACATCACCATTAGAATTAATCTCTACTTTACCGCTTGCCCATGCCTTGTCACCTCTTACAAACTCGACGAAAACCTTGTTGAAAGCAGAACTATCAGTGAGACAAACCGGTACATATTCTGTCATTTCAACTGTGGTTGACTCATAGCAGACATCGAGTTTAACAGTTCCTACTTTTATGTCATTGTCGGAGACCTTAGCATCCAATGTTGACGCATAGAGAGTGGCACCTGTTGCCACAGCAGTCATCGGATCTATATTTGTGTCAACATTTGGTGTAACTTGCTCTCTCAACATTTGACGGATAAGTGGACTATGCGTCGGACCGCCAACAAGAATCAGTTTCGTGATTTGTGAGCCATTGAGATTGTTGCGCTGAACAAGGTTTTTGCAAATGTCCACTGCCTTTTGGAAATACGGACGCATCACGTCAAATGCTTGTTCCTGTGTCAATGTCAGGTCAAGCCCTATCTCCTTTCCGTCCTCATCCTCTCCAAGGTCGCCCAAGTTGGAAATAATGTCCTCATGGTCTTTGAATGAAAGCTGGTTCTTTGCATCCTCGGCATACGTCTTCATTGCATCACGAAGAACTTCTTTCTTTTCCTCATCCTGCAAATAGCCATCCACAGCATAATTCTCTTGTAAGTACGGTATAATGATGTTGTCAACAATGGCATAATCCAGGTTCTTTCCGCCAAGGTAGTTGTCACCTTCTGTGTCAAAAACTTGCATGATGCCATCCTCTACTTTTAGTAATGCGGCATCAAATGTTCCGCCACCAAAGTCAAAGACCATCCACAACCCGTTTTTCTCTTCTGATGAAACCCCATACGCCATTGATGCAGCAATAGGCTCCTGGAGCAACTCGCAATGCTTAAACCCCGCCATCTTAGCAGCTTCCATTGTGGCAGTCTTTTGGTTGACTGTAAACTTTGCAGGAACTGTAATAACTACCGAGCTAAAAGTTTCGTCTGTAACAAAAGATTTCAGAGTCTTCAACACTTCCGCAGACAATTCCTCAGAAGAAAAGTTCTTGTTCAAGTTTGTGCATGGATATTGAGTGTCGGTTGCCATCGTGCGTTTGAACTCAACGTATGTATTTGAAGCACCTTTGTGCCATGACTTTGTAGCACGACGTTTGTCTTGCGACATTGTGTTGTAAGCGGTCTGACCAACTTTTATAGAACTTTTCTTATTAACAGATACACATGAAGGCATTGTATCCATTTGTACATCAGTCTTAATTATTACAGGTTTTCCTTTTTCCATACGGCAGATAGCGGAATTTGTAGTTCCGAGGTCTATGCCATAGTCAATTTTGTTCCTTGCCATGATATTACGTTTTTATATGTTTTGACTTACGGTGATTTGAGCGGCTTGTATCATTTGCCCATTATAGTTTACCTGTGGCTTGGTTATGCCTGTGATGATTTGCTTGCCATCCTCCAAATCTTCATCTACAACGAAATTGGCACTAACTTTCATTCCTTCGTTATATGGTTTCCCAAGCAGATCAACAATTTCATAGCCATTGGCTTTGAAATTGTCCTTGATACGCTCTACTGCTTTTGCCAATTGCTTATAGCCTTTTATGGAAGAATCCATGCGTGACATATTCAACTCAATTCTGACAATTTCATCAGCAACTTTTAAGGCGAGTGAATGGTCAGGTTTATCATTACCTACAACTTTCGGCGTATTTGACATTTGCTTGTCAAATAATTCCAACAGTTTGTCATCAAGTTTTATGGATTCTTCCTGCATTCTACTCTGTGCAACCTGTAATGCATCCTGCGTCTTACGCACTTCGCCAATGGATGTATTACCAGATTTTATGCGTTTTGTCAATCGGGAAGTCACTCCCACTATGATAACAAGCAACAGTATGGCTATGATGCAAACCAAAAGAGTGCGGTTTTGCAAGATTTCTTGGTTTGCTTGCACATTACTATTAGTCTTGTCTATCATACCATTTACATTCTTACGGTCGGCAGATTGAGTTTCTGTCAATTGTTTGCAAGTATTGCGCAAACTGTCAATTGCTGCGCTTTGGCTATTGTTTTCACTTTTGAGAGTTTGTATTCTTCTGTCGCTCTCTTTCTGTTTATCTTTCAATCTGCGTAAGTCATTTGTAGTACTTGACTGTTGACTCTGCAAGTTAACACACTTTTCTTCCAATGACTTAATTTTATCATTGTCTGATGACGGCTTAGCGCTTGTTGCTTGACAAACGCATATTACCAACAATAGAATTGTAAATATCTTCTTCATTGCAACTCAATTACAAATACAACAAATTAAAATTATGACTCCAATAATAATTGCGATTAGGCATCCCCAATTGGTATCGCCTGTCGTTGTCGGGACTAATGTTGATGTGGATATTCCCAAAGATTCACATAATCCCTTTAATGTTTGTCGATTTTTATCGTATCTACTTTTGAACTCAGCCTCTTTATCAAATGAATCCATCAACTTGGTAGCTTTCCATGCTTCATTAGCAGCTTTTACGAGGTCAGCCTTTAGTTTCTTTAATGTGTCAAACGATGTTCCGTTGATTTGTTCCATTATAGCCAACATACTTCCATCTATGCCTCTATCATGCAAGACTGAAATATAGTTCTGCGCCTGATTTACCTCTGCTATTACATTGCTTAATGCGTTACTAACAACTAATGTTGAGAATTTAAGATAGTACTCATTATTTCGGCCAAGTTTTTCCTTTATTGCCTGCAAAAGAGGCTTTGTGTTGTTAAGCAACTCGATGGCATAACTGATTTTATCAGGTAAAGAATTGTATCTACGTAATTCCTTACGAATAGCTCTATCCTCTGCAAAAACCTCTGAAGGTGGAAGATTGTCGATAATCTTTTGAAGAATCTCAACATTCTCCTTACATCTGTCTACGGCCATTTGTCCAACAACAATGCTTCTTGCATAGCTTTGAAGCGCCATGGCTTTTTTAGCTGCATCCTGCTCTTCAGAATCATTGTAATAGTCTATTCCACATTGAAGAATCTCCAAACCTAATTTGTCGGCTATTGTTTGATATTGTATCTCAGACGATGAAAGCAAATCTTTCAATTGTGAAAAGAGGCTGTTTGGTATCATTCATCAAAATTTCACCTGCTTCAAGTCTTGCAGTTGCCCTTTTACCTTTCGATTTCTGGGCAATATCAATGGCATCTTGAATGTGAGTTATAATAGGCTTAACAGCTTTCTCTTTAATATGGTCTTTCCATGTAGCGTTTGTCGTAAAATGGATCAGTTTATCAGCATCAATTTCATCGCACAAGACATCAAGGAAAGAGAAGGTCAGGTCAGAAACATCGAAGCTTCCCCCAGTTCCAACGACAGCAGCAACCAATTGACCGACATACTGAGCATCCCCATACAAAGTCTCAGCCAAAGAGGCTGCTTCGGCATATTTACCACACATCAAGTCACACACTATAAGATTCTGTAAAGCCGAACAACATTCCTTTTTTTGCCAAATTTCCTCCGCTTTATCTATTTCACCTGCGAAAAGATGATTAAAAGCGACTTCATCTAATGGGGTTGTTTTTACAAACCAAAACTGAGCATATAGCATTTGGTCTTTGGGCAAAGTCAGTTTGGCTTCAGCATCAGCTACCGAAGCTTCTGTACGATCAATGGATGACAGATATTGTGGCAAATCTAAAGGAAAGGAAACGGGCTTGCCAACCTTCAAAAATGCTTTCATTCGATTATGGTTAGCCAGCCTTTCCTTTGCGGGAGAGTTTGAATAGACACCTAACAGACGATATGGATTATTTTGTATTATATCCACTCTTATTCCATTAACATATACTGTCAGCAGGCTCTTTTGCAGACAAAAATCATTAAAAGCACTCGTCTATACATATGAAAAAAGCGTAGAGCCATTCTGCCACCCGTTCCACGCTATAAAGGCTCTCGCATTGCCCGACAAGTCGAAACGAGCAACGCCGAAAGCCCCACGCCAGTGTAAGTATATCACTAACTTCTTTGCATATGGTTGCGTAAACAACCTGTGCAATAAAACTTGTATATAATACACCACATGAGGCGCTCTGCATTGCTTTGTTCTTGACTTGTCGTTGAATTTGCGAGATTCTTATAGCGTCAAAACCAAAGCGTACAAAAACGCCTTTTACCATTATGTATGTCCGCCCTACCTCTGCCCATCGTGGGCTTTCGGTATGTTTGTAGACGTGCAAATATAACACTTTTGTGTTAAAACCAGTTCGCCTGTCAGGTAAAATATGGTTTTGTTGTTTGATTTAACATTTCGAAATGCGATTAAGCTAAGGAAAACGGCGTTTGCATGAGTTTATTCATAACAATATAAGAAGACGCTTTTTATGCAGTTGCCGTTATATTTGTCTTACCACGTTCGTGGTAAGAGTACAGCACGTTCGTGATAAGAGTTTATAACGGATGTGGTAATAGTGTATGACGGACGAAGTAAGAAATGTTTTGCGGTATGTAAATGAGACGTGGGCTTTGTTTGTGGAAGGCAACGCTCTGAATTAGCATTTTCTCTTTTGGTTTGGTATTCAGAACGTATTCGTTTGCATTTTGTGCCCATAATGTTTATCTTTGTGTTCAAAAACAAACAGATGGGGATCAAATACGAAATACAGTCAATCAAAAACTCCCAAGGCTCGGGCAAAGAGCGTGAGTTTGCGCGGATTTATGAAAATCCGCCAATGACGGCAGGTCAACTCGAAAGCCGTATTCAGGCATCGTGTTCGCTTACAAAAGCAGATGTGAAGGCTGCGCTTTCGGCGTTGCGTGAGTATATGATTCGCGAATTGTCGTGCGGCAATCGCTTCTATATTCCGTCGATAGGCTACTTCTCGTTGTCGGTAAGTTTGGGTATGTCCGATGACAAGCCTGCGGGGAAAGTGCGCGGCGGCGATATAAAGGTGCGCAACATCAAGTTCCGCCCCGATGCCTCGATGTTGCAGGAAATCAAGGATAAGGTTAATTTTGAACGGGCGACATTCACGACAAAATCAAAAGAACTTACGGAAGAAGCGGTGCTGACCAAGATAACGGAATATCTTTCAGCCAACAAGTGCATTAATCGCCGTGAGCTGGAAACATTGTTGGGGCTAAGGCAAAACACCGCGCTAAAATGGCTCAAGCATTTTACGGAAAAAGGAGTGCTGAAGAAGGTGGGAAAATGGAACTCGCCAGTATATTTGTTGAGCGAATAAAAAGGAAACACCTTTTGTGCCTGAATTAAATATTGCCATAAAGAAACTAAGAAAATATATGGAGGTCTGCATCTGTCCTTATGGAATTGATTTGTATTATTATAGGCTGTTTCGTGCTTGCCGGTGTCGTAATGTTTATCGCTTACGGCATTGCTAAAAAGGAAAAGTGGCGCATACTAAAGCAGTCTCTTTTGCTTGTGGCTGCCTTTTGCGGCAGCATAGGTGTATGGTTTGGGGTATTATTGCAAATAGTGCTTGCAATATGGTTTGTCAAGCACTTTGTTCTTTGATGCAGGCGGCTTGTGTGCAGGATAAATTTGTAGGTGCTGATTAGGTTCGTGCATAAGTGTACAAAGCGCAAAAAAGCGTATCTTTGCATATTATAAAAATAAAGAGTAAGATTATGTACAGTTGGTTTGAATGCAAGGTGAAATATGAAAAGGAAGTTGGTGAAGGCAAACTGGTGAAACAGGCGGAGTCGTATTTGGTCGATGCCCTTAATTTCACGGAAGCCGAAAAAAGGATCATAAAGGAAATGAAGCCCTTTATCAATGGGGAGTTTGAGGTTAGCGACATTAAACGTGCGCGTTTTGCTGAAATGTTTGAAACGCAAAGCGAAAGTGCGGACAAATGGTATCAGTGCAAAATAGCCATTACCACTATTGATGAGAAAAAAGGTGTGGAGAAGCACGTGGCTCAAGTGATATTGGTAAAAGCTTCGGATTTGCGCGATGCCGTCAGACGTTTGGACGAGGGCATGAAATCTTCCATATCAGATTACGGCATAACATCCGTTACCGAAACCAAGATAATAGATGTATATCATTACGAGGAGGCAGAGCCGGAAGGTTTTGTCAAATTAGAAAACAAGGATGCGTGAGATAAGTGAAGCCATAGCGGAGATTAGGTCTGGAATACCGTCAGACGTTACTCTTGTGGCGGTTTCAAAATATCATTTGCCCGAAAGAATAAAAGAAGCGTACGATTTCGGGCAACGTGTGTTTGGTGAAAACCGTCCGCAGGAAATGACCAAGAAGCAACAATTGCTTCCGGAAGACATACGCTGGCACATGATAGGGCATCTGCAAACCAACAAGGTGAAGATGATTGCACCTTATGTGTCCATGATAGAATCGGTGGATTCGGAAAAACTGTTGAAGGAGATAGACAGGCAGGCGGCCGCATTGGGAAGGAAGATTCCTGTTCTGCTTGAAATTCATGTTGCAGCCGAAGAAACCAAGTCAGGTTTTACTCCAAGTGAGTGTCGTGAGTTTTTTGAGAACGGGTGGCACAAGATGTTCAACAATGTGGAAATTTCCGGATTGATGTGCATGGCGTCGCACACGGATGATGAAAGGCGCATTCGGGAGGATTTCAGAAAGGTTCATGTATTGTTTGATAATTTGAAATCAGAATTTTTCCCTTATGATGAAAAGTTTTGTTACCGTTCCTGGGGCATGAGTGACGATTATAAGATTGCCGTGGAAGAAGGCTCGAATATCGTTAGGATAGGCACTAGGATTTTTGGTGAAAGGGATTACAGTAAAACGTTCAATGTATGATTGATGTGCTGAGAAAATATTTTCCGCTGTTGGATGACAAGAAGATAATGGCTTATAAGAGTCTTGTGCCTGTATATGAGGAGTGGAATTCAAAAATCAATGTGGTTTCGCGCAAGGATATTTCCAATCTTTTTGAACACCATATATTGCACTCACTTGCCATAGCAAAGGTTATAAGTTTCCCGGAAAAGGCAAAGGTGCTTGACGTGGGTACCGGGGGCGGATTTCCCGGCATTCCCCTTGCAATAATGTTCCCCGAAGTTGATTTTACTTTAATAGACAGCATAGGGAAAAAACTGACAGTGGCAAATGCCGCATTAAAGATGGCAGGGCTTGAAAACGTGGAGACGGTGCACCGCAACGCCATTGAAGAAAAGGGGAAATATAATTTTATTGTCAGCCGTGCGGTAATGAACGCGGCTAATTTGACGAAAATGGTTGTAAAGAATGTTTCCTCTCAAAGCATTGGCACTTCACGGAACAGTCTTGTTGTGTTGAAAGGCGGTGATTTGAGTGAGGAACTGATGGATTTGGAACGGTTGAGAAAGTCGGACAAAAGATTGAAAAAGTGTGTAATAAAGACTTTCAAAATAAGCGATTCCTTTCAAGAGGAATTCTTTAAGGAGAAATATGTAGTGCAGGTGTTATTTTAATCAGAGACAAGCTATGTTGAACGTGCAACTTTTCGTTGTCAATATGATACGTGAGAACTGCTATGTGGTTTCAGACGAGACCGATGAAGCGGTTATCATAGATTGTGGAGCAATATTTCAGGAAGAATGTGATTGCATAAAGGAGTATATTGCAGAGAAACATTTATTGCTCAAGCATTCGCTATGTACGCATGGGCATTTCGATCATATTTTCGGAACAAAGTTTATATACGACACTTATGGGCTGAAACCGGAATTAAACGCTGCTGATATAAGGCTTTACAATAATTGCGGAGAGCAGTTGCGTCAGTTTCTCGGAAAAGAACTTAAAATAGAAACACCTCCGCATGGAGACTATATCGGAGAAGATGCTGTAATAACGTTCGGCTCGCACACATTTTCCGTTTTGCCGACACCCGGTCATACTCCGGGTGGGATTTCTTTTTATTGTAAAAAAGAAAACGTGGTATTTACAGGGGACAGCATTTTCAGGCATAGCATAGGTCGTACTGATTTTCCGTATGGGGACGAGGAGTTGTTGCTCTGCAAACTGAAAGAAAATATAATGACTCTTCCTGAAGACACTAAAATATTGCCGGGGCACGGACATCCAACTTCGGTAGGTGAGGAAAAGAGAGAAAATCCCTTTTTTACCACAATGCACTAATCAAACAACGCCATCAAAACAATAAAAAAAATATCAGCGATAATTTTGGCCATACTTTTGTCTGGCTATATATTGCTATTGTTTGTTACCGACTTGCCTTGGGTGCAAAAACAACTGTCAAGGACGCTTTCCGAAAAGGTTAGCAGCAAAATAGGCACTGACGTAAGAGTGGATAATGTGCAAATAGGGCTTTTTAATTCAGTAATACTTACGGGTGTTGAAGTTAAAGACCAAAAGGGTGGACGTTTGTTTTCTGCAAAAAAGATTTCAGCAAAAATTAAACTCCGCTCTCTTCTGTTTTCACCGCTTACCATCAGAACTGTGGGACTGTATAATGCACAGGCAAACTTGGTGAAAGAAAAAGAAAACTCAGAATATAATTTCCAATTTATAATAGATTCTTTGTCATCCCCCAAACAAGAAAAAGAAAATCCGCTAGATATAAATGTAAAATCTGTAATATTTAGCCGCTGTAGCATTTTGCATAATGTCTTGGACAAGCCGTACAGGAAAACATTTGATATTAATCATGCCGCTTTGCAAGAACTCGATGCAAGCGTTGGCTTTAGAATAAAAAAAGATGGCGATGTAAACATAAAGCTTAGAAACATTGCCTTTAAGGAAAAGTGCGGCCTTGTTCTAAAGCACGGATATTTGGACGCGTCAGTTGGCAAACATTTTTGCAGAATACCTTCTTTGCAGATAAGGACAGATGCGAGCGACATTGCTGCTAATGATATTTGTTTCTCATTAAATGACAAACGCCAGATGTCCGGCAGAGCAAATATAAAACCTTCGACCGTTTCGTTGAAGGATGTACAAGCCTTTGTGCCTGTTGTGCTGCCAAACGAAACACTTATTATGGACGCTTCCATAAAAGTGAACAAAGGCAAGTGGGTTATCCCAAATTTGTCGGTTGTTGACAAAGCGGGGTGTTTGGATTTGTCGGCAGGATTGGAATATTCAAAAGCAAATGATTTTAGTGTCAAATTAAAAAAGCTGCGGGTCAAAGAATCTTTATGGAGAAAGATGCCCAAGAGTGTTTTTCCCGATAGTCCTGTGATGCGGATTGTGAAAAATCTGGGCGATGTTGAAATGCACGCCAAACTGTTAAACCGCCAAGGATTTTTGTCATCGGAGTCAACAATGCAGACATCTGTAGGAACTCTTGGGCTGGGCATGAAAAAGAACAAGGATAGCGTGAATGTACATTTGGAATCCGGCAATTTGAATTTGGGAAAGCTTTTTTCCAAGGAAGATTTGTTGGGGCAAGCGTCTTTCAATGCGAATTTCCGTTTCCTTGATGCCGGGAATTATTCTTCTGCGGTAAAAGTATATAGACTTGGTTTCAAAAAATACGATTACAAAGACATAACGGCTGGGTTTGTCTGCAAAAAAAACATGCAGCACATAGTTTTAAGTTCACTCGACAACAATGCAGACTTGTTTGCAACGGTGAATATAAAGAATGCTGACGGGGGAAAAACTCAGTACAATATAGAAGGCACAATAAAAAAGTTTAATCCAAACGCCTTGAATTTGTCGGAAACACCCCCAAATACATATTTTTCTGCACAGCTGGATGCGATTTTTACTGGAAAGGATTATCGGGATTTTGAAGGTGATGCCATTTTGTCAAATATTTTGGTTTCAAAACCGGATACGGCGATAAATTTAGGGCGTTTGGCGTTAAATTCCCGAAAGGTGCGTAAGGGGAAGTTATTTACGCTAAAAGGTGATTTCGGCGAGGCGGAAATCAAAGGAAATTTCAATTTCGGGAAATTGGCGCAAGATTTTTTGAATGTGGTAAATCCAGTGGAAAACAAAACCAAACGTGGCTTCGATGAAAATGTTTTCGATTTTAATATGCACTTGAAAGATGCCTCCATAATCAATTCGTTGGCAAACACGGATATTAAGGTTGCAGGTGAGAACTTTTTATATGGACGAATAGACTCTCGAAATAACTTCTTTCAATTAGAACTTTCCGTTCCCAGTGTGCAGTATAACGGAGGCGTTTATTCCGGCATCGGCTTGTTTTGCAAAAGTGGTTCCAATGACACGTCCATGCGTTTCCATGCCTCAAAGAAAATTGAGGAGGGGCGGTTGGAGATAGAGTCAACGGTAAGGACAAAAGGATATAATTTGGAAAATTCCGTTTTATGGAAATCTACGGCAGGGCATAAAAACTCTGGGGAAATATCACAAACAATAACATTCCCGAACTCGAAAGGAAACAGGATAGAGACTGTTATACACCCGTCCGTGATATTTTTAGACGATTCCCTATGGCGTGTGTCTGAATCGCATTTAATGTATGACAAGGGAAGGCTGTATGTGTCGGGCTTAAAGTTCAGCCAAGGCGAGAATGAGTTGTCTCTGGACGGGGTGGTTTCCAAATTCATTGAAGATTCGCTGCAAACCAAGCTGCGTAATATACGTATTCAGAAAGTTTTGGATTTGGTTTCGTTTGACGACGTGCATTTTGACGGCAATGCCACTGGAAATGTGAATATAGCAAGCGTGCTCAACACACCGCGTGTGAATGCTTCGGTTGACGTTGATGATTTCATTTTCAACCATGCCCCTATGGGCAGTTTGAAACTCAACAGCCATTGGAACAACAAGGAGAATAAAATAGATATATCCGCCATCATACGCGACAACGTTTATTCCACATCAATTAACGGATATGTTAGTCCGGCCGAAGACTATATTGATTTGACTTTTGGCGCAAACGGAACAAACGCCTTGTTCCTAAACGATTTCTTCCCGGAGGCAATGCAGCTTTCAGAAGGACGCACTTCAGGCAGGTTGCGCTTGTTCGGGGATTTGCACGCGATGAACTTGGAGGGTACTCAGATTGTGTCGGGGCTTAAATTAGGCGTGGAGCCTCTCGGCACGCAATATACGGTGAAAAGCGATACTGTGTATTTCTCCCATAACCAGATATCGTTTCCTGCGCTGAAACTGTATGATATGTACGGCAACAGTTCTTTAATGTCAGGAGGGGTGAGGCATCGCGACTTGCACGATTTTTCGTATAGCATGAATCTTGAACCTCGTAATTTCCTTGTTTACGACAAGATGCAGGACGGCAATGAATCTTCGTTTTGGGGAACGGCTTTTGTTGACGGTCAGGTTCATCTATACGGCGCATCGGGTTATTTTACGACAGACGCCAATGTAACGCCCCGTGCAAAGACCTTGTTTGTGTATAACGCTGACCAGCCGGAAAGCCCAGACAACGTGGAGTTGCTGCGTTTCAGGAATGCCGACGCAAAAGAGGGGGCGAAAGATACGGTAGCGCAAGCAATGGCAAAAGAGAACGCGGGGAACAATGACATTGGAACCGACATACGCTTGAATTTCAACATAAATGTAACCCCGGAAGCAGAGCTCAGGGTGATTATGGATGACAAGGCCGGCAACATGATTTCAACCCATGGGCGTGGAAACATAAACGCACATTTTTATAATAAGGGCAATTTTGAAATGTTCGGTGTATATGGCATTAGCGACGGCACATACAAGATAAAGTTCCAGGATCTGATACAGAAAAATTTCATTCTCCGCAACGGAGGGCGTATCGCTTTCAATGGCAATCCTTTGGCGTGCGCATTAAATCTTCAGGCTGTATATACAATCCCGGCGGTGTCGTTGGCTGGAATCAGCATGCAGGGGAGTTTGCGCGACAATTCCGTGCCGGTGGACTGCGTGATGAACATAACGGGAAGCGCTTCGCAACCGCTGTTGAATTTTGATATAGACTTGCCTTCGGTAAGCGCGGATCAAAAGCAAATGGTCCGCTCCCTTATCGCAACCCCCGAAGACATGAATATGCAGGCAATGTATCTGCTTTCGGTGGGTCGTTTTTATACTTACAACTACGATATGGCAGCGTCGCCCCAAAGCCCAAGCCAGACCTCGCTTGCCATGAATTCGTTCCTTTCGTCAACTTTGTCGTCAAACATAAACAATCTGCTTCAAAGTTTTGGGGAAAATAACGGTAATTGGTCGTTTGGGACAAACTTTGCCACAGGCAACGATGGCTGGAACGACATGGATGTGGAAGGCTTGTTTACAGGAAGATTGTTCAAAGGGCGTTTGCTGATAGACGGCAATCTTGGCTATCGCGACAAGAGTGCGTACAACTCGAATTTTGTGGGGGATTTTACGGCGCGCTATTTGCTCAATTCGCATGGGACAATACAATTGAAGGCCTACAACGAAAGCAATGACCGCTATTTTACAAAATCCACATTGACGACCCAAGGTGGCGGTATTGTATTCAAGCGTGATTTTAATAACGTTAAAGAGCTGTTTCGCTTTTCCAAGCATAAGAAATCCGCTAAGCGTACCAAGAAAAAGGACAGTTCTAATAAAGTGAAAAAGTAATATAAGACGGATGTCTTTGTTTGCGGCATAATTTGGCGCAAAAGCAACGGACTTTTGCAAACGCTTGGTTTTCAGAAGTATGTTTATGTTTTGCAGTTCCGCTTAAAATAAAGATTGTCAAAGGCTTATAAGGACGGAAATTACATCGGACATAGAAAAAATTATGTCAGACGTAGGAAAAATTATGTCCGATGTGGTTTTTGCAGTTTCCGATATGTTTTTGTGCGAGTAAACCGTGGTGCATTCTTGTTCGCTTTTTCGGTTCGGGCATGAATATATAAATGAAGTTTTGGGTGCATTTCAATGGGCGGTTTTGTTCTTCGTTTTTTGCAGGTTGGGCATTATTTCTTAAATTTGCATTTGTAATTAAACTGTCATTTTACAATGGAAAAAAGCGTATTACAGAAAGCACGGGAAGCATATACTCCCAAACTTCCCAAGGCACTTCGCGGCTTTGTTGACGTGAAAGAAGGTGAACCCACCCAAAGCGTGGGCAATCAGGAAGATATCAAGAAACTTTTCCCCAAGACATACGGACTTCCGCTTGTGGAGTTTGTTCCCGGAGAGAAAAAGGCGAACGAACCGATAAACGTAGGCGTGATTCTTTCGGGCGGTCAGGCTCCGGGCGGACACAATGTGATTAGCGGTTTGTTTGACGGCATAAAAAGGCTTAACCCCGAAAACCGATTGTATGGCTTCCTTATGGGGCCGGGCGGGCTTGTTGACCATAATTACAAGGAACTGACGAGCGACATAATAGACAATTATCGCAATACCGGCGGTTTTGACATGATAGGCTCGGGGCGCACAAAGCTTGAAAAGGTTGAGCAGTTTGAAAAAGGGCGCGAGATAATAGAAAAACTCGGGATAAAGGCTTTGGTTATTATTGGCGGTGATGACTCCAACACCAATGCTTGTGTTCTTGCAGAATATTATGCCGCTAAAAATTACGGCATACAGGTAATCGGCTGCCCCAAAACCATAGACGGCGACTTGAAGAACGAGCAGATAGAGACAAGTTTCGGCTTTGACACTGCAACCAAGACATATTCCGAAGTTATCGGCAATATTGAGCGTGATGCAAATTCTGCACAAAAGTACTGGCATTTCATAAAGCTGATGGGACGTTCGGCTTCCCACATCGCGTTGGAATGTGCTTTGCAGTGCCACCCCAATGTTACGATAATCTCGGAAGAGGTGGAGAAGAACGACACTTCGCTTGACGAGATTGTTACCTACATCGCACAGTCGGTGGCAGACCGCGCCGCAGAGGGCAACAATTTCGGGACAGTGCTGATTCCCGAGGGACTAATAGAGTTCATTCCCGCAATAAAGCGTTTGATAGCGGAACTTAACGACCTGCTTGCAAGCGAGGAGGGCAAGAAGATTGAACCCAAAGACCACTACAATTGGATTAAGTCAAAACTTACGGGTGAGAATGCGGAAGTGTATGCATCGTTACCCGAAGGTGTGGCAAAGCAGCTGACAATGGAGCGCGACCCGCATGGAAACGTGCAAGTCTCCCTTATAGAGACGGAGAAACTTCTTTCTGAAATGGTTGGCAACAAGCTCGCCGAATGGAAGGACGCAGGCAAATACAAAGGTAAATTTGCGGCACAGCACCATTTCTTTGGATACGAAGGACGCTGCGCGGCTCCGTCAAACTATGACGCAGACTACTGCTATGCTCTTGGCATAAGTGCCTCGGAACTGATTTCAAACGGTAAAACCGGCTATATGGCTATAGTGAAGAACACAACCGCTCCAGCAGAGGAATGGGTTGCCGGCGGTGTGCCTATCACAATGATGTTTAACATGGAACGCCGTAATGGGGAAATGAAGCCTGTGATACGCAAGGCCCTTGTTGATCTTGAAGGCAAACCGTTCAAGGAGTTTGCATCGCATCGCGAAGAATGGCGCCGTAACACAAGTTTTGTATATCCCGGTCCTATTCAGTATTTCGGTCCAACGGAGGTTTGCGATCAGCCTACGCAAACATTGAAACTCGAACAGGGCAAATAACCGTATAAAACAAAAAGAAGTAAGTTCTCCGCTATGCACGTTAGTGTTGGCGGGAACTTATTTTTTTATCTGAAATGAAATACAAGAAAAGGTATTCAAAACACAGGCGCGATAAGTCTGGCTTGTTTGCAAAACTGGCAAAACAGCCTGTATGGAAACTGGTGTTTTGTGCGGTGGCGGTATGTGCCATATATCTTTTCCTGTTTAAGTCTGTGTTTTTGTCCCCCAAAAACACATTAGTGTGGAAAGCCCTTTTTGGAGAAACAAAATACCCGGATGGCTATTCTGTACAAGGCATAGACATTTCGCACTATCAGGGTGAAATTGATTGGGACAAACTGCATGGTGCGCTTATTGAGGGCAACCCTGTACGCTTCATAATAATGAAAAGTACGGAAGGGAATTCCATGCTTGATAAAAACTTCAAGCATAATTTTTATCAGGCATCTCAATACGGCTTTATTCGTGGCGCATATCATTTTTTTGTGCCGGGGATTGATGCGCGTAGTCAGGCGGAGCATTTCTTGAAGCAAGTTCGCCTTGAAGAAGGCGACCTGCCCCCAGTGTTAGACTTTGAGCGAACGGGGAACTTGACAAAGGGGCAAATAGAAAAAGATGCGCTTGAATGGTTGAGAATGGTGGAAAAACGCTACCATGTAAAACCAGTTTTATACACATATTACAAATTCAAGCTGAAGTACTTTTCAAGCAAGGAGTTTGATGACTATCCATATTGGATAGCCCACTATTACGTTGACACATTGCGTTATCAAGGGGCTTGGAAATTTTGGCAGCACACTGATTATGGAAAGGTGGATGGGATAAAATCTTATGTGGATTTGAATGTGTATAATGGTTCCATGTACGATCTCGAAAAATTCACAATAGGCAACAGAAGGACAGATGATGAATGATATTAGTGTTATTGACTTTTATATAAAGATATGGCAGAAGTAAATACTTTCCTTGACGTAAATTCTTTGTGCAAAAACATAGGCGATTTGATTATCGTGGACGACGCCTCTTTCAGTGTGGCGGAAAAACAGAAGGTGGGGCTTGTAGGCCGCAATGGTACAGGAAAGTCAACAATACTTAATATTCTAAGTGGTGCAGAGGGCTATGAGGGCGGTTCTATAGTTTACCGTAAAGATATAAAAATAGGCTACCTTGAGCAGACACCAGAATTTAATCCGGAGCAAACGGTTCTTGAAGCCTGTTTTGACAGCGGAAATGAATTTTCCGATTTGATACGCCTGTATTTTGAAAGTGTTGCGGAAGATAACAGCCAAAAAGCTTCAGAATTGTCAAACCGTCTTGATATTTCTGGTGCGTGGGGGTATGAACATAAAGTGAAGGAGGTGTTGTCGCGACTGGAAATAACGGATTTCAACGAAAAGATGAAAAACCTTTCTGGCGGTCAGCGAAAACGGGTGGCTTTGGCAAATGTGCTGCTTCGTGAGCCTGATATTCTTATTCTTGACGAGCCTACAAATCATCTTGACCTAAAGATGATAGAGTGGCTTGAGAAATATTTGTCTCAACCGTCGATTACGCTCCTTATGGTTACTCATGACAGATATTTCCTTGAACATGTGTGTAACCGCATATATGAGCTTGACAATCACAAAATATACAGCTATGAAGGCTGCTATTCCTATTATATGGTCAAACGTCAGGAGCGTAAGGATGCCGAAAGGGCGGAGGTCGCACGTGCAAACAATTTGTATAGGCGCGAACTGGAATGGATGAGGAGAATGCCTCAAGCCCGTGGACATAAGGCGCACTATCGTGAGGAGAATTTTGCAAACATAGAAGAGCTTGCGCACAAGAAAACCGAAAGCAATAGCGTAAAACTTGTGGCGAAAAGCACGTATATAGGTTCTAAGATAATAGAGATAGCTTATGTGTCAAAAGCTTTCGGAGACAAGAAAATCCTGAATGATTTTTATTACAATTTTTCCCGTTATGAGAAATTGGGAATTGTAGGTGGAAACGGTTCTGGGAAATCCACCTTCATAAAAATGATTTTGGGGAAAGAGGGCATAGACTGCGGCAAGATTAATATAGGCGAGACTGTAAGGTTTGGCTATTTCGCTCAGGAGGGCTTGCGTTTTGACAGCGACATCAAGGTGATAGATGTGGTGAGAAGCGTTGCCGAGACGATAGATATAGGCGGAGGAAAAAAGTTAAGCGCAATGCAATTCCTGCAACATTTTCTTTTTTCTCCCACAGTGCAGAACAATTATGTCTATAAGCTAAGTGGCGGAGAACGGAGACGACTTTATCTTTGCACGGTTTTGATGAAAAATCCCAACTTCCTTGTGCTTGACGAGCCGACAAACGATCTTGATATAGAAACCCTGCAGGTGCTGGAGGATTATCTGTTGAATTTTAAGGGATGCCTTATAATTGTTTCGCACGACAGGTGGTTTATGGACCGCGTGGTAGATCATTTGCTGGTCTTTAATGGCGATGCGAATGTAGATGACTATCCGGGAAATTATACGCAGTATAGGGAATACTGTAAAGAAAAAGAAAGACAGGAAGAAAAAGTCTCCAAACAAAAGGTCGCTCCGGAAAACGCCCCCATCCGTTCTGCCAGTCACCAACGTAAATTGTCGTTCAAGGAACGCAGGGAATTGGAACATCTGGAAAAGGAAATCGCCGGGCTTGAACAGGAAAAAAAGGATATAATTGAGGCTTTAAGCAATGGTGTCTCGAGTGTGGAGGAAATTACAGAAAAGAGCAAGCGTCTCCCTCTTTGCGAAAAAGAACTTGATGAAAAGACCGACAGATGGATTGAGCTTTCAGAAATAGAATAATAAGGTTGTGAAAAAATAATGTTTGTATTTGCATGGCAGACATCAACAGACAGAAACAGAATATGACGGTAAATAACGTTTTCCAAGAAGAATGGATACCTCTTCCGTTTATAGTTGGAGAGTGTTCCCTTTCTGGCATTGAGTATGATGCGACAAATTTAGTGGTGGAATTAGATTCTTTTCAAGAAGGGCGGACTATTAAAATTGTTTTTGCAGATGTCTTTTCATACAGGGTAACATTGGAACAATTCCGTTGGGCGGAGTTTTCCCATGCTCCCAAAGTGTTGGCAACTTTGGTTAAAGTGATAAACTCACGCTACATAGAATGGATGGAAAATGCAGGAGTGAAACAGCTTTACGACTCTGATTTGGACATAAGCCATTATATGTTACGAACCTCTGAACATATAGTAGATGTCGCTCTTTTGAGCGATTCTCAAATAATCATTGACGGAAAAACGTGTGTGCAAGGTAAAAAATAATTGTGCAGCTATATAATAAAAGCCGCACAATTATTTATCAGATCGCTTTGTGCTTAAATGGACAGCTCGTCCAAAACCTTTATCAAAGATTTGTCGATAGGCTTGCGTTTGCCGGCTGCGCTTTTAAGCGGCACATAGACAACCTCGTCGTTTTTAACCCCTACCATTACATTGCGCTGGCCTTCCATAAGCGCGTCAATCGCTCCAACGCCAACACGTGAAGCAAGTATCCTGTCGCGTGCTGATGGCGATCCTCCACGTTGCAGATGACCGAGAATAGAAACTCGCACGTCGAAGCCCGAATACTCTTTCCTTACTCTGTCGGCATAATACATAGCCCCATGTCCGTTAGGGTTCTCGCTCACAATCACAATGCAACTGCGCTTGCTTTTGCGTATGCCACGCTGCATGAATGTAAGAAGTTGGTCGGTGTCTGTGGAATCTTCCGGGATTATTGCTGCTTCCGCTCCCGATGCTATGGCACTGTTCTGGGCAAGAAATCCGGCATCGCGTCCCATAACCTCCACAAAGAAGATGCGCTCGTGCGAATTTGCCGTGTCGCGGATTTTGTCAACACATTGGGTTATTGTGTTAAGTGTGGTGTCGTAGCCAATTGTGGCATCCGTGCCGTAAAGGTCGTTGTCAATCGTTCCGGGGAGACCAATGCACGGCACGTCATAGGCTTCCGCAAATTGTGCAGCCCCACTGAGCGAACCGTTGCCGCCAATTACAACCAGAGCGTCAATATGTTCTTTCTGCAAGGTCTCAAAAGACTTTTTGTGTCCCATTGGGGTGGGGAAATCTTTTGAGCGTGCAGTGCGGAGGATTGTCCCGCCCGTTTGTATGATGTTGCTGACATCTTCGGTGGTGAAGCGTTTCACCTCGTCATGAATTAGTCCCTCGTAACCGCGATAGATACCTTTTACATGAAAGCCGTTGAATATTGCGCTTCGTGTAACGGCACGAATCGCGGCATTCATTCCGGGGGAGTCTCCACCGGAAGTAAGAACTCCGATAGTTTTAATTTTTGCCATGATGATTATATAATTACAAGCTCTATTATCAGCATTAGCGACAGTGCCCCTACAGCCCCGGCTATCGCCACCCGGGGAGTTATTTTGCGCAAATACCATGCGAACGATACATTTTCCATTCTCATCAGCATGATACCGCTTATTGAGCCAATTGTCAAGAGCAGCCCGCCTACGAGGCAGGCGTAATTGAGCAAGGGCCAGTATGCGCCGTTGAACGCGAAGGAATTGTAAACAAAGCCGCTGTCTTGTACGGAAGTGGCCATAAGTGTGCTGCTTATTATCACAGCCACGCTGTCGAGCAGGGTGGAAACCGCGCCGCCTATTGCGCTGAGTATGTAAGGATTGCCGGTTTTTTCACATATCCATTGTGTGAAACTGTCAACAACGCCGGTTTCAACACACACTCCTGCCATGAGGGTCAGCCCTATGTAAAACAGTATTGCCTGTATGTTTTCGTATTGCACGGCAACAGGGGAGTGTTTGATAATCATTTTGCCGCTGTGCATCATCCTCAAATTGAAAATCTCATTCACCACCCATAAAAGCGAAAGCACGCAAAGTGCGCCGACATAGGGCGGGAGGGAAGTGATGTTATGAAATGTGGGGATGAACCAAAGCCCGCCGACGCCTGCAAATACGAGTACAGCCCGCTGCCATGTTGCCAATGCTTCCTCGTCTTCCTGCAAAGGCGTTATAAATTCGCGGGCTGACAATTTTTCCGGCAGCATTCTTGAAAGCAACCATGTGCAAACGGCGGTCATAAGCAATGTTGGTATGGCCATGACAACAGAGTATGCCGATGGTGAGACAAATCCTTTTGTCCATAGGGTAAGTCCGTTAACGTCTCCAATCACGGTAAGAGCACCTCCACAACTTGCTGCAATCACGATTGCAGAGCCGTATACCATGCGTGGCTTGGTTCCGCTCACAAGTTTGTGCATAACAACGAGCATCATTACTGTGGTGGAGAAATTGTCAAGATTTGCGGATATGATGAATGTCGTCGAAACCAACAGCCAAATTAGTTTTGTGGCATTGCGTGTACGCAATATGCGGCTAAGAAAGTCGAAGCATCCGTTACCGTTGAGAACATCCGTTATGCCAAGTGTTGCAAGCAGGAAAAGTATAACCTCGCAGGCATCGGCTATGTATTTCGAGAATACGTTTTTGGCAACAAAGTTGTTGAAAGTGCGGCCGCCGTCAAGTATGAAAGTTGTGTAGTCTTCTGCGTGTTCAGCTTTCACATACAATTCTCCCGAAAGCATATACAGAAGCCATGCGGCCACTCCTACGAATACAGCCACGGCTGCCTTGTTGATATGGGTGAAAGCTTCGGTTGCAATGAAAATATAACCGATGATTACCAATGTTAGAATGATGACGGTCATATCTGCTGTTTTATGTGTGAAACAAGTCCGAACATCCAAGGATTTATATGGCCGGGTATTTCAAACTTGCAAAAGAGCGGCAAACGGGACTCGAACCCGCGACCTTCGGCTTGGGAAGCCAACGCTCTACCAACTGAGCTATTGCCGCGTTTGAACGTATGCAAAGTTAAGACATTATTTTGAAATAACAATGAGATAATGCTTGCTAATATGCAAATCCGACAGAAAAGGAGCGTGATGTCATACAGGTTTTGCCGAAATGCAATGTATGAAACTAATTAGCTGAAAATCAGAGATATGTCAGGAAAATTGATATCCGTTGTAAGTTGTTGGTATTCAGGCGTATGCTAAAGAGGGAAAAAGGTCTGATGTAGTTTGAATTATGTCTGATATGATTTTTTCTACATAGGGCGTGGTTTTTCTTATGTCGGACGTTGTTTTGAAGGTTTATTGCATACCGTTTTTGTGTGCCAAGTTTGAATGGCGGAAAATGGGGAGTGTGTTTGGGATTGGCCGTGCAGATAAAGGAAGCCGCCTTTTGAACCGTGGCGGTCAAAAGGCGGCTTTGCATATAGGTTTGTTATATTGTTTTACTTGGCATTTTGGTCTGCCGTAACAATGCCTTCAGTCTTGAGTATTTCATCGATTTCTTTTTCTTTGTCTTTCATCTCAAGATTGTAGTAGATGTTTTTCAGAGAAAGTCCCCATACTTTGGGCTGGTCGGGAACTAGTTCGCGGGTTTTCTCAAAATATGTAAGAGCCTTGCGGTAATAGTCCTTCACCTTTTCCATGTCGGTCTTGTATTTGGGATTGCGCGGATCGGTAACAAATTGGTCTTTCTTTGAAATCAATTCATTAACATAAGCAACCCCCATGTTGTAATTGGCATCGGGGAAATTAGGATCTATTTCCAGGGACTTCTGCAAGCATTCACGTGCCTTTTCAAAATCTTTTGTCTGGTTAAGGTAGATACATCCTGCCGAATACCACGCATTCTTGTTGTCGGGAGCTTTTGCCACCAAGTCTTTTGCCGTGGCAATAGCTTCGTTGTCAAGATGCTTCAAGTTGTAGTAAAACAGCAGGTTTTGAACGAACTGCGTGTTGTTGGGAAGAGCTGTAATGGCTTCTGTGGCACATTTCACCCATGCAGCTGTATCTTTTTTCTGCAACAGAGACTGCGCTTTTATGAAATACAGGTCGTTTTTGTTCTTTTGTGCTGTATCTTGCAAAGCAAAGTCGATGTGTTTCAAGGCTCTGTCGTAATCTTTTGCCTGATACCCAAGCAGTGTAGCATAGAATGCCACTGTGTAGTATTCTTCTGCGTTTGCCTTGTAAATAGAATCGGTTTCCTGTTTGGTGAATACAAACGATTTGGGCATTTCGATGAATTTTTCGAATGCGTCATAGGCTCCCTTTTGGTTTCCATTGGCGTTGAGGAACTGACCCGCATAGGCGTAGTAGTTCATCATCTGCGAAATCATCTTGCTGTTGCTTTGGAAAGGAGCTTCTGCGTTGCTGTTGTATTTGGGCTTGATCTTTCCTTTTTCATCGGGAGCGTTGTCGAGCTTGTAGCTCTTCTCAAAGAACTCAACAGCCTTGTCGAGAGCGTTGATGAATTTCATTGTGTCCAAAGGCTGCTTTTGGGCGGCCTTGGTGATTTCCGCACTTAAAATCTTGCCCTGTACAACACCGGCAATGTTGTATGCGCCGGCAAGGTTCTTGGTTTTGCCGCTTGTCAAAGCCGGTTCAATGGCTGCCCATGCTTCGTCAAATTTGTTCTCGTCAAGCTTCTCCTGCGCCTTATATATAAGGGTGTTCTGTGCCATTAGCGAGCACATTGGAAACAGCAGGGTTGCTATACACAAAAGTTTCTTCATGATAAATATTGTTTTATGTTATCTGTTTCTTTTATGAGTTTATTCTTTGTCTGTCTCTGCGGGGGCGTTTTCGCTGGCGCTTTCCGCCCCTTCTGTATTTTCGGCATCGTCCTCCTCTTCTCTCGGAACACGGCATATACTTGCGATAGTGTCTCCGCGCTTCGAAAGATTAATCAGGCGCACGCCTTGCGTGGCGCGTCCCATGACGCGGATGTCTGAAGTGTGCAGACGAAGGGTTATACCGCTGACATTGATAATCATAAGGTCATCTTCGTCATTTACCACTTTAAGCGCAACAAGCTGTCCTGTCTTGTCTGTGATATTCATAGTTTTCACACCTTTGCCTCCACGGTTGGTGATGCGGTAGTCTTCTACGTTGCTGCGCTTTCCGTAGCCTTGGTCGCTGACAACGAGAACGGTGTCTTTTTCCGGGTTGCAAACGCTTACCATTCCGACAACCTCATTGTCGCCTTCAATGCGCATCGCACGGACACCGGTGGCGTTCCTTCCCATGACACGGACCGTTTTTTCGTTGAAGCGGATGGCGTGCCCTTCTTTGTCTGCAACAAGAATTTCCTCGTCTCCTCTGGTTAGGCAAACGCTTATCACCTTGTCGTTTTCCTGAATGTTTATGGCATTGACCCCATTTGCACGCGGGCGTGAGTATTCCTTGAGACTGGTTTTTTTGATAAGTCCATTCTGGGTGCAGAACACAACGTAGTGGGTGTCGCAGAATTGGGAATCCGAAAGATTCTTTATATGGAGGCAGACATTTACATTGTCGTCAGCCGTTAAATTGAGCATATTCTGTATGGCACGTCCTTTGGAGTTTTTCATGCCTTCCGGAATGTCATACACCTTTAGCCAGTAACAACGTCCCTTTTGTGTGAAGAACAGCATAGTATTATGCATCGTGGCATGATACATATATTCAATAAAGTCTTTGTCGCGTGTGCTGCCTCCACGGCTTCCCACGCCTCCGCGTCCTTGCGAACGGTATTCGGCAAGGGGAGTCCGTTTTATGTAACCAAGATGGCTGAGCGTTATCACCACTTCGTCGTCAGCATAGAAATCTTCCGGGTTGAACTCCTCGTTGCCGTAAACAATCTCGCTACGGCGTTCGTCTCCGTATTTTTCTTTGACTTCTATGAGTTCGTCTTTGATTACTTTGCGGCAAACGTTGTCGTCATTGAGAATTTGGTTGTAGAACTCAATGCGTTTCTCCAATTCAAGGTGTTCCGCATGAAGCTGTTCTTGCATAAGTTCCGTGAGCTGGCGAAGACGCATTTCCACAATGGCACGTGCCTGTATCTCGTCAAGCTCAAAACGCTTGCAAAGGTTTTCGATGGCTTCTTGCGGGGTTGCCGCAGTCTTTATAATCCTTATGACTTCATCTATGTTGTCGCTGGCGATTATCAAACCGTCAAGGATGTGTATGCGGTCAAGGGCTTTTTTCAATTCGTAATTGGTGCGGCGTATTACAACGTCGTGGCGGTGGCTCACGAAATGCCTAATGCAATCCTTGAGGGATAGAAGTTTGGGGCGGCCGCCTACAAGGGCAATGCAGTTTACACTAAAGCTTGTTTGCAGTGCTGTCAGCTTGAAAAGTTTATTCAGAACTATGTTGGCGTTTGCGTCGCGCTTTATGTCAACAACGATGCGCATTCCTTTGCGGTCGCTTTCATCATTTACATTGCTTATGCCTGTAACCTTTCCTTCTTTTACAAGTTGGGCGATGCTTATAATGAGTTCCTTTTTGTTTACTCCATATGGGATTTCGTTGATGACAATCTTGTCGTGCTGCTCTCCGGTTTCTATTTCCGCCCGCGCACGCATCACAACCCGCCCGCGTCCTGTCTCGTAAGCGTTTTTCACGCCGGACATTCCGTATATAAAACCTCCTGTGGGGAAATCGGGGGCTTTTATATGTTTCATCAGCCCCTCAACGTCAATGTCTGGATCTTCTATGTATGCAACGCAAGCGTCTATGACTTCCCTCAAATTGTGTGTGGGTACATTTGTAGCCATGCCAACGGCAATGCCGCTTGCTCCGTTTACAAGGAAATTAGGAATTCGTGTAGGCATTACGGAAGGTTCCAGCAGGGTGTCGTCAAAGTTGTTTGCCATGTCAACGGTGTCTTTGTCGATGTCCCTCATCATTGCCTCTCCCAACGAAGTGAGCCGCGCCTCCGTATAACGCATTGCGGCGGGTGAGTCGCCATCCACGCTGCCGAAGTTTCCATGACCGTCCACGAGAGTGTAGCGCATATTCCAATTTTGCGCCATACGCACCAAAGCTCCGTAAACGGAGGAATCGCCATGGGGATGATACTTGCCGAGCACTTCGCCAACTATACGTGCTGCTTTCTTATAGGGCTTGTCGTGGGTATTGCCCAAACCCATCATGCCGAAAAGTATTCTGCGGTGCACGGGCTTGAAGCCGTCGCGTACATCGGGGAGAGCGCGGGCAACGATAACCGACATACTGTAGTCGATATACGAACTCTTCATCTCTTCTTCGATGTTGACCTTGATAATTCTGTCTTCTAAATCTGCCATTATTGTTTATTTGAAAATCGCGGCGTTTTCTTTGTAGCCGCAGTTTTGAAATTCAAAATTACAATAAATTTGCAACATACCAAGATGCCAACAACGCAAAAAACGAGCATAATCGCGTATAAGGCCCATTTCTTTAATTCTGACGGCTTTTTAATGTGTTTGGCATTGTTGGGAAACCGCATAAAAGGAGTACTTTTGCAGAGTTATGATGAGTTTAGGTTTAAAGGAAATGCTTGCTGAAGCAGCCGAAAAATACGAAACCGCAGATTTCATACCAAGCGACCCCGTACAATTCCCCCATCGTTATAATCGAAAACAGGATGTTGAAATTGCCGGGCTGACAACGGCGTTGATGAGCTTCGGAAACAGAAAACAGATAATACAAAAAGCGGATGCGCTTTGTGTCATGATGGGAGCTTCACCTTGGGAGTATGTCATGAACAGAAAGTTTGAAAAGGATTTCCCGCGAGAAGACGCAAGCAGTTTTTACCGCATGATGAGCAGGTCTGTTTTCAGAGATATTTTCGAGAAACTTTATGCCGCCTATAACAATGCGGACAGTCTTGAAGATTATATAATGCGTTTTCAGGGTAACGCCATGGAAAAGATGTGTGGGTTTCTTGGTGTTTCATCAAAAAGTCCCCAAAAGAAAATCAATATGTTCCTGCGCTGGATGGTCCGCAAGGGTTCTCCTGTCGATTTGGGACTTTGGGAGATTTTCAACAGCAGAGAATTGATAATACCATTGGACACTCATGTGGTTCATGTCGCGAAAACATTAGGGATTATCCTTAACGAGACCTATTCGCTTTCTTCTGCAAAGCGGATAACAGATGCGCTTTCTGAAGTTTTCCCCGGAGATCCTGTAAAAGGAGATTTCGCGCTTTTTGGATTGGGCGTGAATGCTGCCTCAAAAGCATGAAATCTGCCAAAGACGTAACGGCTTAACGGTAAAACAAAAACTCTGGAATCCTTTTGGACTCCAGAGTTTTTTCTTATGGAAAGTATGGCTTAATAAGCCTTCTTGTACAGTTCGAGTGCAACTTCTTCTGTTACCTCACGCGGATTTCCCGGCGTGCAAACGTCTTGCATGGCAGCCTTTGCCAAACGCGGGAGGTCGTTTTCCGTGATTCCCTTGCCGAGGTCGCGCAGATGCTGCGGAATGCCTACGCGCACAGCCAAGTCCTTAACAGCTTCAACGGCTGCTTTTGCAGCTTCTTCGTCGCTCATGCCTTCTTTGTAAACGCCCATTGTCTTGGCGATGATTACAAATTTGTCGATTGCTGCGGGAGCGTTGTACTCCATAACCAACGGCAGCAACAATGCGTTTGCAACGCCGTGGGCAACGTCAAACATTGCTCCCAACGGGTGTGCCATACCGTGTACGAGCCCCAAGCCTACGTTTGAGAAAGCCATGCCGGCAATATACTGTGCCACAGCCATTCCGTTGCGTGCTTCTGCATTTTTAGGGTCGTTTACGGCGGTTTCAAGATGCCTGTTGATCATGTCGATAGCCTTGATTTCAAACATATCGCTCATTTCCCAAGCCGCTTTTGTCGTGAGCCCTTCGATTGCGTGAGTGAGAGCGTCCATACCTGTTGAGGCTGTGAGGCCCTTTGGCAGGGAGTACATAAGTTCTGCATCGATTATGGCGATTGCGGGAATGTCGTTGGGGTCAACACATACCATTTTCTTTTCGTTCACCTCATCGGTGATGACATAATTGATAGTTGTCTCAGCCGCAGTGCCTGCTGTTGTCGGCAGTGCGATAACTGGAACAGACTTGTGCTTTGTGTCGGCAACGCCTTCAAGGGATACAACATCTGCAAATTCGGGATTGTTGGTTATAATTCCTACTGCTTTTGCCGTGTCCATGGACGAACCGCCACCTACTGCAACGATGAAGTCTGCGCCGCTGTTTTTGAAAGCTTCCACGCCGTTCTTAACATTTGTAACGGTGGGGTTGGGCTTTATGTCGCTGAATATTTCGTATGGAACATTCGCTTCATCAAGCACGCTGGTAACCATTCCTGTAACCCCAAATTTGATGAGACTTGCGTCAGACACTACAAGTGCTTTTTTAAGTCCAAGACGCTTGATTTCATTGGGAAGTTCTTTGCGAGCCCCCGGACCGAAGTATGACACTTCGTTAAGGATAAATCTGTTAACCATGATATTTTAGTTTTATATAATTTGTTTTCATGCAATGCCAAAACGCCTGTTTATCGATGTGCGACGTAATGCCACGCTTTGTTGCAAGTCCCAAAGTTAGCAAAAAAACTGAACATTACGTTGATAGAACATAAAAAATGATGAAAACGGCTGAAAAAATAAGAGTGTAAAGAGGAATGTGCAATGATGAAAGTATGCTTTAGGGCATCATCTCGTGTTTGTGCTAATGGACTTTCTGCCCATTTCCCTGCTTTGGCTGTTAATTCGCAGAGGGAAGTGTGTTTTTATAAAGTACTGACATTAAGGAAATAGCCTGTTTGGCGAACTTGTTTGTAAGTTGTTGTGAATTACAGGTTTGCAAGGATAAAAATTATGTCTGATGTAGAAAAAATTACATCAGACATAATTTAAATTGCATCAGACTTGGTTTTTGCGTTTTCAGATATAGTTTTGCGCAAATTGCAGGTCTGCTTGTTTTGGCATCACCAATTGTGTTGCACAACCTTATCGTTCTGTCATTTTGAAGAAACTCAGAATTTGCCTCATAAGCTTGTCGCGTGCATCTGAAGAGCGGATTGTCTCAAATGGGAAGCCGAGCGTTACGGTGCGGTAACTACCTTGCCATGCAACAGCCGCGCTTAAATTGTTTTCTGTATATCGCATTATTGTATTAGCGTCCTTGTCTGCGGGTTCGATGCCATCGGGCGATTCCACTACATAGCAGCTGTCGTTTAGTGTGCAGTTAAAATCATATTCCCCATTGAAGACGCCGGCGGGAGAGGCCACACCGTTTACTCTTCCTGTGCGTGCCGCACGTTTGTTGCGCCATTTGTAGTGAAGGATGTTTTGGGCAAACTCGCGGTCTTCGGCTTTTGACTCTACAATTGGGTTGCACCATAAATCGCTTGCCAAATACGAGCCGGACACAAAGATATTGCCTCCGTTTGCTGTATAATCCTTTATTGCGTCTTGAAGCTTGGCGGGGAATGTCTTGAACGAAACGGGATAGTACCCGCCGTTTCCCATTTTAGTCTGGCATTGCTTGCCAAGGATTAAGTCAATGGATTTATACGATTTCATGTCAACAATGCTGTCTTCCACAGCGTCGCTTCCGCACGAGACGAACGAAATGCCGGCTTTCAGTGCGGCTTCTCCGTGTATTGAAGGATAGTTGAACGTGTTTCCTGCAATCACTTTTGTTTCGTAATCCCCATAGCTGTCGCCAAATCCGCCGGAGTCATCATCGTGCCACGGTTCTCCACGCCTGAACTCTTTCATGCTTCCTATATAGCTGAAGTCTTGTATGTACGGTACGCCGTGATCCTCGTCATCGAGAAATCCGGCAAGAACTGTGTCGGCCGGGGCGGGGGCGACAAAATCGGCAGGTGCGCTGACGCGTGTAAATCCGTTTACGATAAGCAGCACATTGTCGTTCTTAAAATCATTTGTGGTTTCTACGGTTTGCTTTTTGTTCCGCTTGCTGCCTTTTTTTGCCGTTTCGTCTTTTGTCAGCGACGAGGATGTCCTTGCAGCTGAAAGAATTTCAGAAGGGAAACTTTCGCCTCCACGGTTTACTGCCGTGATTTTGAAATTGCATACAGTGTCGGCCGGTATCGCCGTGCGCCAAGTTGTTCCTTTTACTTTTGTGCCATTGTCAAAGCCTCCGTCGCCTTTTTTCATATAGACAATGTAGCTGTCGGGGAGTGCTGTTGGCTCAAGAGTGTCTTCCGCAGCCCGCCATGAAAGCTCTATCTCGTTGGAGCCGGGTGATGTGAAGTTAATGGCAAAATGTGTAACGGGCAGTGGCTGCACAACATATTCCGTTCCATATTGGGACGAAACAAATTGCAGCATACCCTTGTAAACGGCACGGCTTACGGTGAAACGGAAACGCGGATCAAGTCCGTAGCGCATATCCGCGAAATTTTGGTGGGACAGCAGTTCGAGCAGCATTGCCGGCACACGCGGTGTCCAAGCCTCGTAATACGGCTTATTCCATTTGCCGCGCCTTGTCCAATCAGGGTTATATAACCGTCTAACGTCGTTGACAATGTTGCCCTGTATTAGCTCGCAAAGGTCATGTGAAAGGAATCTTGATGAGCCGTTATAGAATTTCCCGTCGTATTCCTTTGTGGAATATATTCCGAGCGTGCCTACAATGCGGTTGTCTTTGTATGTCCCTGCATCGGAATGGAATGCCATGGAAAGGTCTATGGGAATATTCAGCCCCTTGCCATCCGGGTAAACAGAAGAGCCCCCCGCCATATAGTTCACCCATATGCCACGGTTTACATAATCGTCGCGGTAGTCGTCTTTGCCGTTTGTGGGCGAATAAACAGAGTCCGGCACACCCGCCCATTGCATATAGTAGCGTGCGCCTTCTGTGAAACGCGGATAGTTGCTTGTTACATAAGGGTAGTCTTTGTGTGCTTCATCATCCGGCGAATTATGGCGCGCAATGTTGCCCATTCCGCCGCCGAAGCGCACTGCATCTGCTGTAACTACTTTGCCTTTTTTGCCTGAGGCGTTGCTAAGCACTACCATATTGTCATCGTTGCATCCGGCGGAGAAGTCGAATGTGCCAAGGTAAATCCATGTGCCTCCGCCCATTGTTTGGTTTACTTTGAACTGTGTGGCAATGCCTCTGTGAAAAACGGTATAAGAAGCGTCTTCCGTGCTGTTCTCAACGGTTTGGTATGAAATATAAACTGCGTATTCTCCCGCTTTTTTTATTTGCGGTTTCCATATAATGGAACTTGTGTCTTTTTTGCTTACGGTTAATGCTTCGCGGTAAGTCCCTTCTGTAAAAGGATTTTCAAAGTCTTTGTAAAGTTCGCGCAAATGTGCGAAACCTTTTCCCTTTCCTGTGTTCCAAGGTTTTTTGCCGGCATTTTCCATGTATGAAGAACCGTTGTCTATTCCTTTGTCGTTGTCAACAATGATTTCTTCTGTTTGTGTGTCGCGTTCGCGCGGTATAAGAACGTTAGCGCCTGCATTTTCGAGCATCGGAACGAGGAAAGGCATTACGTAGCTGCGGGTGTACAGGTCTTCCACCGTTTGGAACATTCTTGCGCGTTGCCACTCCCAACGCGTAAGTTTGGGTTCGTAATACCTGCCGTGGCTCGGCCAAACTACTATGTGCTTTCCTGCAAGCCCTTTGTCCGGCTTTGCAGACGAAGACAGGTTTCTGACAAGCTGGCTAACCTCTGGGCGTACAAACTTTGTGGCTTTGTCCTTTTTTGCTTTGGAACGTTTTGCAAATGGTATATAATCGCTGATTTCGTGGTCTTGGGTATAAATGGCTAATTTGCGTCCGTTGTATTTTTCGGGAAGAAAAGAACGCAGTGCGGAATATGTCTCAGGCACGTTTGACTCGTTAAAAGAAATGTATGCACAGTTTTCTGACGCATAAAAGAACAAAGTGCTTGCGCTGTCCTTTACTTCGTTTATCCCAATTCTGCCTATTTGCGCCTCTCTTGCACCCAACTTCGTAAGAAACTCGCCAAGCTGTCTTTTGCATTCCGCCAGATCGTTTTGGGAATAACAAAAATTCGGTAAAATAAAGGTCGTAATCAGTAAGAAAAAAAACTTTAAGCCTTTCATTTTGAAAAATATGTTTTTAATTGAAGATCATTTGTATAGCAAGTACGGCTTGCGCTGTTTTTTGAATTTCGCCACATCGCTTTTCCAAGAGGATTTAATTTCTGTGGCAGAATATCCTTGCTCTATCATTTCGCGTATGTAGCTGCAACCAGCAAGCTTGTCAAAGAAATTTGTGAAGAATGAATTGCCTATGTCCAGGTTGTTGTATGCATCGATTACGTATTCCAAGTTAATGCCGTGTTTCCTAATTGTTTTGTCACTCTTGCTTGTCAGGCCTTTCCCATAACATAGTTTGCCTAAAAGTGGCGGGCGTTTTGCTCCGGGAATGCTTTGTGGGGTGAAAGAGTGGTGGCAGTTTTTCATGTCCGGGTGTCCGTAAACTTGAAAAGGTTTTGTCGTGCCGCGCCCGAGGCTCATTACAGTACCCTCAAAAAAACAAGTTGACGGATAAAGATATATTGACTTCATGTTTGGGAGGTTGGGAGAAGGCGGCGTGTCCAACTTGACAAGCGTGGAATGTTTGTAGTTGGCGCACGGTATTACGTCCAGCTTACACGTTTTCCCGTCGTCAAGCCATTTTTCGCCGTTTATCATTTTAGCCAGTTCCCCGAGTGTCATCCCATGTACAATCGGAATAGGAAGCCAACCAACTCCAGAGCGATATTTTAAGTCAAGAATAGGACCGTCAATATAAAACCCGTTCGGATTTGGACGATCCAATATTATGACGTGCTTGCCTGATTTTGCGCAAGCGTTCATTAACCTCCACATGGTAACATAGTATGTGTAGAACCTAAGTCCCACGTCTTGTATGTCAACAAGCAGTACATCAAAGTTGTTGTTTTGTGTTCCGTTGTCGTTTCCATTGTATAGCGAAACGATAGGAATGCCTGTTTTTTCGTCAACAGTACTTGCAACCTGCTCCCCCGCATCTGCGTTGCCGCGAAAGCCATGCTCTGGGGAAAATATCGCCACAACGTCCATGCCGTTCTCTATCAGAAGGTCAACCACGTGCTTCTTGTATGCAATCCCTGTATGGTTCGAGTACAATGCTATCTTTTTGCTTTTTATCAAAGGGAAATACAGTTCCGTTCGTTCGTCTCCCGTAACAACCCTTTTGCCTCCGACATTTGCAGGGATGCAGGCAAGAAGAAAACATATCAGAATAAAAACAGGCTTCATTTGTTTTTGGAATATTTTGAGACGAACTCTTTTATTTTTTTCGTGTATTCCGCTGGTGCTGTTTTATAAGACTGTGCGTGTGCCGCTCCTGGAACAATCCATTTCTCTTTGGGTTCAGGTTTGGCGTTGTACAGTTGCTCAACCATCTTCACTGGGACATAGGTGTCGCCACCGCCGTGTATGAAGAGCATTGGCAGGTTGCTCTTTTTGACTTGGTTTTCTGATGACGCCTTTTTGAAATTGAGGTTATACAGTTTTTCTGCTTTTTTTTGAGCGGCCTTGAGCAGGGATTTGCTTGAAATGTGATAATCTTTTGCAAGCACGTAGCGGAACTGTTCCCATACGGAGGTGTAGCCGCAGTCTTCGACAAACCATTTTACGTTTTGGGGGAGCGAATCACCGGAAAGCATCATTGTGGTGGCCGCTCCCATTGAAACTCCGTGTACAATTATTTTTGTTGTGTCAGAAAACAGTTTGGCCGCCAAGTCTATCCACAGTTTTACGTCTTCTTTTTCGTTCCAGCCCATTGTGTAGTGGTCTCCGTCGCTTAGTCCCGAAAGGCGGAGGTCTGGAAGTATAACGTTATACCCCAAATCATGGTTGTACATATATCCAAGATGCGCCACGCCAACAGACGAAGAAGTGTGTCCGTGTACAACAATGGCGGTTATATCAGAAGGTTGTGCCGATTTGATGTACAAAGCGTGCAGATTGGCACAGTCTGGTGCTGTTATGAACGTGTCGCGTAATGCAGATGCCTTTATAAGGCTGTCCCTCCATGTCCCGACAAAAGGATATTCTTTGATTTCGCCTTTCCATGCAGCGGCAGTGTCTTTTGAAGTGTTGGTTGGTTGCAGTGCCACTTTCAGGAGTTTTGGAGCCAGCAGCGAGGACATGCAGCTTGTAAAGAACAATAATGCAAATGCAAGCACCGCCAAGGTCGGGCATAAAAGTCTTTTTTTACAGTGGGTTGTTTTCATTTCAAAATAAACGTTTTGTTTTCATTTGCCAGCGAGGTGTCCTCAAAAATTTCCCTGGCTTGGGCAAGGAGCGGGTTTTCATCGTTGTTGTAGCGTGAGGAGAAGTGTCCGATAACAAGCTTCTTCACATTGGAATTTTTGGCCAAGGTCGCAGCTTGCTGCGCTGTGGAGTGAAAAGTTTCTTTTGCCCGTTGCTCACAGTCTTTTCCGAAAGTAGCTTCGTGGTATAAAAGATCCACGCCTTCCACAATATCTTTTAGTTGCGGGATGTGAGCCGTGTCGGAGCAGTATGCGTATTTCCTTGCTTTTTCGGCGGGAGTCGTAAGGCGTTCGCAAGGGATGGTTTGCCCCTCCTCCGTAACCCACGGCTGCCCCTGCTTTATGCTGTTTATGGCATAAAAAGGTATTTTGTAGAAATCAATCATGTCGCGTTTTATATGTGGCAGTTTTTGCTTTTCGCATATCAGAAATCCGCAGCATGGTGTTCTGTGTCTTAACGGTATGGAATATATTTCAACAGTGCGGTCTTCAAAAATTTTGGATTTGATTTTTGTGTTTACAGTGTGGAAAACCACTTGGTAGGTCATTTCGCGGCAATATTCGTTTATGAGAACCTTGAGGCTTTCGCCGAGACCGTCAGGGGAGTAGATGTGGAGATCTGCCGTTCTGCCAAGAAGATTGTATGTGGATATTAAACCTATAAGACCAAAGAAGTGGTCGCCATGAAGGTGGGAAATGAAAATGTTGTCGAGGCGTGAGAAATTCACACGGTTTCGGCACATTTGCATTTGCGCCCCCTCACCGCAATCAATCATATACAGTTTGTCGTGCACATTAACTATCTGCGCACTTGGAAAATGACGTGCGGTAGGTTTTGCGCTGCCACACCCTAATATAAGCACTTCGAATCGTTCCACGATGCAAAATTACAGTAATTACATGAAACGCAAGGTTTATTATGCTTTGAAAAAGGAATACTTTTAAGGTCATACGCAATGCTCTTGCGTTATACAATGTACCGGTATGGTTTAAGGACACCCGAAAGACTTAAACCATAACGCATGAATAAAGGTGAAAAGCTATATGCTGAAACTGCAGAAACTACATCGGACATAATTTTTCCTACGTCTGATGTAGTTTTTTCTATGTCCTATGTAGTTTTTGGCTGTTCGGTGTGATGTCTTCGGAAACTCTCTTCGGTTGTAAAAATCAGGTGCAGTGCCTTATTCGCTTTCAAATTCATAACATCCAATGTCCGACTTCCCGTCGTTTATCAACCTCGCTCTGCCTTTACGGTCAAGCGGGTAGTATTTTTGTGTAATGGAAACGTCGGCATTGTTGCGTGCTTTTGACAATGTGTCAAGATTGAAATCAAAAACAAGGTTGTCAAAATCAAAATTTCGGAAGTTTTTGCTTCCCCGCAACGTATCTTTTGTGTTTTCAAATATACAGTTGGGGTAATTTGTCTCATCTTCAACCTCCGGGGTTGTAAGCAGGCACGAGCGGAACAGGTATTCTTTGGCTGTGTTGTCGTCAAGGAAAGAGGCGAACAGCTCGTCGTCGCTCCAACCCGAAATGATGCAGTTTTCAAACAAGGCTTTTTGCAGCGGCAGCCTGCGCCCGTTAAGTGAATTGTAAAGAAAAACAGCTTTTCCGCGATTTCCCTCAAAGGGATAGAAATTGCCAATGGTGCAATGCACAAACTGGTTGTCCCCGCCACGTATGGTTACGCAATTTCCAAGGGCGTTTGTTATCTGGCAATTCCCTACGAACACGTTTGAATTGACAAGCGTCATGCAGTCGCCTTTCATGTTGTGTATTATAGTGTTCTCCACTTTTAATTTTTGCGGGTCGGTTTGGGAAGAGTCGCATTTGATGCCGTAATTGCCGCTGTGAATGTCGCAGTGGTTTAGGATGTTGCCGTAGCTTGTTGAAGTGAAAGTCATGCCTCCCCACTGTCCTGCAATTCTGTCGTAAGGCTGATTGGCAAACATATGGTCAAGTCTGTCGCCTCTGAAGACAATAGCAGAATCGACAGTACCCGAAGCTTTCAGACACCCGTCAACAATGATTTCGGAGGTTGGTGAGAAAAGCAGAACCGTACCCGGTGCAATGGTTAGCGTTTTGCCTTGTGCTATTTTCAGATTTCCCAAGACACGGAAGGGCTTGTTGCTTTTAAGAACCGTGTCGTTGTTAAACGTAATATTGTTCAAGGTGTTCACTCCTTGGGAGTACCCTAACAATGTTACCTTTTGAACAGTTCCGCTTTCAAGCAAAAAAGATATATTGTCAGAAACGTCCACAACGGCGTCGCCCGTGTTTTCTTTTGCCTTGAATTTGACGTAAACAGTGATGCTGTCATGCCCCCTGACTTCAATGGCATGGTTATATGAATCGTTTATGTTTGTCCCATCGACAGCCACTTGGAAGCCCGAAACGCTTCCGTTGTCCAAATAAGCCTTGGTTATCTTGATGCCTTTGCTGTTGCGGTTTCGAATAACGAAAGAATACTTGCTTGTGGTGGTTCCGCTTATGGCTGTGTCTGTCCTTAAAGTGTCGAATGGCAATGTAAGGGTTGCGGTCGGCGATTTTGTGAATTGTCCGTCGTCATTACACGAAATCAATGCAGGTGAAAATAGCATTAATATGATTGCGGTTACGGCTTGTAACGCTTTTCGCCAAGAGTTGTATGATGTGTATGCCATTTTTACGTTTTGATTATATAATGGATAACGGATACGGACAAGTGTTATTGTTTTGCTAATGGCGGGCGGCCCGTATTTTTGCAAGGTTCATTAACCGCTTCCCAATTCTTGGGTTGAGGTATTTTTTGTAACTTTGGGGGCATAAACAGTAATTTATGAATTTAGACAGGGTTCAAAAGATAAAGCTTCGATATGGCATTGTGGGCAATTACGAAGGACTTAACCGTGCTTTGGATATTGCCTTGCAAGTGGCTATGACGGATCTTTCTGTGTTGATAACGGGAGAGAATGGCGTTGGAAAGGAAGTCGTTCCGAAAATAATACATGATAACAGCTCTCGAAAGTCAAAAAAATATTTTGCGGTGAACTGTGGTTCTATTCCCGAGGGGACGATAGACAGCGAACTTTTCGGACATGAAAAAGGCGCGTTTACAGGAGCCGTAAACGAACGCGAAGGATATTTCGGCGTTGCAAACGGAGGCACGCTGTTTCTCGATGAGGTGGGAGAGCTTCCCCTTTCAACGCAGGCGCGCTTGTTGCGTGTGCTAGAAACAGGGGAATATATACGCGTGGGTTCAAGCGATGTAAGAAAAACCGATGTCAGAATTGTTGCCGCGACCAATGTGAATATCCCAAGAGCGATAGAGAGCGGAAGGTTCAGGCAGGACCTTTATTACAGGCTTAACACTATACCCATAAACATTCCGCCTCTTCGTGAGCGAGGGAACGACATAAATTTGCTGTTCCGCAAGTTTGCTTTGGAAATGAGTGAGAAGTATAATATGCCGGCAATACGCCTAACAGATGAAGCGCAGAGGATATTGCAAAACTATTCTTTTCCGGGAAATATACGCCAGTTGAAGAACATAACCGAAAATATGTCAGTAACATCGGATGCTCGTGAAATTAGTGCCGACATATTGGAGCAATATCTTCCAGATGAGACTCAGAAAGGGCAGCTTGTTTCTATAAAGCCAACAGGCGATGGACAATCTTTTGAGACGGAAAGGGAGATTCTGTATAAAATCCTTTTTGATTTGCGTAGGGACGTGGGCGAATTGAAGCGTACCGTGAATTTGTTGCAAGGCGGGGTAAAGGCTTCTGGTGCGGATTCCGTGCGCTATGTAACGACGGATGGCAATACGATATTGGGAAATGGTGGCGGGCAGGTGGTTGAAAGTCCGTCTAAAGCAGAAGAATATGTAGAGGAGTTGAAAGTGCCGGCGCAGCAAGAGGGAAAAAGTGTAACTCTAGAAACTTATGAGCGTGAAGCGGTAAAATCGGCTTTGCTGAGAAATTACGGCAAAAGAAAAGAGGCGGCAAAAGAACTTGGAATTTCGGAGCGCACGTTATACCGTAAAATAAAAGAATATGGCCTTGAATAAACGAATTTGTATTTGGGGGGCTGTTGCGTGTGTTGCACTTGTGTTTACGGCTTGCAGCATACAGTATAAATTTAACGGTGCTTCCATTAATTACGACCAGATAAAGACCATCCAAATTGCTGATTTCCCATTGCGGACTGCATTGGTCTGGGCCCCGATGCGCTCTATGTTCAACAACCAAATACAAGACATCTATGCAAACCAAACTCGTTTGCGTCAGGTTAAAAGGAAAGGGGACTTGCAACTGAGCGGGGAAATCGTAGGTTATGAGCAGTTCAATAAATCTATTTCGGCAGAAGGCTACGCCTCGCAGGTACAATTGAGGATGACTGTGAATGTAAGATTTGTGAACACGAAAAACCATTCACAGGATTTTGAGCGCAGGTTTACGGCAACAAGCGAGTACAATTCTTCTTTGTCGCTTAATTCAGTTCAGGAGGATTTGGTGAATCAGATGATAAAAGATTTGACAGACCAGATATTTAATGCCACAGTTGCAAATTGGTAAAATGAAGAAAGAACTAACGACTGACATAGGAATGCAGGGTAAGTCGCAAGAAGCCTCGTTGTATGAACTTCAAACAACGGTGGAACGCTATCCGTTCGATCAGTCTGCACGTGTAAACTATATAGGAAAATTGTTTTCCTTACGTAATGAAGCTTTCGGCAGGGAACTGAGGAAAGCCTCGCTTTTCGTTCCAGACAGGAAGGTGTTGTTTTATATGGTGGAGGGAGAAAGGTATAAGATAACGCCCCAAGAGGACGCAGGACTAAAAAAGAGTGAAAACGTAAAGGGTATAGAACATGATGCCGATAGAACAGCAACCCTCATAAATGAATTCCTGTTGGAAATGCCGGACGACCAACCCAAAAGACGGCTGACTTTGGCAGATGCAACAACCGATTATGCCGCATATATTGAACAACAAGAGAATTTGGCCAACGACCCCCAAGCAAATACAAAAACTTTATCATCGAAAAAGAATATCGGGAAAAAGGATTTACCTGAAGCTTCATTTCAACTAGCGGGCAATGAAAGTTTAGAAGAACCACCGCTGCCTGATGGGGAAAAAGACTTGTGTTTTACGGAGACATTGGCAAAGATATACATAAAACAAGGCAAATACGAGGGCGCCATAGAAATTATGCGCAAGTTAAATGCTGATAATCCGAAAAAAAGTTGTTATTTTGCAGACCAAATAAGATTTCTCGAAAAAGTAGTAATAAATAATAAAAACAAGAAATAATGTATTCAGTATTGGTTATCCTGATGGTGGTAGTGTCAATTTTGATGTGCTTCATCGTAATTATTCAAGAATCAAAGGGAGGTGGCTTGGCTTCCGGTTTTGCGTCTTCCAACCAAATAATGGGTGTGCGCAAGACTACCAATTTTGTGGAGAAGGCAACTTGGACTTTGGCTATAGCTATGGTTGTTTTGAGTGTGGCAACGGCATATTTTGTGCCTTCGGCAGATGCGCAAAAAAGTGTGGTTTTGAAGGAAAAAACCACTATGCCGGCTGTACCCATGCAGCAGGGACAGGGCTTGCCGGCGACAGGTGCAAACGGACAAGCACCCGCAGCAACCCCTGCAAAATAAAGATGTTATAAATTAGACATAAATTCAGACTGATTGCCATGAATTTGGCAATCTTTCTGTGTTTTAATACTGTTAGTGCAAATGAATATCGCAATAGTAGGAACTGGTTATGTCGGACTTGTCTCGGGGACTTGTTTCGCCGAGATGGGCATTGACGTTACTTGCGTTGACGTAAACGAATACAAGGTAAAGCGTCTGAATAGTGGAGAAACAGTAATTTATGAACCGGGGCTTGACGAGATGATTGCGCGAAACAGAAAGGCGGGGCGGCTGCATTTTACAACCAGTCTCGCAAAATGCCTCGACTCTGTAAGCGTTGTATTTTGCGCCGTTGGTACACCGCCGGACGAAGACGGCTCTGCTGATTTGAGTTATGTGTTGGAGGTGGCCAAAGAAGTTGGGGAGAATATGAGCCATTACCTTGTGGTTGTAACCAAAAGCACTGTACCTGTAGGAACAGCCAAAAAGGTTAAGGCCGTAATTACGGCAGAACTTGAAAAGCGGGGAAAAAACATAAGTTTTGATGTTGCCAGCAATCCGGAATTTCTTAAAGAGGGTAGTGCTGTTACTGACTTCATGAAACCAGACCGTGTTGTTGTCGGAGTAGAAACGGATAAGGCAAAAGATATTCTGTCTTCTTTGTATCGTCCGTTTATGCTTAGCAAGGAACGCTTTATCATTACGGATATACCTTCTGCGGAGATGATTAAATATGCAGCGAATTCTATGCTTGCAACGCGGATATCGTTTATGAACGATATTGCAAACCTATGTGAAATAGTAGGAGCGGATGTCAGCTCTGTAAGACGCGGCATTGGTGCAGATTTGAGGATTGGCAATCGCTTTTTGTATCCAGGTTGTGGATATGGAGGTTCCTGTTTCCCCAAAGATGTGAAAGCTTTGGTGCATACAGCCAAAAAAGCAGGGTATGATATGCATGTGTTGGAGGCTGTGGAAATGGTGAACGCCAGGCAGAAGAAAGTGGTGTTTCAAAAGTTGCAAAAATACTATGGAGGAAATTTATGTGGAAAGAAAATAGCAATCTGGGGACTTGCTTTCAAGCCGGAAACTGATGATATGCGTGAAGCAACATCACTTGTTACTATTGATTTGCTAAAGAATGCAGGATGCGAAATTGTAGTTTATGACCCAGTGGCTATGACCGAATGCAAACGTAGAATAGGAGATGCGGTTGTTTACACAAAAGATATGTATTCTGCCATACAGGGAGCAGATGCCTTGCTGCTTCTCACAGAGTGGAAGCAATTCCGAATTCCCGATTGGGGAAATGTGAAAAAGAAGATGGCGGGAAATTTGATTGTGGACGGACGAAACATTTATGAAATAGGTGATATGAAAAAGAATGGTTTTGACTATTTGTCTATAGGCAGAGCCGATTGTTTGTGTAAGCCGGTGTAAAAAACGAATGAGTGAAAATCTCTTTGTTCGTACAAGGATGTTTCATCGTAATAAATAAGAAGATATGTTTACAGAAGGAGAACTGATAGACAAATTGCTGGATTTGGCTTTTGCAGAAGATATTGGCGATGGGGATTGCACCACGTTGTGCTGTATCCCCGAAGATGCTATGGGGCGTTCTAAAGTTTTGATTAAACAAAGTGGAATATTGGCAGGTGTGGAAATTGCCAAGAAAATATTCCATAAGTTTGATGACGAATTATGCGTTGATGTCAAAATACAGGATGGCGCAGAAGTCGTTCCCGGAGACGTAGCTATGATTGTAACAGGAAAGGTTCGCAGCCTTCTTCAGACGGAAAGATTAATGCTTAATATCATGCAGCGTATGAGCGGCATAGCTACTGTTACTCATGAATACCAACGTTTGCTGAAGGGAACACGTGCAAAAGTTCTTGATACAAGAAAAACAACTCCAGGAATGCGCGTTCTCGAAAAAATGGCAGTTAAAATAGGTGGTGGAGCAAACCACAGGATGGGGCTTTTTGACATGATTCTTCTAAAGGATAATCATGTTGACTTTGCAGGAGGAATAAAAAATGCGATAGATCGTTGTCATCATTATTTGAAGGAAAAAGGAAAAAATCTGAAAATAGAGATTGAAGTGCGGTCTTTTGATGAACTTTGCCAAGTTCTCGAACATGGAGGAGTAAACCGTATAATGCTTGACAATTTTTCTGTGCAGGACACACGAGAAGCCGTGGAACTTGTTGCTGGTAAATACGAAACGGAGTCAAGCGGAGGAATTACAATTGAAACCATAAGGGAATATGCTGAATGTGGAGTTGACTTTATCTCTGTCGGCGCGCTTACGCATTCTGTAAAGAGTCTTGACATCTCCTTTAAAGCTTTTTGAAAAATGAGTTACATAAAACAGATTGTTTGTGTGTTGGCGGTAGCTTGTACAAGTACGGCTTTTGCTTGCACTAACTTTATTGTTGGGAAAAACGCCTCCGCAGACGGTTCTGTGTTGGTTTCGTACGCCGCAGACAATTATGGAATGTACGGTTTCCTTTACCATCGCGGTGCGTCAAAACACAACAACGGAGAATTGCGCGAAGTTCGGTACTGGGATACGAACAAGTTTTTATGTAATATCCCAGAAGCTCCGATAACATACAATGTTGTAGGCAACATAAACGAAAATCAGGTTGCTATTGCGGAAACAACCTTTGGCGGACGTGAGGAACTTGCCGATACGACAGCTACGATGGATTACGGAAGCATGATATACATAGCTTTGGAACGTTCACGTACAGCGCGTGAAGCCATTAAAATTATGACAGACCTTGTGGAAAAGTATGGCTACAATAGCGAAGGGGAAACTTTTACTATCGCAGACAAGAACGAGGCGTGGATAATGGAAATGGTAGGAAAAGGTAACGTTGAAAAGGGTGCGGTGTGGGTTGCCGTAAGAGTCCCTGACGATTGTATTTGTGCCCATGCCAACCAAAGCCGCATTCATAAATTCAACATGAAAGACAAAGAAAATGTCATGTATGCCAAGGATGTCGTAAAGTTTGCACGCAAGCGTGGATACTTCAAAGGAAAAGATGAAGATTTTGATTTTGCAAACGCTTATTGTCCTGCTAATTTTGAAGGACTGCGTTTCTGCGAAGCCAGAGTGTGGAGCTTTTTCAACCGGTGGTCAGACGGCATGGACAAATATCTTCCGTATGCTTCTGGCAAAGATCTTAGTGCAGAACCAATGCCTTTGTTTATAAAGCCCAAAAAGAAATTGACTGCAAGCGATGTTATGAATTCTATGCGCGATCATTATGAAGGCACTCCGTTTGACATGACGGTTGATGTAGGAAGCGGTATTTACCGAGCTCCTTATCGCCCGACGCCTTTGTCCTGGAAATACGAAGGAAAAGAGTATTTCAATGAACGCCCGGCATCAACCCAACAGTCTGGTTTTGTTTTCGTGGCACAATTGCGCTCCGAATTGCCCAATCCAATCGGTGGGGTGTTGTGGTTCGGAAATGACGATGCTAATATGATTGCTTTCACACCCATGTACTGTTGCATAACCAAGTCGCCGGAATGTTTTTCAGAGAAAACTGCGGATGCGGTAACATTCTCGTGGCAATCGGCTTTTTGGGTTTGCAATTGGGTATCAAATATGATATATCCGCGTTATTCTATGATGTTTGGAGATTTGGAAAAACTTCGTAACAAATTAGAAAGTTCTTATCTTGATAGCCAAAACAAAATAGAAACGGAAGCAAAGCGACTATATCTGCAAAATCCTGAAAAGGCGGTGGAGTTTTTGACTTGTTATTCAGACACGGTTGCACAATCAATGACAAGCCAATGGAAAAAGTTGGGAGAATTTTTGGTTGTAAAATACAATGACCAAGCCGTTAAACCCGAAAAGGACGGTCGTTTCTTACGAACAGCGGATGGGCTGGGAGAGACGGTAAAACGCCCGGGATTTCCCGAAGAATATAAAAAAGTGATAGTGAAAGAAACAGGAAACAAATATCTTGTTCCAACGAAATAAAAAGATTGTGTATTATGGATAATCTGGAAACAATTAAGTTGTGCGAAAAAAAAGCGCAGGAATGGCTTGACTCGTCGGTATATGACGAGCAAACCAAAAGTGAAATTCGCGATATGCTGGCAAATCCGGACAAAACGGAATTGATAGATTCATTTTATCAAAACCTGACATTCGGAACAGGTGGTTTGCGTGGCATAATGGGGCCCGGTACAAACCGCATGAACATATATACGGTAGGCGGGGCAACGCAGGGATTGTCTAACTACCTCAAGAAAAATTTTGCGGAACGTGAAAGCATTTCGGTTGTGGTTGGTCATGACTGCCGTAACAACAGCCGTTTGTTTGCGGAAATATCAGCAGACATTTTTTCTGCAAACGGTATAAAAGTGTATCTTTTTGATGATATGCGCCCAACGCCTGAGATTTCGTTTGCAATTCGCCATTTGGGTTGCCAAAGCGGAATAATCATAACGGCCTCTCACAATCCCAAAGAATACAATGGCTACAAAGCTTATTGGGACGATGGCGCGCAGGTGCTTGCTCCGCATGATCAAGGCATAATAGAGGAAGTGGTTAAAGTTCGTCCCGAGGAAATAAAATTTCAAGGGGATAAAAAGCTGATAGAGATTATCGGCAAAGAAATCGATGACGAGTATCTTGGGCAGATTAAAACTCTGTCAATCGATCCTGAGGTAATAGCAAAGCAAAAGGACTTAAAAATAGTATACACCCCCATACACGGAACAGGCATGAAGCTGATTCCGCAGTCTTTGAAATTATGGGGCTTTGAAAATGTGCATTGTGTTCCTGAACAAATGGTGAAGGATGGCAATTTCCCAACGGTGGTGAGTCCTAATCCGGAAAATGCCGAAGCCTTGGAGCTTGCGATCAAACTTGCAAAAAGCATAGATGCTGACATTGTTATGGCAAGCGATCCTGACGCGGATCGTGTGGGAATGGCTTGCAAGGACAATCAGGGAGAATGGGTTTTGATGGACGGCAACCAAACTTGCATGATATTCCTTTACTATATCATAAACAACAGGATTGCCAAACACCAGATGAAAGGCAATGAGTTTATTGTGAAAACAATCGTTACCACAGAACTTGTTCGTGAGATAGCCAAGAAAAACAATGTGGAAATGTTTGACGTTTACACAGGTTTCAAATGGATTGCCCGCGAGATACGGTTGAATGAAGGAAAGAAGAAATACATAGGCGGAGGCGAGGAGAGCTATGGTTTCCTTGCAGAGGATTTTGTACGCGACAAAGATGCAGTTTCCGCTTGCACCCTTCTTGCGGAGATATGCGCATGGGCAAAAGACCGGGGCAAGACCCTTTTTGACGTGCTGATGGACGTTTATGTGGAATACGGTTTTTCACTGAATAAGACGATTAACGTTGTAAAACCGGGAAAGAGCGGGGCGGATGAAATAAGGAACATGATGGAGAACTTCCGCAAAAATCCCCCTCGTGAAATTGCCGGTTCAAAAGTCGTTTCTGCCAAGGACTATAAAACTCTTGTGGAAACCTCTGGCGATGGAAAGACAACAAAGATTGATATGCCGGAACCAAGCAACGTGCTACAATGGTTCACCGAAGAAGGCACAAAAGTCAGTGTGCGTCCTTCCGGCACAGAACCCAAGATAAAGTTCTACATCGAAGTAAAGGGCGAAATGGGATGCGTGCATTGCTACAAAGGCGCGAAAGAGGCAGCCTTGAAAAAGATAGGTGCTGTTCGTGCGTCCCTGAATATCTGACAAGGCAATAAGTTGAAAATAGCAGGGCATTCTGATAAAACATAAGGATGCCCTGCATTTTTTGTTTGAGACATGAATAAGGTTTTGTGGTTCGTTTTCAGCAAAAACGGCATACTGTTGCAAAAATTATCTTGCGGTTCATCTTATGGAATACCTGTGAAAGAACCGCCTTTTAACGGTATTACGGAAACAGGACATATATCCCATGTCTGTGGCGACATGGAAGCGAGGGCTTTTATGGTTGACGAAGCGGTGCCGGTGCCAGTTGGTTATATGTTTGTTCCATTACGAAAGACATATTTCTTTTTGCCGTCGGAAATCTACAGAATGGCTTGCAAAATGGAGGAGTTGGTGTATTGGGACAATGAAACTCATTTTTGCGGTCGATGCGGCGGTGAAATGGTGTTTTCGTCTCCCATAAGCAAAAGATGTGCAGATTGCGGCCATGAGGTTTGGCCGGTTTTGCAGGTAGCTGTTATAGTGCTTGTAAGACGTGAAGACAGAGTGTTGCTTGTCCAATCCAAAGGCTTTAAGTCGGATTATATGGGCTTGGTTGCCGGATTTGTGGAAACTGGAGAAACTATTGAGCAGGCAGTACATCGTGAGGTTATGGAGGAGACTCAAATCAAGATTAAGAATTTACGTTACATCAAAAGCCAAGTATGGCCTTTCCCCAGTAATCTGATGGTGGGATTTACAGCAGATTATGAAAGTGGTGATATTTGTATCCAGAAATCGGAACTAAGTAAGGGAGGATGGTTTGCTCGTGATGAAATGCCGACATTGCCAGACGAGGCAAGCATTGCACGGCAAATTATAGACGCGTGGATTAATAGGGAAATATGACGATAGGCATTCGTGGCGATAAAGTTTTGAAAGACTAAGGCGTGGTAGGGTATTGGCAATCTTAGGAATTTTACGTTTTATGCCATTGATTATTTGTGGCAAATTTTGATGGGAAAAACGACCAGGCAATTCACGGAAGATATATGCGGAAACGGAACAAATTATGTCTGATGTAGAAAAAAACACATCAGACGTAGAAAAAATTATATCAGGCCTTTTTTGCTCTTATGCAAACGCCTGAAAAACAATAATTTACATGGCTTATAAAAGAGCAGTTAATCTCTTGGGAATCATATGCTTACAATAAAAAGGCGCACTTCCTGACATACAGACATCCATAAAAAGAAAATTCGCAACTTAGACAATCTTGCCAAAGTTGCGAATTTCTTTATTTCTCAAGGATGTTCTGCAACAATCCTCTTAGTAGAGGGGGTGGGTAGTGGGACTCGAACCCACGACATTCAGAACCACAATCTGACGCTCTAACCAACTGAACTATACCCACCATGTATAGCTTCTTTCTTAAAGCAGTGCAAAAGTAAGAAAAAAAACAGTTCCGCCAAAATTTTAGGCGAAAAAAGTCATAAAACAGGATGTAATGCCGGGATGTCGTGGCGGAGTGTTTCATATTGCTGGGGAGTGTTTGCGATATTATGCAACGCGGAAGAAAGGACGCTCTTGTTGCTGTTTTAAGGGAACGGATGACCTTTTTTGTTGCTGTCAGTGCGGTGTTATTGCTCCGAAAACACTATCTTTGCACATAGTAAACATTAAGACAACATCAATATAAAACTATGGCTCAAGAAATAGGTCGTGTGTCCCAGATAATAGGTCCTGTAATCGATGTGGTTTTCGATACGGCGGGCCGCAAGGCAGATGAGGTTTTGCCTGCGATAAAGGAGGCATTGCATATAATACGCCCGGACGGGAGCAAACTGATTACAGAGGTGCAGCAACATATAGGCGAGGACACGGTGAGGACTGTGGCTATGGATAATACGGATGGCCTGAAGCGTGGCTTGGAGGCTGTACGCACCGGCTCGTCTATTTCCATGCCTACGGGTGATCAGATAAAGGGCAGGATGATGAACGTGGTCGGGGAGAGTATCGATGGCTTGAAGTCCTTGACGCACGAGAACGATTACCCAATTCACCATGAAGCGCCGAAATTCGATGAGCTGCAAACTTCACAGGAAGTGCTTTTTACGGGAATAAAAGTGATTGACCTGTTGGAGCCTTATTTGAAAGGTGGCAAAATCGGTTTGTTTGGTGGCGCCGGTGTCGGCAAAACCGTGCTTATCATGGAGCTTATAAATAATATAGCAAAGGTTCATGATGGTTTTTCTGTGTTTGCCGGAGTGGGAGAGCGCACGCGTGAAGGAAACGACCTTTTGCGTGAGATGATTGATGCTGGCGTAATCCGTTATGGCGACGAGTTCAAGAAGTCAATGAATGAAGGCCATTGGGATTTGGGCAAGGTTGATTATGACGAAGTTGCAAAAAGTCAGGCGACACTTGTGTACGGACAGATGAATGAGCCGCCTGGAGCACGTTCTGCCGTAGCCCTTTCCGGTTTGTCTATTGCCGAAAGTATGCGAGACAAGGGCGGGGAAAACGGAAAATCGAGTGATATACTTTTCTTCATAGACAATATATTCAGGTTTACGCAGGCGGGGTCCGAAGTCTCAGCATTGTTGGGACGTATGCCTTCTGCGGTAGGTTATCAGCCGACGCTTGCAAGCGAAATGGGCGCTATGCAGGAGCGCATCACATCCACTAAAAACGGCTCTATCACCTCTGTGCAAGCGGTGTATGTGCCAGCCGATGACATGACAGACCCTGCGCCGGCTACAACGTTCACCCATCTTGACGCAACGACTGTGTTGAACCGCAAAATCACAGAAATGGGTATTTACCCCGCAGTTGATCCTCTGGCTTCCACTTCTCGAATAATGAATTCCAAAATACTTGGTGAAGCTCATTATAATTGTGCGCAGAGAGTGATACATATTCTTCAAAAATATGCGGAGCTTCAGGATATCATAGCAATCCTTGGTATGGACGAGCTTTCTGATGAAGACAAGCAGACGGTTAATCGCGCCCGTAAAGTTCAGCGTTTCTTGAGCCAGCCGTTCTCTGTTGCAACTCAGTTTACCGGACTTCCGGGTGTCCAAATCCCGATAGACGAATGTATTCGCGGGTTTAATATGATAATGGACGGTGAAGTTGACGACCTCCCCGAGCAGTCGTTCCTTAATGTCGGTACGATTGACGATGCAATAGAAAAAGGAAAGAAGCTTCTGTCAGAGGCGCAAGCTTAAAGTGTTGGCTGTATGAAACTGACGATAATATCTCCCGAAAGAGTTGTTTTTGAAGGAAACACAGACAAGGTGTGGGTTCCGGGGAGCAAATGCCCGTTTGAAATATTAAAAGGACACGCTCCAATAATATCAAGTTTGCAGCAGGGGGATGTCGGTTATGTAGATGCTGGGACAGAGAAAAGTATAAGTGTAAAAGGCGGTTTTGTTGAGGTTTCCAACAACGAAGTCGTTGTCTGCGTGGAACTGAAATAAAAGAAAATGATGGGCAAACGTAAGAGATATGCATTGACAAGCTCGTGTGGCATAGTTTGCTTCACGATATTGCTGTCTGTAGCATACCATTATATTGGCAAAGACCTTTTGGTGCTGCCTGTTTGGGTGCTTGGCATTTTCTTTTGCGTTGTCAACATAGTTTCCCTTTATATGCGCGACTTGTTTTCAACATCGTCAAAATCAGTAACCTCATTCTATCTTATTGACAAAGTGGTAAGGTTTGTGGCGAGCATAATGCTCATCGGGGTTTTGGTTTATTTGTATAGGAAGGATGGTCTGTGTTTAGGCATAACATCATTTGTGTTTTATATAATGGCAATGGCTTTTGAATTATCATATTTTTTTGCTGTTGAGAGAAAAAGTGAAAAGAAAAATGCGTAATCATTTTGCAATAACTACGAACGCGGTGTTTATATTTCTTGCAATATTTTTGTCAGGAAATAAAATCTATGCACAAGAAACCGACAGCCATAATAAAGAAAAGATAGACATACAGCATATAATATTTAGCCATACAGATGATGCTTATGAATGGCATATAACTAATGTTGGAGAAAAAGAAATAATAGTACCTCTGCCAATAATACTTTATAGCAAGAACAGTGGGTGGAACGTGTTTATGTCTTCGCGCTTTCATGAAAACGGGGGAACTTATAAGGGTTTTTACATATCGAAATCTGAAAACAATTCAGGAAAGATTGTAGAAAAGGATGCATCAGGAAATGAAATAAAACCTGTAAACATCTCGATTTCCAAAAACGTTTTTGAGTTGCTGCTGGTTATGGGGATTGTGACATTCATAATATTGTATAGCGCTCGTTGGTACAGAAACAAAAAAGCAAACGATGATGCTCCCGGAGGATTTGTGGGCTTTATGGAGATGTTTGTGATGAGCATAAACGATGATGTCATAAAGAGCAGTATTGGTGAAAGACATTACAGGAAGTACTCGCCTTATTTGCTGACGGTTTTCTTCTTTATCTTCACAAGTAATCTTGTGGGTATGATACCTTTCTTTCCGGGAGGAGCAAATATAACAGGTAATATTGCCATAACATTCTTTTTGGCGATATGTACATTCCTGGCGACTAACTTATTCGGAAATAAACATTACTGGAAAGATATATTTTGGCCAGAAGTTCCCACGTGGCTGAAGTTTCCTGTGCCGATGATGCCTCTTATAGAGTTCTTCGGTGTGTTTACAAAGCCTTTCGCTTTAATGGTACGTCTTTTTGCGAACATATTGGCAGGACACGCCATTATAATATCTTTGGTGTGCATAATATTCATAACTTTCCAGATGGGAGTGGTGGCAGGCACTTCTCTTACCGTTGTAAGTGTTGCGATGACAATATTTATGGATTTCCTTGAATTGTTAGTTGCATTCATACAAGCGTATGTGTTTACCATGCTAAGTGCTGTGTTCATAGGCTTGGCACATTTGGAATCTGAGAAAAAATAATCAACAATAAAAATCAAAATCAAAATCAAAATCAAAAATTATGACTTCATTACTGTTAGTTCTATTAGATGCAGCACTCGCAAAGATGGGTGCAGGTTTGGGTGCAGGTTTGGCAGCCATTGGTGCCGGCATTGGCATCGGACGTATCGGAGGTGATGCAATGTCCGCAATAGCGCGCCAGCCTGAGGAGACTAACAACATACGATTGAACATGATTATCATCGCAGCTCTTGTAGAGGGTGTGGCTTTGTTCGCAGTTATCGTATGTCTGTTGGGATTGTTCCAATAATATAGAAATATAGAAAGATGCCAGCTTTATTGACTCCTGATTTCGGCTTGCTGTTTTGGATGGTGGTCGCTTTTGCCGTGATGTTTTGTGTCTTGGCAAAATTCGGCTTCCCTGTAATAACAAAAATGGTGGAAGACAGGAAAAAGTATATAGATGAATCTTTGCAAAAGGCCCGCGAGGCAAATGAAAAGCTCTGCAATATAAAAAGCGAGAGCGATAATATTTTGCGTGAAGCACGGGAGCGGCAGGCAAAGATTTTGAAAGAAGCGATGGCAACAAGTCAAGTTATAATAAAAGAGGCACGCGACAAGGCTGGCGCAGAAGGCTTGAAAATGATCGAAGCAGCCAAAGAGCAGATAAAAGCTGAGAAAGAAATTGCGATGCGGGAAATCCGCAGCCAAGTTGTGTCTCTTTCAACAGAAGTTGCCGAGAAGGTGTTGCGTAAAGATCTCGAAAATCAGGACAAGCAATTAGATTACATCGATAGTCTTCTTGAAGAAATGAAATTCGAAAAATAAAGTTTTGTATGGATATAGGAACTGTTTCTGTCAGATACGCAAAAGCTTTGCTCAAATATGCCATAGAGCAAGGGGAAGAGGCGGTGGTTTACGGTGAAATGGACATACTTTCACAGGTGTATCTGAAAACGCCCAAATTGCGTCAAATGATAGAAAACCCGATGCTTTCCAATGAGGAGAAGTTGGACATTCTATGCAAAGCAACAGGGAAATCCCCATGTAAGACAACACAGAGATTCTTTTCTTTGGTAATATGCAAACGACGTACTATGATAATGCCATTTATGGCAAATTCATATAAGTCCTTGTTTCTTTCATATAAAAATATAGTGAAAAGCCGTCTTGTGGTTTCTACGGATGTCAATGCAGCTTTTGTCAGCAAAATACAGAACTTTGTAGAGGCCAAAACCAGCAGAAAGGTCGAAATGCAGGTTGAAAAAGACTACTCTATTGGTGGAGGTTTTGTTTTGGAATACGGAACATACAAGATTGACGCTTCTATTCGTAATCAAATAAAGAATGTACGTAAAAAGTTAATGCGTATAGCGGGTAATTCGTAATGCTAAAAACAAATATAGAAAACTTATATGCCAAATAATATTAATCCTGCCGAGGTGTCGAGCGTGTTGCTTGACCAGCTGAAGTCTTTAGACACAAGCCTGAAACTGGAAGAAGTTGGCACTGTGCTTACAGTGGGTGACGGTGTTGCCCGAATTTATGGTCTCTTGAATGCAACGGCCAATGAGCTGCTTGAATTTGAAGACGGCACAATGGGCATTGTCATGAATCTTGAAGAAGACAATGTCGGTGCTGTTATTTTAGGTTCAAGTGAAGGCATAAAGGAAGGGCAGACCGTAAAGCGTACAAACCGTCTGGCTTCGATAGACGTTTGCGATTCTATGCTTGGAAGAGTGATTACGCCTCTCGGTGTTCCGATTGACGGCGGATCACCCATTGAAGGAGAAAAACTCAGAATGCCTCTTGACAGAAAAGCTCCGGGAGTTATTTATCGCCAGCCGGTGAACCAGGCATTGCAGACGGGCCTGAAAGCGATAGACTCGATGATACCTATCGGAAGAGGGCAGCGAGAGCTTATAATTGGCGACCGCCAAACCGGCAAGACTGCCATAGCCATAGATACAATAATCAATCAGAAATATAATTTTGAAAAGGGAGACCCTGTTTATTGCATATATGTGGCTATCGGTCAAAAAGCTTCCACTGTGGCAAATACTGTGCAGGTGTTGAAAGAACACGGCGCAATGGCATATACAGTTGTTGTGGCAGCAACGGCGGCAGATGCAGCAGCGCTTCAATACTATGCTCCTTTTGCTGGTGCGGCTATTGGCGAGTATTTCAGGGATCGCGGCATGCACGCCTTGGTGGTGTATGACGATCTTTCGAAGCAGGCTGTGGCGTATCGCGAGTTGTCATTGATATTGCGCCGCCCGTCTGGACGTGAGGCATATCCCGGAGATGTGTTCTATCTCCATTCACGCCTTCTTGAACGTGCTGCAAAAATCAATGCAGAGACAACCGTTGCCGAGAATATGAACGACCTTCCCGAATCGATGAAAGGAAAGGTTGTTGGGGGAGGTTCCCTTACGGCCTTACCGATTATAGAAACACAGGCAGGGGATGTTTCAGCATATATCCCGACCAATGTGATTTCCATTACAGACGGTCAGATATACCTTGTTTCGAATTTGTTCAATGAAGGTTTCCGCCCTGCAATTGATGTGGGAATTTCGGTTTCGCGTGTGGGTGGTTCCGCACAGATAAAGGCGATGAAGAAAGTCGCAGGAACACTTAAAATTGATCAGGCACAATATCGTGAATTGGAGGCTTTCTCGCAATTCTCAAGCGATATGGACAAGGTTACGGCCATGACGCTCGACCGTGGACGTAAAACCAAAGAGCTTCTCATCCAAAAGCAATATTCTCCCATGCCGGTAGAGGAGCAGATAGCCATTTTGTATTGTGGCGTACATGGTTTGTTAGCGGATGTTCCTGTAGATAAAATATCGGAATTTCAGGACAATTTCCTACAGATTATACGCACCAAACACCGTAAAGACATTTTGGATCAACTTTTGAGCGGAAATCTGTCAGAGGAAGTTACTTCTGTAATAGAAAAAGAGGCTAAAGATTTAAGCTCCCAATACAAGTAATTATGCCTTCGCTTAAAGAAGTAAAAACGAGAATAGGTTCGGTCAAGAGTACTCGCAAAATCACCAATGCAATGAAGATGGTTGCATCATCCAAGTTGCACCATGCCCAAAAGGACATAGAGGGATTGCGTCCTTACGAAAACCGCCTTGCCTCCATAATGACACGCTTTTTGAGAGTGTACGGAGGTGATGTGGAAAGCCCGTATGCAGAAGTGCGGGAGGTGAAAAAGGTGGTGCTTGTAGTCATATCCTCAAATTCCAGCCTTTGTGGAGCTTTTAACGCCAATGTAATAAAAGAGTTCCATAAAGCGTCCGCGCAATATGGACATGATGGAGTGGGGGTGGAAGTATTCCCTATAGGGAAGAAAGTTGCGAAGGCTGCGCAAAAGGCGGGCTATTCGTTCGATACGGATATGTCTGAGGTTTTGGAACATCCCAATTTTGACAGCGCGGTGAAGATTGCCGAAATGCTTATGACCCGTTTTGCTGAAGGAGAGATTGACAAGGTTGAGATTATATCCCAACGCTTTGTGAACGCCTCGAAGCAGGAAATCCGAAAAAATATATTTCTGCCCATAAGTCTAGAAACTTCTGCGGATATAGATGCGTCTTCGCAAAAAGGCACGCAGCCGGATTATATCGTAGAACCGTCGGTGTTGGGAGTCATATCATCCTTGATACCGGCATCACTGCATATGCAGATATATTCTGCCATACTTGACAGCCTTGCCGCTGAGCACGCTGCACGGGTTGTGGCAATGCAGGTTGCAACAGACAATGCTGACGATTTGATAGAGCAGCTCACTCTTACGTATAATAAGACAAGACAGCAAGCTATTACTTCAGAATTGCTTGATATGGCAAGCGGTTCTTTCCAGTAAAAAAATATAACAGAAAAGAAAGTCTGATGTATTAAAAGTACGTCAGACTTTTTTAATTTCCTCAATCCGGACAAATCACGCAAATGGAAACCGTTTGTAATTTCCAAAACACCTTAATACAATATCGGATGCAGGAAAAACTATGTCCGATGTAGAAAAAATTATATCAGACATAATTTAAACTACATCAGACCTTTTTTCCGCATTGACTTCTGCCTGGCTAAATTGACCGTATATATACCATAGGGAGTGCAGAACTGACCGGTCTTTGCAGGTTTCATTTCCGTAACGGGGGAATGCCAAGAAAACGCTTTTGGATATTATTGTTTCGTTTTGCCACCGGACGTATAATAACTGATGAAACTCTTAAACATGGGGCATAATAATCTGTAAGCTTCTTTGCTTGGGTGTATTCCGTCTGGGCATAATACCTTATAGTTGCACTCATTAATGCCGCTGTCTGCCCAGAGGTTCAGAACAGGCAGTGAAAACCTTTGTGCGCAATCGATTTGCTTTTCAACATAATCCCACATTCTGCGAGGTGGATTATAACGTGTTTCGCCAGTTTTGCTATACCCATATTGGCTGCCGAAGTATTTCAGTGATGCAAATATTAGTATTCGTGCATTTGGAGATTGAGACTGAATGGTTTTTATTACGTAATTAAGTCCTCCGCATTGTGTCAGGAGTTTTTGCTCATCAAAACCGTCTTCGTCTGTATAATCCCAGGATTGGCCAATAGGACTGCCCCAAATGTCGTTGGTTGAACACCAGATTACATACACGTCAAAAAGCCTGTTACTGTCGCACACTTCTTTTACTTTCAGAGGTATGCCGCCGAGGTTTGCAACGCCATTTTCATATGTGGTTTGTTTGCACAAACCATCTCCGGCTTTGGCGAAGTTCGTGAATGTGTAGCCGGGCATATAACTTTCAAGTTCTTTTTGGACACCTTTGTCATTAAAGTATTGCGCAACAGAGCCGCCGAATATGGCCACTTTTATTTGTGCCTTGGTTTCATTGGATATTACAGCAAAGGCGATAAGGGAATATAAAAATACTTTCATGGATTTAGGAGTAATAAAACAACAAAAAAGTCTCCTGCTTGAACAGCTTCAGGAGACCTTAGTCTGTTTTGCCTTTATTAAAGGGCAGATTGTTTACTTTAGTGCGAATGTGGCTTCTGAAGCAGTTTCATCAACGATGAGCTTGTCTTCACGAAGCAACCAACCGAGTCCGAGATAAAAGTCTTTTTCGTTGATTTTTGCTGACTTCTTGATTTGTTTCAGGGTCTGCGCCCCTTTGTCGTTAAGGGTTGCCCAAATCTTTCCCGCTGTTTCTCCAGCTTTTTCTTGTAACATAATAAATAAGATTTTGTGGATTCGAATTTTCTTATCCTCATTTATTGTAATGCAAAACTACGTCTTTATATTTCTGTGGCTTGCGTTCTGCATCGAAAAAAGCGAGACCAAATGCCGATGACAGACATATTTGGCATACAAGTTTGGCAAAAAGAATGGACGGTAACAGTTTACCGCCCATTTCTTTTAACTTAATACATTGTTTGTATAATACCCTGTTTTGAGGTTTCTATGAATTTTACAATGTTTGCAATCTCATCGCTTTGCGGAATTTGTTCCTTGATTTTCATCACGGCATCTTCCACGCTTGTGTCGCCATTGAAAACAAGACGGTAAGCGTTTGCAATATGCCGCAAAATCCGTTCGCTCACGTTCTTGTAGTCTGCAAGAATTTTGGCGTTTACCCCATGGTAAACAACGGGGTTACCGCTTGTTATTATGTATGGCGGAACGTCTTTTTGTACGCGACATCCGCTTTGTATGAGCGAAAGCCGCCCAACGCGGTTTCCTTCTTGAACAACAACGAGGTTTGAAAGGATTGCCTCGCTTTCGATTACAGTTCCGCCCGCAATAATTGATGCGATGCCGAGTACTGTGTTGTCGTGTATATCCGCATCATGGCAGATATGCACTTTTTCCATAATGTAGTTGCCGTTCCCGATTTTGGTGGCCCCATCGGTATGCGTGCCTCGTGCAATGACAACGTTTTCGCGAATATCATTGTTGTCGCCAACTATCAAGTAGCTTGGTTCGCCTTTGTATTTGAAATCTTGCGGATCTACGCCCAAAAGAGCATGTCCGTGGATTCTGTTGCCTTTGCCTATGGTCGTCCCTTTCAGAACGCCCGCATAGGGCATGATGATACAGTCATCCCCGATTTCAACATTTTCGCCAATAAAGGCGAACGGCATAACCACGACATTTTTTCCCAGTTTGGCTGTCGGGTCAATGTATGCTTGTTTGCTTATCATGGTCAATGTATTTTATGATTAGTTTCTGCCTCCTCCAAGAGCCGCATACAGATTTACGGCAGCCTGTAGTTTGGCATAGTTGTCGTTTATAAGTGTAAGTTGTGCGTTCAACAGCGACATTTCCGCAGTCAGCTTGGCAAGGTATGTTGTTGAACGGTCAAATTTGAAAAGTTCGTTGGTTTGATCCCGCGTTTTTTCCAAAGCTTTGACTTGGTCTTTGCAAATATTTGCTTGTTCGCACGCAGCCTTGTAAGAATACAGGGCATTGCTGACTTCGCTTCCTGCATTAAGTATTGCCTGCTCAAAATTATTTTGGGCTGTACGCTGTTGCGATTGTGCTATTTTGAGCTGTGCATTGAGTCTTCCTTGAGATAAGATTGGCTGTGTAAGCTGTCCGACAAGAGAGGTGAGTATCTTGCCCGGATTTACAATCATGCCGTTGCTGTTTGTCCAGCCCGCCTGACCTGTAATTGTGAGGCTGGGATAAAAAGCTGAATAGGCGGCATTAGTCGCATAAAAAGCATTTCTCAAAGAATATTCAGCCGCTTTTACATCAGGGCGGTTTGACAGAAGTTGTACTGGTACACCGGCGGACATATTTGCTGGCATTTGCTGTGCGTCAAGTGTTGAGCGGGTAATGGCATGAGGAGCTTCACGCATGATTTTGCAAATGGAATTTTCCGTTTCACGAATGCTTTTCTGCAAAGCGGGTATCGTGGCGTTTATTTGCAGGTAGTTTGCCCTGCTTTGTTCTACGGCTGCCGTGTTGGTCATGGCGGCTTTCTGCATTGCTTCCATAGCCTCTACATTTTTACCCCACAATTCAGAAGTCTCACGAGTTGTTTGTAGTTGCTCGTCAAGCATGAGTAGGGTGTAGTACAGATTAGCCACGCTGGATATAATCTGGGTTTGTACAGATTGCTTATAAGCTCCGCTTTGCATGAGCATTGATTTTGCCTGTTCTTTTGCATTTCGTATGCTTCCGAATATGCCCAGTTGCCAGGAAGCAACCAACGGTGTGGAATAGGTTTTTACGGTTTTGCCACCATCGAAACTGCTGAGTGTACCCTGGGCGTTCAAACTCAAAGAGGGCAGGTATGCAAGTTTGGCAGCTTTTAGGGTGGCTTGTACCTGTTCTATGTTTTCTTGTGCATTGAGCAAATCTGTATTGTTTGCCAAAGCCTTTTCAATAAGGGTTTGTAAATTGCCATCGGTGAAAACTTGCCGCCAAGGCATATTGCCAAAATTAAGAGTATCGCTAACCAAAATACCTGTGGTACTTACAGTGTCGCGGTAAAGCCCTGTAGTAGGCAAAGCATTGGGACGTTCGTAATTGGAGTATATTCTGCAGCTTACGAAGCTTATGGCAGCAAGCAGCAACATAAAAATGTTGCCTGCTGCCTTTTTTATATTTATGGTTTTAATCATGTTACTCATTTTTTTATGGAATACTGTGCAATATCTCCGCTTGCATCGCTGTTGTCAATATCTTCCCAAACCATAGGTTTGATTTTTTCTTGAAGGTATTCGAATATCACAAACAAAGACGGTACGACAAATATCTGGCATATCACGCCTATAAACATACCTCCAACAGCTGCTGCACCAAGAGAACGGTTGCCGTTCGCACCTACACCCATTGCAAACATGAGCGGGAGAAGTCCCACAATCATGGCAAGCGATGTCATTATAATAGGTCTCAAACGCGCTCCAGCACCAAGCACTGCGGCCCATGTGATGCTCATTCCCATTCGCCTTCTTTCAAGCGCAAATTGAATTATAAGTATGGCGTTCTTTGCAAGAAGTCCGATAAGCATGATAAGCGAAATCTGAACATAAATATTGTTGGATGCCGACCCTAAGAACGGAAGCACAATATTTGCAAGTCCGAGTAGCTGTATGAATATAAAGCTGCCGGCGAGTCCGAATGGAACAGACAGGATTACAGCCAAAGGAAGCAAATAACTTTCATACTGCGCACTCAATAGCAAATAGATGAATGTTATGCATAATATGAATATGATTGCCGTTGCACTTCCGCTGCTTGACTGTTCCTCGCGGGTAATTCCTGAATACTCGTATCCGTAGCCTGTGGGAAGATATTTTTCGGCAACTTCTTGAACGGCTTGTATTGCCTGACCGCTACTATATCCGTCGCCCGGGTTTCCGTTTATGGACATCGACGTGTACATATTGAAACGGTTTATACTGCTTGGACCGTAAACTTTCTTCATTGTCATAAACTGCGTGATAGGTGCCATTTCGTTGCCATTGCGCACTTTTATTTTCTTGAGAGATTCCAGGTTTGTACGCTCGCTCCGTTCGGCTTGTACCATAACCCTGTACAATTTTCCAAAGCGGTTGAAGTTTGATGAGTACAAACCTCCATAGTATCCCTGCAACGTGGTAAGTATGTCATTCGGTGTAAGACCGGCTTTCATACATTCCGCAGCGTCTATGTCTATCATGTACTGGGGATAGTTGGGGCGGAAAGAAGTTTGTGCCTGGGTTATTTCAGGACGTTCGTTTAACTTTTCTATGAAGTCTTGTGCAACTTTGTAGAAAGACTCAATAGAGCCTCCGGTCTTGTCCTGCAAGTTTATTTGAAAACCGTTAGATACGCTGTATCCCGTAATCATAGGAGGACCGAAAAATAACACTTGGGCATCCTTTATGAGCTTTCTTGCATTCAAGTATAACGTCCCCACTACGACGTTGGAACTTTCCTTGATAGAACGCTCGTCCCAATTCTTGAGTTTGCAGATAAAAGAACCTGCGTTTGAACCTTGCCCTCCAAGGAAGCTGTAACCGGAAATCTGTGTATGACTTTCTACAGCTGGGTTGGCACTGATAAGGCTGTCTATCTTTGCCAAGATTTTTTCTGTACGATCTTGTGAGGTTCCTTCGGGAAGATCAACCGTACCCATAACGGTACCGGTGTCTTCATTTGGGACAAACCCCGTAGGTGTAACGTTCATCAACACCAGCAAGGCTGCAATGCCTACGATGACTATGCCTATGGTTAAATACGGACGGTGTATCTGTTTAAGTACAGCGTTTTTATATTTGCCGAGCAAAGAATTGTAGGTAGTGTTGAATGCGATGTGAAAACGCTCCATAAAAGTTGTTTTCTTAACTTTGCCATCCTTGTCATGTGGCTTAAGGAACATCGCACAAAGTGCAGGACTTAAAGTCAAAGCATTCAGCGCTGAAAGACCTATGGCTATTGCCATTGTAAGGCCAAACTGACGATAGAAAATACCGGCAGTTCCCGGGATGAAACTTACAGGGACAAACACAGCCATCATGACGAGCGTGATAGAAACGATAGCTCCGCCAAGCTCGTGCATGGCATCTATGGATGCTTTACGCGCAGACTGATACCCTTGGTCAAGTTTGGCGTGAACACCTTCCACAACGACTATGGCGTCATCGACGACTATGGCTATGGCTAAGACTAATGCACTTAATGTCAAAAGGTTTACGCTGAACCCTAACACGTAAAGGAAGAAGAATGTACCTATTAGCGCAACAGGAATTGCTATTGCGGGAATAAGCGTAGAGCGCAAATCTTGCAGGAATATGTAAACAACAATAAACACAAGGATGAACGCTTCCAACAGAGTTTTCAGCACTTCGTGCATTGATGCAAAAAGAAAATCGTTCACATTCTGTGCAATGTTTATGTCAAGGCCTGTGGGGAAATCTTTTTTTGCGTTTTCAAGAACCTTGGTTATGTCGTTAACAACAGTGGTGGCATTCGAACCCGCCACTTGGAATGCCATACACGTAACGCCTGTTTTTCCACTAACTTTATTGGTGAATGCGTACGTAAGTCGTCCAAGTTCCACTCTGGCTATATCTTTAAGCCTTAGTATCTGACCGTCTTTTGTGGCACGGATAACAATGTTCTCAAATTCATGCTCGTTTTCCAAACGTCCGCGATAACGCAGGGTATATTCGAAAGTCTGGTTTTCACGTTCGCCGATAGAACCTGGCGCGGCTTCAATATTCTGCTGCGCGAGAGCTGTAGTTACGTCTGACGGCATGAGATGGTATTGTGCCATCAGTTCCGGCTTAAGCCATATACGCATGGAATAGTCTGCTCCCATCACAAAAGCATCACCCACACCGTTAACACGTTCTACGAGAGGTATGATATTGATTTTTGCATAGTTCTCTATAAACCTTTGGTCATACTTGCCACTTTTGTCATAAACGGAAAACACCATCAACATACTGTTTTGGCGCTTACGTGTGGTTACACCTATTTTGGTTACTTCGGCAGGCAGAAGCCCTTGGGCAGTTGACACCTTGTTCTGCACGTTTACGGCTGCCATATCAGGATCTGTACCCTGCTTAAAGGTAATCGTAATGCTGGCAGAGCCGGAGTTTGATGCAGAAGATGACATATAGTCCATATTTTCCACACCATTGATGGCTTCTTCAAGAGGGATGACTACGCTGTTAAGTGTGGATTGGGCGTTTGCACCAGTATATGTAGCGCTAACTTGTACTGTAGGCGGGGCAATGTCCGGGTATTGCTCTATAGGCAAAGATACCAATCCTATAACGCCCAATATAACGATGAATACCGATATCACCGTTGACAGTACGGGACGATTAATGAATCTGTCTAATTTCATTTATTCGTTTTTTAGTTTGGTTTTGTTTGGAACTTGCCTTTAGAACGGCAGAACGCCGTCTTTTTCGTCTTGAAGGGCTTTTTGGAAGTTCTTGGCTGATTGCGCCGCCGTAATGGGCTTTATCTGCATATCGTTTTTAAGAGTGTTTACTCCTTCGGTAACAATGCGTTCTCCGCTTGCAAGCCCGGAAAGCACAATATAGTTCTGTCCGTCATTTTCGTCCGCCACTTCTATTTCGCGCTGCGACACCTTATTGTCCTTGCCCAGCACATAAACAAATTTCTTGTCCTGTATTTCGTATGTGGCCTTTTGTGGTATGATTATCGAGGCACTGAAAACTTTCGGAAGGAGAACACTTCCCGTACCTCCGCTGCGAAGTTCGTGCTTGGGGTTGGGGAATGTGGCTCTCATGCTTACAGAACCAGTATTCTGGTCTATTACTCCGCTGACGGTTTCCACTTTCCCTTTGTGTTCGTATATGCTTCCGTCTGTAAGTTTCAACTGTACCGGCGGTATTTGTGATATTGCGGAACTTACGTTGCCGTTTGTGCGTGTCATCTCAAGTAGCTGTTTTTCCGTCATTGAGAAGTAAACATACATTTCCCCAATGTTGGAAACAGTGGTCAACGGTGTTGCGCTTGAAGAGCTTACAAGACTTCCAACCCTGTAGGGGATTTCACCCACGACGCCATTTGAGGGGCTTACCACAGTGCAGTAGCTGAGCTGTTCCTGAGCATTGGTCAAATTTGCCTTGGCTTGCAAAAGTTGCGCCTGACATTGTGCGAGGTTGTCCTGCGCCGTCTGGAGGTCAAAATCGCTTATAATTTGCCGTTTGTGCAGTTCTTTCTTGTTTTCAACTGTAAGTTTTTGTGTGTTCAATGCAGCCTTGGCCACTTCAACGGCGGCTTTGGCACTCTTGACTTGCGCTTCGTATTGAACGCGGTCTATAATAAACAGCGGCTGCCCTTTCTTAACCGTGCTTCCTTCGTCCACACACAACTTGGTTATGAAACCTGCAACTTTGGGGCGGATTTCAATGTCCTGTTTTCCCTTAATGGTGGCGGGGTAAGATGTTGACTGTTCGGAAGAACCCGGACTTAGCGTTTCCACAACATACTCTGGAATTTCGTTATTGTCCTGACTCGATTTCTTGCCACAACTTATAAAGGCAAGAACCGCCAATGCTACTACAATGTTGTTTTTAATCATTGTTTTAACTGCTTTGATTTTTACTCTTTATTTATCGGTGCAAAGTTACGAAACATATTTCTCCTCAAAAAACAAAAGTGTTCGCTTTCTAACTTAATAATCATTAATCACTGGCAATGTGAGGCAAATTATGTTAATAAAGCCCCCTGTGTAAAACCGTACAGGCTTGGTGAGAAAAGAAAAATTTATGACCAAACACAATAAACATCAGTAATCCTTTGACTTACAAAGAATAGATTATGCAAAACGCACAATGTATAAGCTTTTGTTTTTCAGACGGCCAAATGTTGATAAAATTAGGTCTGATATAATTTTTTCTACGTCAGACATAATTTGAACTACGTCCGATGTAGTTTTTCTTGTTTCCGCACATAGTTTGGGGATAATAACAAGGACCTCTCCATTGCGCACATCCTCCTACGGGAATTTTATTCCTTTTGGTGAGGCATGGCACGCCCGCGTGTTACAGAACGGAAATGATCTCCCTTGTTGTTGTCTTTCGCTGATTGCTGTATGGAGTCAATAAACGATTTTTTCGCAGTTTCTTGTGTGTTGGCAATGCTGTCAGCGGAGGCCGCTTTCTTTGTTTCCTTGGATTCTGCATAGCGGAAACGTATCAGGGATATTTTGGAAACAAACAGCAGTTTTGCCGATTCGTTCCATGGTTCGTCAAGATAAATAAAACCTTCTATCTTTTTTATGGGCAGGTTTGATGATTGTATTGATATGACGTTGTCGCCATCGCCATATATCGGTTGCTGTATGGTAGTTAAAGAATCGTTGTCGTACAGGACGGATATGACAGTCTGTGCGTTTTTGCGTCCTTCCTTATAGACAAATTGTGTGCTGAAATGCCATTCGTATCGGTCTTTTGGCTTGAAAGACGTATCGGCGTTTATTTGGAACTCAAAACGGTTTTTCCCCGGCTTGGGTGTTAGCAGGCTGTATTGCTTTGCCGTCCACACGTTTGCGGTATCCCCATGCGAGGACAAACGGGCATAGTTTATGCCGTTGCTGTCCAAGATACCGCCGTTGGCCTGTATCTCATTTTGAAAACGCTTCTCCAGGTTGGTGTATATATCATACAGTTGGTCGGCATGGCGGGAATAGTATTCCATGGATTTGTTGAATTCCTTGCGGCTAACCTTGTGTTTTTGCAAAACTGCTTCTGTGTAGATGTCGGTGTTGCGCGTTGTGTTGTCTGTGTTTTTTGCTATGGCTTGTGCTTCGTGATAGTCGTATAGTATGTTCTCCATTTTCCCGGCGGGAATTATTCCTTTGGGAGTGCGCACCTTGCATGACATGAAAAATAAAGTGGCGGTTGCTAATAAAAACGGAGTTATTATTTTGACTAAATTCATGAAGTCCTTCTTGTTTCTATGGTGTAGTTGTTGCTCACTCCTTAGTGTGCGGCAGTTTGCTTGTTGCAGAAAGGTATTTCCTGTAAAAAAGAATCACCGAAAGCGATCCGCAGGTTATTGCGGAGTCTGCAAAATTGAATATCGGTGCAAAAAAAACGAAATGGCTTCCGCCGACTATAGGCCATGAGTAGGGCAGGTAGGTGTCGATCAGAGGAAAATAGAACATATCAACCACTTTGCCGGACATGAAATTGCCATAGCCCCTGCCAAAAGGAACAAGCGACGCAACGTTGTAATCGCCGCTTTCGCTGAAAATCAAACCGTATATCGCATTGTCAATAATGTTTCCTATCGCCCCCGCAATTATAAGCGATATGCAGACGACATAACCTCTCGGCACATTGCTGCGTGATATGCGGCAGATGTAGTAAACCAGAAAACCTACGAAAACCAGCCGCGCTATGGTGAGTATAAGTGTGCCGGCTATGTTTACGCCAAAAGCCATACCACTGTTTTCCACGAAATACAGATACATCCATGATGTTATCTCGTGTGCTTCGTGCAACGCAAAATTGGTCTTGACGTAAAACTTTATTGACTGGTCAATAAATATAACGGCAGCAACAATAGCCACTGCCGTTATAGCGTTTATCTTAACTTTACTTTTATGCACGGTAAAACTTTTCAGATACGGTGTTTCTGCCTGTTAAGCATTTCTTTGGCTTCGATGGACAACGTGGCGTGCGGAACAATGCGCAAACGTTCCTTGGGTATAAGCTTCCCCGTAACACGACAAACCCCATAGGTCTTGTTCTCAATCCTTACGAGAGCCTGCTGCAAGTCTCTTATGAACTTTTGCTGACGGGCGCACATTGTCGTAAGCTCCTCTTTTTCCTGTGTAACAGAACCTTCCTCAAGAACTTTGAACGTGGGGGAAGTGTCGGTTACATCGTTACCGGCTTTGTTCGTAAGCACGGACATCATCTGGGTGTATTCCCTTTTTGCCATTTCAAGTTTCTTGTGGATGATTTCCTTGAACTCCGCAAGTTCCTCGTCGCTGTATCTTGTCTTGTCTGCCATGATTTTGGTAGTTGGAAATTATTGCTTTTCTATTTTTATGGTTAATTTGGTGTCGCCGATATTCCATTCCACTCCGTTTGCAATTTCTTTGGAGAAACTTATGCGGTTTGCAAGAACTTGTGTGGAAATATAGCATTCGAACTTATCCGCGATTTTCTTTGCCATATCGGAAGTTTCAATCGTTATGTTGATTCTGTCGGTGATTTCAAACCCGCTCTCCTTGCGGAATGTTTGGATATGCTTTACCAATTCTCTTGCCATACCCTCAATATGCAGATCTTCGGTTATCTCAAGGTCAAGAGCCACGGTCAGATTTCCGTCATTGGCAACTGCATATCCGGGAATGTCCTCGCTGACAACCTCTACTTCGTCAAGGTTGACTGTTGCATTTTGTCCGGCAATGTCAAACGATATGCTCCCTTGGTTTTCCAAAGTCCTTATATTCTCTTGCGACATACCCTTTACGGCTTGGGCGAGATCCTTCATCAGTTTGCCGTATTTCTTGCCAAGAATGCGGAAGTTGGGCTGTACGCGTTTTTTCAGCAAGTTGTCATCCTCAACAAATTCCAACTCTTTTACGTTTACTTCGTCAAGAATCAACTTTGCAACCTCTTCAATGCGTTTGCGTGTGTCGCTGTTTTTTGACGCGGGTATTGTGATTTTTTGAAGTGGCTGGCGGACTATAATGGATTCTTTTTTGCGAAGCGAAAGCACCATGGAAGTAATCTTTTGTGCCATTTCCATGCGGAGTTCAAGTTCTTTGTCGATAAAGGTGTCGTTAACCACAGGGAATAATGAAAGGTGCACGCTGTCGCACATATCTTTTCCTGTAACGGCAGTCAGACTTTCGTATAACCGATCGGCATAGAACGGCGACAGCGGAGCTATTAGTTTGGAAAGGGTAACGAGGCAAGTGTAAAGCGTCTGGTAGGCGCTTAACTTGTCCTGATTCATGGAACTTCCCCAGAAACGTTTTCTTGAAAGTCTTACAAACCAATTCGACAGGTTGTCTATGGTAAAAGTTTCTATATACCTTCCGGCGCGTGTAGGCTCGTAGTCATTATATGCTTCATCAACTTTCTTTACAAGGCTGTTCAGCTCTGAAAGAATCCAACGGTCAAGCTCCGGGCGTTCCTCGTTCGGAATGTCAGCTTCGCTGTAGTTGAAGTTGTCAACGTTCGCATACATGGCGAAGAAGGAATATGTTTGATGCAGCTTGCCGAAGAAAGTACGTGAGGTTTCCGCCACGCCAGCCTCGTCGAATTTGAGATTGTCCCAAGGCGACGAGTTGGTCATCATGTACCAACGCACAGGGTCAACGCCATATTTTTCTATTATTTTGAACGGATCTATTGCGTTGCCCAAATGTTTGGACATTTTATTGCCGTTTTTGTCAAGCACCAACCCATTGCTTATAACAGCCTTGAATGCGAGGCTGTCGCGCACCATGGTTGATATGGCGTGAAGGGTGAAGAACCAGCCACGCGTTTGGTCAACGCCTTCTGCGATAAAGTCGGCGGGATAAAATAGGTTATTTTCAATTTTTTCGCGATTTTCAAAAGGATAGTGCAACTGCGCGAATGGCATGGAGCCGGAGTCAAACCAAACATCAATCAAATCGCTTTCGCGCTTCATCGGCTTGCCCGATGGGGATGTCAGTATTATGTTGTCAACGTATGGGCGGTGAAGGTCTATTTTGTGGTAGTTCTCGTCAGAGTAGTCTCCCGGCGTAAATCCTTTCTCTTTGAATGGGTTGGACTTCATATTCCCCGCCTTTACGCTCTTTTCTATTTCGTTATACAGTTCTTCTATGCTGCTTATGCAGATTTCTTCTCCATTTTCGCTTCTCCATATAGGAAGTGGCGTTCCCCAAAAGCGTGAGCGGGACAAATTCCAATCATTAAGGCTTTCGAGCCATTTTCCAAATCTTCCTGTACCAGTAGATTGCGGCTTCCATTTGATGTTTTTGTTCAGCTCGAACATACGTTCTTTTTTCGCCGTGGAACGTATAAACCAACTGTCAAGGGGATAGTAGAGAATAGGTTTGTCTGTTCGCCAGCAATGCGGGTAATTGTGCACCTGCTTTTCTATTCTGAAAGCCAATCCTGCGGATTTTAGCTCCATGCATATGGAAATGTCAAGAGTTTCGTCTTTGTCTGTCAAGGTAGCGTCGTATGCGTTTTTTACATACCGGCCTGCGTATGTCTTATACAGACTGACGTTCATGCTCTTTTGCTTAAATTCCTCGTCAAGGTCTTCCAATCTGTAGAAACGTCCGTTGAGGTCAACCATTGGGCGTTTGTTGCCGTTTTTGTCTATAAGCATTAATGCGGGAACACCTGCTTTTTTGGCGACAAAGGCATCGTCAGCACCAAAGGTCGGGGCTATGTGCACTATGCCAGTACCGTCTTCGGTGCTTACATAGTCCCCAAGTATTACACGGAACGCACCTTCTCCCGGATTTACGTATGCAAAAAGCTGTTCGTATTCCAAGTTTTCAAGTTCTGTTCCTTTGAAACGTGCAACGATTCGGTAGGGTAGTGTTTTCCCTCCTTTTTCATACGTATCTATAGGTGCCTCCGCTCCGGCTGGATTGAAGTATGAGGCAACTCTCGCTTCCGCCATTATAACGGAAATAGGTTTTGCCGTGTATGGGTTGAAGGTGTTGACTAATACATAATCAATTTTAGGGCCAACGCACAGTGCCGTGTTTGACGGCAAAGTCCACGGCGTGGTTGTCCATGCCATGAAAAACGTCTCCCCCCAATTGGTATTAAATGCACCGTTGGGGGATTTCATGCGGAACATGGCTGTTACAGTCGTGTCTTTCACATCGCGATAACAACCTGGCATATTCAGCTCGTGTGAACTCAAACCCGTACCTGCCGCTGGGGAGTATGGCTGTATTGTATATCCTTTGTAGATGAGACCTTGCGAATAAAGGTTATGAAGCAACCACCATACGGATTCTATGTAATAATTTTCGTATGTTATGTACGGTCTTTTCATGTCAACCCAATACCCCATAAGACGGCTCAGGTTTTCCCATTCGGCAGTAAATTTCATCACGTTGCTGCGGCAGTGGGCATTGTATTCTTCAATGGAAACCGATTTGCCGATATCGTCTTTGGTTATTCCCATTTCTTTTTCCACGCCAAGTTCAACGGGAAGTCCATGGGTGTCCCAGCCGGCTTTTCGAGGGACACAAAAACCTTTCATCGTTTTGTAACGGCAAATTGTGTCCTTTATGGTTCTTGCAAGCACATGATGAATGCCCGGATGTCCGTTGGCAGATGGTGGGCCTTCGTAAAAAGTGAAATGCGGATGCCCTTCGCGTTCGCTTATGCTGCGTTCTGCGGCGTGGATTTCATCCCACTCGCCGAGTACTTGCTTATTTATCTCTGACAGGTTGAAGTCTGAATGTTCTTCGAATTTCTTCTGCATTATGTTCTGTATATTTCAAAATTGCTGCAAATTTACTTCAACGCCTACAAACCACAAAATCATACGGTTTAAAATTTGTCTAAAACAGGATTAAGACTGTTGGTTAAAAGGTTTGGAAGTTGTGTGTTTGAAACACGAAAAAGCGCGATTGAACATAGCTTTCAATCGCGCTTTGCGGAAAGAGAGGGATTCAAACCCCCGGTACGGACAAGCCGTACAGCGGATTTCGAGTCCGCCCCATTCGGTCACTCTGGCATCTTTCCTTTTCCGCAGGAAACCACCCCTGCGCCTTGCGGGTGCAAAGGTAATGTTTTTTTTGCATTCATGCAAATATAATGCGTATCTTTGTTGCGTATCACCATTACCTTTTTGCATACAAAAGAAATATATATGCAAATATACGTGAGTCCGGCGTGGGCTTATGCTGATTTTGCAACGTTACGGCTGTGGCTTAAGACTGTCGTAGTGCGCTTCAGACGGTGGAATGCTGGTTGCGATTATAATTCTCGCAAAAGCAAAATCGTTGTCATTTTTTTAACACCGCCTAAACAGCACAGGACATGGAAAAAACTACGTCTGATGTAGAAAAAATTACATCAGACATAATTCAGACTACATCAGACCTTTTTTAGTCCCTTTGCAACGCGCAGGAAAACAAACTTTTTTGATTCCTTGTCCCATACAGATGACTTTTTACCGAGAAAGAACCGTTTTTTGCAAAGTATGCAAGTGTTAGCCATGCAGTCTGATGGCTTTCGCCTGATTTGCTTTGCGTCATGTTTATCTGTAAACAAACAATTCTTGTCCTGCGTATATGTTGGCATCAGGTGTCAGGTTGTTCATTTTGTACAGGTACTTTAACTGTATGCCAAAACGCTGCGATATGGAATAATATGATTCGCCGGCAGATACGGTTATCAGTTTGCCCTTATACGACCGCTCCGCGTGCTTTTTCTTCTTTTCCAGATACACAACATCACCCTCTTTTAGAGTGTAGCCTTTGTCGAGTTCGTTGTATTTCATGATTTTTCGGCGTGAAACACCAGTTTCCTTGGATATGCTTTTGAAAGTGTCTCCGGCACGCGCTATTACATAATAATTGTCATTATTGAAATATACGCGGTGTTCCTGTTTTTGTTCTATGCGTTGTATCTGCCTTGGATTTATGCCGCGGGCGTCATCAAAACGATAGAGCTGATAGTCTTCTATAAGCCCTATCAGCATGTCGGCATATCGCGGGTTTGTGGCATAGCCGGCACTTTTCAGTCCATAAGCCCAACCCTTATAGTCTTTGGGGGACAGTTTGAAAAGAAAAAAATACCTTGGGTTTTGTGTCAGGAACTTGGAATGATCCTCGTAACTTTCCCTCGCGCTTTTATACGCCCTGAACCGTTCGTTGGGCCTGTCATCATTTGCAAGCATATAAGGCCCGTTCCAGCCATTGGAGCATTTGATGCCGAAGTGGTTGTTCGCCTTGGTGCAGAGCATACTTCTGCCCGCACTTGTCTCTATTATGCCTTGGGCGAGGGTGATGCTTGCCGGTATGCGGTATTTTTGCATTTGCTCCACAGCCATATTCCAATATTGCGCAATGTAGGCGTCATTAACGTTGATTTGCGCCTTGGATGAAAGGGCTGCCAGTAAGAGGGCTAATGAAACGGTGAACTTTTTTATAGCTTGCATTATTGTACTTACTTTTCGGTTTTTGTTCGCTTTGTTTTCGGCGTTCAATCCATCATATTGCAGTAGTCGTTGAACGTGTATGTTTTGAGAGTTTTTATTTCTCCGTTATTTAGTTTCATGCATATTGCCGGATGTTGTATGCCATTGAACATTGTTGTCTTTACGGTGGTGTAGTGTATCATGTCTTGGAAAATGATTTCATCACCGACATTCAGCTTGTTGGGAAATTGCCAATAGCCCATGAAGTCCCCACTCAGGCAACTGTTCCCTCCGAGGCGGTAAACATTTGCTGCGGTTTTGTCTGCCACGTCATTTCCCAAGCACAAAGCCCCTTCCACCTCCGGGTGGTAAGGCATTTCAAGGCAGTCGGGCATATGGCACGTGAAACTTACATTCATGATTGCCGTTTTTATACCCTTGTCTTCCACAATGTCAACTACGCTTGCAACCAGTTCTCCAGTTTGCCACGCAAATGCGGAACCCGGTTCCAATATTATTTTGAGGTTGGGATGCCGCTGTTTGAACTTTTGCAGGATATTAACCAAGTGGTTCGTGTCATATCCTTTGCGCGTCATCAAATGCCCGCCGCCAAGATTAAGCCATTTGATTTTCTCGAGCCATTTGCCGAATTTGCATTCAATTGTGTTGAGTGTGCGTTCAAGCGCATAAGAGTCATTTTCGCAATGGCAGTGGCAATGAAAGCCGTCTATGCCAACAGGTAGGGTTGGGGGCATTTTGTCAGGCGAAACACCAAAGCGCGTTCCCGGGGCACACGGATTGTATATCTCTGTGGCTATTTCCGAACGTTCCGGGTTAATCCTTATCCCGACGGACACTTTGTGGTTTTCTGGGATTTCGTTCCATTTTTTTACTCTGTCGTAAAAATGGGCATATTGTGTGAAAGAATTGAATGTAACATACTCCGAGCATTCTAAAATTGTGTTGAATGTACCTTCTTCGTAAGCGGGCGAATAGGTATGTGCAAGACTTCCAAATTTCTCGTTTGCCAGTTTTGCTTCAAAAGGGGAGCTTGCTGTAGTTGATTTGATGTATTCGCGGAAAATGCCGAACGTTTTCCATAAAGCGAAAGCCTTGAACGCCAAAATTATCTCCACGCCAGATTCAAGTGCCACTTTGTTTATTAGCTTTAGGTTTTCACGCAATTTATCCTCATGCACTATATAATAAGGTGTGGAAGGGGGTATGCTCATCTATGATATGTTTTTTGAAAATCCCGCAACACACGGAAACATTTGTATTGCGGGATTTGTATATTTGCCTATATGTATAATGTGCCGTATTACATGATTCCGCGTTCGCGCAATGTCAACTGCCATTTCCATGCTGACGAAAGGGCATCTTCAAGTGTATGTACGGCTTTCCAGCCAAGCACACTGTTGGCCTTGTCAACATTTCCCCAGATTTTTTCAATATCACCGGCGCGGCGCGGAGCTATTTGATAGTTTAGTTTTACTCCGGTGCATTTCTCGAAAGTATTAACGAGTTCCATGACGGAAACCCCATGCCCAGTACCGATATTGAACACCTCCACATTTTCCTGACATTTGTCTTCGAGTATTCTGCTCATGGCGCATACGTGAGCTTTTGCAAGGTCAACCACATATATGTAGTCGCGAATGCAAGTGCCGTCGGGTGTGTTGTAGTCATCGCCAAAGATGCTCAATTGTTTGCGTATCCCAATGGCAGTTTGGGTGAGGTATGGTATCAAATTGGCAGGAACCCCGTTTGGCATTTCACCGATGATTGCAGAAGGATGCGCTCCGATTGGATTGAAGTAACGCAGGAGAATGGCTTTTATGGGTGCGCCGCTTTTAATGTCGTCCTCGATTATTTCTTCGTTTATCTGCTTTGTATTGCCGTAGGGACTTTCTGCTTTTTTTATTGGTGCCTGTTCCGTTACAGGAAGGTTTTCTTTGTCAGGCTGACCGTAAACGGTGCACGATGAAGAAAATATAATGCCCTTGACATCATATTTGGGCATAAGCTCCAAAAGGTTTACAAGCGAAACGATATTGTTGCGGTAATATTTCAAAGGTTTTTGCACGGACTCGCCCACAGCCTTGCTTGCCGCAAAATGAATTATGCCCATTATGTTTGGGTATTTTTTGAAAACGCCCTCAAGCGCAGGCATATCAAGGCAATCAACTTGCTCAAAAGCAGGACGAATACCAGTTATTTTTTCAATGCCATCGACCACATCTGCTTTCGAATTTGAAAGGTTGTCAATGATTACCACATCATAGCCTGCCTGTTGAAGTTCAACAGTGGTATGTGAACCTATAAAGCCGGTTCCGCCCGTAACCAAAATAGTCTGTTTCATTTGTTGTTTTTATTTTTGCTGTATAGTTTTGGTTTTATGCAATTATAAATCGTCGCATTCTTTTTCCCACAATGAGGCATCCGCATCACTTGGCATTCTCCAATCACCACGCGGACTTAAGGAACAACTTCCAACCTTTGGCCCATCTGGAAGGCAGCTGCGTTTGAATTGCTGCTGGAAAAACCTGTGAAAAAAGATTTTCATCCAGTGCTTGATGACCTCCTTGTTGTATTTAGGGGCAGTTGTATTTAGAAATGCCTTTTGTGCGAGGAAATAGATTTTTTGGGGTCGGAAACCATACCTTAATGTGTAGTACAGGAAAAAGTCATGCAATTCGTAGGGGCCAACTTTATCTTCTGTCTTTTGCACAATTTCTCCCTTTTCATCTGTAGGTATCAACTCTGGGCTGATAGGCGTGTCTATGATGCTTTCAAGGGTGCTTTTTTGTTTGGCATATGTACAGTTGTTGGCGAACCACCTTATCAAATGCCGAATAAGGGTTTTGGGAATGGAGGCGTTAACTCCGTACATGCTCATCTGGTCTCCGTTGTATGTCGCCCAGCCCAAAGCCAACTCACTTAAATCTCCTGTACCGATTACAATACCACCGGTTTGATTGGCCACGTCCATGAGGATTTGTGTCCTTTCCCTTGCTTGGCTGTTTTCGTATGTGGTGTCGAAAATCTCAGGATTATGATTTATGTCTTTGAAATGCTGAAGGCAAGCATCCTTTATGGATATTTCCCGATAGGACACTCCCGATTCCTGTATCAAATCGAGAGCATTAGTGTGAGTTTTGTCGCTCGTACCAAAGCCCGGCATCGTAACTCCGATAATATCCTTATGATTGCGTTTCAGCAGATCAAAAGCCTTAACACACACAAGTAACGCCAGCGTAGAATCCAAGCCTCCGCTAATTCCTATAACCGCAGTCTTTGCGTTAATGTGGAATATTCGTTTTGCAAGACCTAAGGCTTGGATATTCACGATGTCATTACAACGGCTGCCAAAATTCTCTTCTGATGGGACAAATGGCAATGGATTTATATGCCTTGTCAAGTCTCCGTATGATTTTTCTTGCTTTGCGAGAGTGGGTATTACCACATAATCTTTGTGGGATATATTGTTTTTGGCACAATGTCTGAATGTTGTGTTCTGGCATCTTTCATGATGTAGCAACTCTGTGTCAATCTCACTTACCACAAGTTGTTCCTCAAGTTCAAACCTAACACTTTGGTTAAGTAAGCTGCCGTTTTCGCATATATAGGAGTTCCCTGCAAATACAACATCCTGAGTACTTTCCCCCCAACCGCAACTTGTGAACACATAGCCGGATATTGTTCGTGCGCTTTGGCCAGCTACAAGAGATTTTACATAATCATATTTTCCAACGCATTCGTTGTCTGCACTCAAGTTGAATATAATGTCTGCGCCGGCAAGAGCCAAGTGGGAACTTCTCGGTATAGGAGCCCACATATCTTCGCATATTTCAACGCCAAAAACGGAGTTTTTAGTTTTAAACAACAAGTTACAACCAACAGGAGCTGTTTGCCCGCATAGGTTTATCGTTTCGTTTTGTATTTCATCGCTTGAAGCAAACCAGCGTTTTTCGTAAAACTCATTGTAGTTCGGAAGATATGTTTTGGGAACAACACCGATTATTTTCCCTCGCCGTACAACCACGGCGCAATTGGCGAGAAAATTGTTTATGCGTATGGGCGCTCCAAAGATGGATATGATATCCATACTTTGTGTCGCTTCGGTTATGTTGGCTATGCTCTTTATAACTTCGTCAAGCAGCAAAGTGCTTTCAAACAAATCCTGACAGGTGTATGCCGTAATGCACAGTTCGGGGAAACATACAATTTCCACACCTTTTTTTTCTGCTCGCTCTATCAGATTTATTATGCGGGAGGTGTTGTGTTTGCAATTTCCAACTTTTACGTTGGGTATCGCACTGGCTACCTTGACAAAGTTGTGGTTCATCACTTCTGCTTTTTGGCGTTACCGCCTTTTGAAGATTTGTAGCGTTTGTTCAATCCGTTAAGTACGTCTTCTGTAATATCCAGTTTTTTGTCAGCATAGAGAATGTTGTTTTCCACTTTGCTCAAAATCATGGAATATTTGTGGTCCTTGTTAAAATCCTTCAGAAAGTTTTCTATGGAATCTTTCATTGCGTCATTATACTTCTGTCGTTCTTTTTCAAATTGTGCAGTATATTTGTCTTGGAGATTTTCCAATTCTATTTGCTGTTTTTGTAAAGACGCTTGTATTTTTTGCGCCTGTTCTTGTGAGGTGATGGCTCCTGATTGCACTTTTTGCTGAAAGCTTATAGCGGAGTTTTGCAGAGCTTTCCCCTTGGAAGCAAGCGTGGCCTTTATGTTGTTCATGCGCTTCTCCAAAACCTTGCTGTGTTCTACACAGAACTCATAGCTGTTAATTATAGTGTCAATGCATACGTATGCAATTTTACCGCTTTCTTCTTTTTCCCCCTTTGCAGCAGATAGGCTTTCTTTTGTTGTGGAAGGTGCTTGCCCTTGTTTGTAGTTGCAACTGTAGAAGATGGCGGTTGGTCCGATAGTTATTGACGCGATGAACAGCGTGGTCAGTGATTTTATCATTAGAATTTCGTTGTTATGTTATTATTTTCCGTTTGAATGGGATTGAAGTGTGTTTAATGACGCACTTTGTTGCCCGCTAATTTCAAATTATATAACTTTGTTGCTGCAAAGATAAACAATTAAGACGACAATGTTTTATTAATAGAAAAAAATACTGACACTATGGCGAATGTTAATTTAGAGCCGGCGGAAGTGTTTGCTTGTTTCGCAGAAATAAACAAAATTCCGCGCCCTTCCAAAAAGGAAGAAAAAATGATAGAGTTTCTCAAGAATTACGGGGAGAAGCTCGGGCTTGAAACCAAAGTCGATGAAGTTGGCAACATAGTTATAAAAAAGCCGGCCTCAAAAGGATATGAAGACAGAGAGACAACCATTATTCAAAGCCATATGGATATGGTTTGCGAGAAGGATTCTGACATAGAATTCGATTTCATGAACGACCCGATACAAACAGAAATAGACGGCGAATGGCTAAAAGCAAAAGGAACAACTCTTGGGGCGGACGACGGCATTGGAGTTGCGATGGAACTCGCAATATTGAAAGATAACAGCATCCTGCATGGCCCTATAGAATGCGTTTTCACACGCGACGAGGAGACGCAACTGACGGGAGCGAGCGGAATGAAAGCCGGTTTTATGACGGGCAGGTATCTCCTAAATCTCGACAGCGAGGATGAGGGTGAAATATTCATAAGCTGTGCAGGCGGGGCAAGCACAAATGCAGTATTCCATTTCAATATGGAAAGTGCCCCACAGGACTATTACTTTTTCAAAGCCGGCATAAGCGGACTTACAGGCGGGCATTCGGGTGATGACATTGAGAAAAAACGTGCGAATGCCAACAAACTGCTGGTTCGCTTCCTGTACAATGAAATGAAAAAATACGATTTGCGTATTTCTGACATTCAAAGCGGCGGTCTTCACAACGCAATCCCGCGTGAGGGTTGGGCTGTTTGCGCTGTCCCCATGCAGGATAAAGAACAAATCCGCATAGACGCTAACGTGTATGCTGCGGAGATTGAAGAAGAATTTTCCATAACGGAAAAATCCTTGAATTTTTACGTGGAAAGTGCGGATGCCGCAGATGTCATAGAAAGCGAAAGTTCCAAGAAAATCATCACTTCCTTACAAGCGGTGGATAATGGTGTCTTTGCCATGTGCCAGGATATAGATTGGCTGGTGGAGACTTCTTCAAACCTTGCGAGCATCCACAAGAAAGGATGCACCATAGAAGTGGCCACATCACAACGCTCGAATATAATAAGCGCACGCAAGAACATGAGCGCGACGGTAAGTGCTGCTTTTGAATTGGCAGGAGCGGATGTGCACACTACAGACGGTTATCCCGGCTGGAAACTTAATCCCAACAGCGATTTGCTAAAATTGGTGGTGGAAGCGTATGAGCGTCTGTACGGCAAATCTCCCAAAGTCTTGGCTATTCATGCTGGTTTGGAATGTGGTCTTTTCAGCGAAAAATACCCACATATAGACATGGTGTCTTTCGGTCCTACGCTTCGCGGTGTGCATTCGCCAGACGAGAAATTGCTCATACCTACGGTGAAAAAAGCATGGGATTTGCTGCTTGAAATACTTAGGAGCATTCCTAAGAAGGATGCGCAATGACAAAAAGGATTGCATAATGTAAAGTCGGCACGCAACATCACTGCCGGTGTGCTGTAAAACAAGGGAAACCGCAGCTTTTGACACAAATCTCAAAGCTGCGGTTTCCTTTGTTGACTACAAAAAAGTGGCATAAGGAAAAACTTTTGTAACCCTCTGAATGTTAGGGTGCACTCGCTGTTTTGAAACTGTCTTGTAAGTTTTTGCTTGTCAGAAGATTAAAATGGGAAAAACTACATAGGACATAGAAAAAACTACATCAGACATAGCTTAAACTATGTCTGATGTAGTTTCTCTCGTTTCAGTATGTAATTTTATCTGTGTTTGTCTGCTTGATGTCAAGAGTTCATGGACAGGAGGAATTCTTCGTTAGTGCGGGTGTTTTCGAGCCTGTCTTTTACAAAATTGATGGCTTCCATGGAATTCATGTCGGATATGTACTTGCGCAGAATCCACATCCTGTCAAGAGTCTGCTTGTCTTGCAACAAATCGTCCCGACGGGTGCTTGATGCAACAATGTTTACTGCAGGGAATATGCGCTTGTTGCTCAAAGTGCGGTCGAGCTGAAGTTCCATATTGCCGGTGCCTTTGAATTCCTCAAAGATAACCTCATCCATTTTGCTGCCGGTGTCAATCAAGGCTGTGGCAATAATCGTCAACGAGCCTCCGCCTTCAATGTTTCGCGCCGCCCCGAAGAAACGTTTGGGTTTCTGGAGAGCATTTGCATCGACGCCGCCCGTAAGCACTTTGCCGCTTGCGGGAGATACGGTGTTGTATGCTCTGGCGAGTCGGGTTATTGAGTCAAGGAATATTACCACATCGTGTCCGCATTCCACCATTCTTTTTGCCTTTTCAATTACAAGTCCCGCTATTTTAACATGATGTGTGGCCGGTTCGTCAAAAGTGGACGCTATAACCTCTGCATTTACGGTGCGCGCCATATCGGTAACTTCCTCTGGGCGTTCGTCAATTAGAAGCATCATCAGGTATGTGTCCGGGTGGTTTTTGGCAATGGAATTTGCAATGTCTTTAAGCAACATTGTCTTTCCCGTTTTGGGCTGCGCCACAATAAGGGCGCGCTGACCTTTTCCGATAGGTGTGAACAAGTCAACGATGCGTGCGGAAATGTTATCATAATTCCCGGAACACAAAGTGAATTTTTCGTTGGGGAACAATGGCGTAAGGTGTTCGAAAGGAACTCGGTCCCTGACTGTTTCAGGATCTATGCCATTTATCTTCGTGGCTTTTTGAAGGGCGAAGAATTTTTCCCCCTCGTGCGGTATTCTTACCGAACCTTCAACCACGTCACCTGTTTTTAGTCCGTAAGTCTTTATTTGCTGTCCCGAAACGTAGATGTCATCCGGGGAAGCAAGATAATTGTAATCAGAAGAACGCAGGAAGCCGAAACCTTCCGGCATAATTTCAAGGCAGCCGCTGCCTTCGAGTATTTGGTCAAAATTGTATCGTGGGGTTTGCGGAGTTGGGGGGAGTGGCTCGCGCCGGGAATGACCTCCAAGTCGGCCGGTCGCAATTTCTTCCTCTATAAAGCTTTCATCGGAAGCCGGTACACTGTTGGGCAGGTTGTTTGCCTCGTTTCCGCTTTCACTGCTTATGGGAGTTCCGTATTCCTCGATAACGGGAATGTCAACTATCGTGATAAAGTCTGTGGATGTTTCTACAGTCTTCACAGCGGCAGCCTGTGCGGCATCAGGCTTTGCCTCTGCATCTTTTTCATCGTTCTCTACGCTTGCAGTTGTCTCTTCTTGCGGTTGGTTGGGAAGTTCTTTACGTATAACATCGTAATCCGTAACCATGTCGTAAACGGATGATTTCCCTTTTGCGTTGGCTGCAATTTCAGAAACGTCGTTTTCTGTCGCGGTTTCAGCAGAGATACCGTTTGTGCCATCGGTTTCGTCTGAGGCATCCTTTATCATAGGATGCTTGGGCACTATGGGTTCTTCTGCTTTTGTGGCAGTGTCGGAATTTGCGGAAGTGCTATCATCTTCCTTTATTGGCAATTCCTTGTTTTCTGCCGTTTCTTTTTTATCATGCTTCTCGCTCTTTTCCTTGGACGCGGAATAAACGTGATCTATTTCCTTTTTCACAATACGTGTGCGCTTTTTGGTGGAAGGTTTTTTAGCCGCGTTAAGCACAGCTTGCTCATCAAGAATCTTGTAAACAATTTCCTCTTGCACTTCCGAACTCTTGTATTTTATGTTTAGCTGATCAGCAATTTCCCGAATTTCAGATTCGCTCTTTTGCATGAGTTCGTCTTTACTGTAATTTGGCATTTTCAATGTGGATTTATAATGTTAGCAGACTTTTTCAGCCTATTCTAACTTTTTAATGTTGCAGTTTGATTTTTGGAATTTAGAAAAACTCACAAGCGTGAGCTAATTTCAATGCAAAGGTAATGAAAGATTTCTTATCAGAACGCTTTTTCCATATGTTTTTTGTTTCGGCACAAAAAGTACTGCGCGTTTTCAAAAAAGCCCGCTAATTTCGCTAACTTTGCGTTTCTTAATAGTATTCCATAAATGGCATCAAAAAACAAAACAAAGAATAAACAGGCAACTAACGTCGTGGTAAAAGAAGTGGTGCGGGAGAGCAAAGATTTGCTATGCAGCGAAAACGTGCGGTTTATCATAGGACTTGTCGTGTTGTTGCTTTCCCTCTATATGATTCTTTCCTATATTTCCTTTTTCTTTACGGGAACAGTGGATCAAAGCATAATAGAGGACGCAACGTCGTCCGCAAGAAAAGTGGGGAATTGGGGCGGAATTTTAGGGGCGTCTTTTTCCTTTTGGCTGATAAACGAGTGTTTCGGTGTCTCTTCTGTGTTTGTGCCGGTCTTTTTGCTTTTTGTTAGCCTCAAGCTGATGAAAGTGGGAAAAGTAAGGCTGTGGAAATGGTTCGTGAACTTTTCTTTTTTGACAATATGGTTTTCAGTCGCAATTCAGTTCTTTATCCCTGATAATATAATAAACCAATTGTTTTTTGTTCCCGGAGGCAAACATGGGCAATTTGTTTGCGATATGCTGGTTTGGAAAATAGGAAAGCCGGGGACGCTTCTTGTGATTTTACTGACGGCATTGATATATTTTATATATTTATCAGATGAAACAGTTCGCTTTATAAAGAAAACGTTTGGCAAATTGAAATTAGAAAAGAAAAAAGAGGAAACGCTTTCATCGGATAGCAGTATGTGTGATGAGATTGAATCTTCAAAACCAATAGCCTTAAAATCCGAAGTGTCGTCAAAAGAAATAGAAGAAAGCGATGCGCAGGTGCAGGAAGGCGCAAAACAACCTTGCGAGAATATAGAAGATAAGGTTGATAAGGATAAAAATGAAATTAGCGAAGAACGGCCGGAAATCCAGCAGGACACATACGATCCCCGAAAGGACTTGGAATACTATAAATTCCCACCATTAAATCTTTTGAAACATTACGCCAATGACGGCATATCCGTTTCGGAGGCGGAGAAGGCTGCCAACGAAGAGCGCATTCGAAGCACATTGAAAACTTTTGGCGTGGAAATCTCCGGGATTAGCGCGACAATAGGCCCTACCATAACTTTGTATGAAATAACGCCTGCTTCTGGGGTGAGAATAGCAAAAATACGCACTCTTGAAGAGGATATAGCCCGCTCTCTTGGCGCATTAGGTATTCGCATAATAGCGCCAATTCCGGGAAAAACGACTGTCGGTATAGAAGTGCCTAACAAAAAACCGCAGATCGTGTCCATGGAAAGTGTAGTAAACACGGCTGCGTTCCGCAATTTCAAGGCGGAACTTCCTATTGTGATTGGGAAAACCATCACAAACGATCCGTTCATGTTTGACCTTGCCAAAATGCCGCATCTTCTTGTTGCCGGTGCTACAGGGCAGGGCAAATCGGTTGGCTTGAATGCAATAATCACTTCGCTGCTATACAGAAAACATCCTGCAGAGCTTAAGTTGGTTCTTGTAGATCCCAAAAAAGTGGAACTTAGCATTTATTCTACTTTGGAAAACCATTTTCTCGCAAAAGTGCCGGACAAAAAGGACGAAGTTGTCATTACTGACGTTGACAGGGTGGTATATGCGCTGAACAGCCTTTGCAAAGAAATGGACACCCGCTATCTGCTTCTTAAAAAAGCACGTGTGCGAAATATAAAGGAGTATAACAAGCGTTTTTGCGAGCGTATGCTAAATCCTGAAAACGGACACAGATATTTGCCTTACATAGTGGTGATTGTTGACGAGTTCGCAGATTTGATAATGACCGCAGGGAAAAATGTTGAAACTCCGATTGCGCGTATCGCCCAATTGGCGCGTGCGGTAGGAATACACATGATTATTGCCACACAAAGACCTACGGCAAATATAATAACCGGTACCATAAAAGCAAATTTCCCTGCACGCATTGCCTTTAAGGTTGCGCAGGCTATAGATTCACGTACAATTATAGACAGGACTGGTGCAAACCGCTTGATTGGGCGTGGAGATATGCTTTTCTGTTCAGGCGGCGAACCCGTGCGCGTGCAGTGCGCCTTTGTTGACACGCCTGAAGTGGAGGGCTTGACGAGTTTTATTGCGAAACAACAAGGTTATACCGCGCCGTTTGAACTTCCCGAAGTCCCGCTCCCCGAAAGTTCGGCTTCCGGCTCTTCGTATTCAAGCGATGAGCCTATTCATCTTGATCCTCTGTTTAATGAGGCGGCAAGTATGGTGGTGGAATCCGGTGTTGGTTCAACATCCTTTATACAGCGGAAATTTTCGATAGGGTATAATAGGGCTGGCAAGATAATGGATCAATTGGAAAGTGCCGGCATCGTAGGGCCGCAAATCGGGAGCAAACCACGCGAGGTTTTATGCAGCTCGCAATCGGAATTGGACGCAAAAATAGCAAATGCTTTTTAGCATAAAAAAGAAACATAAAATAAGATAATATGGGCAATTATGTAGTATCTGCGATAAAATATCGTCCGCAATGCTTTGACGATGTTGTTGGGCAAAAAACTCTCACTTCCACTCTTATTGGAGCTATCAGAAGTGGCAAACTTGCCCATTCTTATCTTTTTTGCGGCCCACGTGGCGTGGGAAAGACAACGTGTGCGCGTATTTTTGCGAAAACAATAAACTGCGAGCATCTGAATAGCGAAGGAGAGGCTTGTAATGCCTGCGACAGTTGCATATCCTTTAATGAGGGGCGCAGTCTTAATGTGCACGAAATAGATGCTGCTTCAAACAATTCCGTCGATAATATAAGGGAATTGATAGAACAGGTGCAAATTCCCCCGCAGATGGGGCGTTACAAGGTGTTCATTATAGACGAGGTGCACATGCTTTCGCCAGGGGCTTTCAATGCTTTTCTGAAAACATTGGAAGAACCGCCGGCATATGCAATATTTATCTTGGCAACGACAGAAAAGCAAAAAATAATCCCGACAATTCTGAGCCGTTGTCAGATATACGATTTCAAGCGAATAGAAGCCGATGACATTGTTTATCAGCTTGCGAAAATAGCACAAAAAGAAAATTTCGCATACGAAGAAGACGCACTCCGCATCATTGCAGAAAAAGCGGACGGAGGTATGCGCGACGCCCTGTCATTGTTTGATCAACAGGCGGTTTTCACTAATGGAAACATTACGTATCAGGAGGTTATAAAGAATTTGAACGTATTGGATTATTCTGCATATTTCAATATTTATGACAGTATAATAGAACGTAACATTCCGAAAGTGCTTCTTGGTTTTAACGACATATCATCTCGCGGTTTTGACGGGAGAGATTTTATTGACGGTTTGGCACGCCACACGCGCAATCTTATGTTGGCTTCTGATGACAGAACAATTCCTTTGCTGCAAATGTCGAAACAAATAGCCGAGCAATATCGCGCCCAAGCACAAAAATGCAATGTGAAAGTTCTGTATCGTGTGATGAGGTTGTGCAGTGATTGCAGTTTGAATTATCGCAACAGCCGCAACAAACAGCTTTTGGTGGAACTCACGCTTATTGAAGCGGCACAGGCGGCAGACGATGATTCCGACGCGCACGCGAAGGTAAAACAAAAGACATTGAAACCTGTTTTTTCCATAAAAAAACAGGAGGCTAACAAAGTTGCAGAATCTTCTGCCACGTATAAGAAAACTGAGATAAAGCAAAAGCAGCCAGAGGGAGCCGCTCAAAGTGTTGTGCATGAAGAAAATTCTGCCCTCAAAAGTATCCTGAACATAACTTCCATTAGCAATATAAAAGAAAACAGCAAGGGTGTTCCTGTAGAAACTGCCAAGAAAGTAGAAAAAGAAACTCATGCCGTCACAGAAAAAGGAGTAATCGAAAAAGTTCCGATTAATGCTTTGGACGAAGCCTTGTTGCTCAAAGCTTGGCTTGCATATGCAGAAACTCTTCCCGATTCCCACAACGATTTGGCCGCACGCATGAAAGCGATGAAACCTTTGCTGGAAGAGGGAACTGTAAAGGTTGTATGCGAAAACGAGTTGGTGGTAAAATATATGAGCGAAATATCTCCAGAGTTAAAGCGTTTTTTGTGTGAAAGGTTTGGCAGAGAGAATATTATTATCGATTTCGTGGTTGACGAAGCGGCAAAATCGGTGGTAAACCCTTCTGAGGAGTTTAAGAAAATGATAAAAGAAAGCCTTGCATTAGAACTGCTGAATGACACTATGGGCTTTGAGATGTTATAAAGAACCCCAGATTCGGTATATCATAACCCCCAAAAACAATATGGAACCGTGCAGTACACATATACATTTTTCTTGGGCGTACATAGGGGTACAAAAATGCATCTGAAAATTGTACGGAAATTTATATTGGATGTAGAAAAAACTAAGTCCGATGTAGAAAAAAATATGTCAGACGTAGGAAAAACCACATCAGACCTTTTTTCAGTTTTGGCAAACCTTTGAAAAACAAAACGTTTAGTGTGAAGTCTTGCGTTCTGACATAGATTTGATATTCAATATCTTACATGGCTTTGGCGAAGTTTTCCGTATTGTGAAATAAATGGCGTGGCAAAATAGGAAAACAAACAGTCTGACATTTGGCCGCTTGCTGCTTCTTAAACAACAAATGAACGCGCTGATTGTTTTATAAGCCTTAGGGAAGTCTGATAAAAAAGCCGCCCACTGCCACGTGTTAAAACCGGGAAGAGGGCGGCTTGTGTTTTAACTTGATGCTAAAAGCTTCAAGTTTTTCTGGTTAGATTTTTCGCCCAATGTAGAAAAAGTAACCATAGAAATTGTGGTAGCGGTTGAAGATTTGTTCTTCACGTTCCATACAGTTTACAAGGTTTTGTACGCAAACGTTTTGAGGATATTTTTGCATGATGGCTTTTCTTGCATCCTTCTGTGGCTTGTAAAAGGATTCTGTCCAGCATTTGTCCGAAATGCGGAACGTGGCAATGATTTCATATCCTTCTTCTTCCATCTGGCTGGTTTTGTTGCCAACCGTATCTATTTCCGGGTAAACATCCCAAAACTTTTCAACTTCCCAAGGTCTTTGTTTTGTGAACCATGTTGCTTCGGAAACAGCGATGTAGCCACCTTTTTTCAGAAGTTTGCGCCACTCTCGCATTCCCCGCCTGAAGCCTATGTTGTATATGCCTCCTTCGCTCCATATCAAATCAAAGTATTCTTCTGGAAATTGCAAATTTGTCATATCGCCAACGGATGCTTTGCATCTGTCTTGCAAGCCCATTTGCTCTATGCGCTTGTTTAGCGTCCTGATGAACTGCGGAAACAAATCAACACCTTCGATGTTACCGCCTTTTATGCTTTGGGCTAAGGTTATTGTTTGTGTTCCCGTTCCGCAAGCGATGTCTATGACGTTCGGATGTTCGCAAAGTTCATTTATGAACGACAACGCTTTTAGCGTGGTTTGCTCGTCTCCCGGTCCTTGTCTTGGAATTTGGGAGAAATATTCGCAGATTAGTTTGAAGTTGAAATCTTCTATAGTTGTTTCTTTCATTATTGTAGGATTAATTTTTGATACAAAAATTGCTTTCGGATACAATGTTTGCATCCGAAAATTATCAGTAACGCCTTAAAACTATGAGGTTTTAACGGCGTTTATCCTACAATATCCGTTTTTGGTATTAACATCCAAGGCAAAGTTACGCCATTTGCTCGTAACAGCAAAAGCGTTTTGCCTTTTTATGCTTCAACAAACAGCCAAATGGAAGTTTGCCGTAAACAACGATTTTCACAGTGTGCATAATTGTAGCAGCAAAAACTTCACTTACCTTATACACATTAGTTTGACACGGTTAAATTCCCCTTGTTCGGAAGTGTTGCTTTCGGCAAAAGGTTCAGACCCTATTTTTATTATACAGGCATATAATCGTTCGAATTGCGAAGTGCGTTGACAGCCATATGCAGTCAGAAAGTTGCCGCTCGTATTCAATAACCAATAGCTTCATGCGCAAAAATATTACAAACCCTTGGGGTGTGCAGTGTTTGCCTTAAAAAATTCAAAGTCATGCCCATTCCAATGCTGTGGTAAAAACAACGCAGTAAAATGTTTCCATGTTAAGTTGACGGCATATTTTTCGCGAAACCGTAAACACCGCCAAAAATGTGTAATTCATTGATTGTCAAAAGAAAAACCGCACAACGGGTTCTCGGTGTAACGAATTGTTTTTCAGTGCTTTGTAAAGGCGAAAAAATGTGTCTGATGTAGTTTTAATTATGTCTGACGTAATTTTTCCTGCATAGGACGTAGTTTTTCCTATATCCGATGTGGTTTTCGGTGGTATTAATGTTGCAGGAAATCGTGTACAAAAAAGGCATTGAAAACTTGTTGGTTTTTGTTTTCAATGTCTTTGAAATTGTCGGGGTGGCGGGATTCGAACTCGCGACCCCCTGCTCCCAAAGCAGGTGCGCTAACCGGACTGCGCTACACCCCGTATTTGCGGTGCAAAGTTAGCCCTTTTTTATGAGAAGGCAATGTTTTTGTCTGTAAAAAGCGTTGTGCTATTCAAAACGCAAAACTTTTGACGGGTGAACACGTGAGGCGAAATAGCTTGGCACTATGAGAGCCAACGTAGATATGACGAAAGTTGATACATTTATTGCGGTAATTGCTATTGGATTGAAAACAATTGGAACGCTGTCTATATAATAAGAAGCAGAATCCAAACTTATTATATGGAAACGGTATTGCAGGAAAGCGAGCGACAAACCTGCTATATTGCCGATTATAATGCCTTTTATAAGTATTATCACGGCAAGTTTTATGAATGTGCTGCGTATAAGCGTGTTTGTTGCCCCCAACGATTTAAGCAGTGCAATGGTGCTGGTCCGCTCTAAGATAAGGATAAGCAAACCGCTGACAATTGTTACGCCGGCTACAAGTATCATAAGAATAAGTATGACGGCAATGTTGATGTTAAGAAGCCCGAGCCAGTCGAATATCTGCGGATATAGCTCTTTTATATTGTAAGAAACATATTGCGTGTTGGCGTTTATGTTATGGTATGCCACAGTTTTGCCAATTCTAAGGTTTGATTGGTATAATTGTTCAAAATTGCTGAGCGACACTTCTATTCCCGAAACTTGTGTGCCGCTGAAACCGTTTAGTTTGTTTACCGTTTGCTGGCTGGCATAAACCATAACATTGTCGAACATGGACAAGTCTGTACGGTAAATGGCGGCAATTTTAAGCCGTCTGGTGCGCAGCCCGTCTTTGAAGAAATAGGCAAAAACTTTGTCCCCGCATTTTAATTTCAGCGAGTTGGCGATATTGTAACTTATGACAATTTCGTTTTCCGCAGATTTTTTGGAAAAGTCTGGCAAATGTCCTTCAGTTATATGTGCTTTTAGAAAAGATGTGTCGTAATCTTTTCCAATTCCTTTCAGAGAGACGCCTGTAAATTCGTTTTCGGTTTTTAGGATGCCGGGCTTTAAGGAGAAGCTCTGAACGTGCTTTACGTTCCCCTCTTTTTTTATGCTGTTCACAAACTCCGGTGCCGCCTCTATGGGGACACTAGTTTCATCAAGCGATGATGTCGCATCCATAATGACCACATGAGAGCCGAAACCAATCACCTTGGAGGTTATTTCCTTTTTGAACCCCATGGCTATGGCAACCGCCAAAAGCATTACGGCAAGTCCTGTAGCTACCCCTGTTATCGCAATTTTTATGGCAGGGAGCGAAGCTCTTTGGGTTTTGCTCTCTGCGGAATAAAGTCTTTTTGCCAGAAAAAACGAAAGGTTCATTGTCTAATGGTTCTTCCCGGATATTGTTCAAGAGCTTTGCGCAGAACGAGCAATGCGCGTTGCAGGTCGTCTTTGTTGAGTACGTAGGCAATACGCACTTGGTCGCGTCCTGCACCCGGAGTGGTGTAAAAACCTGCTGCCGGCGCAAGCATTACTGTTTCACCTTCATAATTAAAGTCGCTCAAACACCATGCACAGAACTTCTCGGCATCGTCAACAGGAAGCTGTGCCGTTGTGTAAAAAGCTCCCATTGGCACAGGCGAATAGCATCCGGGGATTCTGTTAAGACCGTCTATAAGGCATTTCCTCCGTTCTACATATTCATCATACACGTCTCTTGTATATTTCTCGTCTGCGTCAAGAGAAGCCTCTGCAACAATTTGTCCGAGTAGGGGAGGGCTGAGCCGTGCTTGGCAGAACTTCATGACAGCTTTCCTTACCTCCTCGTTTTTTGTAATGAGCGCACCAATTCGTATCCCACATTCGCTGTATCTTTTAGAAACAGAATCTATAAGTATTACGTTTTGTTCAATGCCTTTCAAGTGGCATGCGGAAATGTATGGAGAACTTGTATATATGAACTCACGATAAACCTCGTCGCTGAACAGGTACAGGTCATGCTTTTTTACCATGTCGCGAATTTGGTTCATTTCCCTTCGTGTGTACAGATAACCAGTCGGATTATTGGGGTTGCATATCAGAATCGCCCTTGTGCGGTCGTTTATCAGTGCTTCGAACTTTTCCACTTTGGGCAAGGAGAAACCTTCTTCTATGGTTGTTGCGATAGTACGTATAACAGCACCTGCCGCAACTGCAAAAGCCATGTAGTTTGCGTAAGCAGGTTCGGGAACAATGATTTCATCGCCAGGGTTTAGGCACGACAGAAATGCGAACAAAACAGCTTCAGAACCTCCGCTGGTAATTATAATGTCATCGGCAGTAACCTCTATATCGTATTTGGCATAATAGTTTACAAGTTTTTCCCGATAGGTCTTGAAACCTTGGGAAGGGCTGTATTCCAAAACGGTTCTGTCAATATGTTTAAGCGACTCAAGCCCTTTTTCCGGCGATGGCAAATCTGGCTGGCCAATGTTGAGGTGATAAACCTTTATGCCTTTCTCTTTGGCGGCATTTGCCAATGGCGTTAATTTGCGTATAGGCGATTGCGGCATTCTTTCGCCGCGTTCTGAAATGTATGGCATCTGTTAAGTTATTTGTCCTTTTTCCCAAACACAGAGAAATGCACATAGCGTTTGGGATGTTCCTTTAGGTCGATAAGCAAGTTGTTGGCACTGTTCATCGTGTCATAAAGTTTGTCGTAAACACCGCGATCGTTAAGCAGCAAGCCCATGGAATTGTCTTTCCCGTTTATTTTTGTGTTCATCGTATTTGCGAGATTGTTTACATTGTCAATGGTCTTATTCACGCTTTCAAGCGTGGAAGCTATGTCAAGCTGGCTCAAATTGCGGGTAAGGATTTCTGTATTTTCTCCGATTTTGTCCATGCGTTTGGAAAGTCTCGGAATATCGTTGTAAAGTATGCTGTTTATTTGGGTGGTGGTTTGCTTTAAGTTTGCGCTAATGTCATTTACGTTATGTAGAGTGGCTGCCAGTGAGGGATCCGCCAACAATGTGTTCAGGGATGTCAGGATAGAGTCGAGCTTGGGCATCATTTTTTCAAAAACAGGTATCATGGCCTCCACTTTCTCTAACGCACCCTCGTGCACTTTTCCATAAATGGTATCTCCTGCGTTAAGGTGTTCAAGAGGGTTGGATGAGAAAACAAGGTTCATGTTTACACTGCCGAGCATACTCGACACCAATTCGGCTGATGTTCCCTTGGGTATTTGCATGGCTTTTGACAGTTCCACCTCTACTATTACATTTCCCGGAGAACTGTAGTCATAGTCTATGTCTTTCACATTGCCTACAGCATATCCGTTGGCATATACAGGATTTGACTTTGAAAGTCCCGTTATGTCAGAAAATACTACATAATACGTATGAGTTGACTTGAACACGTCTATGCCCTTTAGGAACTTAATCCCGAAGAACAACAATATTATGGCGATTACGGCGGCGATGGCCACTCTTACCTCTATATTAAAATATTGATTTTTCATTTTCTGCCTCTTTATCTATTAATTACTATGTAGTGCTTTATTGTTTGTTTGAGCGGAACTCCGCAACAGCTTCACCAAGGTCGATGCGCTTCCCGTTTTTGAAAGCAACCATAAAGGCGGCCGGATTTTTTTTGCGTATCTCTTTTTGGTTTTTTACGGCTTGGTTGTAATCGGTGGTAGGCATACAGGTGTATTTTACCATTCCTCCTTTTTTCTCTTGATAGTATTCCACATCCGAATAGCCTTGCAACTGTTTGTCATTGCTTTTTAAGGGCGCATCCGATGTCATAAATTGTATTTTGAACACAGGCTTTTCTCCCGTTTGGGTTTCGTTACTTGCGGAAATAACTGTATTGCTTTTGTCATTTTCGGCAGTTTGCGTTTTACTTTCGGCTTGTTTGTCGTTTATCACTTGCGCCAAGACCGAAGAGTTGTCTTTTGTTGCAACTGTGCCGGTTTGCCTCGCAGCCGTAACAGTGTCTGTCGCATTATTGTTATTTGTGGCGGTGATTTCCTGAGGGTATGAAACCGTTGGTCTGATTTTGCCGTCCTGACTTTGCTTGTAGTCAAGAAAACCTTCGAAAATAGACCGTGCAAGTTTGCTTACTCCGTCCTGGCTGTTCAAATAGGCTTCTTCCTCGGGCGTTGTGATAAAGCCCAACTCTGTAAGGACGCTCGGCATGGATGTTTCCCTTAAAACCAGAAAGCCAGCCTGATGTACGCCTTTGTTTTTGCGTCCAGCCATACTCACATAGTGTTTCTGTATGCTCTTTGCAAGATTAATGCTTTGCTTCATGTGTTCGTCTTGCATGAATTCGAATATGATGTAGCTTTCCGAAGAGTTCGGGTTAAATCCTGCGTATTTTTCTTTGTAGTCATTTTCAACAAGAATAACTGAGTTCTCACGCTTTGCCACGTCGAAGTTTTCTGAAGATCTTGCCATACCGAGGGTGTATGTTTCAGAACCGTAAGCAATTCTCCCATTAGGCAGGGCGTTTGTGTGAATGGAAACAAACAAATCCGCTTTGTTCTTGTTGGCTATTTCTGCACGCTCTTGAAGCGGAATGAAAACGTCAGTTTTGCGCGTGTATATTACCGTTACGTCATTGCAGTTCTTCTCCACCAATTTCCCAAACGCAAGAGCCACATTCAAGTTTATGTTCTTTTCTTTGGAATAAGTTCCGATAGCTCCGGCGTCATGCCCGCCATGCCCTGCGTCAATAACCAAAGTGAACCTGTCGTTTGGCGAGGATGCTCCGACTGTAAAAATCAGCAGCAATACAATTATGGTGGCAAATGTACGTTTCTGTCTCATCGGTCGCATTGAAATATCTGTAACGCTCTTAAAACGCAAAAATAGGCAAAAAAAACAGCATGAAGACGAATTGCATCGTGAAAAAACACGCGACGACCACCATGATTATTCTGGTACGGCAGTTGGCATTCCATTATAATACATCAGTTAAAGATGTAAATCAGGAAAAATAAGGGCGTTTGTCCTCCATGACATATCGTGATAGCGTAACCAGTTTGTTGTTGAAATACTGCTATCCTTTTGCGGCAGACACTCTGTTTAATAATTATTCCGCAGACAAATCTCTCGCGACATTGCAACCGTTGTCTAATATCGCGCAAAATGCTGAGTGCCAGAAAATATCCGTACAAAATATTCCTTTTGTGGCGATTTGTTTTTCAGATGTTTGTAGAGGCGGGAAAAAGGTCTGATGTAGAAAAAATTATGTCTGATATAATTTTTTCTACATAGGACATTGTTATTCTTATTTCTTATGTGTTTTTCGGAATGTCTTAATGGCAATGGCTTTACGCGTGCTTTGCCACCTTGAATCATGTTTGCCATTTGAACTATTCTATCCCTAACGCGCGCATTATATGCTTATACCATACGTGTTTTTTTCTTCTGCCATGACAAAGGTGCTTTCTATGGATAACATGGATTCTATTCGCCCCAGTACGTTTATAACGAAGCTTTGATATGACGCCATATTGCTTGCGCTTACTTTTAGCAAGTAATCATATTGCCCGGAAATGTTATAGCATTCGGTTACCTCGGGAATGTTGCGTATTGAGTTGACAAAATCTGTGGCGATGTCATGATTTATCCGCCGCATCTTTATTTTGCAGAATACGGTAAAGCCCAAATCCAACTTGTCGGCATTTAATACGGTTGTGTATTTTTTTATATATCCGTTTCTTTCGAGATTTTTCATCCTTTCGTGCACAGGAGACAAAGAAAGGTTGACTTTTGAGGCAAGCTCTTTTATTGTAAGCCGGGAGTTGTTTTGCAGTTCACGTAAAATTGCAATATCTGTGCTGTCAAGACTGTTGTTTTTTTCCATGATTGTTGCTTTATGCCATTTGTTATTGTTTTTACTGCCGTCTGATATTTATTGCCAGACAAGCCGTATGCTTTTTCTGTTTGTTGTTGCAAAAGTAGTGTTATTTCCTTGAATGTGGCAAATGTTTGGCGATATTTTTCTGCGTTTGTAATTTTGCAGGTGAAAATAATAAAGCTTTTTCGAAACAACATTAATAACATAAAAAAACAAAGTCATGTCAGTAAAGAAATTACATTTTGAGACGCTGCAACTTCATGTGGGACAAGAACAGGCAGACCCGGCAACGGACGCACGCGCTGTGCCAATATACCAAACAACGTCGTATGTTTTCCATAATTCACAGCACGCGGCGGACCGCTTCGGACTTCGTGACGCAGGCAACATTTACGGGCGGCTTACAAATTCCACACAAGGGGTGTTTGAAAGCAGGGTGGCTGCCCTCGAGGGTGGAGTGGCAGGTTTGGCGGTGGCTTCAGGAGCTGCCGCAGTTACCTATGCCATAACCAACATCGCATTTGCGGGCGACCATGTGGTTGCTACCAAAACCATATATGGCGGCACATACAATCTTCTGAAACATACATTAAGCCGCTACGGCATAGATTCCACCTTTGTTGACCCGGACAACTACGAAGAGTTGGAAAACGCCATAAAGCCCAACACAAAATTGGTGTACATAGAGACGCTCGGCAACCCGAACTCCAACATTTCAGACATAGAGCGGACTGCGGAAATAGCGCACCGCCATGGCATTCCATTGGTGATAGACAACACATTCGGCACTCCGTTTTTGATTCGTCCGATAGAGCATGGGGCTGACGTGGTTGTGCATTCTGCCACGAAGTTCATTGGCGGTCATGGCAGTTCGCTTGGTGGAGTGATTGTTGACGGCGGTACGTTTGATTGGCTCGCAAACGACAAATTCCCCGGTTTCAGCAGCCCCGATCCAAGCTATCACGGTTTGAAATTCGGCACAATTCCCGCGCCGTTTGCAACACGTGTGCGTGCGTTGCTGCTGCGCGACGAAGGTGCCACTCTGTCGCCGTTTAACGCTTGGATTCTGCTTCAAGGACTTGAAACTCTAAGCTTGCGTGTGGAGAGACACGTTGCCAATACCTTGAAGATCATTGACTATCTGAAAAGTCAGCCCAAAGTGAAGAAAATAAACCATCCTTCTCTTACAGACCATCCAAATCACGACCTGTATGAACGTTATTTCCCTAACGGCGGAGGTTCCATTTTCACTTTCGAGATAAACGGAAGCCAAGACGATGCTTTCAGGTTCATTGATAATTTGAAGATATTCTCTTTGCTTGCCAATGTGGCGGACGTGAAGTCTCTTGTAATTCACCCCTTGACAACAACCCACTCGGAACTGAGCGCAGAAGAAGCCGCAGACCAAGGCATATACGAAGGAACTATCCGACTGTCTGTCGGCACGGAGAATGTGGAAGATTTGATTGATGATTTGGATCAGGCTTTCGCAAAAATCTAAGTCCGCAGCATTCTTGCAAACTGCGTGTAAATCCTAATCTTGTAGCATGGGGATTTTCTGTATGTTACAAAGGCAAAATTTAGGTCTGATGTAGAAAAAACTACGTCAGACCTAATTTGAATTATATCCGATGTAGTTTTTACGCTTTCAGCATATAGTTTTTGCAAAAATATATCTGTGTTATCTCGGGTCTAAAAACAAGCCGATTTTGTTGACTTTTTCTTGCAAAATGGTGTTGCTTAAAGAGGACGATACCTTCATATAATAGTCGTAACCGAACTCTATTTGCAATTTATGTTTGTCATTGCGCAATACAACATAGATATATTCTCTTAAAGCCAAGCGACAGACATTGCCGATTTTCGTATAGTGTATTTTCTTTCCTTTTGACAATAACGGCAGAGACTGCAATAAAGGGAGGTCTATGTCGTAAAATTTTGAAGATTTAATTCTGTCTACAATATATTTTTTGTCGGCTTCGATATAATGTATGGTCATGTATGCACATTTTGCGGCATCCATGATTGAAAGCGCGGCATCTATGTATTGTTGCTCAACTGCCAGATAGTCCTCTATTGAGAAAGCCTTTCCGTTGTAGCATTTGCCAACATCGCTTCTGCTGGTCCATTCGTCTATGGTATAGATGCCGTTTTTGTCGTAATAGATAGGATTGTATTTTACAATTTCATGCCACATAACCTCATACTTTGTTGGGAATTTAATGCCGTTTGAAGTTTTTCTTGTCGTGGGTAAGTTTCTTGGTGTAGAATTTGATTTTTTGCTCAGCCTCTTCCTTGGCAAACAGCATAGAATCCTTGTTTATGGCATTGTCGGATAGTTCGAGCCTTTTTGTCGCATTTTCCAAATCGTACTTGGCTTGGGATATTTCTATGCTGTCAAGCAGCAATATGCCTTCTTCGCGTGCATTAAAAGCCATGGGATAACCATTCCGCAGCGAATCTATTAAGTTTCGCGCTTCTTTATGGTTGTTGTCGGCAAGATATGCGCGGGATTTGGCAAGGCATTCATATCCTCCCGGTTCCTGATCTTTTTGGGTGCATGAATATATGCAGAAGGTTGTTGATAATACTATTGCTGTGGCACAAACCGCATATGGGCATCGTTGTGAAACGCTTTTTTTATTCATCGGTATTTTTGTTCTTGTTGGTTGTCGGCGGTAAAATTACATTTTTCATCCGAATTTTATTACTTTTGCGCGTTAAAATCTAAAGAGCAAATGTTGGAGCTGACGCAGGAAGAATTGGTAAAAGCTATTGATAAGCCTTTGTTTCGCAAAATTTCGGAAGTGGCGGACGAAATGGGCGCGGAGTGTTATGTAATCGGCGGCTACGTCAGGGATTTGTTTTTAGGTCGTCCTTCTTGCGACATAGACATAGTTGTGGTGGGCAACGGAATAGAAGTGGCAGAAGCCTGCTGCAAGCGGCTTGGACGTGGGGCGCATCTTTCTGTTTTTCGGACATTCGGCACCGCACAGGTGAAATGGCGCAAACACGAAATAGAGTTTGTGGGTGCACGCAGCGAAAGCTATAGCAGCGATTCGCGCAAGCCTTACGTTGAAGCGGGTACGCTTGAAGATGACCAATGCAGAAGAGATTTCACTATAAATGTGCTTGCCCTGTGTCTTAACGCCAACCGTTTTGGAGAATTAACAGACCCTTTTGGAGGTATAGACGACTTGCGCGACAAGATTATCAGAACACCGCTCGACCCGGACATAACTTTTTCGGACGATCCGCTTAGGATGATGCGATGCGTCAGGTTTGCGTCCCAGCTGGGCTTTTATATTTGCGATGAGACCTTTGACGCATTGGAGCGTAATGCAGAGAGAATAAAAATTGTCAGTCCTGAGCGCATAATTGAGGAGTTGAACAAAATAATTCTTTCACCGCATCCGTCAAAGGGTATGGTTGATTTGCAAAGGGGGGGGCTGCTGCAATATATATTGCCTGAAGTTTCTGTTTTGGACTTGCAGGAAACACGCGGGAAGTTTTCGCACAAAAACAACTTCTATCATACGCTCGAAGTTCTCGACAATGTGGCGGAGTACAGCAATGGATTGTGGTTGCGTTGGGCGGCTTTGCTGCACGACATAGGAAAAACTTCAACAAAACGCTGGGATGCGGCGAACGGCTGGACTTTCAAGAATCACAATGTCGTAGGGGCAAGGATGATCAAGGGAATTTTCCGTCGGCTCAAGCTACCTTTGGACGAAAGGATGAAATATGTGCAAAAATTGGTGGAACTTCATATGCGCCCAATCGCCATAGCCGACGACGAAGTTACAGACAGTGCCGTGCGCCGTCTGCTTTTTGATGCCGGCAACGACATAGAAGATTTGATGACACTGTGCGAGGCGGACATAACGAGCCGTAACCGCCAGCGCAAACAGACTTTTTTGGACAACTTCAAGTTGGTGCGCCGCCGCCTTAAGGAAATTGAGGAACGTGACAAAATACGAAATTTCCAGCCGCCGGTTGACGGCAATGAAATAATGAACACCTTTGGACTAAAGCCATGCCGGGAGATCGGCACGTTAAAAGCACTGATAAAGGACGCTGTACTTGACGGAGATGTCCCAAACGAACATGACGCGGTTTTTGAATATATGCTCAAGAAAGCCAAAGAAATGGGGTTGGAACCTGTAAAACAATAATGATATGCGCATTAAACTGTGTTTGTTGATGTTTTTGGTTTGCGCTACGGCGTTTTGCCAGCGTAACGTTTCTTTCTCTGAGCGCATACGCACTGTTGAATGTGTCGTGAATGGAGACAGGCAAAAACCGCCTGTTATTTCTTTGAACAGTAATGATGTCGTAACAGTTTCATTTGACGATATGACCCATGACTATGTAAGGTATTTGTACAAATTGGAGCATTGCGACAAGGAATGGAATGTGAGCGACGCTTTGTTTGAAAGTGATTATATGACAGGGACTAATCTTGACAGAATTATAGAAGATTACCAGCAAAGTACGAACACTTCAAATCTTTACACCCACTATAAGCTGGACTTTCCCAACAAATATATAAAGCCTTTGATTTCCGGGAACTACAGGGTGAGCATATACGACGAGGAAAATACGGACAATCCTGTTGCGCAAATGTGTTTCTCGGTTGTTGACAATAAGATTGGCATTGGGACTGCAATTACCACGAATACGGATGTTGATTACAACAAGGCGCATCAGCAAATGGACCTGACGCTTAACATCAGCAAGATTGATTCACGAGACCCGGAGCGCGAGGTATATGTGAGAATTATACAAAACAAGCGGTATGACAATGCTGTGTCAAATCCTGCTCCAACTTTTGTCAGCGACAAGGAAATGAGGTGGCAACATTGCGAGAATTTAATATTCCCCGCAGGGAACGAGTTTCGCAAATTTGAGATTTTGAATGTACACCAGCCGACTCTGGGAGTTGACAAAATGCGTTGGTTTCCCCCTTTTTATCACGCATTTCTTTACGCAGGAAAACCTTTCACTAATTACATTTACACCCAGGAGGTGAATGGCTCATATGTGGTGAGAAACGAAGATAACGAAGAAAACGATACGAAAAGCGAATACGTGATTGTACACTTTTCCTTGGAAACAGAGAAACGTAACGATGGTAAGTTTTATGTTTGCGGTCAGTGGAATTCGTTTAATTTCATGCCCGATAACGAAATGCGGTATAATGCTGAAGACAATGTTTACGAGGCATCGATTCTATTAAAGCAGGGATATTACAATTACTCGTATTTATTTGTTCCTGATGAAAATAAGACAGGACTTACATCTGAAAGCGAAGGCGATTTCTTTCAAACAGAAAACGAATACACCGTTATGGTTTATACGCGTTTGCAAGGCGAAAGATACGATAGGCTGCTTGGCTATAGAGATTTCAGGTTTATCCCAAACAAATGAATATGCCTACTTTCGCACAAATACTGGATTTTATAGGGTCTTTTGCTTTTGCCATATCGGGGATTCGCCTTGCCTCTGCAAGAAAGTTTGATGTGTTCGGCGCGTATGTCGTAGGTCTTACAACAGCCGTCGGCGGTGGTACCCTGCGTGATATGCTTTTGGGACAAACACCTTTTTGGATGTCAACCCCAGTTTACCTTATATGTACAGGCCTTGCAGTCTTGTGGGTCGCGGCGTTCGGCAAAAAACTTATACGGCAAAATAACACGTGGTTTCTTTTCGACACGATAGGACTTGCAGTGTTTACCGTGTCGGGTATGGAAAAAACTCTGGTCTTAGGTTTTTCATGGTGGGCTGCCATTGTAATGGGTACGATGACTGGCGTGGCTGGGGGAATCTTCCGTGATGTGTTTATAAATGTCGAGCCTCTGATATTCAGGAAAGAGATTTATGCTTCGGCATGTTTGGTGGGCGGCGGTGTGTATATGCTTTGCTACATATTGGGGTGCGGCCACATTGTGTCTGGTATAGCTTGCGGCTTGACCGTTATGGCAGTACGGCTGTTGGCTGTGAAATACAAGCTGTCCCTTCCTCATCTCAAAGGAGAATAGCACCGCAGTATCACCGAGCCGATATGTATTTGTAAACTTTATTGCACGCATTATGCTATGCGTAAAGCCTTGTTCTGTTTTCATCACCCTTGCAGTTCACACAAAAATATATGCTGAAACTGCAAAAACTACATCGGACATAATTTTTCCTACGTCTGATGTAGTTTTTTCTACGTCAGACATAATTTCTTCTGTTGTAATATGCAGAAAAACTGCGACTTGCAATATTTGCCGCAAAAGCCGCCAATTATTTAAGTATCAGGACATTGCCGCAAGTTCATCAGATCGCAAAAAGAAAAAGCCCCTCAACTCTTTTTTCAAAAGTTGCGAGGCTTTATAGTTTGTATTAGAGGTGTTTTATGTCCCCTTTATTGTTTTGTGGTTATAGAATACCTTGCGCCATCATTGCTCTGGCCACTTTCATGAAGCCGGCAATGTTGGCCCCACGCACGTAGTCGATATACCCGTCTTTGTCTTCTCCGTATTTTTTGCACTGTTCATGTACGGAATACATGATATGGCGTAATTTGTCGTCCACTTCGTTGGCTGTCCATGATATATGCTCTGCATTTTGGGTCATTTCAAGTCCAGATGTGGCCACTCCGCCCGCGTTTACGGCTTTTCCGGGCGCAAACAGTGTTTTGTTTCCGACAAGCAAATTGGAAGCCCGTTCGGTGCATCCCATATTGGAAACCTCCGCCACACAGAGCGTATTGCTGGCAATAAGCTTTTGGGCATCGTTTTCGTCAAGTTCGTTCTGTGTGGCGCAACAAAGGGCTATGTCAACTTTTTCTCCCCACGGTTTTTCTCCCTGGTGGAAAACCGCTTCTTTGTATTTTTCCGCGTAAGGGGAAATTATGTCATTGCCGCTCGCGCGCAATTCAAGCATATAGTCTATCTTTTCTCCGCAAACACCTTCCGGGTCGTAAACATAGCCGTCAGGACCGGAAAGCGTAACAACTTTAGCCCCCATTTCAACGGCTTTCTTTACAGCTCCCCAAGCCACATTGCCAAACCCTGATATGGCAACCGTTTTGCCGGCGATGTCAATATCGTGCGTCTGCATCATTTGCTTTACAAAATACAATGCACCGTATCCCGTTGCTTCAGGGCGCAGGGCAGAACCGCCAAAATCCAAGCCTTTCCCCGTGAAGCTGCCAGTGTGTTCGTGCGTGAGCTTTTTGTACATACCGTACATATAGCCAACTTCCCGGCTGCCCACGCCTATGTCTCCCGCAGGAACGTCCATGTCCTGCCCAAGGTATCTCCAAAGTTCAAGCATAAAGGCTTGACAAAATCTCATTATTTCAGCGTTGCTTTTGCCACGCGGGGCAAAGTCGCTTCCGCCTTTTCCTCCACCCATTGGCAGGGTGGTGAGGGCGTTTTTGAATGTCTGCTCAAATCCCAGGAATTTCAGGATGGACAAGTTTACTGACGGATGAAACCTTATCCCGCCTTTGTACGGGCCTATGGCGTTGTTAAACTGCACACGGTAGCCCAAGTTCACTTGTACGCAACCTTTGTCGTCAACCCAAGGCACGCGGAAAGTGAAAACCCTGTCGGGTTCCACAAGCCGTTCGACGATTTTCGCTTTTTCAAATTCGGGATGTCTGTTATAGACATCCTCGATTGATAGCAAAACTTCCTTTACAGCCTGTAAATACTCGTTTTCTCCAGGGTGCTTTGCCTGTAATGCCGATAAAATCTGTTCTGTTTTCATGCTTTGATTGTTTGTTATCGTAATACAACACGGCAAATATATGTATTTCCTGTGAATGGGCAAATATTAGGCAGGAAAATTTCAATTGTAAAGCCCAAGCCGCTAAAACAACATAATAAAACCACGGTGTTTCTTTACTTTTGTCATCAAAGACTGTATGTTGTCTGCGTTTTGTATCTTTGTAGAAATTTCAGCAAAATAATAACAATCCGCGAGAATGAACAAAATAGGAATTATTGTAAGAAGGGAGTTTTTTTATCGCATCAAAAAGCGATCGTTTATAATTCTTACGCTGCTTATGCCTTTTCTTATAGTTGGGGTTGTGGCGGTGCCGATAGCCCTTTCGTCATTAAAAAGCGGGGAGCGTCAAAAAGTGGTGGTGATTGACCGTACAGGCATCTACGCGCCTCTGTTCAAAAACAGTGAAAGTTTTTGTTTCGTCAATAGCGACAAGATGCAGTATTCTTATCGAGAAAAGAACAGTGATGTTTATGCGGTGCTGTCCATTTGGGACGATTTGTCTAAAAACGAAAAATCTTCAAGGGTGTATTCGCGTAAGGAAATCTCAGCGGAACTTGAACAGGCGGTAAACACGGTGCTTGGCAAGAAAGTAAGGGAACAGCGCATAGCATCTTACGGCATTCCCAACTTGGCAAAGGTTCTGAAAGACTGCGAGGAAGATTTTAGAGTGCAGACGGTAAAGTGGTCAGACAACGGAGACGAAAAAGAATCCAGCACGGATGCTGCCATGTTTGTGGGGATTTTTTTCACGATACTAATATATATGTTCGTGTTGCAATATGGGGGAATGGTGATGCAAAGTGTTACGGAGGAGAAAACCAACAGAATTATGGAATTGATGATTTCTTCCGTAAAACCATTTACACTAATGATGGGCAAAATTGTCGGAGTGGCACTCGTAGGGTTGTTCCAAATGCTTATATGGGGCGTGATGCTTTTCTTGATAATAACAACACTTGGTGTTTGCATGGGAACGCCGGCTGTGGCAACGGACGTGATTGGAAATGCGGGGACTGTCCCTGCATTCCATGTCGCCGGAGATGCAGGAAAGATTCTTTCCGTAGTGGCAGGTATGAACTTTAAGGAAATAGGCGTTATGTTTGTCGTTTATTTTATTGGTGGTTATTTGTTTTATGCCTCATTTTTTGCGGGTATAGGGTCTGCTGTAAATTCAAGCGAAGACACAGGACAATTTATGGCACCTACGATAGTGGTAATGGCTTTTGCCCTTTATGCAGGGATGTTTGGCATAAACAATCCTGACGGACCGCTTGCTTTTTGGTGTTCTATAATTCCGCTTACGTCTCCAATTGTTATGATGGTGCGCATACCTTTCGGCGTACCTTTGTGGCAGGAATTGCTCTCTTTGACATTGCTGTATGTGTCTGCCTTTGCGATGGTATGGATTTCCGGGCGCATATACAGGGTGGGCATTCTGATGTATGGAAAGAAACCTTCGTTTCGTGAGCTCATAAAATGGGTTGGCTACAGATAGGGAAGTTAAGTTTTGAGTGTTGCCTGTCTCAAAAAAATAGATTACTTTTGCAGTCGTAAAAGCAGAACTTTATGAATTTGGATGTTTTAAATGCCGTAAGTCCGATTGACGGACGTTATCATTCGAAGAGCGAAGATCTTTCTTCTTATTTCTCTGAGTATGCCCTTATAAAATATCGTATAAAGGTTGAAATAGAATATTTCATATGGCTTTGCGAGATACCTTTGCCGCAACTAAAAGATTTTGACCATAGCAAGGTTCGTGTGTTGCGTGGCATATACCAAAACTTTTCAGAGGCAGACGCACTGTCTGTAAAAGAAATAGAAAAGACAACGAACCACGATGTGAAGGCTGTCGAGTATTTCATAAAAAGAAAGTTTGATGAAATAGGCAATCTTGAAGAATACAAAGAATTCATTCACTTTGGACTGACTTCTCAAGATATAAACAACACGTCATTCCCAATGATGCTTGGCGATGCCATAAAGGATATATATTATCCGGAACTCCAGCATTTGACAGACAAATTAAACGGTTTGGCTGAAGAGTGGAAAGGCATTCCAATGCTTGCCCGCACCCACGGACAGCCAGCGTCTCCTACGCGTTTGGGAAAGGAAATACGGGTTTTCTCATATAGAATAGAACGCCAGTTGAAGCAATTGAAAGGTTTGAAAATAACGGCGAAGTTTGGCGGTGCAACAGGAAACTTTAATGCTCATCACGTGGCGTACCCCGAGGTGGATTGGAAAAGTTTGGCGAACAAGTTTCTTGAAGAACGTCTTGGGCTTGAGCGCGAAGAATATACCACCCAGATTTCCAATTATGATGGACTAGCAGCGGTTTTGGATGCTTTGAAGCGGATAAATACGGTCATAATTGATCTTGACAGGGATTTTTGGACGTATATATCCATGAACTACTTCAAACAAAAAATTAAGAAAGGCGAGGTGGGGAGTTCTGCCATGCCACACAAGGTAAACCCCATTGACTATGAAAATTCAGAGGGTAACTTGGGAGTGGCAAACGCTCTTTATGAACATATCTCAAGAAAGCTGCCTCTTTCGAGGTTGCAAAGAGATTTGACCGACAGCACGGTGATACGCAATATAGGCGTTCCAATGGCGCATACAGTCATTGCAATTAAAAGCACATTGAAAGGTCTTGACAAGCTTCTTCTTCACCGCGAAGCCATTGATGCTGATTTGGAGAACAATTGGGAAGTGGTTGCCGAGGCTATACAGACAATATTGCGCCGTGAGCGTTTCCCTAATCCGTATGAGACGCTAAAAGCTCTTACACGCACGAATAAAAAGATAACAAAGGAGGATATCGCCAAGTTTATAAACGAATTAGACGTAAAAGAAGAAGTAAAGGAAGAATTGTTGAAAATAAGTCCGCAAAACTATGTGGGCATTTGAATTAAAATAAGAATAAACGCCGTTGTAGGCGTAAGTATAATAAAAAATAATAATCCGTGATGGACAACGAAGAGAAATTCAATCAAGGTAATGGCGAACAAGCTCCACGCTACAACGATAATAGTGGAAATGTACGCTACAGGAAGGTAAATGTTTACAGTGGCAGTAATAACGCCTTTGAGCGTCCTGATAACCGCAGCAGTTATCGTGGTGGCAGTTATAACCGTGGTAACGGAGGCAGAGGCTATCGCAGTTATCGCGAAGGCGGCAACAGACAAGAGGGTTATCGCCCAGCCGCAGGTGGAACTTACCGCTATGGCAATGGGGAGTATGGTCGCAATAATGCTTATGGCAGTTCTGAACGTTATTACCATGAACGTCCGAACCGTGTAAATTCGCAAGAGAAAAGCGGCTATTCCCATAATGGCGGTTATGGAGAAAACAAACCATATGGGGAAGAACATCGTGGCGGTCGTTATGAATACCAGACCCGCCGAAGTTCTTATAATGGCGGGCAGCCGCGTTCTTTCCGCAAGAAACCCCATGGAGGCGATTACAATCCGAATGCAAAGTATTCTTTGCGCAAGCGCATACAATACGCCGAAGAGAATTTTGACCCGGAAGCACCGATACGCTTAAACAAATTTCTTGCAAATGCGGGAGTTTGTTCGCGCAGGGATGCAGACAAATACATAACAGCCGGAGTTGTAACAGTAAACGGCGAAATCATAACGGAACTCGGAACAAAAATCAAACGTAATGATGTCGTACGTTTTAATAATGAACCCGTTTCCATAGAGAAAAAGGTTTATGTTCTTTTGAATAAGCCAAAAGATTATGTAACCACAAGTGATGACCCGCAAAACCGCAAGACTGTAATGGAGCTTGTGCGTAACATCTGCCATGAAAGAATATATCCGGTTGGGCGTCTCGACAGGAACACAACAGGTGTGCTCCTTCTTACCAATGACGGAGAGCTTGCCTCAAAACTTACTCATCCCAAATACAAGAAGAAAAAGATATACCATGTGTATCTTGATCGCAAGGTAACTGCCGCCGACATGAAGCAGATTGCAAACGGAATAATGCTTGATGATGGGGAAGTTCACGCCGATGCAATAGAATATGCGTCTCAAACCGACAAAAAACAGGTTGGCATAGAGATTCACAGTGGGAGAAACAGGATAGTGCGCCGCATATTTGAAAGCTTGGGCTATCATGTAACAAAACTCGACCGTGTTTATTTTGCCGGTCTCACAAAGAAAAACCTGCGTCGCGGGCAGTGGCGTTTCCTGTCGCAGGAAGAAGTGAATTTCTTGAAAATGGGAGAATTTGAATAATTGGTGTTGTCGGTTTGCACCCGATGATACTGCTTTGTCAAAATAGAATTATGTATAAATCAAGAATTAAAATCGCAGACCTTCTCAAAAGCGAGGATTACGACAAGATTGTCAATGTGAAAGGCTGGGTAAGGACCCGCCGTGGCAGCAAGTCTGTAAACTTTATCGCACTCAACGATGGCTCTACGATAAAAAACATACAGGTGGTTGCCGATGTGGCAAACTTCGACGAGGAACTTTTGAAGCAGATAACCACTGGGGCGTGCCTGAGCGTTGACGGTAAATTGGTCAAGAGCATTGGCGGAGGACAATGTGTGGAGGTTCAAGCCACCAAGATAGAGGTTCTCGGACCGTGTGGTGAAGATTTCCCAATGCAGAAAAAGGGACAGAGTTTTGAATATATGCGCAAGTATGCCCATTTGCGTCTCCGCACCAACACTTTTGGTGCCGTGTTCCGCATACGCCACAATATGGCAATAGCGATACACAAGTATTTTCACGAACACGGTTTCTACTATTTCCATGCGCCAATCATAACAGCAAGTGATTGCGAGGGGGCTGGCGAGATGTTCCAGGTAACGACACTCGATTTGAACCGTACAGGCAAAGACGGGAATGTGGCGTATGAAAAGGACTTTTTCGGAAAGAAGACAAGTCTCACTGTGAGCGGACAGCTTGAAGGTGAACTTGGGGCAACGGCTTTGGGGGCTATATACACGTTCGGGCCTACGTTCCGTGCAGAGAACTCAAACACCCCGCGCCATTTGGCGGAATTTTGGATGATAGAGCCGGAAGTTGCGTTTATGGATAAAAGCGAGCTTATGGATCTTGAGGAAGATTTCATCAAGTATTGCGTGCGCTGGGCTTTGGACAACTGCAAGGATGACCTTGATTTCCTGAACAAGATGATAGACAAAAATCTTCTTGCCACACTTAATTCTGTTGTTAGCGAGGATTTTGTGCGTCTCACATATACAGAGGGAATCGAGATTCTTGAAAATGCCGTAAAGAACGGAAAGAAATTTGAATTCCCGATAACAGGGTGGGGTATGGATTTGAGCAGTGAGCACGAACGCTATCTTGTTGAGGAATACTTCAAACGACCTGTAATAATGACAGACTATCCGAGTGAAATAAAGGCTTTTTACATGAAAAAGAACCCGGATGGAAAGACAATGCAGGGAACAGACGTGCTTTTCCCGCGAATTGGCGAGATTATAGGCGGCTCTGTTCGTGAGGAAGATTATGGCAAACTTGTAGGGGAGATAAAGGCGCGTGGCATGGAAGAGGACAACTATTGTTGGTATCTTGACACGCGCAAGTTTGGAAGCTGTCCCCACGCCGGTTTCGGACTTGGATTTGAACGTTTGATTTTGTTCGTAACAGGAATGCAGAACATCCGTGATGTAATTCCTTTCCCGCGCACTCCCAAGAATGCAATGTTCTAAATGTGCTGAATTTTTGAAATAAGATTAAGGGGTGTTGCAACCAAATTAAGACATCCCGATTAATACTATATCCCCGTAATGTTGCTAAAATAGCAAACGTTGCGGGGATATTGTTTTGAAAACAGCCAAGCCTTATGAATAATTCTCGCAGAATGATAATTTGCAAAGGCTTGCTGTTGTTCTTTTATTCCAATGGTTAGCATAAACGAAAAAAGGTCTGATGTAAGAAAAACTACATAGGACATAGAAAAAAATATGTCTGATATAATTCAAACTACATCAGACCTTTTTTCGCCGCCTTGCAACCTGCTGCATAACAAGTCGTTATAAGAAATTCGTACAAATGGTGTAAATTGCTGTATTCCAAAGGTTTGCGCAAATTTTATGGCTATGTGGCATACGTTTTAATGCCTCCGTTCTGAATAACGCAAACAAACCCTGCAAACCATCGGTGCGGCATTTGTTAAAACGACTTGCATTGGGTGCAAGCGTGCATCTCTGGGCAAGCGCAATGGTTTCTGTCTGCGGATTACGGTGTGAAACATTTGCTTTTGCGAAAAAAACGTGTGATAAATTGTTTGCTATGGGAAATAAATCATAAATTTGTATTTGGTTCTCAACCGAAAGCCGTTGGCGGTGGCGGGGCGGAAGCCCTGGGCGCCGCTGCGGAAAGGGAAACCCACGCCGAAAGGCAGGCGCAAGCAAGCCGTGAGGGCGGGAGGTGAGAGCCGCAACATATTTAAGGCGTTTACTGCGCTTTGTTCTTGACGAACTGGAACTTCGCAACTTCAAGATATAGTCATGAGCACAGCAACAGTAGATGCCTGCGGGATGTGTATATACGCATTCGTTTCATGGATTTTTTGTGTCCGCAGCACGCGGACAGGGATTCTGTGAAAAGGTGTTTTCATACATATCGGCGTGGGCCTCTGCGTTGCTCGTTTCGAGAAGATGGGCAATGCCAGAGCCTCAGTTCGTGGGACGAGTAACGGTTCGACTCCCACGCCTTTTTTATGCAGCAAAACCATGTACGAATAATAACAACCGCCTTTTCGGGAGCCAAGGGCATAAAAGTATCATGCCTATGCAGTACAAATAAAAAAATCACGGTTCGCTAATGTTCATGCCCGAACTCTCCGGGCTTGGACGCAGAAAAACTTAAAAAGAGAGGAACAATAAAACAACAATTTTGCGGGTGCATATAAAATTGCGCTTTGCGAATACAGATCAAAAATTATGGTATATAAATATTATTCCCCGGCTGTCTACAATTTTAACGCAATTAGGGAAAAGTACTTTTTCTTCAGCAAGGTTGCGAAATTGAACGACCCATTCGACACATCGTACAGCCTCATAAATTCGAGCAAACTCATAAACGACATGGAACGTATGAGGAGAATAAGCCCGAATGCAGGAAATGTGATAAATGAATATGGGACTTGCTCGTTCTCAAAACGTGGAAACAACAAAACCCTATGGGCTCTTTACGCACAGTCTTACGATGGGTTTGCTATAGGTTTTGACGAAAACACGTTTGAGACGATGAACATGGAACTGGGCGCACGAGTTCTGTATCAGGAAGTACAGTACGTTGATGAAATGATAGATTGCAATAATCTGGATGCTTCTTTCCAGCTAAAAAATTTTTTTGGAGGGGGAGAGGTAGAAACATTCCAAATTAGGGATTGCTACAGCAATGACCCTAAAAAATTGGATGCTCTGTTTATCTATTTGGCTTTTGTAAAAGAACGGAAAATTTGGGGGAATGAAGAGGAATGCCGTATGTTCATTGGCAATGATTTCCTTCATAGGGATATAGAAGGCGTGGCAAAAATGGAAAAAGGATATAAGATTCCAATGCCGAAAAATGCCATGAAGTCCATAATAATGGGACATAACATGAGTCCTGATAACAGGGCGGAATTAGCGGGTATAAGTAAAAAATTGGGGTTGCCTCTTTACGAGACCAAGCCGACAACTCCGTTTAATATCGACATCATGGATTGTCATGAATTTGACTGATTTTGAAAAACGACAAAAACAAGACTGACAATGAAAAATTTCAAGTTAAGGGCGATGCTGCTGTTGGCGGTGTTGCTTTGTGGCGGCACTTCAGCGTTTGCATATAGAACAATATGGCAAGACAGCATAGAATATAAGCTTTACGATGATTTGACAGCATACGTAAGCGAAGCTGATAATAAAATCACGGCCGCCAATATTCCCGAAAAGATTACGTATGAGGGAAAGGACTATGCCGTTACGAGCATTGAGAGCTATGCTTTCAGTTATTGCAGCAGCCTTGCCTCGGTGGTCATTCCTAACTCCGTTACGAGTATAGGGAAAGATGCTTTCAGTTATTGCAGCAGCCTTGCCTCGGTGGTCATTCCTAACTCCGTTACGAGTATAGGGAAAAATGCTTTCAAGGGTTGCAGCAGCCTTTTCGCCTACTATTATAAAAAAGACGGAACAGCTACCCTTCTAAAAGCGGGACCTCTGTCCGCCGAAATTTACGGAAAGGAAGCATATAATATTCCTGAAAAGGTAACACACGATGGTACAGAATACTCCGTTACGAGCATAGGGGATTTTGCTTTCGAGGGTTGCAGCAGCCTTGCCTCGGTGGTCATTCCTAACTCCGTTACAAGCATAGGGGTTTGTACTTTCTACGGTTGCTATAAACTGAATCACGTAACGATAGGCAGTGGCGTGCGGTCTATTGATGAAACTGCGTTTGCATTGAATTATTTTCGCGGTTATGAATACATATGTCCGAAAAAAGTCTTTTGGCTTGGGAACACGCCTCCGGAAGGATACGAGAATGTGAAAGGCGAAAAAAATTACGTAAGCAACGACTCATTTACCGGCTTAAGCAACACTAAGGTTTACCCTTTCCTAAGTTCCATGTTTGAAAAGGATGGCATAAAGTATGTCGGTTGCCCACAGGAGTTCACTTGTAGCATAATGGACTGTGCAAAAATATCTGCGGATATCCCCGAACAGGTAATGCATGAAGGAAAATACTATACCGTTACGAGCATAGAGGATTATGCTTTCACAGATTGCGAACTAAGTAGTATAACAATAGGCAGCGGCCTGAAATCTATAGGGGAAAAAGCGTTTGCTACACCCCAAAAAGTAATATGGCTTGGGAACACGCCTCCGGAAGGATACGAGAATGTGAAAGGCAAATATAATTACGTAAGCAACGACTCGTTTACAGGCTTGAGCAATACCAAGGTTTACCCGTTCCTAAGCTCCATGTTTGAGAAGGACGGAGTCAAGTATGTGCCGGTTAACCCATCGGAACGCACCTGTGATGCAATAGACTGCGCATATGACTCCACCGCCGCCAATATAAACATCGGGAAAACGGTGAACTATAAAGGCGTGGAACTTGCGGTAAAGGACATAAGGCCGTACACCTGTTATGGCAACAAGTATATAAAGAGCGTCAAGATTGATTATGGCGGGGTGATAGGAAACAGTGCTTTTTATGCTTGCGATTCCATAGCCTCAGTGGACTTTACCGCTACAAAAATAGGGAATGAAGCCTTTTACGATTGCGAGGCTATAACAACTGCTAGAATTGCGGCAAAGACCATTGGCGCATCCGCCTTTAAAAACGCGACCAAAGAGCCTGCGAAGTTTGAGATAAATGCGGATACTATAGAAGACAGAGCGTTCAATAGCTGCTACGCCATAACCGAAGCCAAAATAACGGCGAAAGTCATCGGTGCATACGCCTTTGCATACAGCGCGGGAAAAGAGCCTGCAAAATTTGAGATAACGGCGGACAAGATAGGGGACAATGCATTTACAGGGTGCGGCAAATTGGAGGATGTCACACTTGGCGCAAGCCTCAAGTCGATAGGCAACAGCGCGTTCAAGGACTGCGCGAGCCTGAAAGGCATCACCATCCCCGACTCCGTAACCGGCATCGGCGGCAGGTGCTTCAGCGGGTGCGAAAGCCTGGCATACGCGAAAATCGGCGCAGGGGTCAGCGTAATCCCCGATGAGGCGTTCAACAACTGCAAGTCGTTGCCGGAAATCACAATCCCCAAGACTGTGGAAAGGATAGGCAACAACGTGTTCCCCGGCTGCTTCGCCCTTGCTGACGTTACGATAGCCGACCGCGAGACGGAGCTGAAGCTGGGAAGCAATGTCAAAAGCCCGATGTTCTCAAGCTGCCCGTTGAAGAGCGTTTACATCGGCGGCAACATAACCTACGGCACGACCGCCGATGACGGCTACTCGCCTTTCTACAGGAACACGAGCCTCGAAACCGTGAGGATAACCGACAGGGAGACCGAAATATCGGAGAACGAGTTCTACGGCTGCACCAGCCTCAAGAGCGTGAGTATGGGCGACGGCATTGACACGATAGGCAGATATGCTTTCAGCGGCTGCTCCGCGCTGGAAAGATTCTCATTCGGCACTGGTCTGAAAAGCATCGGCGACGAGGCGTTCTCCGACTGCACCGGTATGAAGAAGCTGGTGAGCAAGACCGCCGTGCCGCCCGTCTGCGGCCCTCAGGCCCTTGACGACATCAACAAGTGGGAGTGCACGCTCTACGTTCCGCAGGAGAGCCTGGACGCCTACAAGTCCGCCGCGCAGTGGAAGGAGTTCTTCTTCCTCGAGACCGGCATAAAGGATGCCGTCAAGACCTCTTCCGCCACGGAGGAGGTGCGCTATTCCACAGACGGCACGCGCCTCGCCTCCCCGCAGAAGGGCATAAACATAATAAGGATGGGCGACGGCACGGTGAAAAAGGTGCTTGTAAAGTAATTATATCATTCATTATTTGCGGTGCGTCCCGGCTTTAATGCCGGAGCGCACCGTTTTTTTATATTTCAACGATTTGCGCCGCCGTAGGGGCGTATTGCATACGCCCTAAATTGCGCGGGTTTTGCAATGCGGCTCGGTGGTTTGCGATGCGGTTTATGCGGCGGCATACAGGGCGTATGCAATACGCCCCTACAATTTCCGCAAAACCAAAATTGGTTGCTTTCCCCCTACACCCTAAAAAACATATTTGACAAAGGAAAACCGATGTCCTATGTAGAAAAAATTATGTCTGATATAATTGAAACTACATCGGACGTAGTTTTTCTTGTTTTTGCAAATTTCATGTTGTGTTTTTAAGAAAGTAAAGGTTACTGCATATTTCCTTATTCGTTATCTTTGCAGCAAGAGATAATTTTGATTTTAATGAGAATGCTAAAAGTTATCCATTTGCTATGTATGATAATTTTATCATCATACATAGCTTTTGCGCATAGCGTTGTGAAAGGGAGGATTGTAAACTGCAACGGTGAGGGTGTGGAATATGCAAATGTTATCATTGGCAACGCTCATGCCTTGTCAGATGCAAATGGGTATTTTCAATTGGATGCATCTGGCAACGAGAATGCACCAATGACGGTAAGCCATATAAGTTATGAGACTCTTGCCGTATCGCCAGCCGATTACCAAAAGCCCAACGTGGTGCTGACATTGGTGGAAAAGAAAAACACATTACCCACGGTAAGTGTTTCCGGGCTAAAACTTAAGGAGAAGAAAATCGCACGCAAAGGTGTCAAGCTTCCCGGTGATGTACAATTCACTAATTGGACTAACCCTGATGCAGAATTAGGACCTGTTATATCGACAGGGGATAACTATTGGCTGAAGAAAATCGGCTTTACGGTAAAGGAATGCACTTATGACAATAGCAAACTGCGCATCATTGTCTATGAAATACGCGGCAAGGACTTTATTCCCGTAATGAACAAACCTTTGTATGTAGATTGCGGGAAAATTAAAAAAGACCGGGATTATAACGTAACAGTTGACAGAGGCATAGCTTTGTATAAAGGTCATGTTTATTACATCGGAATGTGCATTGTAGCGGGTTCAAAGGGAGGCGTAATCTCATTTCCGGCATACTTGCACAAAGCCTACGCAAGAAACTTGCTAAATGGGAATACCAAGAAACTTCCGGCATCTATCGGCATTTCATTAGTTGGCGTGAAAATGGGCAAACTGTGAGCGTTTGTTCTGCGGCTTGCAAATTGCGCCTTGCAAGGATAATTTATTTTTAAGGATAATGTGAAGTTATGTTCGCAAAACTCAACGTATGTCCGACAAACAAGCAATAACTGCATGAATTTTATTGTAAATCCGCCTGAAAAATGTAATTTTGCAACAGCTTGCTCTTTTGCGGAGCAGGTAGAAAGCCTGTAAAAAAGAAAACAAATGAGTAAAAGACTTTTTATATTCGACACGACACTGCGCGACGGTGAACAGGTGCCAGGATGCCAACTCAACACAGTTGAGAAAATTGAGGTGGCAAAGCAACTCGAAGCCCTTGGTGTTGATGTCATAGAAGCGGGATTTCCCATTTCAAGCCCGGGAGACTTCAAATCTGTAATTGAAATTTCAAAAGCCGTTACATGGCCGTCAATCTGTGCGCTTACAAGGGCTGTGGAAAAAGACATAGACACTGCCGCCGAGGCTTTGAAGTTTGCCAAGCGCAAACGCATACATACTGGTATCGGCACGTCTGAATACCATATAAAGTATAAGTTCAATTCTACACCCGAAAACATCTTGGAACGTGCGGTTTCTGCTGTCAAATACGCAAAACGCTACGTAGAGGATGTGGAGTTCTATGCAGAGGACGCGGGACGGACTGACAACGAATATTTGGCAAGAGTGATTGAAGCCGTCATCAAGGCGGGAGCCACAGTGGTGAACATTCCAGATACAACAGGATATTGCCTTCCTGCGGAATATGGAGCTAAGATAAAGTATTTGATGGATCACGTTGACGGCATTGGGAACGCCGTGATTTCCACACACTGCCACAACGACCTTGGCATGGCTACGGCTAACACCATTGAGGGTGTTATAAACGGAGCGCGCCAGGTGGAAGTTACCATAAACGGCATAGGCGAGCGTGCAGGAAACACAGCCCTCGAAGAGATTGCCATGATTTGCAAGTGCCACCATAATCTGGAAATAGAGACAAATATAAACACGCAAAAAATAGCAGGACTAAGCCGGACGATTTCAAGTTTGATGAATATGCCCGTGCAGCCCAATAAGGCAATTGTAGGGCGTAATGCTTTTGCCCATTCTTCGGGAATACATCAAGACGGCATCTTGAAGAATGTGCAGACCTACGAAATCATAGACCCCAAGGATGTCGGTTTCAACGACGACCACATAGTGCTTACCGCACGCAGTGGCCGTGCCGCCCTAAAGCATCGCCTGTCTATAAACGGCGTTGAATTGGAGGGAGAGAAACTCGACAAAGTATATCAGGCTTTTCTTCGTCTTGCAGACAGGAAGAAAGAGGTTACAGATGATGATGTGCTTTTGCTGGCAGGGGCAGACCGCAGCGAGAACCAGCACATACGCCTTGACTATTTGCAGGTAACAAGCGGCGTAGGGCTTCGCAGCGTTGCAAGCATAGGGCTTGATATTGCCGGAGAAAAGTTTGAAGATGCGGCAACAGGCAACGGACCTGTAGATGCAGCGATAAAAGCACTGAAAAAAATCATAAACCGCAAGATGACTTTGAAGGAATTCACCATTCAGGCCATAAACAAGGGTTCTGACGATGTGGGGAAAGTGCATATGCAGGTAGAATATGAGGGAAGCGTTTATTATGGCTTTGGCGCAAATACGGATATTGTAGCAGCCAGCGTTGAGGCATACATAGATGCGATAAACAAGTTTCATAACAAAAAAGAAGGATAACAGAGATATGTCTAACACTCTTTTTGACAAGATTTGGGACAAGCACGTAGTTCAGCAGGTAGAGGACGGTCCTACACAATTATATATTGACAGACTTTATTGCCACGAGGTAACAAGTCCGCAGGCTTTTGATGGACTTAGGAAACGCGGGCTAAAATGTCTGCGTCCGGAGAAAATATTCTGTATACCAGACCACAATACCCCTACGCACGATCAAGACAAACCTATTGAAGATCCTATTTCTCGCAAGCAGGTTGACACTCTTGAAAAAAATGCGAAAGAATTCGGATTGACACACTATGGTATGTTTAATCCCAATAATGGCATAATCCATGTCGTTGGTCCTGAAAAAGGGCTTTCACTTCCCGGAATGACAATCGTTTGCGGCGATTCCCACACATCAACTCATGGAGCTATGGGAGCTGTTGCATTTGGAATAGGCACTTCCGAAGTAGAAATGGTTATGGCTTCGCAGTGCATACTTCAGCAAAAACCAAAATCGATGCGCATCAGCGTAGAAGGTGAGCTTGCAAAGGGTGTTGCCGCGAAAGATATAGCTCTTTACCTCATGAGTAAAATTACAACAAGCGGAGCTACTGGGTATTTTGTGGAATACGCAGGTTCGACTATACGCAGTCTGTCCATGGAGGGAAGACTTACCCTTTGCAACCTGTCAATAGAAATGGGCGCCCGTGGCGGTTTTATCGCTCCTGATGAAACAACATTCGAATATATAAAAGGCAGAGAACACGCTCCTCAAGGTGAAGCATGGGACAAAGCCGTTGAATATTGGAGCACGCTGAAAAGTGATGCAGATGCCGTGTTCGACAAAGAACTGAAATTTGATGCGGCAGACATCCAGCCAATGATAACCTACGGAACAAACCCCGGCATGGGCATGCCTATTGTTGGCACAATTCCCGAATGTAAGGATAAATCAGCAAAGAAAGCTCTGGAATACATGAAATTTACCTCAGGAGAAAAACTTTTGGGCAAAAGCGTTGATTACGTATTCCTCGGTGCTTGTACAAATGGGCGTATTGAGGATTTCAGGGCATTCACAAGCATTGTGCGTGGACACAAAAAGGCAGAAGGTGTTGTGGCGTGGCTCGTTCCAGGTTCATGGAATGTTTTGAAACAAATCAAATCAGAGGGAATTGATAAAGAGTTGGAAGCCGCAGGATTTGAAATTCGTCAGCCAGGATGCAGTGCGTGCCTTGCCATGAACGATGACAAAATTCCGGCTGGCAAGTTGGCCGTATCGACAAGCAACAGGAATTTTGAAGGTCGGCAAGGTCCGGGTTCACGAACCTGCCTTGCAAGTCCGCTGACAGCCGCCGCCGCTGCCATAACAGGGAAAATAACAGATCCAAGAACTTTGATGTGAAATTAAGATGAAACAGAAATTTGGTATAGTACGCTCAACGTGCGTCCCCCTTCCTTTAGAAAATGTTGATACAGATCAGATAATTCCGGCACGTTTTCTTAAAGCGACCGACAAAGCTGGTTTCGGCGACAATCTTTTTAGAGATTGGCGTTACAATGCTGACGGAAGTCCCAAAGACTTCGTTCTCAACAATCCGCTTTATGGCGGTGAAATTCTTGTTGCAGGGAAAAATTTCGGATGCGGTTCAAGCCGTGAACACGCTGCATGGGCTATTGCTGGATATGGTTTCCGAGTGGTTGTAAGCAGTTTTTTTGCAGACATACACAAGAACAATGAACTAAACAACTTTGTTCTTCCTGTTGTTGTAACTCCTGAATTTCTTTCAGAACTCTTTGATTCAATAAAGGAAGACCCTAAGACAACAGTGTCAGTTGACGTTCCCAATCAAATAATAACGAACGAAAAGAATGGAAAATCCGAGCATTTCGAATTGAACGGCTATAAGAAATATTGTCTGACAAACGGGCTTGACGATATTGATTTTCTGTTGCAGACAAAAGACAAAATAGAGGCTTGGGAAAATTCTGAAAAGAATTACTACAAAAAACAGCGGTGATGCCGTTTCAATCAATAACTACGATGTAATGAAAGATGTTTGCGTAGAGATACTTGATACTACATTACGCGATGGCGAGCAGACGAGCGGAGTGTCATTCACTCCGAACGAGAAGTTGAATGTCGCAAGGACGCTTCTTCAAAAAGTCGGCGTAAACCGTGTTGAGGTTGCGTCTGCGCGTGTGTCCGAAGGCGAAAAGCATGCTGTGGAACTTATTTGCCGTTGGGCAAAGTCTGTAGGAATGCTCGACCGGGTGGAAGTACTCGGATTTGTTGACGGACATCTTTCTGTGGATTGGATTAACGGCTGTGGCTGTAATACCATAAACCTGCTGACCAAAGGTTCTCTGAACCATTTGAATTACCAACTTCACAAAACGCAGGAAGGGCATTTTGCTGATATAAAAGAATGTGTGGACTATGCCCATAGCAAGGGAATGGTTGTAAACGCCTATGTGGAGGACTGGTCGAATGGAATGAAGACCTCGCTTGACTATGTTTATTCTTTAATAGAGCATTTGAGCGCTTTCGGCGTAAAGCACATTATGCTGCCTGACACGCTGGGCATTCTCAACCCCCTTGAAGTGTTGGAGTATATTCATAAAATGCTGCGTCGCTTTCCTAATATATGCTTTGATTTCCACGCTCACAATGATTACGACTTGGCAATATCCAATGTGCTTGCCGCTGTACTTGCCGGTTGCCGGAACATTCATGCCACAATAAATGGTTTGGGCGAACGTGCAGGGAACGCCCCGCTTGCCAGTGTGCAAGCTATATTGAAAGATCATTTTCAGGCTAAGACAACCATTGACGAAAGTCAGTTAATGAAAATCAGCCGCTTGGTGGAAAGCTATTCCGGCATTTCCATTCCGGCTAATTCTCCAATAGTGGGAGAGAATGTGTTTACGCAGGTTGCCGGGGTTCATGCTGACGGAGACAATAAGCATCATCTTTATTCCAATGCGCTGTTGCCAGAACGTTTTGGACGAATCCGTGAATTTGCCTTAGGCAAAAGCAGCGGCAAAGCCAATATCCTGAAAAATCTTGAAGCCCTTGGTTTGGAACTTACTCCCGAACAGACAAAGCGTGTAACAAAGCGTATTGTGGAGTTAGGCGACAAGAAAGAGATAGTTACCCAAGAGGATCTTCCATATATCGTTTCTGACGTACTGAAACACGACACCCCGGAGGAAAAAGTGCGCTTGGTAAGCTATTTTGTGTCCACGGCATACGGCTTGAAGCCCTCGGCTTCACTCCGTCTTGAGGTTGACGGAAAAGAGTATGAGGCGCATTCCACGGGAGATGGACAGTATGATGCTTTTGCAAGCTGCATCAGGCAGATATATGTGGAGCGGCTTCACCGTTCCATGCCGGAATTGGTGAATTATAATGTAACAATCCCCCCGGGAGGACGGACTGACGCTTTTGTGCAAACCATTATAACATGGAACGTTGGCGGAAAGGAAATTCGCACACGCGGATTTGACGCAGACCAAACGGAATCGGCAATAAAGGCGACAATAAAGATTCTAAACATAATAGAAAACAAATAATATAACTATCAATCATGAAATTAAAAATAGCGGTTTTGGCAGGCGACGGTATTGGGCCGGAAATTTCGAAAGTTGGAGTGGATGTCATGAATGCCGTGGCAAAGCGTTTTGGTCATGAGCTGACTTACACTTATGCCATTTGCGGCGCATCCGCAATTGACGAAGTGGGCGACCCGTTCCCCGATGAAACATTCAAGAAATGCCAGGAAGCCGATGCCGTTTTCTTTTCAGCAGTAGGCGATCCCAAGTTTGACAACAACCCGGCGGCAAAGGTGCGTCCCGAACAAGGACTGCTCGCCATGCGTAAGAAGCTGGGATTGTATGCGAACATACGTCCGGTACAGACTTTTGCTTGCCTGCTCCATAAATCCCCGCTTAAAGACGAGCTCGTTCAAGGTGCTGATTTTGTCTGCATTCGTGAACTTACAGGTGGCATGTATTTCGGTGAAAAGCATGAAGGCGATGACTACGCTTACGACACAGACAAATACACCCGCGAAGAAATAGAGAGAATCCTGAAAGTTGCATACGAGTACGCCGCACGCCGCCGCAAACATCTCACAGTGGTTGACAAGGCAAATGTTTTGGCATCCTCGCGTTTGTGGCGCAAGGTGGCGCAAGAAATGGCAGCGCAGCACCCCGACATACAGACGGATTTTATGTATGTTGACAACGCAGCCATGAGAATGATACAGGAGCCTACATTCTTCGACGTTATGGTTACAGAGAACACATTCGGCGATATTCTTACGGACGAGGGATCCTGCATAAGCGGTTCAATGGGGCTTCTCCCCTCCGCCTCTGTCGGGGAAGGCACGCCTGTGTTCGAGCCTATTCACGGCAGTTGGCCACAGGCGAAAGGCAAAAACATAGCAAACCCCCTCGCACAAGTGCTTTCTGCGGCAATGCTGTTTGAACACTTCGGTTTGAAAAATGAAGGGGAAATAATACGCAAGGCTGTGGATGCATCTCTTGATGCGAACGTCAGAACCCCAGAGATACAGGTTGAAAACGGTGCAAAATACGGCACAAAAGAGGTTGGGAAATGGCTTGTTGACTACGTGTCAAAGGCATAATCCATATATTCTCACATAAGACAAAGGTCGTTGGATTGAAAACCTGACGACCTTTTTCTGTATTTCTAAGCTCTTGGTGTTATAAGGTACGAACAAATATATAAAAATTATCATGTGCATACCTTCACCACCGGCAAACTATTTATGAAACAGCGAACATTGTAAAAACTACATAATGTGCTGTTTTTCAGAAAAAATGCCCATATTAAAAACATATGTTATAACAGCTTGTTCCACAAAGGTTTGTAAAGGCATAAAAAAGGTCTGACGTAATTTGAATTATATCTGATATAATTTTTTCTACATCAGACATTGTTTTTTCCATGTCCGATGTAGTTTTCGGGGTGTCTGGGAAAAGCTGCCAGTTTCGGTTTTGCGGGAATTATATGAACGGTGTACGTTGTTTATTGATCGCATACTGTATATATGTAGGGGCGTATGGCATACGCCCTGCACACCACCGCGTGAAACGCAGCGGCAAACCACCGAGCCGCATTGCAAAACCCGCGCAATTTAGGGCGTATGCAATACGCCCCTACGGCGGCGCAAATCGTTGAAATATAAAAAAACGGTGCGCTCCGGCATTAAAGCCGGGACGCACCGCAAATAATGAATGATATAATTACTTTACAAGCACCTTTTTCACCGTGCCGTCGCCCATCCTTATTATGTTTATGCCCTTCTGCGGGGAGGCGAGGCGCGTGCCGTCTGTGGAATAGCGCACCTCCTCCGTGGCGGAAGAGGTCTTGACGGCATCCTTTATGCCGGTCTCGAGGAAGAAGAACTCCTTCCACTGCGCGGCGGACTTGTAGGCGTCCAGGCTCTCCTGCGGAACGTAGAGCGTGCACTCCCACTTGTTGATGTCGTCAAGGGCCTGCGGGCCACAGATGGGAGGCACGGCGGTCTTGCTCACCAATTTCTTCATACCGGTGCAGTCGGAGAACGCCTCGTCGCCGATGCTTTTCAGACCCGTGCCGAAAGAGAAGCTTTCAAGCGCGGAGCAGCCGCTGAAGGCGTATCTGCCTATCTTGTCAATGCCATCGCCCATGCTCACGCTCTTAAGGCTTGTGCAGCCGTAGAACTCGTTCTCCGATATCTCGTTCTCCCTGTCGGTTGTCCTCACGGTCTCAAGGCTCGTGTTCCTGTAGAAGGGCGAGTAGCCGTCATCGGCGGTTGTGCCGTAGGTTATGTTGCCGCCGATGTAAACGCTCTTCAACGGGCAGCTTGAGAACATAGGACTGCTTCCGTTGCTCCCCAACTTCAACTCCGTCTCACGGTCAGCTATGGTTACGTCTGTCAAAGAAGTGCAGCCATAAAAGACATAGTTCCCAATGCTGTCAACGGTCTTGGGAATTGTGATTTCCGGCAGCGACATACACTTGTAGAACGTCTTATCGGGAATTACGCTGACCCCTGCGCCTATTTTTGCGTATGCCAGGCTTTTGCACCCGCTGAAGCATCTGTCGCCGATGCCGGTTACGGAGTCGGGGATGGTGATGCCCTTCAGACTTGCGCAGTCCTCGAACGCGTAGCTGTTTATTGATTTTAAGCTTGCATCAAGCATAACGTCCTCCAATTTGCCACAGCCTTTAAAGGCTGAATATCCTATTTGGGTGGCGGCAATAACTGCCACCATCATTGAATCACATTCCCCGAAAGCGTCTTTTGGTATCTTCCCATTATAATCTATTTTTACGCTCTTTACATATTTATTACCATAGCAGGTGTATGGGTTTATGTCCTTTACTGTAAGTTCCACGCCCTTATAATTCACCGTATTCCCGATGTTGACATTGGCGACGGTGGAGTCATACGCGCAGTCTATAGCATCGCACGTGCGCTCTGATGGGTTCACTGGCACATACTTTATGCCGTCTTTCTCAAACATGGAACTTAGGAATGGGTAAACCTTAGTCCAGCTTGAATCAAACGAGTCGTTGCTTACGTAATTTATAAGGCCTTTCGCGTTCCCATAACCTTCGGGGGGCGTGTTTCCAAGCCAAATCGTTTTTCGGGGCAGGGCAGCCCCACCAGAATGATTGTAACCATAATGGTCATACAAACCAGCAGCAATAGATTGCACGCAGCTGCCTATCGTTAGGCTATGCAGACTTCGGCATAGTCCGAAAGTAGAAGCACCTATACTTGCAACAGCGTAGTCTTTTCCTTCATGTATTACATATTCGGGAATCTTAATTACCTCGGCATCATACGCGCAGTCTATAGCAGCACAAGTGCGTTTCAACGAGTCCACTAGCACATACTTTATGCCGTCCTTTTCGAACACGGAACTCATGGACGGATAAATCTTGGTATTGCTTAAACCTGTGAACGAGTTGTTGCTTACGTAATTATTTCTGCCTTTCGCGTCCTTATAACCTTCCGGTGGAGTATTTCCAAGCCAAACCACTATATCTGGCTCGAAGTATGAGTCTTTTCCAAACATACTCTGCCCTACAAACACTGTTCGAGCAATAGATTGTACGCCACTGCCTATCGTTACAAAATGCAACCAGAAGCAACCATAGAAAGCGTAATCTTTTATGCTCTTAACGGAGTTTGGGATAACAACAGAGTAAAGACTACGGCAGTTTTCGAAAGCATATAGACCGATGGTGGTAACGGCATAATCCTTTCCCTCATACGTTATCTTTTCGGGGATGTTGGCGGTCTTAATATTGGTATCTGCATGTCTTACGCATACCGTCAAATCATCGCTAAGCTCATATTGTATGCTGTCTTGCCATATCCATATAGAGTCTGCAAACGCAGAAGTGTCGCCACAAAACAACACAGCCAACAGCAGCATTGCCTTTAACATGAAATTATTCATCGCTTTTAGTCTCATTTTTTAATTGTCGTTAGATTGTTTTTTCGTGTCCTTTTCTACTTTTTCGTAATCTTCTATTATCTGCATAACAAACTTTTTTACCGATGCATAAGTAAGGTGTCCTTGGGCCGTTACTATTCCTTTGCGTCCCTTGTCAAGAATTTCCAGTTTTTGATTTTCCTTTTTTAATTGGGCATGGACAAACGAGTTTCTCAGATGACGGCAAAAGTCCAAAATTTTCACTTTTTCTTTTGTGAAAATCAAAGTGATTCCCTCTTTCTTAGACCACTTGTTGTTTTTAACTTTTGCATATCTTGTCACTTTTTGAATCTGTTCGCCAAAAAACATCACTGCTCTTTCGCTTAGTTTTGAGAAATCACTGACATTGCCATGTTTCTTTATTTTCGTTTCATATATGTACGCGAATTTCGCAAACATATTCAGGTCTTTTTCTAATCCATTGTATTTCATAAGTTATGTCAGTCTTTCACCTTAATGCAGCCAAACTCTCCGCTAATCACAATGGAATACGGATAAACCCCTTTTACTCGGTTGGGAATTTGCTTCAATACACTTATAATTGCATCATCTGCTATTCCCCACGCTACCAATTTGTCTGTTTGTGGTGTGATTTTTGCTGTTGACAAGAACTCGCAAAAATATGTTTTATTCTTGTACATAAAATCCACACGATAGACATGATAACCATCTGTCTTCATTATACTTTCGTTTTTATGCCCTTGGCTCCCGAAAAGGCGTTTGTTATTATTCTTATGTGGTTTTGCAGCATAAAAAAGGCGTGGGAGTCAAACCGTTACTCGTCCCACGAACTGAGGCCTTCGCATTGCCCGATATAGTTGAACGAGCAACGCAGAAGCCCACGCCGATATGTATATACCATTCCCTTACCCGGCAAACACCCATATTGGCTGCCGCCTTTGTAAGAAGAATGCGAATAGACACATCCCGCAGACATCCACTGTTGCTGTGCTCATGACTATATCTTGAAGTTGCGAAGTTCCAGTTCGTCAAGAACAAAGCGCAGTAAACGCCTTAAATATGTTGCGGCTCTCACCTCCCGCCCTCACGGCTTGCTTGCGCCTGCCTTTCGGCGTGGGTTTCCCTTTCCGCAGCGGCGCCCAGGGCTTCCGCCCCGCCACCGCCAACGGCTTTCGGTTGAGAACCAAATACAAATTTATGATTTATTTCCCATAGCAAACAATTTATCACACGTTTTTTTCGCAAAAGCAAATGTTTCACACCGTAATCCGCAGACAGAAACCATTGCGCTTGCCCAGAGATGCACGCTTGCACCCAATGCAAGTCGTTTTAACAAATGCCGCACCGATGGTTTGCAGGGTTTGTTTGCGTTATTCAGAACGGAGGCATTAAAACGTATGCCACATAGCCATAAAATTTGCGCAAACCTTTGGAATACAGCAATTTACACCATTTGTACGAATTTCTTATAACGACTTGTTATGCAGCAGGTTGCAAGGCGGCGAAAAAAGGTCTGATGTAGTTTGAATTATCTCTGATATATTTTTTCCTACATCGGACGTGGTTTTTCCTATGTCCTATGTAATTTTTTAGTTGCAGAAACACATTATATTGGCGAAGCAAATTACCCCAATATATGATGCAATAATCACCATATAATTTAAGCATGGATGGAATAGGATAATGTTATTTCTGTACTTATCTCAATGAATTTCGTATATTTGTATTCAAATAAAAACGGATGCACAAAAAGTTGTTTAACATATCGGGTATGGTGCGGACAATTATTATAGCTTTATTCCTGTCTTTCTCTGTGCTTGCAACAGAGGCGCAGGATTATGTACCCAAAATCGAAAACCTAAAAGCGCGTGAAAACTTCCAACAGATGCGTTTCGGCATTTTCATCCATTGGGGCGTATATTCCATGTTCGGGCAGGGAGAGTGGTTTATGAACAATGCCAACGTGAACCACACAGAATATGCCAAGGCTGCAAGTGCGTTCTACCCACATGAATTTAACGCAAAAGAATGGGTTGACATTATAAAAGGCGCAGGGGCAAAATATGTGTGCTTCACATCCCGCCACCACGACGGCTTTTCCATGTTCAAAAGCGAGCAGACGCAATACAACATTGCAGACGCAACACCATACGGCAAGGACATTGTGAAAATGCTTGCTGATGAATGTCATGAACAGGGTATGGCGTTGAACCTGTATTATTCATTGCTTGATTGGGAACGCCAGGACTATCCTGTAGGAAACACGGGGAAAGGTACAGGCAGGATAAAGGGCATGAGCGATATGGGGGCTTATGTAAAATTCATGAAAGGGCAGCTAACGGAACTGCTTGCCAACTATGGAAACATTGGTGCAATATGGTTTGACGGCTATTGGGATCACGACAAAGACACTGTTGGGTTTGACTGGCATCTTGACGAGCTGTATTCCCTTATACACAAAATGCAACCGTTGTGCCTTGTGGCAAACAATCATCATAAGTCCCCCATAGACGGAGAAGACATACAGCTTTTCGAGAGGGACGTTCCCGGGGAAAACCATGCCGGGTTCTCCTTTGGGCAAGAGGTCAGCAAGCTCCCTTTGGAAACTTGCTATACGATGAATGATTCTTGGGGGTATAACTGCACAGACCTTAATTATAAGAGCGTTGATGAATTGATACGGGTGCTCGTGAGAACGGCCGGCAAAGGGGCGAACCTTTTGTTGAATGTCGGACCTCAACCCAACGGACGGTTTCCAGATGAGGCGGTTAAACGCCTAAAGGAAATAGGGGAGTGGATGCGGCAATATGGAGAAACAATATACGGCACAATGGCGGGAGAGCCAGGGGAGCAAGAATGGGGGACAAGCACACAGAAAGGCAAAGTGCTTTACCTGCACGTTATGTCGGCTAAAAGCAATGTGATAAACGTCCCTTTGAAATCAAAAATCAAAAACGTGCGCACTTTTGACGGCAAAGTTCCGTTGAAATTCAAGAAATCCGCAAATGGGGCAGAGGTGGATTTAGGTAACAAGCCGCAGGCAACGGATTTCATAGTGGAAATAATTCTAAAATAAAGCATATATGGGACTGTTCTACAAATCGCATTCCGGGCATAGCATGGATTTCACCTTGGAATTGAAGCCAGATTGGTATAGCGACATCAACGTGGAAACACGCGGAAGGTTTCTTGCGCCCGAATGGTTTCCCCAAAGCGGTATACAACTGATATGGCCGACCGAAGAAACGGACTGGAACTATATGCTTTCGGAAATAACAGACTGTTATATTCGCATTGCCTATGAAATAGCCACGCGTGAGCGTCTGCTGATTGTTACTTCGCAAAAGGAAAGGGTGAAAAAACTGCTTTGCGAAAAATTGCCCGCCAAGCTTTTTGAAAACATATATTTGTTTGAGTGTCCCATAAATGATACATGGGCAAGGGACAGCGGTGTTATAACCATGATAACTCCAAACGGACCGGAGGTATTTGACTTCGGGTTTAACGGCTGGGGAGGCAGATTCAAAGCGGATAAGGACAATGCCATAAACAGAAGGCTCAAGGAAAACGATATATTAAGCGGTTGCTATAGGGAATGCAAAGACTTCATTCTCGAAGGAGGCTCAATAGAAACTGACGGGAAAGGCGTATTGCTCACAACAGAAAATTGTCTGTTGTCCCCAACGCGAAACGCAAAGCTAAACAAGGCCGACATAGAACTGGCCTTGAAAAGGCTTTTCAATTTGCAGGAGGTTTTGTGGTTGAAACATGGCAGACTGGAAGGAGACGACACGGATGGGCACATAGACACCCTTGCACGTATGTGTCCTAACAACACCATTGCGTATGTGAAATGCACAGACGTACATGACGCGCACTACGAGGTGTTGAAGTCTATGGAAAAGGAATTGCAATCATTCGTCATTGGGAATGGGAAACCGTTTAATCTAATTCCATTGCCTATGCCAAATGCCATATATGACACAGACAGCGGAGAACGACTGCCTGCGACATACGCAAATTACCTTGTTCTTAACGAAGCGGTACTTGTGCCTTCTTATAATCAGCCCATAAAGGATAAGGTGGCTGCGGAGGCAATAGGGAAAATATATAAAGATAGGGAAATTGTCTGTATTCCATCATCTGCTCTAATATGCCAGCATGGCTCGATACATTGCAGTGCGATGCAGTTTCCCGCAGGAGTTTTAAGAACAAATGAAATAAAAGCAATATGAACAAAATAAAAGTAGGAATTTTACAGCCCCAAATACTGCAAAATTTGAATGATAATCTTGCTAAGTTAAAAGCAGGAATAGAAAAACTGGCAAAACAAGGCGCCAAACTTATTGTCTTGCCAGAATTACAGAACACACCTTATTTTTGCCAGTGCGAAAACGTGGACAATTTTGACTTGGCTGAACCTGTTCCCGGAACATCCACTTCTTTCTACGGCAGAATAGCCAAAGAAAACAAGATTGTGCTTGTTACTACCATTTTCGAGCGCAGAACAGCCGGGCTTTACCATAACACTGCAGTTGTTTTTGACACTAATGGCGAGATTGCCGGGAAATACCGCAAAATGCAAATTCCTGATGACCCCGGTTATTATGAGAAATTTTATTTTACGCCAGGAGACATTGGTTTTCATCCAATAAACACAAGTTTGGCAAATCTTGGGGTACAGATTTGCTGGGATCAATGGTACCCGGAAGGAGCAAGACTTATGGCGTTGCAAGGTGCACAACTACTTATATATCCGACAGCCATTGGATTTAATGCGGAAGACGACGAGGAAGAGATAAAACGTCAAAGGGAGGCATGGATTACAGTGCAGAGAGGCCATGCAGTGGCAAACAACCTTTATGTGGTAACAGTAAACCGTACAGGATATGAAGAAGATCCTACCCATGCAACACCCGGTATTGAGTTTTGGGGAAGCAGTTTTGTTTGCGGTCCGCAAGGGGAGATGCTCGCAATCGCCCCCGAACACGAGGCATCTTACTTATGTGTGGAAATAGATCTTGACCGCACAGAAGAAGTCAGACGCTGGTGGCCTTATTTGCGAGACAGACGAATTGACGAATTTGCAGGACTAAGCAAACTGTTCATTGATAAAGCGGACGATAAATGAAAAAGAATACTGTTGTTTTTATATCCAACGGCTTTCTTCTTTATTTTGTACGTAAACGCCTTTATTAGAAAGGCGTTTCCCCATCTTGTACAGGAGAGTCAAATGGGTCGTTATCAAAATTTGGCGGTGGCAATTGCGACACATCGGTTGTAGCCATTTGGTCAGAAGAAACATTATAGTTGGAAGACACAATATTGTCTCCGAGGTTTTCAAAAGACGCGTAGATGGCTCTGAACCTCAAATTGACATCTCCAACCGCACCATTACGATGTTTGGCTATTATTATAATGGCTTTCCCTTTCATTTCTTCACCGCCTATATGATAATATTCCGGACGGTGAATAAAGCAAACAATATCTGCATCCTGTTCTATTGCACCGGATTCTCGAAGGTCGGTAAGTTGGGGGCGTTTGCCCTCATCACCTTCGCGCTTGCCCGCTTCGCGGTTCACCTGTGACAAAGCAATTATGGGTATATCCAACTCTTTTGCCAATTGTTTAAGGGCTCGGCTTATTGTTGACACGGCTTCCTGACGGTTTCCTATACGGCTGTCTCCTGCATCCATCAGCTGAAGATAGTCTATCATTATAATTTTTACGCCATGCTCCCTTACCAACCTGCGGGCTTTTGTCTGAAATTCAAAAATGGTGAGTGAAGGGGTGTCATCAACAAAAAGAGGTGCGTCATAAAGTCTTTTTATTTGCTTGTCTAATTGTATCCATTCGTAAGGCTCTAATTGCCCATTTTTCAATTTCTCACCTTTAATCTCGCAAACATTCGATATAAGGCGATTGACAAGCTGCACATTGCTCATTTCCAAAGAAAAGAAACCGACGGGGGTGTGCCTGTCTATCGCCATGTTTTTTGCCATGGATAATGCGAAAGCTGTTTTTCCCATAGCCGGACGTGCCGCAAGTATAACAAGGTCGCTTTTTTGCCATCCGCTGGTCATCTTGTCTAATTCATCAAAGCCACTGGCCACGCCGCTAAGTCCATCATGTCGTTCTGCCGCCTTTCGCAATTGCTTATAAGCAGAATCAAGTACAGGATTTATTTGTGTGTAATCTTTCTTTGAATTTTGCTGGGCCAAATGAAAAAGTTCGCTTTCTGCCTCCTGCATTAATTCATCAACATCCTGCGAAGAATCGAATCCTTTTTCTTCTATATTACTTGCATAAGATATAAGCTGTCTCGCTTGGTATTTTTGTTGTATTATCTTTGCGTGGTACTCCAAATGTGCTGTTGATGCCATTTTTTGCGTCAACTGGGCGATATAAAATGGTCCGCCAGCTTCGTTTAGTCTGTCCATTTGTTTTAATTGCTCACGCACAGTTAGCATATCCACGGGTCTTTGTTTTAAAGCTAAATCGCTGATAGCCGTAAACACAAGCTGGTTGCGTTTGTCGTAAAAACTTTCTGGAACAAGTATTTCACTTACTTCTGCAAAAGCATTTTTGTCAAGCAACAAAGCTCCTAACACAGCAGTTTCCACATCGAGAGCTTGTGGTTGCAATCTTCCAAGCTCGTCTTCCACCTTTGTGGGACTTTCATTTTTTGTTCGCTTATTATATTTCTTTTTTACTGTATCCGTCATTTTGAGACAATTTAGTTGGTCAATAAAACCGATGCCATGATAACATCGGTTTATATTGAGTTAAAGACAAAATCAGTTTTATTTTTTGTCGATAAGTTTCTGGAGGTAATTACGGGCTTTTGAAAGATAATCTTTGCTGCTCGCATTTAGTTCACATTCTATGGTAAGTGTGCCTTTATAATTTTCAGCCTTTAATATCTTTATAATGGCGGGGAAGTCCACATCCCCCTCGGGAATTGGTTTTTCAGCTCCAAGCGAATAAGGATCTTCACGCGAAGGATAGCAACCATCTTTTGCATGGATGTCTTTTACCAATGGACCAAACTGGCGAATTGCGTCAACAGGGTTCGCTTTACCGTAAAGCATAAGATTTGCCACATCACAATTTATAAACATATTACCTGTGCCGATATCTTTTATTGCGCGGATAAGAGTTGTGGGTGTTTCTTGTCCTGTTTCAAAATATATCATTATGTCCTTGCTTTTTGCATAATTCCCCAACCCTTTCATGACTTCTATGAATTCTTTATATTGCTCACTTGCCATGTTCTCTGGTATAAAACCAAAATGTGAGTGCATTGCTGGAACACCGGCTTCCTTGCAGAAATCTATCATTTTTTTATAAGTCGCTATTTTTTCCTCGCGCCCTTCGCGTGGGACAAGTCCAATGGTGGAAGGTCCTTGTACAAAGTTCCAAACACAATGTCCTGGCACCCCTACAATTGTTGTTATTTTTATTTTATATTTATCTGCCGTACTACGCAGTTTATGGGCAAACTCTGCATCCATATCTTTATCGTAATTTATCTGGCACGACGTGAATTTGTTATCGGCGAGCTTTTTCATTTCGCCGTCAATATCTTTCCAATTGTATATTATTGTTCCAATTGTTATGTTGCTGTCCATTTGTTTTTTTGTTTGTTTCTCTTTCTTGGGGGTAGAAACGTTTTCTTTTTCCTGTTTACGTTCAATGCCGTTGTTTGTCAGCAATGCTGCTGCCAGACAAAGTGTTAATAGAATATTCATGAGCTGTTTGTATTATTGTTAATTGCAAATATACGATTTTACTTCCTATTATTTATTGCACATACGGCTTTAATGCCACACCGAAACCTTTTTGTCCATCCATTTTTATGATTATCGGATTGTTAAAGTGTACACACCTTATATAGTTTGTTTCATGCTTTGCTTCCATTTTGTCAAGAAAATCAATGTCAAAGAAACCATCGGCGTTATATTGGTTTATTGTAAAATATCCAACACCGAATGATGTCAGATTTTGGAAGAAGTGTGTTCCCTGAGACGGATCTACCCTGTAGTTTTCCAATCCGCATTCCACTATAACACGGGCTTGGCTTATATGTGGCCACTTTACGGGTATTCCTAGCCAAGGATCGCTGCTTCCCCATCTTCCTGGACCTACTAGCACGTAGGATTCCCCTTGCTCTATATATTGATGATTTAATCTTTCGATTTCTCTTGCAATCAACCCATTGTTTTGAGAATTGAAATCTTTTGTCTTAACGTAAATTATATCACAAACATCATTTATAACGCCTTGTCCAAGCACTTTTGCAGAACGAACCAGCGTTTCCTCTTCATGAATTACAGAAAGGTCCTCTTTTATTTCATTCTTTGCATCTACGATAGGGCGTATCTGCAACAAATAGAATGTTGCTTTTTCGTCATCGTCGGGATTTACGTTAAGTGCAAACTCTATTTCAATAGGGCGTCCCATCTCGATTTGTCCTATTTTTAGAATATTGGACAATGCGTCAGCCAATGGGAATGCATCGTTTTCCAAAATCCCAGAAAAAGTAATGACCTTACGTCCCTCGGGATATACCCCGGAGTTTAGTGTTTGGTCATAGGCATCGTATGTCGATGCAACATATTTCAGAGAATTGTCGTTTACCGCCTCTTTTACATTCAGTTTCAAAAGATTGAAAGCGTCATCAACCGACATCTCTTTTCCCATATCTTTTAAGTCGAGCGCATAAAAACGAGTTTGGGTTTCTTTCAAAGCAATATCCAGTTGTGATGTTTGTAGAATTTTATGCGGGTGAGCTGGTGAAAAACGTAATGTAAGGCCACCGTCAACAATATATTTACCAAGCCCGAGCGCCACGTTGGCAATTCCCTCTTCTGCGGTCTCGTCTCCAATAGGATAAAAGTTGAGAGAGCGTGCCACCCCTGACATCGTGGGATAAAGTCTTCCGTTATACGAAGTCCCAACTGTTTCTTGTAGTACAACAGCCATCTTCTCTTGGTCTATTAAATTAGACGTGGCAGTCATATATGCTTTGCTGTCGCGGTAAAACACTGATGCGTACACAGCCTTTATGGCATTGCGCAAATAGTTCAACGTGTCTTCGTTTCCACTGTCCACATGAGGTACCATATAAGTTGAGTATATACCTGCAAATGGCTGGTAATGCGAATCTTCAAGCAAAGAGGAAGAACGCACAGCAATAGGTGTCTTGACTACTTTCAAGAATGTCTGCAAATCCTCAAGCAAGCTTTCGGGCAGTTTCGCCTTTAGAAAACGGCTGAGAATTTCCTCATCGGTTGCCTCGGACAAAGCAAATGGATACAGATCGTTTTGCTCCATAAACTCATCGAATATATCCGTGCAAATCACCACCGTATGTGGAATTGTTATATCAAGATTTGGATATTTTAACTGTGGGTAGCGATTAAGCATTGTCCCGATAAAAGCCAAGCCACGCCCTTTTCCTCCAAGCGAACCATTTCCAATTCTGGCAAAATTGCTGTATTCGTCAAATCTGTCCCTTTGGTAAATAGCAACTACACCCGAATTTTTTATTCGTCGGTATTCCACAATACAGTTAAATATCAATTTACGGGCTTCGTTCATGTCGGCATAATCATTTACATCTACTTTTTTCAGAAGTTCCGCAGGTGGGAACATGGCCCGGGAATAAAAGAAACGGGAAAAATGATTACGACTCAAATGATACACGAGGGAAGCATCGGGGATTGAGAATACTTTTTGTTGCAAATCTTTGAGATCGTGTATCCGCATTATCTCTTTTCGCGTCTTGGGGTCAATGATTATAAAATCTCCAAAACCGAAATGAGCATTCACCTCCCGTTGCAATTGTTGCGGATAAGTCTTGGAATACTTGTCTATAAAAGGGGAGTTCAGTTCTTCTGCATAGGTTTTGTTAGCGGCATCACTTGATTCGAGAATAAACGGCACAATCAATCCTGAATGCTGAAGATATCGCCCTAATTTATAGCCCGCATACGGGTCTTTGTTACCGTTTCGCATAAAGCTCATGTCGGATATTACTCCGAGTATGTTGTCCTTGTATTTTTCAAAAATAGACACAGCCTCTTCATAGTTGCGCGCCAAGCATATTTTGGGACGACCTCTCATGCGCAGCATTTGCAAGTGTCCGTTTAGGGCCTCTTTGGAAAACTCCCGGCTTTGTTCCAGTACAAAATGATACAACAATGGCAAAGCGGAAGAATACGAACGGACAGAATCCTCGACCAAAAGAATAATCTGCACTCCGGCACTGGCTGTGTCGAAAGGCGTATTCATATTGTCTTCCACCAATTTTATTATCGCAAGCAAAAGTTCGGAATTACCTAACCAACTGAAAACGTAATCTATTGCGGAAAGGTCTTCGTTAGCCACACGCTTCGACACTTCCTTAGAAAAAGGAGTCAAAACAACTATAGGTATATTGGGGTATCGCGACTTGATTTCGGCGGCAGCTTGAAATATGTCCCGATTGTCCATATTCGGCATACAAATAATCAATTCGAAATTTCTGTCCGCCAAAGTTTGCAAAGCCTCATCTTCAGTCGTAACCTGTGTGAAGCGCGGCGGTGAACTAAGGCTGAGCGAAGTATATTCATTAAATACCTGTTCGTCCACACGCCCGTCATCTTCAAGCATAAATGCGTCATACTTGGTGGCCAAAAGCAACACGTTGTATATTCGTTTGTTCATCAGGTTCGCAAACGAAGTGTCGCGAAAAGTAAATTCCTTAACGTCTGGTATCTTGCTCATATGGCATAATCTCTACTGTTAGCAGCGTCAAAGTTAAGAAAAACTGCATAAAGAGAATGCAATAAAGTTCGCAAGAAAACATTGAGCCAAACATTTGCTTTCGCAAATTCCTTATCTCAAATAAAAGCATTATATTTGCGCCGACAAGTCCGAAAAGGAATATATGTGGCAGGTTATAATCACAGCATTAATTCTTGCTATTGTAGCGGTATCGACAATACGCAAAATAGCGAAGCGCATCAAGCATCCGCATACAAGAGGATGTGCAAATTGTGAGGACTGCCCTTATTGCTCCGGGCATAAACAGGACAAAGAGCATAAAATGAATTTGTAAGCAAAAAGGATATGAAAAGAATAATGTTTTTAACTGCAATGCTAATTGCAACAGCGGCTTTCGCCCAGAAAAACAATATAGACAAGAAATACGGTGTTGGAACTGTGCCTGTCAAAGATGGCAAAGTGGTGTTTGAAGACAACTTCAAACTAACGGGCAAATCAAAATCTCAAATATATAATTCGTTACTTGTCTTTGCGAAAGAATTGACAAAAGAGGAAAACGCATTGCCGCAATGCCGCATAAGCACGGATGACGAGGCAAACGGACTTCTTGCCGTCAACATGGAAGAATGGATGTATTTCAAACGCACTTCATGGGTTACTAACCGCACTCGTTTTTACTACCAGCTCCTGTTCCAAATAAAAGACGGGGAATACACCGCGACGCTTCGCAATATGCGTTATCTTTATGACGAAGAACATAACGGGGGGATAAACTATAGCGCAGAAGAATGGATAACAGATGACAAGGCCATTGTAAAAAAGGGTACAAAACTTTCCAAATATAGCGGGAAGTTCCGCACATTCACCATCGACCGTAAAGACGAACTTTTCCAAAAAGCATATAGCGCAGCAGGAGGGAAAGTAAAGAAACGGGTGAAAAAGATTATATACGAGGAAGTTGAAGAATAGGATTATTTATAGAAACAAACCATAGAACGCAGTCTGAGGTTTCCGCTCCATATAAGGTTTTTGCATATTGCGATTTGCAAAACCCGAACAAGGTCTGAGGCGTTTTTCACCTCAGACCTTACTTTTATTTATAACAGACAGGAACTTTGCCATAAGGCTACTATTTATACGTAAGTTCGTGGTATGAAAGCCATAGGAAAAGGGACATTATTGTGCAACATATAAACAATCCAAAAGCTACATAGGACATGAGAAAAACTGCGTCCGTTGTAGAAAAAAATATATCAGACATAATTCAAACAACATCAGACCTTTTTCACACCTTTGCAAATCACAGAATAACAACTCGTTGCAACTAGCACTTTCGAATGTGCTTTTTTGAAATCAAACATATTACATGATTTTGACACCGTTTGTTATTTTGCGAATAATTGACCACACAATCTAAGAACACCAAAGTTCACAAAAAGTGCGGTTTTTACGCCTGCGTGGCATTGCACACAGATTTGGAAATACGTGCAATTTTCAATCTGCGCGATAAAAACCTTTCTTTATAACAGTTGTATTTGCAACAATACACAGTATTAGTGTAATTAATTGACATCTTGAATTTTTGCATTTTGCGTTTTGCAAAACAATGTCGAATATTAACAAAAACTATTGTTAAAATTCCCCGAAACAAACATCTTGTTTTAGGTTGGAGTAATTTTGCGTCAACAATGAAATGTAAGCATGAGCGGAAACAAACATGATAAAATAGACCACATTAAAGCTCTCATGGAAACAGGGGAGGGCGAAGATGTGGTTGCCATGCTTGACAGAATGCTGGAAAATAACCCAAATGACGATCTGCTGTTATATACCCGAGGTAATGCCAAGCGCAAAAAGGGGGATTGGGCAGGGGCTATAAATGATTATCTTGCCGCAAAAACCATTAACCCGGACAGTCCCGCAGTGGAAGCCGCGAATATGCTGAACAGCATTTTGGAATTCAGAAACAAAGATTTGTATAATCAATAAACGGTATATGTGAAACCGTAATTTGAAAAGAATAAAATATAATGGGAAAAATTAGAGGTGCTGTAGTTGTTGACATCGAAGCTTGCAAGGGTTGCCAGCTTTGTGTGGCAGCGTGCCCTGTGAATATCTTGGAGCTTACTCCAGCCAAAGTAAACCGGAAAGGTTATCCCTTTGTCAGGATGACCGAATGGGAAAAATGTACGGGCTGCACTTCGTGTGCAACGGTATGCCCCGACAGTTGCCTGACCGTCTATCGCAAGCGTGAAGAGTAAGTCCCTTTATAAAAAGAACAGAATATATGAATGATTCTAATGTTGTTTTATTGAAAGGCAATGAAGCTATTGCACACGCGGCGATACGCTGCGGGGCAGATGCTTTTTTCGGCTACCCAATCACCCCCCAATCAGAAGTCTTGGAGACACTGGCTGTGCTGAAGCCATGGGAGACTACGGGAATGGTTGTCTTGCAGGCGGAGAGCGAGGTGGCTTCTATTAATATGCTTTACGGAGCAGGCGGAACAGGCAAACGCGCATTCACTTCGTCGTCAAGCCCGGGAGTTGCCCTTATGCAGGAAGGCATCAGCTATATGGCAGGAGCAGAAATCCCCGGACTAATCGTAAACGTGCAGCGCGGAGGTCCGGGGCTCGGGACAATACAGCCAAGCCAAAGCGATTACAACCAGGCGACACGCGGAGGCGGAAACGGAGACTACAATGTTATCGTGCTTGCGCCGTACTCTGTACAGGAAATGGCTGACTTTGTGGATTTGGCTTTTGAGCTTTCGTTCAAATACCGCAATCCCGCGATGATTCTTTCTGACGGAGTTATCGGACAAATGATGGAAAGCGTGGTTTTACCCCCGGCAAAACCACGCCGCACAGAAGAGCAAATAGCAGAAGAATGCCCATGGGCTACCAATGGGCATGGGCTTAAGAAACGCAAGCCAAACGTGTTGAGTTCTTTGGAACTTGACCCCGCTATAATGGAGCAGCGCAACATACATTTACAGGACAAATACAATAAAATAAAAGAAAACGAGGTTAGGTATGAGGCTGTAAACTGTGAAGATGCTGACTATATAGTCGTGGCGTTCGGCTCGGCTGCACGTATCTCGCGGAAAGCCGTTGACATGGCTCGTGCAGAGGGCATAAAACTTGGGCTGTTCCGCCCAATAACGCTGTGGCCTTTCCCTTACAAGCAAATAGAGGAACTTTCCCATAAGGTAAAAGGTATTCTTGTTGCAGAAATAAATGCAGGGCAGATGATTTTCGATGTGAAAATGGCAACTCTTGGAAGCGGAATTCCTGTAGAGCATTTCGGCAGGCTAGGCGGAATGATTCCCGCTCCAGACGAAATAGTCACATCCCTAAAGGAAAAAGTTATCAAATAAGGGAAATGGCAAAAGACACCGAAATACAGCAACCAAGCCGACACGAGCGACAATCTAAAAAGGAGAGCGACAAGCGCTTTTTGTTACGGCAGGTAATGAATTTTACTTTCATAGCCGCTGTCGTAGTTTTAATTGTACTTTATTTTGTACGCCCGGGAATACAAAGTAATCCTGTTTACATAATATTTGGCATGTTTGCTGTGTTGGTCAAAATTGCTGAAATGATAATACGCTTTCTTCCAAAGTGAAGTAAAATATATCAAATAGAATTATGACAAGAGAAGAAATAATACAACCGGAAAACCTTGTCTATGGCAAAAACCCATTGGTGAACGACACCCCTATGCACTACTGCCCGGGTTGTTCGCATGGAGTGGTGCATAAACTGGTGGCAGAGGTTATTGATGAAATGGGGCTTGCCGAAAAAACCATTGGCGTGTGTCCCGTAGGGTGTGCCGTGTTTGCTTACCGCTATTTGGATATAGACTGGCAGGAAGCCGCCCACGGACGTGCGCCTGCGGTGGCTACTGCATGCAAACGCCTTTGGCCGGACAGACTGGTTTTCACATACCAAGGGGATGGCGATTTGGCCTGCATTGGTGCGGCGGAAACCATACACGCCTTAAATCGTGGCGAGAAAATAACGATTATCTTCATAAACAATGCAATATATGGAATGACAGGAGGGCAAATGGCTCCGACAACACTGGTAGGAATGAAAACTTCAACCTGCCCTTACGGAAGGGATGTGAACTTGCACGGCTATCCGCTTAACATGACGGAGTTGGCTGTGAATTTGCAAGGGACTGCTTTCGTTTCAAGACAAAGCGTAGAAACGGTTGGGGCTATCAGAAAAGCTAAAAAAGCAATACGCCATGCTTTTGAGAACTCCATGAAAGGCATCGGCTCCAACCTTGTGGAGATTGTAAGCACTTGCTCTTCCGGGTGGAAAAAGTCTCCTGTTGAAGCAAACAAATGGATGGAAGAAAATATGTTCAAGTATTACAAACTTGGTGATTTAAAAGACGTACAACCATGACAGAAGAAATATTAATATCCGGGTTTGGCGGCCAAGGCGTACTTTCCATGGGTAAAATTCTTGCTTATGCAGGATTAATGGAGGGCAAAGAAGTTACTTGGATGCCCGCTTACGGTCCGGAACAAAGAGGAGGCACTGCGAATGTTACAGTGATTGTAAGCGATGACAAGATTTCATCCCCAGTGCTAAGCGAGTACGACACGGCAATACTCCTTAACCAACCTTCGCTTGACAAGTTTGAGAAAAAAATAAAGCCGGGAGGCATTCTCATATACGATGCTTTTGGAATAAGCACACCGCCAACACGCACGGACATCAACACTTACAAGATAGATGCCATGGACGTAGCCGCAGAAAACAAGATGATGAAGGCTTTTAATATGGTGGTTCTTGGAGCATACTTAAAAGTCCGTCCCATATTAAAGTCTGACGACATAGTGGCGGCGTTAAAAAAGTCTCTGCCCGAACGCCATCACAACCTCATACCTATGAACGAAAAGGCTATTCTCAAAGGGATGGAGCTGATAAATGATGAGTTGGGCTGATAAAACAAAAGTCGTAATTCCAAATCAATTTCTCAATTCATAGCACTTTAATTTTCAACAAGTTCGCTGTTTTTCCAAGAGAAAGGCAAGTTTTTGCTCATCAAAGATTTACAAACGGGAAAATTACATCGGACATAGAAAAAACTACATCTGACGTAGGAAAAACTATGTCCGATGTAGTTTTTATGGTTTCAGCATATATTTTTCAATATAGCTAATGGCGTTTAATTGAACGCCCACACTGATTTTATAAATACGGCACGATACATCCTGTACAGACAATTTCATTATGAAAAGTTCGCCGCTTTGAGTATTTATTGCTATTTTTGCCTAAACAACAAAATGGTAATCATCCATAACCAATAACAAATACATCATCAGCATATGGACTCTTGCGACAGCCTTGTAATAATACCAACTTATAACGAGAAGGAGAATATAGAAGCGATTATACGTGCCGTTTATGCGTTGACCGATTACAATTTTGATATCTTGGTAATAGATGATGGCTCACCCGACGGTACTGCTGATATAGTAAAGCGGTTAATAAGCAACGAATTTGGGGACAAGCTGGAAATAATGGAGCGAAGCGGAAAGCTTGGTTTGGGGACAGCATACATTGCAGGATTCAAATGGGCATTAAAGCACAACTACCAATACATTTTCGAAATGGATGCCGATTTCAGTCATGCGCCCTCTGATTTGCCAAGGCTATACGACGCTTGTACAAAAAGAGGGGCGGATGTTGCAGTCGGTTCCAGATATGTAAGTGGCGTAAATGTGGTTAATTGGCCAATGAGCCGCGTATTGATGAGTTATTTCGCCTCAAAATATGTAAGGGCTGTTACGAGGGTTAACATTCATGACACCACTGCCGGATTTGTATGCTGGTCGCGCAAAGTTTTGGAGAAGATAAATTTGGATGACATCCGCTTCAAAGGATATGCATTCCAAATAGAAATGAAGTTCACCGCATATAAATTAGGCTATAAAATAGAGGAGGTGCCCGTTGTTTTTGTAAACCGCCGCCTTGGAACAAGCAAGATGAACAGTTCCATATTTGGAGAAGCTGTGTTTGGCGTACTTCGTTTACGGCTTGACAGCATACGTGGCAAATTTAAAACGCAAGACAAAAGGGATTGACATGATTAAAATCATAAAAAATGCCCGAATAGTAAACCAAGGTGAAATTCAAATTAGCGACATCGTTGTAGAAAATGAAAAAATAGCGGCGATAGAACCTTTTGCAAAGGCGAACAATGCCGAAGAAATTATTGATGCAAAAGATTGCTACATATTTCCCGGAGTTATAGATACGCACGTACACTTTAGGGAACCGGGGATGACAGATGCCGCAGATATTTACAGCGAAAGCAGGGCTGCTGCGGCAGGAGGGGTTACGAGCTTTTTTGATATGCCCAACAACACCCCGGCGACAACTTCCAATGAAGCAATAAAAGCCAAACGCGATATTGCAAGAAGAAACAGTGCAATTAACTACAGTTTTTACATAGGAGCAACCTCTGACAACATAAACGAAATCAAGTCAGCAGACCCGCACACCGTATGCGGGGTGAAAGTCTTTATGGGTTCTTCCACCGGCAATATGCTTGTAGAGAAACAGGACACCCTTTACGACATTTTCAGGAACAGCCCAATCCCTATAGTAGCTCATTGTGAAGACATGGAGATTATCGGGAGAAATTCAAAAGAAATTCTTGAACGCTACGGAGAACAAGCAGGCATTGAATGGCATCCATATATACGCAGTGAAGAGGCTTGCTACAAATCAAGCAAGACGGCTGTGCAAATAGCTAATGAAACGAACGCCCAGTTGCACGTGGCTCATATTAGTACGGCTAAGGAACTTGAACTGTTTCATAAAAACGACAGCCGCATAACAGCCGAAGTGTGCGTGCCGCATCTGATTTTTTGTGATGAAGATTATGCAATTTTGGGAGCTGCCATAAAATGTAATCCCGCAATTAAAACCCTAAAAGATCGCGACGCTTTGCGCAAAGCTCTTGTTAGCGGAGAAATATCTTCTATTGCGACAGATCATGCACCGCATCCGCTCTGCCGCAAGCAAGGTGGCGCATTTACTGCGGCATCGGGAATGCCCTCTGTGCAGTTCTCGCTTGTAAATGTTCTGGATTTATACGACAAAGGAGCTTTGCCTATGGAAAAAATACCAGAATTAATGGCGCATAATCCTGCCAAGATATTCAAGGTTGAAAAGCGCGGCTTTCTCAAAAGAGGTTTTTTTGCAGATTTTGTCATCGTAAAGCATTGTAAAGAATACGCTTTGAACAAAAATGAAGTCGTGAGTAAATGCGGCTGGAGTCCTTACGAAGGGAAAAAATACTCCTGGCGGGTAGAACGTACTTTTTCAAATGGACAATGTGTCTTTTCGCGAGAAAAAGGCTTTATTGACACAATACATGCACGCGAGATAACTTTTGACAGATGATAAAGACACTGTCGTTCAGGACACACAAAATAGCGGAATACATAAGCTGGACTTACTTTTTCCACGCGTGGGGTATTCCCGCCAAATTTGCAACAATTGCGAACGTACATGATTGCCAAGCTTGCATATCTTCGTGGATAGAAAGCTTTAATACGTCTGAAGACAGGTTGAAGGCAAAAGAAGCTGCAAACTTGTACAAAGACGCAGTTGAAATCCTAAACGTAGTTGACGGCAAACTTGACTACAAAGGGCGTTTCGGCATTTTTGAGGCAAATTCTAATGGTGATGACATTTGGGTATATCGTGAGAAAGATATTGTATCAATCCCTTGCCTTCGCCAACAATACAGACTTTCCACCAACGAAGAATGTCTGTGTCTTGCAGATTTCATAATGCCTTCAGAAATGGGCAAGCGTGACAAGATAGCCGTTTTCGTATCTTCGAACGCAAAAGAAATGGAAGGGCTTTACCCTTCGGACAACTACAAACATCTGTTATGTCAAACGTTGTCAGACCGCCTTGCTGAAGCGGGAACAGAACTGATGCATACTTTGATACGCCGTAACTACTGGGGATATGCTCCAAAAGAGAATTTGTCCACATCGGACATACTTAGAGGAAAATACCAAGGGATACGGCCTGCCGTAGGCTATCCTTCTTTGCCGGACCAAAGTGTGATTTTTATTCTTGACAAACTTATCGACTTTTCAAAAATAGGCGTTACCATAACAGAAACAGGAGCAATGAACCCGCATGCTTCAACGTGCGGGCTTATATTTGCACACCCTCAAGCAAGGTACTTCAATGTTGGGCCTATTGGCAAAGATCAACTGAGCGATTATTCTTTCAGAAGAAATATTTCCATTGAACAGGCAAAAGATTTTTTGAGTGCCAACATTGTATGATACTACGCTTAGTCCCTATATTGTTATTGTTGCTGACTCTGCCGGTCATGGCAATATACAGGATGTTTTTCAAAGGAAAAACACTGCTGCAAAAAATGTGTTTGCTTGCGCCCAATATCATATTATTAATCCTCGCTTTATATTTTGCCTCTAACGACAGTATAATAAACAAAAACGCAGAAGCTATTGCCGTATATCTTGTAATTGTATTTTGTATAACAATGCCGGAAGCGTTCTTTTCCATGATATATGGGTGTTTTTCGCGCCAGAAAAAGCCCCTGACAAGAAAAATAGGTTTTATCGTTGGTTTCGCATCGGCAATTGCTGTTTTGATTGCCTTTATTATATCCGTAATTTCGTGTTTTACTACTCCCAGAATAACCACACACACTTTTGTGTCAAAGGATCTTCCCCAGTCTTTTGACGGATACAAAATTGTCCACCTGTCAGATTTGCATCTCGGCACTTTCAAACATTATCCGCGTGCGCTGCATAACATTGTTGCAAAAGTAAATGCAGAGAAAGCGGATTTAATAGCTTTTACAGGGGACTTGGTGAACTACGACAGCAACGAGATAAACGACTTTAGGCAGGATTTATCAAAACTTAAAGCCAAAGATGGCGTTGTTTCCGTTATGGGGAATCACGATTACCTGATGTACGTGGATTTTCAAGGCGATTCCGCCAATTATAACCATATCCGGCATTTGCAAAACGAGCAAAAGAATGCAGGTTGGCGTTTGCTGCTTAACGAAAATATTCAAATTCGTCGAAGAAACGACAGCATATACGTTATTGGTTCGGAAAACGATGGGGAAAAACCATATCCTTCTCGCGGCAACCTGCCTGTAGCAACGAAAAATATATCCAAAGGGAATTTCTGCATTCTTTTGACTCACGACCCTTCTCAATGGCGCAAAAAAGTTTTGCCGCTTACAGATATTCAGCTAACTTTGTCTGGGCATACCCACGCCGGTCAATTAAAAATATTTGGGCATTCCGTATCAGAAATCAAGTATAAAGAATGGGAAGGCATATATTACGAAGGCAAACGCGCCCTTTTGGTCAGCCCTGGAGTTGGGGAAGCCCTGATGCCGTTCCGTTTGGGAGCGTGGCCGAGAATAGACGTTATTGTATTAAAACGAGAAGCAATCAAGAAATGAAAGTTTTGTATTATTTGTACCAATTGTGCGTGGCTCTGCCTGTTTTTATAGTGTCAACAATTCTCACATCTGTAACTACAAGCATGGGCTGTATGCTTGGGAACGGGCATTTTTGGGGCTACTGGCCCGGTAAAATTTGGTCGCATATAGTGTGCAATGTTTTGCTGTTGCCTGTTAAGGTTGAAGGGCGCGAAAACTTGCAACAAGGGCAATCCTATGTTTTTGTGGCAAACCACCAAGGGGCTATGGACATATTCATCATATACGGATATTTGTGCCGCAATTTCAAATGGATGATGAAAAAAGCTCTCCGCAAAGTGCCATTTATAGGTTTTGCCTGCGAGAAAGCCCATCATATATTTGTTGACAAAAGCGGTCCTTCAAAAATAGAGGAGAGCATAAACGAAGCCCGCCAAACCCTCAAGAACGGTATGTCCCTGGTAGTCTTCCCAGAAGGAACCCGCACTTATACAGGCAAGGTAGGAAGATTCAAAAAAGGGGCGTTTCTTATTGCAGACCAGCTTCAATTGCCTGTTGTGCCGCTTACAATAAGCGGTTCGTTCCAAGTTTTGCCAAGACAAAAGGGTATGCTCAATTTTGTGAAAAGGCATGAACTGAGACTGACAATCCACAAGCCTATATTACCCACAGGAAAAGGGGATAAAAACATACAGGAAACCATAAAAAAGGCTTACGAGCAAGTGTGCAGTTCACTACTGCCATAAAACTTTTTCATCATGGATTTGGACATAATCATAAGGCTGGCTGTTGCGCTTGCCTTGGGAGGGACTATAGGTGCAGAACGTGAATACCGTTCAAAGGACGCCGGCTTCCGAACGCATTTTCTTGTAGCATTAGGAAGTGCGCTTTTCACGATTGTTTCCATGCACGGTTTTTCAGAAGGCGGCGCAGATTCCTCACGAGTGGCAGCACAAATAGTCTCGGGAATAGGTTTTCTTGGCGCAGGTACAATAATTTTTCAAAGGAATATCATCAGAGGCCTTACTACCGCCGCAGGTTTGTGGGTTACGGCCGCCGTGGGTATGGCTTGCGGAACAGGGATGTACGCCATCGCAATCATAACCACCCTGTTGGTTTTGCTTGGTCTTGAAGTAATAAACAAATTTGTCATGCCCATAAGAACAAGCCATATTCATGTTGCTTTTAGGGCTGCAAATGAAAATCTTGCAAAAATTGCCGTAGAACAAATAAAAGACATCTGCGAAAACGTGTACCTTTATAATTTCCAAACTATACAAACAGACGGGGGCATAGTTTGGGACATATCTATGGATCTAAAACTGAAAAGAACGCACTCCAACAAGCAGTTATTAGAATATATAAAGCATTTTGAGAACATCGCAATAAGCAGAGTCGAATAAGGCTGTTTCCATTCACCAAGCCCATGTATAGTATAGCTTGCAAACACAGTCTAAAGTCTTCTGAGGCGGCACGCAATAACACGTCAGAGAATTGCACGAAAAATTATATCGGGAATAAGAAAAACTATGTCCTATGTAGAAAGAACTACATCAGACGTAGAAAAAATTATGTCAGACTATTTTCCCCTCCGGCAACGCTTTGAAACACAAACCGTTACAGCAATTTTCTTTATATGGGTTTTCTTCTGAAACTCAAATCGTTATACAATTTCGGTAATATTTGCTGTTTCGTAAAAGCTTCGGCTGCGATATAACAGGAAACAGAGGAGCATCGGTATAATTGTGATAATATCAACTAATCCGCCTCATAAGGTTCTAAAGCCATATGATATTGAAAAATATTTTGTACCTTTGAAAATTAAACTGGGAACAAAACAAAACTGGCGTTTGAAACGGACTTTTTCCATATCAAATATGCATTGCGCCGCCTGTGCTCATAACATAGAGCGCATACTTAAAGGGACAGACGGCGTAAAAGAAGCTACTGTCAATTTGGCTTCGGGAACAGCCGTTGTCGAATTTGATGAAACTGTAATAACGCCAAAAGAGATCGTCGAAGCTGTTGAAAATGCCGGTTTCAGATGTAAGGAAATAGACAAAACAGAAATTTTCCAACATAGCCCAAGCGACAAGTCGTTAAGAAAGCGTACCATATTTGCATGGAGTTTTGCAATTCCCATCTTTATAATAAGTATGGCGTTCGGCAACAGTCCTGCAAACAGGATTGTCTTGGCTTTGCTCACATTACCAGTTTTGGCATATAGCGGCGGAACATTCTACAAAACGGCTTGCAAACAGATAAAGCACAAGCAAGTGTCTATGGACACCCTTGTGGCATTAAGCACCATGGTGGACTATCTGTTTAGTCTGTCGGGAGTGTTTTTCCCGGATTTTTGGAGCGGCAATGGAGATGTACCCTTTTATTTTGACGCATCCGCCATGATCATCGCCTTTGTTTTGTTGGGACGCACCATAGAAAATCGCGCAATATACAAAACAGGCTCGGCCATACGCGCCCTTATGAAATTAACCCCCTCTACAGCACGGGTTATAAAAACAGACGGCCATGAAGAAGATTGTCCGATAAACTCCATAAAAATCGGTGATTTAATTCGGGTACGAACTGGGGAAAGCGTAGCTGTTGACGGAGTAATTACGGAAGGAAACACGAGTGTGGACGAGAGCATGATGAGCGGCGAAGCCGCACCTGTTGAAAAAAAACAAGGCGACCGCGTTATTGCAGGAACAGTTAACGGCAATGGTTCTGTTGTTGTCAAGGCGGAAAGCGTTGGTGAGGCTACTGTTATTTCAAGAATAATAAAGACAGTGCGTGAAGCACAAGATTCAAAAGCCCCAATACAAAGAATTGCAGATAAGGTCATATCGGTTTTTGTGCCTGGTGTTATGGGAATTTCAATAATGACATTTATCGTTTGGATATGTGTAGGAGGAATGCAAAGCATTCCGAATGCCATAACGGCGGCAGTCAGTGTTCTTGTCATCGCCTGTCCTTGTTCTTTAGGTCTGGCTACTCCAACAGCGATAACGGTAGGAATTGGCAAGGCTGCCAAATTCAACGTGCTGTTCCGCGAGGCTGCCGCCCTTGAGACCATTTGCAATATCGACACTGTTGTTTTTGACAAAACCGGCACTCTGACTGTTGGTCATCCTGTTGTTACGAAAAGTCATGTTTCCACAGATTGCACCGAAAAAGAACTTAGTTTTTTAATTAAAGCAGAAGAAAAATCAACGCATCCGTCTGCAAATGCAATCATCAGTCACTTGAAAGGCAAATACCCCCCAAATGCCATCTGCGAAATCTTGTGTTATGACAATATTATTGGTAAGGGGATCGTATTCAAATTTAACGGCAAGAACTATTGGGCGGGAAACAGGAGTATGATGCAGGACCATATAGACATTGTGCCTGATGAATTTAAGGATTTTGCTAATTCTGCCTCCGTTTTTTATGGATGTGAAAACAAATTGCTGGCAGTTTTCCATATAAGTGACAAGATACGTATGTCTTCCGTAGAAGCCGTAAAAAACATTCGAACTCTTGGCATTAAAACAGTTTTGCTTTCCGGGGACAGCAGAGCTACTACAGAGTCTGTAGCGAAAGAAATAAATGTCAATGAATTTGTTTGGTCGGCATCGCCGGACGAAAAACTGAACAAAATCGCCGAGCTTAAAAGCAACGGCCACAAAGTGGCAATGATTGGAGACGGCATCAATGATTCTGCGGCGTTGACTAAAGCGGATATCAGCATTGCAATCGGTGAGGGCACTGATGTTGCTATAAACGCATCACAGGTTGTGATTATGAATGGAGAGCTGAACAATATATACAAGACGTTTATATTATCCAACGAGATTGTTAAAATAATAAAGCAGAACTTGTTCTGGGCTTTTATTTATAATTTAGTTGGAATACCTATAGCAGCGGGTGTATTATATCCCATATTCAACATCATGCTTAGCCCAATAGTATGTGCGGCGGCAATGGCGTTGTCCTCTGTCAGCGTGGTGCTGAACAGCTTAACCATATATGCAAAGAAAATATAAACCATAATAACAATGAAAACGAAACTATTAATTTTATCCTTGCTGACAACCTGTGGCATACAGGCTCAAACGCCGGCATTCACAGAACTTTCAGACACCAAACCACGCACAAGCGAGGCGCAATGGAATGCCCAAGTAAAAACACCGCAAGCAGCATGGGGCAGCATTGACATACGATACTCCAAGACAAGCATTCCGCAAAATCTGACAAACAAATGGCAAGCAAACGCTTGGAAAGGGGAAAGAGTGAACGGCCAAGCTGTTTTTTTTACGTCCCAAGACATCGAAAACGTAAGCGTAACAAGCACACCACTCAAAAATGGGAAAAACATAATACCATCTTCTGCAATAAGCATATCTTTCGTCAGATATGTAATGACAGACGAACTTAACAAGCCAGGAAAGGATGGGTATAAAAGCGGCTGTCGCGGGAACAATATAAAGTCGGAATGGGATTCTTCTATCGTTGCCGACATACTTGACGCATCCAAGACTATTCCCGTAGAGGCAAAAACAACACGCCCCATTTGGGTAAGCGTTTGGGTTCCGCAAGAAACAAACCCCGGAGTTTACAAAGCAAATCTGAACATAGAGGTTGAGGGTAAAAACACTATATCACTTCCATACCAAATAAACGTAGGTACACGCACTCTGCCCACGCCCGACAAATGGAAATTCCATTTGGATTTGTGGCAGAATCCGTACGCTGTAGCAAGATATTACAACGTTCCTTTGTGGAGCAAAGAACACTTTGACTATATGCGCCCGATAATGAAAACATACGCAAATGCAGGAGGCAAAGTTATAACAGCGTCTATAATAAACAGACCATGGGCGGGTCAAACAGAAGATGCTTTCAGCAGCATGATTGGAAAAACCAAAAACGTGAATGGCAGTTGGAGCTATGATTATTCCGTTTTCGACCGTTGGGTGGAATTTATGATGTCTTGCGGTATTACCGAGCAAATAGACTGCTATACAATCGTTCCATGGAGTTTAGAGTTTGACTACTACGACCAAGCGTCAAACAGCGTGAAAATAATCAAGGCAGAACCGGGAAGTGACGGCTACAATAACTATTGGTTTCCGTTCTTAAAGGATTTTGCTGCCCACCTAAAAGCAAAAGGATGGTTTTCGCGCACAGCAATAGCTATGGATGAACGTCCGAGAGAAGCGATGAATGCCGCAGAAGCTGTTATCCGCCAAGCGGATAGCGAATTTAAAATTGAAGGGGCCATACATTATTATCCTGATGTAGAACCTAATATTTATGATTTGTGTCTGGCATATGGCGAAACTGTACCCTCAGAGATTTTGGAACGCCGTAAAAACGAAGGAAAGAAAACAACGGTATATACTTGTTGTGCAGAAGCATATCCCAACACATTCACATTCTCAAAACCCGCAGAAGCGACGTGGATACCTTTGCATACCGCAGCGATAAAAGTTGACGGTTATCTGCGGTGGGCATACAACAGTTGGACAACAGACCCACTGCGTGATTCAAGATTTCGCTCATGGGCTGCAGGTGATTGTTATCTAGTGTACCCAGAGGCATCAAGCATACGTATGGAAAGGCTAATAGAAGGAATTCAGTATTATGAGAAAATAAGAATCCTACGTGAAGAATTTGCCAACAATCCTTCGAAAATCAAAGAATTGAATTTAGCTGTATCCAAATTTATTCCTCAAAATTTGCATGGGGAAAACGCAACACAAATGGTTAGCGAATTTAAGAAAGTAATAAACAAATATTGATTAGGTCATGAATAAAAGCATTATTAAAAAAGGTGTCAATTTTATTGCAGCCTTATTGGCTACGTTTGTAACTTTGTCATGTTCGAACGACAAAAGTGCAGAAATGAAAGATGAAATAGCTGCGGCATATGCTATCGCAACAGAAAACATAAACAAAGCTGCGGACGAAGATGCTGTCGCAAAAATCAATGAAGAGCTTCAAACAACACTGTCAGGTATCGAAGCCAAATACAAAGATGTAACAGAAGAAATGTCTGAAGAACAAAAACAAACAATAGCCCAATTCTATCGTGAGCAAAAGGATCTCTTATATAAGAATGCAAGTGAAGCAGGGAAAAAACTTATTGATGCAGTTTCCACAGCAAACAGTAATGCTTTCGAAGCAACAGTTTCATCACTGACAAAAACATTGGATTCTTCTGTACAAGCCGTACAAGACACAGCGAAGTCTATAAATGATGCAGCAAAAGATGTTGTTGACAACGCGCAAAAAGCACTTGAAACGACAAAAGCAAACACCAAGGATGCCGTAAAAAAAGCGAGAAATGATGCAAAAAAGTCTGTTGACAACACAATAGACAATGCTAAAAAATCGGCAAAAGAATCTGCAAGCCAAGCTATAACAAATACTCAGAACAAAGCTAATGAAGCCATAAACAAAACTGCAGCCAAGGCCAATGAAGATATAACAAAGGGCATTAACAAAGCATTAGGCAAATGAGTTTTTTCGGCATATTCTCAAAAGAAAAGAAAGAAAAACTTGACAGTGGTTTAGAGAACACCAAGAAATCCTTCTTGGATAAGCTAAGCCATGCCGTCATAGGAAAACGTACAATAGATGACGAAGTATTGGACTCTTTGGAAGAGTCCTTACTTACGTCAGATGTAGGCGTTGACACAACATTGGAGATTATAGACAGAATAAAAGCCCGTGTGTCGCGAGACAAATACGTTGGAACAAAAGAACTAAACCGATTGCTATGCGAAGAGATTGCTGATATGCTTTCTCAAAAAACAGGCAATGCAGAAATTGATGAAATAAAGAAAAGCGATGTTCCATACGTAATATTGGTCGTTGGAGTAAATGGGGTAGGCAAGACCACCACAATAGCAAAACTAGCCTATATGTTCAAGAAGGCAGGCTTAAATGTTATGCTTGGGGCGGCAGACACTTTTCGTGCAGCAGCTATTGAGCAACTACAATATTGGGGAGAAAAAGTTGGAGTGCCTGTTGTAAAACAACAAATGGGAAGCGACCCTGCCAGTGTTGCTTTCGACACCTTGAATTCTGCAATAGCCAATAAAACAGACGTTGTAATCATCGATACGGCAGGAAGGCTTCACAATAAAATAGCACTGATGAATGAGCTTGCAAAGATTAAAAACGTTGCAAAAAAAGTGATACCGTCTGCTCCCAATGAAGTGCTGCTTGTCTTAGACGGCTCCACAGGGCAGAATGCATTCGAACAAGCTAAACAATTCTCCCAAGCTACAGAAGTGAATTCGCTTGCCATAACAAAACTGGACGGGACGGCCAAAGGCGGAGTGGTTATTGGCATCTCAAATATGTTGAAAGTGCCTGTCAAGTATATAGGACTTGGCGAGAAGTTGGACGACCTGCAACCTTTCAATCGTGAAGCTTTTGTAAAATCATTGTTTAATCAGCAGTAAAAAGTTTTCATGAATCGCACTATAGATATATTTACTATGGGATGCTCTAAAAATCTTGTTGATTCTGAACATCTTATTTTCCAATTGGAACAACTGGGATTTAAGGCGTACAGCAATCCCGAGCGTCTGCATTCTGGAATTGCTGTAGTAAACACCTGTGGTTTCATAGAATACGCAAAAGAAGAAAGCATAAATCTCATTTTAGAACTTTGCAAGGCAAAGGAAGAAGGAAAACTCGACAAAGTAATAGTCATGGGTTGCCTTTCACAAAGATACCAAAAGCAACTTGAAGCCGAAATTCCGCAAGTAGATCGCTTTTATGGAAAATTCAATTGGAAGCAAATAATTAGTTATTTGGAAGAAACCTATGGTATTATAATAGAGAAATACGACAATAGTAAAATTTTTGACAACACAAAAAGGACTTTAACGACTCCAAAGCATTACGCCTACATAAAAATATCAGAAGGCTGTAACCGACATTGCGCGTACTGTGCAATTCCCATAATAACAGGGGCGCAGATAAGCCGCGATATAAAAGATATTGTGGAAGAGGTGAAATCGCTTACAGAGCAAGGCACAAAGGAATTTCAAATTATTGCCCAAGACTCCACCTCTTACGGCACAGACAACTATCACCGCCAAGCATTACCCGAACTCATAGAAAGGCTTTCTGACATTAAAGGTGTAGAATGGCTAAGGATACATTATGCCTATCCTAACGATTTCCCCCAAAAACTATTGCAGGTTATTCGAGAACGAGAAAATGTGTGCAAATATTTAGACATAGCTTTGCAGCATATTAATGATGATGTCTTAAAAAGAATGCACCGAAATTTTACAAGGCAAGAAACCAAGGATTTAATCGATAACATAAGAAACGAAGTTCCTGGTATTGCGTTACGCACAACATTGATGGTTGGTTTCCCTGGTGAAACCGAAGAAGCTTTCCTGCAATTGATGGAATTTGTTGAAAAAACCAGATTTGAGAGGATGGGGGCTTTTGCATATAGCGAAGAAGACGGAACATACGCAGCAAATCACTATAAGGACGATGTCAAAGAAACCATAAAACAAGCAAGACTTGATAAGCTTATGGATTTACAACAACACATCTCTGAGGATATTTGTCAGAAAAGAGTAGGGGATGTATGCCGGGTAATTATTGACAGAAAAGAAAACAACTATTACATTGGCAGAACCCAATACGACTCTCCTGAAGTGGATGGGGAAGTATTGATTCGTGATGATTTCCACCTAAACATAGGAGATTTCTATAATGTGAAAATATCATCTGCAAATGAGTACGATTTGTTTGCAGAATTATCAAATCAGTAACCTATAATACTATGAACAACAAAGAATTTATAGAGAGGTTGGCGGATAAATTAAAAAGCAGCCCGGAAAACATTCAAGACGGCATAAACGCATTGGGCAATGCCATTATTGAGATGCTTGATGACGAAACAATGCTGACGTTAAAAGGCTTTGGTACGTTTGAGGTGCGCAAGCGTACAGAAAGGGTGGCCGTAAACCCTGCCACACAACAAAGAATGCTGATACCACCCAAATTGACAATTTGCTTTCGTCCTTCTCCAACGCTTAAGGAAAAGGTAGCTGCTTCCAACAAATAAATCCGCTAATACTATGGACAGAAAAAACTTTACCGATTTAATCGAGGGCATACAGGCTATAAATCCAGACTCACGCGAGAACATCGAGTTGTTTGCACGTGCTTTTTTTGAAACGATATCAGAAGGGCTGACTGAAAATAAATTCGTAAAGATTAAAGGGGTAGGAACATTTAAGGTCTTAGATGTGTCGCCCCGGGACAGCGTGGACGTAAACACTGGTAACAGAATTAAAATAGGAAGACATTCTAAAATCACCTTTACTCCAGATGCTTACCTGCGCGACATGGTAAACAAACCATTTGCACACCTTCAATCCATTGTTATAAACGAAGGAACGGACATAGAGCAGATGACAAATCCTGACAATGAAACAATAGAAGAAATTCACAAAGAAAACCGTAACAAAGAAAAAGCCACCTCTTTGCCCATTATGACGGATAATGCCGAAAACGACATTGATGCTGCGGTTGGTGAAGAAGATCCTGTTCCAGAAACAACTTTAGAAATAAAAGAAAACAATGATGTTGTTATTACAGAAAATGAGAATATCAACGACCCCATTGAAGAGACAAATAACGCAAGCAAGCACTTTTCCAAGAAAATGCTTGCATTGTTCCTTTTAATTAATGCGGTGATTTTCTTTGTTATAGGATTTTACTTCGGTGGCAATAACAATCTATTTGACACAAAGCAAAACGACACTTCCTTGAAAAGGAAAGGCATTAGCCAAGTTAGCAATGTGCCCACAAAACAAACAGCCACGGTTTCTCCCAAAAGAAAATTGGCAAGTGATACGATCAAGAAAAAGAAAGAAAATTTTCCCATTATGCCAATTCTTGCCGGCGATAAATACATAATAATTGGAGAACAAGAACCACATATATTGAAAAAAGGAGAAAACATAACCCGTATAGCCAAGCAAATATACGGTTCAAAAGAATTTGCAAAATACATCATTCGGTTCAACAGCATATCCAATCCAGACATAGTTCCAATCGGAACCGAATTGAAAATCCCGAAGTTAGCCCCAAATGACGTCAACATGGACAAATGACAAAAAGCATTTTATTCATAATAAATATTCTTCTCGTAATCTCTTGTGGCAGAACAAGATATACAAAATGCCACTTTGTTGAACTGGACAAGCTAATTCGGGATTCAGCAATAATTATAAGTAGGAAAGTTTTGAATAATGACTATCACGCATCAAGTTTAATCGATTTTTCCGGCAGATGCAAATTTACAGAAAGAACTTTCGGACCATGGATAACTGGCATAGAAATACGCGATACCGTAAGCAATAAAAAAGTGTCTTTACCCTATAATGCCCCTGTACCATATATAGTATATGACAATTGTGTCTATTTTCCAGAAGAATACAACTTATACGTAGTCGGTTTTGAGAATAATCCTATATTCAATAAATTAAGCATGAAATAGAGGGGAAGTTATAAAATGTCTGGGGTTGTATTAAACATAATCCCGGTTATGTGTAAAATACAATTCAAAAACATTGAAGAATATGAGAAGAAGGAGAAGGAGACGTCGCGGACGTCGTCGCAGTTTGCGCAGGTATCGAGTCAGTCGAGGAGGAATAAGGCTTTAGAGTATATAAGCGTGATGCCTTACAAGTATGAAGATGGAGTTATTGTTCCTGCATCATCTCAGTCTGAGATTGACTATTATGAAAAGTTGTTGGTTCATTTTTGAGTAGTTGGTCTCTGATGTGTGTGCTTGGTGATTGGCATGATAGCCCAGTGTGGAAAGATGGCGTTAAGACAGGTAAGTATGTAGCTTGTCAATGGAAGTGCGGTGTATGTCCGGATTGTCTCAATGAGAAACGCAAGGACTTTATTGTTAGAAGTTATTGTGAGATGCTGAAAGTTCATAAAATCAGTCCTAAGTTTTTTACGTTGACGTATAATCAGCCCGAATACATACATAGTTTGTGTACTAAAGGATTTACCCGTGATTGGCAGTTATTCCTTAAAAGGCTTCGGAAGTACACAGGCAACAAGAACATCCGTTATGTCCGTACGGTTGAACTTGGATCGGTTCGGCAGAGACTGCATTTCCACGTCATATTTTTCAATTTGCCATTCATTCCGCAAAATAAAATTGAAGAATTGTGGCGCAAAGGTTTCGTGAAACCCAAGGAACTTAAAGGTATTGACGGTATCAAGTATGTGTGTAAGTACATCAGTAAGCCCTCTGTGTCGGCAGAATGGGAGAAAACATTTGGTATTAAAAGAAAAGTAGTATGTTCAAAAGGCCTTGGTGTAAATCCCAACCACAGTGTTGCCTATTTGATGCAGTTATTGGAAAACCCCTTTATTCTCATCGGAGGATACAAGTATTATATCGGTAGGTATATGCGTCGTAAATTGATTGAGGAAAGTAAGTATGATGAAATTCGTAATAAATATGATAGTCAAAAAATTGATTATCTGCGCGGTGCGCGAAAGAAGTTTGGTGAAAAGTATTCTGAAAGGTCTTGGTATAGGCGTGATTATAGCTTTAGCACTTTTGATGCTTTACGCGCTTTGCATGCTGCCGTGAATTTTGGTAATGCTTTAGAGATAGAGTATCCCCGACAGGCTACTATTGATCAGATCAACTCCCGGCTGTGGAGAAGTGAAGATCCGCATCTGAATAATCTTAAGATTGTTCGTAAGTATAAAGAAAAAGCAGAAAAAGAAACAGGTGAAATTAATTATTACCCAGTAGGCTATGAGTATATTCTCAAACATTCCGCTGCCGAAGCTTAAGCGCAGCACATTTAATCTTAGTCATGATGTTAAATTGACTGGTAACATAGGTAAATTGATTCCTGTGCTTTGCCAGCCTGTAATCCCTGGTGACAAGTGGAAAATTAGCACGCAGTTTTTATTGCGACTTAATCCACTACTTGCCCCTGTCATGCATCAGATGAGCGTCTATTTTCATGCTTTTTTTGTCCCAAACCGTCTTGTTTGGGAAGCATGGGAAGAGTTTATCACTCGTGGAGTTAACGGTGATGTCAAGCCGGAGTTGCCCTACACTACCCCGAAAGAGATATTCGTATTTCTTAGGCAGAATTTTCTTGGCGGTAATTCAGTCAAAGGGTCAGACTGTGTTTGTTCTCTGCCCGATTACATGGGTTTGCCTGTAGAAAATTTGTCATTGTCAGACACAGGTACTAAAATTAGTCTTTTGCCCTTTAAAGGGTATCAGCTAATTTATGATGAGTATTACCGTGATGAGACCTTAGAACCCGAAGTGGAAATATACAAGGATTTGGATGGTTTTCATGAGTATGTAAATACAGGAGATAATAAAGGTGAACCTCTTGCATCATTGTTGACATTGCGTAACAGAGCATGGAAAAAGGACTACTTCACTGGCGCTTTGCCTTGGCCGCAACGATTGGCTGATGCGGAAGTTACTTTGCCCCTTGTTGGTAATGCACCTTTGAAAAAAGTATCTGATTTTAGTTTTTCTAATGGTTCAGAAGTATTAAGCCAATATGGCGGCAGTTCTCTTTCCATTGAAATTGACGGCAGCGGCTTTTTAAAGGCTAAAAATGGTACAGGTTCTTTGCGTGATGCTGGCATAGACCTTAATAACTTGCTGACTTCCGCGCAAATAAGTAAGCTACAGGCGGATTTGTCAGCAGGTAATTCTGTGACAATAAATCAGCTACGTGAAGCTGTCCGTTTGCAGATGTGGCTAGAGAATAATGCTCGAGGCGGATCTCGATATACTGAGCAGCTCCTTGCACATTTCGGTGTTCGTTCGAAAGATAGCCGTTTGCAACGTCCAGAGTATTTAGGCGGTTTCTCTGCCCCTGTGAATATCTCTGAGGTATTACAGACGTCACAAACAAATGACGATACAGGTGATGTTCTCGGCAAGCAAGGAGGACACGGTTTTGCGTTAAATGGAGGACGTACCATAAAGCGTTATTTCGATGAGCATGGCTATTTGTTTATCATTCTGTCTGTACGTCCTCAGCCGTCATACTTTCAAGGAATACCCAAGGACTTTACCAAGATGGATAATTTGGATTTCTACTTTCCCGAGTTCCAGCACTTGGGCGAACAGCCAGTGCTTAATCGTGAACTCTATTATAAAGGAAATTCACAAGAAGATGAGGCTACTTTTGGATATGTCCCGCGTTATGCAGAGTATAAATACTGCCCCAACCGAATATGCGGACGATTCCGCACGGATATGCTGTATTATCATATGGCACGAAAGTTTTCTGATGTTCCTAAACTTAATTCAGATTTTATAATCTGTGATGAGAGTATGGACGGTTTGGATCGCATTTTTGCTGCACAAGTCGATCCAGCTACTGAAAAGGAGTATGATCACTTGTGGTTTGATGTTGCTCACAATATAAAGTGCAGTCGTAAGATGTCCCGATACGGAATACCAAAATTGTTGTAATTAATATGAGAGTAAGAAATTTCGCAGGAAGAGAAATTCAAGGAAAGTCCCTTACTGTTGCGGATTTGTCGGTAAGTCTCCGCCATTCGTTGGAGACAATGACAGTAAGCGGAATGCCTTTTGGCGATGAGGATTATAACGGTGATCTCGAAGAAAACGAGGATATGCCCGATTTTGAGGATGATTTGACTGACATCGACACAATGCGTGAATATGTCAAAGGGAAACAAGGTAACATATTAAAGACTTTACATTATGAGCAAGAAGAAGAAGATCCTCCATCTGACGGAGTAACAGAAAGTGAAAAGGAATAAGCTGATACAAATTGTGTTGGCTTCAGTACAGTATATGGTGAAGAATGCCCTGCACTCATCTTTCGATTATGGTGCATCTTTGCTTTGCCGTGAATTGTTGCTGCATCTCATGGAATGTGAAAGCGGACGTATGCAGCTTTTGAAAGAGCTTGGAGATACTCCGTACATTGTAACAAAACAGATTTCATAGCTCGATTACTGAGCGGTGTATCAGAGGCTTGACGCAGTGAGGACCATTGCGGCAAGCCTTGTTATGTATTGGCAGCTAATTAGTCAGCGTTCCGTAAGCGAGCGTGCCAGTGTGTAAGCGTAGCGTTAGTAGTGGTAAGCGAGCGGTTAGGAAAAGCTGTACGTATAATTAGCCCAAGAGAGGACAAGGCGTGAGCCTGTGTCCGAACGCGCCAAGCCTTTGATACTTTCGCGAAAGTATAAACACTTTTTATGAGTGCGCAGCAGCATACGAGAGTACGGAGTACTCCGACCCCCTCTATACCCCCTAAACGTGCGCAGAGCGCACTTAAACGCAGCGAGAACGCCTATTGAGCGAGTACGCATTACTTAGCTTGATATTATATTGTATAAATGACACCTTTCTAAACAAACGTTAAAAAAGCGAGAAACTTTGCGTTACGTTTTGTTGTGTCATTTATATTCCGTATTATTGCACTATGGCAGAAGAAAATTCAAGTGGAAGCGGTTTTTGGAACGGTGTTGGCGGTGCCTTGGTAGGCGGTGCTCTCGGTTTATTTAGTGGCTCGCAGAATAACAAATATAATCAGCAAGCTATTCAATTGCAGTTTGACAACGCAGTGAAGTTGTGGAATATGCAGAACGCTTATAATACACCTTTACAGCAAATTAAACGTTTGAGACAAGCAGGTTTAAATCCCATGCTTATGTATAACAATGCTGCAGCAGGTGGATCTGCTAGCACAATTCAAAATCCGTCTGTAAGTCCAAAAAAATCGCCCCTTGATAGTGCTGTTGATAAGATTACCCAGCTTGCGCAGCTTCTTATGATGAGGGAGGAGATTAAAGGTAAAAAGATTGATAATGAAAATGCTGTAAAAACAGGTTTCGGAATAGATTTGCAGAATAAATTGCAGGAACAAAGCCTAAATTTTAATGAGAAAAATAATCCTCTTAAATTAGCTTCATTAGGTTACGAAAATGATATCAAAGAGATTGAAAAAAAATCCCGTGAACTGGCTTTTGAATTTGATAAAAAGGCTAATCCTGTTAGGCTTAATCTTTTGGATAATCAGTATGATACTGCAGTTGCTGCTTTAGACAGGCTTAATGTACAAAAGCGTAATGATGTAATAAAAGGTGTTCTAATGCTTGTTCAAGCAGAAAACACTCAAGCATCTACAGAAAGTATTAAAGCTAACACGGTATATACCAAATATTTAACAAAACAATTAATAGAAGTAGGAATTCCGAAAGGTAAATCAGAATTGGCTATTCTTCAATTGAAAGAAGGGTTTGAAAGGCTAATTCATACAGACATTGAAGGTTATGTTAATAGTCCATCATCTCCTATTATGCAGTTGTATAATGCTAATCTTGAAAAAGCAAAAGGAGACGGTAAGTCATCGCTTTCATTAGGTAATCTTGATGAAAGTTTGTCAACATTGCTTTTAGGCGATGAAACAGCGCAGGAATTATTACGTGCAATTTATCGTTCAAATCGTATTATGCGTGGAAAATAATTAAACTTAATCCCGGTTATTTCACAAAAACAACTGTAACATATTGTAGCGTATTCAAAAGAAACTGTAGATTAACGTCAAGTATTTTATTTTCCCCATATGTTGCAAGGTGCAAAAATTATATCTGATATAAATTTTTCTATGTCAGATATAGTTTTTTCTACATAGGACATAGTTTTTCTTATTTCAGACATAAATTATAGCGTCTTGCACAGTCGCACGATTGCATTACCGAACTCTTATAGCGGCAACCAAAGGCAGCTAAATTTCATCAATAGGCCTTTTTATCTACAAACGTTTCTTCGCGCCACACTATCACCATAAATGGGTATTGCCAATGAAGAATTGTGTGACTAATTTTGCATCATGAACAATTCTGTATTAAATAAATCTTTGGCGTATATTGCGTTTTCTTGTTTGGCAATACTTTGCGTGGTTATGGGAATTGCCACCATTGCAGAACTATATCATGGTAGCGAATTTGTTCAACAAACCTTTTATAATAGTTGGTGGTTCATGTTGTTATGGCTTATAGCCGCTATAACAGCCACAACATATTTTGTTAGGACAAAGAAGTACAGACTTTTGTATATTGCAGGTATTCATTTGTCTTTTATATTGATTTTGGCAGGGGCTTTTGCAACCCATGTTACGTCCCAACAAGGGTATTTGCATCTAAGAAACAAGGAAACTTCTGACACATTCATTACAAAAGAAGGAGTTGTGAAAAAACTGCCATTCCAAGCCAAGTTGGTAAATTTTCAAATCGAATATTATCAGGGAAGTGACGTTGCCGCCGATTACAAAAGCACTATGGAGATAACTAAAAGCAACAACGAAACTACAAGAACTTCTATCTCCATGAACAAAATCCTAAAGGAAGCTGGTATAAGGATTTATCAACTGTCATACGATGAAGATTGCAAAGGCAGCACCTTTCTTGTAAATTATGACCCATTGGGAATACCCATTACATATTCCGGGTACACCCTACTGTTTTTATCCTTGATTTTATGGCTGTTTTCGCGAAATGGAATGATGCGCAAAGCCCTGCTGCACATTAATCTGAAGCCGTTTGTGTTTGTTGCAGTGTTACTGCTGGGGTATCAAAACGCACAGGCACAAACACAAATATCCGTTCCCAAAGAACAATCAAACAAATTCGGGGAACTTTTAATGAATTATGAAGGACGTGTAACCGCAGTAGAAACTTTCGCCAAAGACTTTGTTCTTAAAATAACGGACGGTGAAACATCCTATAAGGGCCTCGATACAAAACAAATTCTTATCGGTTGGATTTTATTTCCGCATCGTTGGGAAGACGAAGACATTGTATCAATAAAAGACCGAAAGCTATGCAAGTTTCTTGGATTAAACCGCAGGACATCGTATTCCAAGATTGCTTCTGCAATAGCTCAATGTAACTCCAAAGAGAAGCTAGTAATACAAGCAGCCGTAGGAGAAAAAACGATCCGCAGACTTTCTGAAAAATTAGACTTGATATATTCTGTAGAACATGGCACGCTGCTAAAAATGTTCCCATACAAAATAGGAAAACACATCAAATGGTTTTCTTATATGGACACATTGCCGGCTTCGATTTCCAAGCCCGATGCTGATTTCATCCACTTGTCCATGACAAGGATCTACGGGGCTGTATTAATGCGAAAAACAAACCTGATATCAGGCGTTGTGAATGATATTAAAGATTTTCAAGTTTCAAATGGAGGCAATACGCTTCCTTCTCGTTTGCAAATGAACAGCGAACATATTCTAAACAAAGTTCCTTTCACAAACGTTCTCTTCAAAATAAACCTTTTGGCTGGTGTTCTCGCATTTTTCGGCATTTCTCTTAAAAGAGACAAAACGATACAGTGTTTGTGCGTCTGCCTGTCAATACTAACGTGCGTTGTATTGCTTGGAGTTTTAGTTTTAAGGACTATTGTCTCCGAACATATTCCTCTAAGCAACGGATATGAAACAATTATCGCAGTAGCATGGTTCACGCAGTTTGCCTCTATCATCTTAGCCAAACGAATAGCCTTGTTAAACGCATACGGTTTAATCGGCGCAGGTTTCATTCTTTTAGTGGCATCGCTACAAGCCGCAGACCCCAAAATAACCCCTTTAATGCCAGTGCTTGCCTCGCCGTTATTAGCCATTCATGTTTCTGTTATAATGATAGCATACGCATTTCTCACCCTTTCATTCCTTGTCAGCCTTTCGGCATTAATTTTAGGATGCAAAAAGAATGGGGAGTTAATATTGGAAAGAATGCGGCATATTGTAAAATTGCTTTTGCCACCGGCTGTTGCCACATTGGGAATAGGGATATTCATCGGGGCTATCTGGGCAAACATTTCATGGGGAAGCTATTGGAGTTGGGATTCGAAAGAAGTATGGTCGCTCATAACTTTTATAATATACGGAATATCGTTTCATGAAAACATCCTAAAAAAACTTAGCAAGCCATATTGTTTTCATACATACATAGTGTTATCATATCTGACGGTTCTAATGACCTATTTTGGTGTAAACATGATTTTACCAGGAATGCACAGTTATTCGGGAATGTAAAACTTATAAAAACGGTTATCAAATGAGACTTTCAGAATTGAAAATGGGTGAACGCGGTGTCATCGTCAAAATATATGGTAATGGCGGTTTCCGCAAGCGGATTGTAGAAATGGGATTCATAAAAGGCAAAACCGTAGAAGCCGTAATGAACGCCCCACTCCACGACCCTATTGTATATAAAATAATTGGATATAAAGTTTCCCTGCGCCGTGAAGAGGCCAAAATGATCGAGGTGATAAGCGAAAGCGAAGTCGAGGAACAGGCAGACAGGTACTCTTTATCTAATTTGAAACCGCTCGAGTCAAGCGAGCCACAAATTGGCAGTGTGCCAAATACAGATGGCGAGACTCGATTACAGCTTATGGAACGCCTTGCTTTGGAAAGAGGGAAATTCATAAAGGTTGCATTAGTAGGAAATCCTAATTGCGGCAAAACTTCGCTTTTCAACATTGCCTCTGGAAGCCACGAACACGTTGGGAACTATTCCGGAGTTACCGTTGATGCGAAAGAGGGAAAATTTGAATTCAACGGCTATCATTTTGTCATTGTCGATTTGCCCGGCACATACTCTCTCTCTGCATACAGCCCCGAAGAACTGTATGTAAGAAAAAACTTGGTCGAAAACACTCCCGATATAATCATAAATGTTATTGACGGCTCTAACCTTGAGAGAAATATGTATCTTACAATGCAGCTCATTGATATGAACTTTCCAATGGTTATTGCACTTAATATGTATGATGAGCTGGAAAAAAGCGGGGACAAATTCGACTATGACAGCCTTGCTTCAATGTTGGGTACGCCTATTGTACCAACAGTTTGCCGCAATGGTCAAGGCATCTCTTTATTATTCAAAACCGTAATAGAAGTATATAACGGAACAAATACCATAGCAAAACGACATATTCATGTAAATCACGGCGAACTTCTTGAAAAATCCATCAATCGTGTAAGAACCGCTATAAGCAAAGGAGTTGGGACACTAAATTCCAAATACTCTCTTAGATTTCTTGCCATAAAACTACTCGAAAACGACAACGATGCAGAACAAATAATTTCATCGGAAACCAATCATGAGGAAATTGTTGCCGTAACATACGAAGAAAAAAAACGCATAGAAACAGAACTAAAGGAATCAAGCGAATCTGCCATCGTTGATGCAAAATACGGATTTATTTCAGGAGCCTTAAAAGAAACATATCATCAGCAAATATCAAAAAACAAACGGCATACACTTAGCGAAAAAATAGACACCTTAGTAACAAATCGTTTCTTAGGCTATCCTATTTTCTTTTTAATCCTGTTTCTAATGTTTGAGGGAACATTTACCCTCGGCCAATATCCAATGGACCGGATTGATGCCTTTGTTGGAAAAATAGCTGAATTTGTTGGAGAGAATATGCCAGACGGCATTCTGAAAGACTTGATCAGCGACGGTATAATCGGAGGTGTCGGAGCTGTTATTGTATTTCTTCCGAACATTCTTATATTATACTTTTTCATATCATTGCTTGAGGATAGCGGCTATATGGCGCGGGCGGCATTTATGATGGATAAACTCATGCACAAAATGGGACTTCATGGCAAATCGTTTATACCCATGATAATGGGTTTCGGGTGCAATGTGCCGGCTATTATGGCTTCACGAACAATAGAAAGCCCGCAAAGCCGCCTTGTAACCATGCTTGTAACCCCATTAATGTCGTGTAGCGCAAGACTTCCATTATACATAGTGCTTATTGGTGCGTTTTTCCCCAAATATGCCTCATGGGTAATGTTGTTCCTCTATGCTTTCGGCATAACGTTGGCTGTTGTCATGGCACGAATATTCAGCAAGTTTTTTATGAAAAACGGCAATCTGCCGTTTGTTATGGAGTTGCCTCCATACCGTATGCCGACATCAAAGACCATTGCACGGCATACATGGGAAAAAGGAAGGCAATACTTGAGAAAAATGGGCGGAATTATTTTGACTGCAAGTATTTTTATATGGGCTTTAGGGTATTTCCCACTCGAAGGAAACACCAATACCAAGGCAAACTCAAATTCATATCTCGAACGCATCGGACACGCTATTTCTCCTATAATGAAGCCGCTTGGCTTTGATTGGAGAATGAATGCAGGGATAATCGCAGGAACAGGAGCGAAAGAACTAGTTGTCAGCACAATGGGAGTTCTTTATAATCAAGAAAGCAAAAAAGAAGAAAATATAAATTCTACTAACTCTTCTGATGAGACTACTAGATTACAGAAAGCTGTACGCCAAACAATGTCCCCGCAGAGTGCAGCTTCATACCTTGTTTTTATATTGCTATACTTTCCGTGCCTTGCAACAATAGCTGCAATAAAAAACGAAACAGGGAAATGGAAATGGGCATTGTTTGCCGCATTATACACCACAGCCCTTGCCTACATTTGTTCTTTCGCTGTTTATCAAATATCTTTCTTGTTTTTATAGCATGAATGAGCCAAAACTTTTTACGGTAATTATCCATTATAGACTTGTTATCACCTTTTCAAAATTGTACTGCGATGCGTCAAGATAATTAAGTTTGTATGGTTCTATTTTTAGTGAGAACATAGCCCCCACTACATTTATGTCAAAATACGCACATATTATACTCGCAAGATTGAAAGACACGGAATCGCCTTTCCTTATCAGGGCATAGCATAGCTTTCTCAAGAAATCATGCGAATCTTGCAGACGCTTGCATTCTTTAAATATTTCATAATAAAGTGTCGGAGAAGTTCCGTACATCATAAAATCTATCCGTTCCTCGGCTTTTTCGATGCCAAACATTTTCCAAAGTCCAACAAACTCCTTATCTTCTTTAAGCAAAACCACGGATGCCTTCATGAATTTGCAGACATCCACTTTCATGGAATGCTTTTTCATGTATAATGCATAAGCATTTAGTGCTTTTCCCTTAAAAAGAATTTTATTTTTGACATACAAAGCACTTGACGCTTTCAAACAAGTGCCAAGAAATGCTTTTGGTCTCAATAGGGAAAGATATGCAAAAACGCGCCAAAAATCATCGCCCTCAAATTGAGGCAAAATTTTTTCTGAAAGCAAACGGCTTGCAACACGAAAAGCAGAATTTGTCATGGCAAGAAGATACTCGCCCAAACCCGACAAATCTTTTTGGGATGCCAGATACAACATTCTGTTTTCCATTACAGCACATTGCCTATCAGTAATCATGGGTTATCTTTTTTCAAGCACGCAAATATTCTCCACATGATGCGTTTGTGGAAACATATCTACAGGCTGTACCACTGTAACTTTATACTCGCTGTCCATCAATTGCAAATCCCGTGCTTGGGTTGCAGGATTACAGCTAACGTAAACTATGCGTTTAGGCTTTGCAATTAGAATGGTATCAATAACATCCTTATGCATACCTGCGCGTGGCGGATCTGTTATAATAACATCAGGGCATCCTTTTTCTGCAATAAAATCCGGCGTAAGAACTTCACGAGTATCTCCTGCATAAAACTCGGTATTGCTTATGCCATTTATGGCAGCATTTTCCTTGGCATCCATAATAGCCTCTGGCACATATTCTATGCCAATGACGTTTTTAGTCTTGCGTGCTATATAATTTGCAATAGTCCCCGTACCTGTATATAAATCATATACTGTTTCTGTTCCTTCTAACTCTGCGTATTTTGCTACAGTATCGTACAACTTTACTGCTTGGAACGTATTTGTCTGAAAAAAACTTTTCGGCCCAATTTTGAATTTTAATTCACCCATGTATTCGTAAATATATTCCCTCCCGCTATAAGTCTGAATGTCCAAATCGCCAAAGGTGTCGTTGAGCTTAAGATTGTTCACATACAACAATGACGTAGTGTCAGGAAAATGCGACGAAATATGTTCAAGCATCTTCATTGCTTTTTCTTTTTCCGTTTCTTCCGTATAATGAAACTGCAATAAAACCATAGTTTCTCCAGTGGTTGTTTTGCGGAGCATCATATTTCTTAGCAGACCTTCGTGCTGTCGGATATTGAAAAAAGAAAGGTTGTTTTCGTAAGCATACTTCCTGACCTCATTACGAACTTTGTTCTGCCAATCATCCATCAAGCCGCAATAGTCTATGTCTATAATTTTGTCAAATGCCCCTGGAACATGAAAACCCACGGCATTCATGTTGTCATAAACAACTTCTTTTGCGATTTCCTCTTTGGTAAGCCAGCGTTTGTTTGAAAAGCCGAACTCAAGTTTGTTTCTGAACTCTTTTGTCTTGTCGCTCCCTATTATAGGCTGAATTTGCGGAAGTTCTATCTTTCCAATCCTGTGCAGCGCATCGCTAACAGTCTGTTGTTTCCATTTTAATTGTTCCTCGTATTTTAGGTTTTGCCAACGGCAACCGCCACAAACCCCAAAATATTTGCAGAAAGGTTCGTTGCGGAACTCGCTTCTTTTTTTCAACGCGGCTGCCAACCCTTCGCAATACTTGTTCTTTTTGCGTGTAACCTGAACGTCAACAACATCTCCTGGCACTACAAACGGAACAAATATGACAAGTTCATCTACTTTTGCAACTGCTTTGCCTTCAGCAGCAACAGCCGTAATCTCCACATCTTTATATAATGGCAATGGTTTGTTTTTTCTACTCATAGGTCTTTTCTTACGCCGCAAAGATACAAATTTAGAATACCATATATCGATAAGTTTGGCTGTTTTATACAATATCCCTAACTTTGTCTTTATAAAAACTCTGATGAAAATGGTAAAACATATCGTATTATTTCGTTTTTGCGACAACATAAGCGCGGACGTGCGTACTCAAGCGGCAAACTCTTTTCGCAAAGGCATTATGGAACTAAAAAAATCAATCCCTACCATACAAAACATCGAGGTGGGGATAAACATGAACCATAATGAACAATGGGATATTTGCCTCAGCGGAGAATTCAAGACATTGCATGATGTCATAGAATACGGAAAAAATCCGTTGCACGTAAATGTGGCAAACATCCTGAAGCCTTTGATTTCGGAACGCAGCTGCGTGGATTACGAAACGGAGCAGGATTAAATCCCGCTCCGTTTTCATATTAATCGACGTTGTAATCTGCGTACAGATATCTTTTTATGCTTCTCTTAGGAGTCTTCGCAAATTCCTGCTCTACAATTTTTATTCCCGACAGTTGGGAATAAGTGGGAAGTTCGCTGTTTAGTTCGCGTCTGTTTTGTTCCATTATTTCCGCAAGCTGCGTACGGTTCACCCCATTGGTTTTTACCAATTCTTCCGCAGGGTACACCAAAGCGTAAAAGCGGTTTCCTTTTTGAATCATTATGCTCTCTTCCACATAAGGCAACATATTCAGTTTGCCCTCCACCTCTTCAGGGTATATGTTTTGACCGGATGAACCAAGCAACATATTCTTGGAGCGTCCTTTTATATAAACATAGCCATATTCGTCCATAAGGCCGAGGTCGCCCGTATGCATCCAACCGTCTTTGTCTATCGTGGCAGCCGTAGCCTCCGGGTTTTTGTAATACCCGAGCATTACATTTATGCCCCTACACATGATTTCCCCGGCAATGTTTTGCGGATCTGGCGAATCTATTTTCACTTCCATGTGCTTCACAGGGCGGCCGCACGAGCCGTTGGGTATCATGGTCCAATCTGCATAGGTGATAATCGGGGCGCATTCTGTCAACCCATAGCCCACGGTAAATCTAAAATGTATTCTGTGCAGAAACTCCTCGATGTCCCTGTTCAATGCAGCCCCGCCGATAATCACTTCGTAGAACTTTCCTCCGAAAGCTTCTGTCAGCTGATTTCCGATGGCTGTTACCACTTTGTCTTTGACATAGGGCATACGCATCAGTAACTTCATCTTCGGGGTCTGCAATTTGGGGAGCACCGCCCTGCGGAGTGCCTTTTCCAAAATCAACGGCACAGAAACTATCAAATCCGGCTTTATACGGCTAAACGCTTTGAATATAATTGTCGGACTCGGGTTTTTGGTCAGGAAAAACACATGCGCCCCCGATATGAATTCATACAAGAATTCAAAAGCCATGCCGTACATATGCGCCATGGGAAGTATGGACACCACGCGGCTGCCCTCGTGTATGCTTACGCCAAGCGCACCGCTGGCGAAATCCATATTGCTCCAAACTGCACGATAAGGAATCATGACGCCTTTTGACTGGCTTGTTGTTCCCGACGTGTAATTTATCATTGCAAGTTCCTCGTGTTCATCGCGTCTGTATGCCACGTGTTCCTTACGGAAATTTTTGGGATATTTCTTCCCAAACAATTCGTTCAGCCTTTCACGGGCATTTGTTATCATGCCGGAACGGCTCACCATCAAGGAAAAGTCGTGCAGTCCAAAAATTCCCTGCAACCGAGGCATCTTATCCGCATCCAAGTCCGGCCACACCTGATCTCCCACAAAAAACAACTTGCTTTCTGAATGCTCTATGATATTATATATCTGCTCTGGCGTGAACTCGTGAAGTATTGGCACTGCTACAGCCCCATACGTCAAAATCGACAAAAAGGCCGCAGCCCATTGCGAACTGTTCCTGCCGCAAACCGCAATTTTGTCACCTTCAGAGATTCCTGCTTCCTTGAAGATTATATGCAGTTTCTCTATTTTGCGCGCAACATCCTTATATTGCAAAGTGGCACCCTCGTAATCAGTCAGCGCATCCTTGTCCCAATATTTTTTTATGGCATTCTCCACTAATTCTATGAAACTGCCAATATTCTCTTCTTTCATTTTTGCACAAATCAACTTTTGGTGTGCAAATGTAAGCACATTTTTCATATCTGCAAATTTATTTCGCAAATAATCTTATCCATACGAAATATTATTGCAGTAAACCATGAAGAAAAAGAATTGACGCTTAATTCCGCAATCTATTATGTATTAACCACATTCAAAAGTTCCGAATGGGAGTTTCAATTCTTAATACTTTTGTGTTCCGTTGTTTGTTAAAGCACCCCTCTTTCCTACACATTTTATGCACATGATGCCAAAGGCAAAAATTACATACTGAAACTGCAAAAACTACATAGGACATAGAAAAAACTACATCAGACATAATTATTCCTACATCCCATGTAGTTTTTGCAATTGTGATTCTCTGAATAACAACAACTTACGCAACCAGACGAAACAATGCTAACTCCCGATAATTCAATTGATTACAAAAAACTTTTGCTTTCTTCGTTGTCAGGCTGTTACGCAATTTGGATATTCGACAATTAAATTATAACTTTGTAACATTAAACAATTGGATTATGGAAAATAAAGTTGCCCTAATAACAGGCATAACCGGGCAAGATGGTTCATATCTTGCTGAATTTCTAATAGAAAAAGGATATGAAGTACACGGTTTGTTACGCCGTTCTTCATCTTTTAATACCGGACGTATTGAGCATTTATATCTTGACGAATGGGTGCGTGATATGAAACAAAAGCGTCTTGTAAACCTTCATTGGGCGGATATGACTGATTCGTCCTCGTTAATTCGTGTAATATCAGAAACACAACCGACAGAGATATACAACTTAGCGGCCCAAAGCCACGTTAAAGTGTCGTTTGACGTCCCGGAATATACTGCCGACACGGATGCAATTGGCGTTCTGCGCCTGTTGGAAGCTGTGAGAATATGCGGATTGGCAGACAAATGCCGCATCTACCAAGCCTCAACGTCCGAACTGTTCGGAAAAGTGTTGGAAGTTCCACAGCGCGAAACCACCCCGTTTTATCCGCGTTCCCCCTACTCCGTGGCAAAACTGTATGGCTTTTGGATTATGAAGAACTATCGCGAAAGCTATAATATGTTCTGCTGCAACGGCATACTTTTCAACCACGAAAGTGAACGCCGGGGGGAGAACTTTGTTACACGAAAAATCACCCTCGCCGCAAGCAGAATAGCCCAAGGCTATCAGAACAAGCTGTATCTCGGCAATCTTGACGCGAGACGTGATTGGGGGTATGCAAAAGATTATGTGGAATGTATGTGGCTTATACTGCAACAGGATGCTCCCGATGATTTCGTGATTGCTACGGGAGAGATGCACACTGTAAGGGAATTTTGCACTCTCGCATTCCAAAATGTGGGAATAACCCTGCGTTGGGATGGCAACGGCGTTAACGAAAAGGGCATCGATGCAAACACTGGCAAAACACTCGTGGAGGTCGATCCTAAATATTTCCGTCCGGCAGAAGTTGACCAATTGCTTGGAGACCCGGCAAAGGCCAAAAAGCAGCTTGGATGGGATCCGTGCAAGACTTCGTTTGAAGAACTTGTAAAGATTATGACCAAGCATGATATGGAATATGTTAAGAACCATATAAAAGCACAAATGCCGTAAGCCATGATTAGTAAAACCGACAAAATATATATCGCCGGGCATCACGGGCTTGTTGGTTCCGCCATTTGGAACAACCTGAAACAGCGTGGATATTACAACCTCATAGGCCAAACCCACGAGGAGCTTGACCTTACAGACCAAAATGCCGTAAAAGAGTTTTTTGACAAAGAACAGCCGGATGCCGTTGTTCTGGCGGCAGCCTTCGTTGGAGGCATAATGGCAAATTCGCTTTATCGTGCAGATTTCATAATGCAGAACATGAAGATACAATGCAATGTGATAAGCAATGCCTATACTCATAATGTGAAGAAATTGTTGTTTCTCGGAAGCACCTGCATATATCCCAAAAACGCGCCACAACCCATGAAGGAGGATGCGCTTTTGACTTCTCCTTTGGAATACACAAACGAGGAATACGCCATTGCCAAAATAGCAGGACTGAAAATGTGCGAGAGTTACAATCTCCAATACGGCACCAACTATATTGCTGTAATGCCAACAAATCTTTATGGTCCAAACGACAATTTCCATTTGGAGAACTCTCATGTGCTTCCTGCAATTATGCGCAAAATATACCTTGCCAAACTAATTAACGATGACGACTGGGATGCAATACGCACAGACATGAACAAACGCCCGATAAATCCTACGGATGCGCTACGCAAGGAAATCGGCAGTGGAAATGTTGATGGCAATAGCACAAAAGAGCGTATTCTCAAGGCTCTTGCCTTTTACGGCATAGGCAACAATCATGTGGAACTGTGGGGTACGGGAAAACCTCTCAGAGAATTCTTGTGGAGCGAGGATATGGCAGACGCTTCCGTCTATTTATTGCTTAACATAGACTTTAGAGACATCATTGGCATTGACAAATATTCGTCTGTATTCTACGGAGCAAAAACAAATGGCGAAATAAACAGAAACAACAGCGAAGGGCGTGGCGGTGCAATCCCCCAACTCGGTGAGATCAGGAATTGCCATATAAATGTAGGTACAGGGAAGGAACTTACTATACGTGAATTGTCCAAATTGGTGGTAAAGACAGTAGGCTTCACTGGCAAATTGTCTTTTGATGAATCAAAACCAGACGGAACGCCACGTAAATTAATAGACGTTTCCAAGCTTCACAGTTTAGGATGGACGCATAAAGTGGAAATTGAAGACGGTGTAAGAAAACTGTATAGCTGGTACCGGGACAGCTTGAAATAATATTTACCGATAATGTCAGACACGTACAAAAAGAAGCTCATCAAGGCTTCCACTGTACCCACTTCACTAAACACTTTCTGTCGTGGGCAACTCAAAATGCTTTCAGAGCATTTTGAGGTTGTCGCAATATCATCCCCATTAAAAGAACTCGATGAAATACAGAAGCGTGAAGGTGTCAGATGTGTCGGCATACCCATGGAAAGGCACATATCCATAATAAAGGATATAAAGTCTTTGCTTGCAATGATAAGGGTTTTTCGTAAAGAAAAACCAGACATCGTGCATTCCATGACACCAAAAGCCGGGCTAATATGCATGGTTGCCGCATGGGTTAACAAAGTGCCAGTAAGAATGCACACTTACACAGGTCTTGTATTCCCCACATCGCATGGCTTAAAGAAAGCCGTGCTCGTGTTAATGGATAAAATATTATGCCACTGCGCCACATACATAAACCCGGAAGGCTTTGGAGTAAGAAATGACTTGTCTGCAATAACTAAAAAGCCAACGCATATAATAGGGCATGGCAATGTACGTGGCATAGACCTTAATTATTGGAGCCGCGAAAAGTCATGCTGCGTAAATCCCGATTTACAAGAAAAGCTAAAGGGGAACTTCGTTTTCCTTTTCGTTGGTCGCTTGGTAAAAGACAAAGGCATAAACGAACTTGTAGAAGCATTTACACGTCTGCAAACAGAGGGCGTAAAAAAAATCAAGCTACTGCTTGTCGGAAGATTTGAGGAAAAGTTGGATCCTCTAAAGAAAGAAACCATAGAGGAAATTTCTCACAACACGGATATTATCACTGTTGGAGAAGTTGAAGATGTAAGACCTTTTTACTTGGCTTCTGACGTATTCGTATTTCCTTCATACAGAGAAGGATTTCCAAATACTGTTTTAGAGGCGGGGGCTATGGAACTTCCGCAAATCGTTACAGACATAAACGGAGCTAATGAAATTATAAAGGATAATTGGAACGGCTTAATTATTCCACCCCGCAGAACAGACGATATTTGGAATGCGATGAAAAAGCTCATGTCTGACGACAAGTTGCGTAAGAAGTTATCTGGTAATGCACGAGGAATGGTTGCAGACCGCTTTGAACAAAAATATATTTGGAGCGAATTGCTGAAAACCTACAACTCGCTTGTAGAAAAAAAATGAATATGTACAGACATTGCATCAAAAGGCTGCTTGATTTTTTTATATCATTGCTTGCAATAATTGCTTTATCGCCACTGTTTGCAGTGGTAACGGTATGGCTGCATTTTGCAAACAAAGGCGCAGGTGCTTTTTTCTTGCAAGAACGCCCGGGATTAAACTCGCGTATTTTCAAAATCATAAAATTCAAGACAATGACCGACGAAAAAGACAAGAGCGGAAATTTGCTGCCAGACGAAAACCGCCTTACAAAAGTGGGGAGATTTGTCCGTTCCACGTCTATTGATGAATTGCCTCAGCTTTTTAACGTATTGAAAGGCGACATGTCCCTTATCGGTCCACGTCCATTGTTGGTCAAATATCTTCCTTTGTATTCAGAAAAGCAAAAACGCCGCCACAATGTCCGTCCGGGAATTACGGGTTGGGCGCAATGTCATGGGCGCAATGCCATTTCGTGGACACAAAAGTTTGAATACGACATTTGGTATGTGGATAATCTTTCTTTTGCAACGGACATGAAAGTTATATTGCAAACTATAAAAACGGTCATAAAACGCAGTGGAATTTCGCATAAAGGAAGTGCCACAATGGAAGCTTTTAATGGGCATAACTAAAAGGAAAAGCAATGTATTTATACGGTGCGAGCGGACACGCAAAAGTAATAATCGACCTGCTTGAGGAAGCAGGGATAAAAATTGACGGTCTCATTGATGACAACAAAGAAATCGATGAATTACAGGGCTACAAGGTTTATCATGAGTTTGGCAACAAGAGTCCGCTTATTATTTCCATTGGTTCTAACAAAATTCGGAAAATTCTTGCTTGCAAGCTAAATACCAATTTCAGCAAAGCTATACATCCATCTGCCATAGTTTCCAAAAGAGTTATTATAAAAGAAGGAAGCGTTGTAATGGCGGGCAGTATTATTCAAACTGATGTGAAAATCGGAAGGCACTGCATAGTAAATACAGGAGTAAGTGTTGATCACGAATGCCTAATAGAAGATTTTGTACACCTTTCACCCCACTCTACTCTTTGTGGCAATGTTCATGTTGGTGAAGGCACATGGATTGGGGCAGGAAGTACAGTGATACAAGGCATTACTATAGGAAAGTGGTGCGTTATAGGGGCAGGAAGCGTTGTTTCCAAAAATATACCAGACGGGACTTTGTTTGTAGGAAACAGACAAATAGTTTCAAGGCACTGCTATCAAACCATAATAAACGATATGGACAATATAAAACTCCGAAACAGCCATTCTGTGTTAAATACAGTTAATAAGGGGGGGGTAAAAACTTAGAAACATATTTTCTGTTTCATACTCTTTGCCCCATTGGTAGTACCCCAAACTATATCTACAATAATTAAAGGCAAAGAAAATGAACAATTTTATGTTTTGCAGTTGTGGCAGACGCGCCCAACTTCTCAAATTTCTAAAAAGGTCTGTCGGTGAAAGCCATAAAATAATTGCAACCGACATGAACAGTACAGCCCCGGCTCTTTATATGGCGGACAAAAGATATGTAGTTCCTTCCATATGCTCTCCAAACTATTTGGAAACAATTCTAAATATCGCCATAAAAAACGATGTACGTTCCATAACCACATTGATTGACCCAGAAATAGAGGTGCTTTCTCGTAATAGAAGTCTCTTTGAAAGAAAAGAGATTATCGTATTAGCGCCCTCTGTTGAAACGGCATCGCTATGCTTCGACAAATACGAGATGTTCAAATTTTTGAAATCTAAAAACATACGTACGGTTCTGACATATTCAAGCCTTTCTGATTTCAAAAAAGGATTGCATGACAAGGAAATTGATTTTCCTGTATTTCTAAAACCACGAACAGGAAGCGGCAGTGTTGGCATCTGCAAATGTGAAACTCTATATGAAGTAGAGTCGATTATAGCAGAAAACAAACACAATTATATAATACAGGAGTTCATGAAAGGAGGCGACTGCGATGCAGACGTTTATGTAGATTGTTTCAGCCATAAACCAGTTGCTGTTTTTTCAAAGCGGAAATTTGAAACAAAAATAGGAGGGGCAAGCAAAACCATCTCTTTCAAAGACAACAAGCTTTTTGAATTTGTAGAATACATTTGTAAAGTTTTTGAATTTAACGGTCCTGTGGATATGGACTTTTGGTATAAAGAGGGAGAATACTTTCTTAGCGAAATAAATCCCCGTTTTGGCGGTGCATACTTACACGCTTATGGAGCAGGGGTAGATTTCTTCAAACTCATAAACAACAATATGAATGGGATAACCAACCAAAACATAATTGGTAACTATAAAAACGATATAATTATGATGATGTACGACAATGTTGTCATAATGGACAAGAAAGATTTGGCACAATAATCAAAAATAGAAATATAAATCCTGCCCATAAAAAGAATATGTACGCTATTCCTTCCTGTTATTATATTATGGGAATTTGAGACAAATGACTACTGAAAATTAGATGGATTCGCGCAATTAATTATTCTTTTCAAAACTCCACGAAACTATATCGGAAATGAAAAAAACTACGTCCTATGTAGGAAAAATTATGTCTGATGTAGTTTGAATTACATCAGACATAATTCATCTGCTTGCAAACTATTGAAAAACAACTTGCTGTAATGGACGCATTTTTTTATGATTACTACTTTGAAAGCCTATGTTTTATATACATCTGGCGAACTTGCAGTATCTTCGGCAAAAAGCTATCCCTCAGATATGTCATGGACGGGACTCGTAAATCTTGTCTTTTATGATTTCTTGCCTCTAATTGAAGTCGTTTTTGCAAAACGGACAACTACCACATCGCATAATCCCGACAAAGTATCTTTTTATAAGCACAAACTGAATATTGTGAAAATAAAAAGGTAATTTTGTATCAAAATAAACAGTAAAGTAATCTGCCAGAATATGATATTGTCAATGACAGGCTTTGGTAAAGCCGACACCACTTTTAATGGGAAAAAAATCCACGTTGTAATAAAATCGCTCAACTCAAAATCTATAGATATCAGCACACGTATATCGCCCGACTACCGCGAATACGAATTGGAAATCAGAACGATGATTTCGGAAAAACTGATACGTGGCAAAGTGGACTTTTGCCTTGTTTCAGAAAACACACCCTCGGAATTTTCCACCTCCATTAATGCAGAAAACGTATCGAACTACATACAACAAATAAAAACGATTTCTTCGCAAAACAATATTGACACACCCCAAGACTGGTGGGTTGTACTGTCGCGGTTGAGCAACATAACTTCTGTTTCTGAACAGGAATGCGTGGGTGAGGAAGAATGGGAAACAGTAAAAACCGCCATTGCGGAAGCATTAAGCCATTTAGAGCAATTCCGCATACAAGAAGGAACGGCTTTGGCAAAGAAATTCGAAGAAAAAATCAACAACATATCCCAGCTTCTCGTTGAAGTAGAGCCTTATGAGACAAGCCGGGTTGGCAAGATAAAAGAACGCATAACCTCCGAACTTTCACAATTAAAGAATGTGGAAATAGACAAAGGGCGGCTTGAGCAGGAAATGATATACTATATCGAGAAATTGGATGTAAGCGAAGAAAAGCAAAGGCTTTCCAATCATTTGAAATATTTCAAGGAGACAATGGGCGGAGCATACGGTCAAGGTAAAAAACTTGGCTTCATTGCCCAAGAAATGGGACGTGAGATAAACACTTTGGGAAGCAAAAGCAATCTTGCAGAAATGCAGAATATCGTCGTAAAAATGAAAGACGAACTCGAACAAATCAAAGAGCAAGTGCTGAACGCATTGTAACCCTAATTCATCACGTCATGGCAACAACAGGCAAACTTCTGATTTTTTCAGCTCCAAGCGGAAGCGGCAAATCAACAATAATAAAGTATCTTTTCGATGCAGGACTTCCTTTGTCATTCTCTGTAAGTGCGACCTCACGCCCTCCAAGAGGAAAAGAACAGAATGGTGTGGAATATTTTTTCCTGTCTCCAGATGAGTTCAGAAAAAAAATAGAAAATGGGGACTTCTTGGAATATATGGAAGTGTACCCCGGGCGTTTCTACGGAACACTAAAATCACAGGTGGAAGAACAACTTTCCTGCGGTAAGAATATTGTCTTGGATGTGGATGTTTGCGGAGGGTGCAACATCAAAAAAATGTATGGCTCACAAGCACTAAGCCTTTTCATACAGCCTCCTTCGATACAAGAGCTTCGCCGCCGCCTTGAAAAAAGAGCCACGGATTCTCCAGAAGTAATAGAAGACAGAATACGCAGAGCCGAATACGAGTTGGGATTTGCTTCAAAATACGACTGTATAATAACAAACGACGAACTTGAAACGGCAGAAAAAGAAGCCTACACTATTGTAAAAAAGTTTCTTGCACAAGTGTAACACACCTATGCGAACAGGAATTTTAGGGGGGTCTTTCAATCCCGTGCACAATGGGCATATAGCCATAGCGCGGGGAATGATTGAACACAATGTTGTTGATGAAGTGGCTCTTATGGTTTCTCCACAAAACCCGACAAAGCCAATTAACTCCTTACTGCCGGAAAAAACACGCCTACTTTTGACGCAAATGGCGTGCAATGGTGAGAAAAATATTTTTGCCTCTGATTTTGAATTTTCACTTGCACGGCCTTCGTACACATGGGACACTTTGTGTACGCTGCAAAAGTCTTTCCCTGAAAAAGATTTCGTACTGCTCATTGGTGCTGATAATTGGAAAATCTTTTCTCTATGGCGTAATAACCAAGATATCATAAACAATTTTGATATAGCAATATATCCACGTGCCGGCTTCACTGTTTCCGTATCATCATTGCCTCCCAGAGTAAAATATGTGGACATGCCCCTGTACAACATTTCATCTACAGAAATTCGTGATAAAATCTCATTTGGGGAAGACGTTTCTGAATATTTGCCTCATGCGGTATATAGCGAAATTAAAAGCAAACGCTATTTCCGCACACATTCGCGAACGGTGTGCAATAGTGATGGCTGTAAAAGCAAACCTTTATAATGCCCTATATTATCACTATATTGCTACTACTGATATTGGGGTGTACTGACTCTAATAAGGCAGGCAAAGACACTAATGTAAATATTGATGTCATTAATAACGTAGGATTTAAGAGTGTATTTGCAAAAAATGGTATATCTGTCAAACTCATACCTATAGAAAATAATTTCTATACACTCCTGGTAAGTATTGCAAATTACACAGACACTCTTGATTATTATTTGAATAATAAGACGGAACAACGGTCTGTACCAAAAATATTATTTGGCACAGACTATGTATTTCTTCTTACAGGTTCTTCAAGCTACAGGTATATAACATTGTCGTATTTGGATAAGCGAATTAATAAAATCATTACGCATAAGTACACTACAAGCAGAGATGTGTCATCGGATATTGATGGTGCTGTATTTTTCAAATAAGGATTCTATTATTTGTATGACATAAAAGAACACGAGCTCCGTTGTATGTATCCTAATTTTAATGGGAAGTCGTTTAATGAAGCTACTTTATTTAGCGGTGATAGCATTTTAATAATAGGAGAGCACGAGATGGCAAAATGCAAAAAACAAGATTTTTCTATTAAAGGCAATTTATTGACTCCAATAATTCTTAGATAGTCGAAACTTAATCAAAAACTATTTAGAGCGAGGAAAACTACATCTGACATAAAAAAAACTACATCGGACGTAAGAAAAATTATGTCTGATGTAGTTTTTACAGTTTCAGATATTATTTTTAGTCTTAATAAGCAAGGGGAATTCCCATACATACAATCCATTTTCTATCCACCCCTTATTGAACAAAAAAACAGCGATGGCATATAAAACGCCACCGCTATTTTCGATATAATCTTATAATTTTCAGAACCAACGCACGTAGCAGAAATCTTGACGATGAGGCAGCATCGGATTACTTGGATACATACGGAATGCAGTCTTTATACGCCCGATGAAGCTTACTGTGTATTTGAGGTGGAATGTGTAAATGTTATTGTCGTGTCCGACGAGTTCAAGCGGAATGGACTTCAAGAATTTCTCCTCACCGCTATCATCCACATTCACAACCACAAGGTCTATGCCTACGGCATTGTCCAGCCCTTGCTCGTCAACCGTAACTTTCACCTCTATCTCGCTTCCACTTTCAAGTTGCCCGCTTTTGAGGTTTGCGCTCTGCTCTTCGGAAACAACCTTTATGGAGTCCCAACGCTGCGCCACGGTCTCTTTCCATGCCGCAATGGCCTTTGCCTTGCGGCAGTTGGAGGCAGAAAGAGCCTTGAAGCGTTCGTACTCCTTGGTGTAGAACTTATCGTAATAGTCATCAAGCTGACGCTTCATTGTATAATGTGGCGCAATCTTCGCGATGGAGTTCTTTATCACGCGCACCCAATCCTTGGAATAGCCTTCCGCTGATACGGAATAATACAAAGGAATAATTTCATGTTCAAGCATACTGTATATGGTTGAAGCATCAAGCTTGTCCTGTTGGTCTTGGGCTTTGTACGTGCGGTGTTCCGTTATCGCCCACCCGGCTCCGTCGCGATAGCCTTCAAGCCACCAACCGTCGAGAATGGAGAAGTTTATGACACCGTTCATCAACGCTTTCTCTCCAGATGTTCCTGAAGCTTCCATTAGCCGAGTTGGAGTGTTCAGCCAAATGTCAACACCCGACACCAAGCGGCGTGCCAATTGCATATCGTAGTTTTCTATGAACAAAATCTTGCCCAAGAATTCCGGGCGGCGGGAAATCTCGAAAATCTGCCTTATCAATCCCTGCCCTGCGCCATCGGCCGGATGCGCCTTGCCTGTGAATATAAACTGTACAGGAGCTGCAGGGTTGTTTACTATTTTAGCCAGACGGTCAAGGTCGGTAAATAGCAGATGAGCGCGTTTGTATGTTGCGAAACGGCGTCCGAAGCCTATAAGCAACGCATTGGGATTTATTTTCTCGAGCAAAGAAATGATGCGTGTCGGGTCCCCTTGGTTTTTAAGCCAGTTCTCACGGAAACGCGCACGGATATACTCCACAAGTTTGGTCTTCAAACGCACACGAAGGTTCCAAATTTCCTCATCGGGTACATTGTATATGGCTTCCCAAATGTGTTCGTTGCTTTGATCTTCGAGAAAGTTCTTGTCAAAGTACTTGTTATAAAGAGCTTTCCATTCATTTGCTGCCCATGTTGGATAGTGAACACCATTGGTTACGTAGCCCACATGACTTTCTTCGGGAAAATACCCTTTCCAAATACCGTTGAACATCTTTTGGCTTACCGCCCCATGTAATTTACTCACGCCGTTCACTTCTTGGCACGTGTTGCACAGGAATGTTGACATACAGAACCTTTCGTTGTGATCCTCGGGATTTGTACGTCCCATTCCGATAAATTCATCCCAAGAAATTCCCAATTTGGCGGGATATGCCCCCATGTATTTGCCAAACAAACCTTCGTCAAAATAGTCGTGTCCTGCAGGAACTGGAGTGTGAACCGTATAAAGTGAAGAAGCGCGCACCAATTCCATTGCCTCTGTAAACGAAAAGCCCTCGGAAACATAGCCGGCAAGACGTTCCACGTTACAAAGGGCGGCGTGTCCTTCATTGCAGTGGTATATGTCTTTATTGATACCAAGTTTCTTAAGCATCAGCACACCGCCAACGCCAAGAAGATACTCCTGCTTCAAACGGTTTTCCCAATCGCCTCCGTACAGTGTCTTTGTTATGTTACGGTCGTAAACAGAGTTCATGTCATGATCGGTATCCATCAGATACAAACTTATACGCCCCACATTTACACGCCATATATATGCGTAAACGGTGTAATTGGGAAACGGCACTTCAACGATCATCTGTTTTTCCGTCTTTGGGTCGATAACCTTGTCTATCGGGAGAGTGTCAAAATCTTGCGCTTCATAATTGGCAATCTGTTGACCGTCCATGCCGAGAGTTTGGCTAAAATAGCCATAACGATAGAGGAAACCCACACCGCACAGATCCACATTAGAGTCTGAAGCCTGTTTCAGGTAATCACCAGCAAGAATGCCGAGCCCCCCTGAGTATATTTGCAACACATGGTAAAAACCGTATTCCATGCAAAAGTATGCCACCGAAGGACGGTTTTTATCAGGAGCTGCATTCTTGTAATTCTCAAATTTCTTGTAAACATTCTTCATGCGTCCAAGGAAATCCTCGTCTGTTGTCAGAGTCTTGAGCGAATCATAGCTCATAAGACTTAACATCTTCACAGGGTTCTGTTTGCAAGCCTTAAACAAGTCCGGGTTCATGGACGAAAAAAGTTCGATCGCCTCATTATTCCATGTCCACCACAAGTTATGCGCCAGCGTCTCCACATTCTTCAATGCTTGAGGAATATGAGACTTGACCGTTAGCGATTTCCAAACTGGATCGTTAGAATTGTTTGATTTCAATTTCATCTTTTATGATATTTATTGATGATTATCTTTTTGTCTATTCAAGGCAAAGGAAAAAGCATTTTGATAGTTTTCCACAAAAAACTTCCAATCTGCCTTGCGTGCTATTTTATACGCATTACTCCTCATGCTGTTACGTTCAGTTTCTGTTTTTTGTGAAAAATCAAGTATAATGTTTTTTAGTTCTTCTGCAGCCTCAAAATAATTGTCATCGCTGCGTTCAATCAATGCCACGCCGTCTTTTATACAAGGCTTTCGTTCCAAAAATTCTTCCACCCAACAACCAAAACCTGCAAGATTCGTTGTTATTGTAGGAATTCTGAACGAAGCACTTTCCATGGGTGTGTATCCCCAAGGTTCGTAATAAGAAGGGTATGCCGTAATATCGCAAGCTGTAAGCAAATCGTAATATAGTTCATTGACTATGCCGTCTTTCCCATCAAGATAGGACGGTATCAACAATATATGTACATTCCCCGACAATGTTGTTTTGTCAAGATCCAAGCTTTTTATAGTGTTCACGATGCGGTCATAATCAAAATTATGAAGATCGTGAGTAATAAACGGATTTGGAAGAGCACACGAATATTTTGCCTTATTCTCAAGCCTATTCAGCAAATCAGCCCTTGGCCCTATAGTCCAACACGGAACTTCGACCAACGCTATTATTTCTTCTTTTAGTGCCGTTTCGTTTTGCAGGCGTTTCAAAGCTTCCATATAAACATCAAAACCTTTTGGCTTGTAATCGTTTCTTCCGCTTGTTGAAACAATTACCGTATTCTTTTCATCAAAAGACACACCGCACAAAGCACTGGCTATAGCCAATATCTTTTTGCGCATCATGCGACGTTTTGCCGAAAGAAACTTATTCGATGGCAATCCCGAAACATTAAAACCGTTCGGAAGTATAACATCCGCAGGTTTTCCCAATAACAAAGCGCATTCCCTGTTTGTTGTTTCGCTAACCGTTGTAAAACAATCAGCATACAACGCCGCAGCCTTTTCTGACGTATGCTTCGCCACAACATTAAGTTCACGCGCCATACCATCGCCATTATAATTGTCAAAGTATTTGTACAAACATTTACCATTGTCGCAAATAGAACGTCCTACTGTCGTTGCATGGGTGGTAAACACCGTGGAAATACGAGAAGGGTTGTCTCTTTTCACACACAACAATGCCATTGCGGACTGCCACTCGTGCGCTTGCAGAACCACTTGCTTTGTTATTCCAATACAATTTTTCGTAATAGTTTCTGCAACCTTGCCGCAAGCGTATGCCCAAATGGAAGATTCGTCATAGTCTCCATATGAATACAGAGAATCTACTTGGAACTTCCTCCACATCATTTCGTATATGGCATTTTTCCCGCTTAAGAATTGGTGGATATCCACCAAAATGGCAATTGGGCTTGATTGTATGTCCCATCGTCCTATCCTAAATTTTAGTCCTTCCGCTCTGAGCGCGTCTTGCCATAAAGGTTTTAATGATTTATCTTCTATAAATTCGGATGTATCCGTGTCAGGACCAAGAAAGACCAAGTTACCATTCAATATAGAATGTAACGTAGGCGCTAAAGATTCCAAAACCGTATGAATACCCCCCACCTTGTTACACACTTCCCAACTCACTTCAAAAACAAAGTCAGCACTTACTGTTTTGCCAGCCATATAACGAAATATACTTTTTCAATTGCAAAAGTAATGTTTTTTTTCGAGGAGGGCAAGTCGTTTGAAACCAAGCCACTCCAAAATGGCAAAGGCTCTCGTGCAACAAGCATCAAAGCGTTATTTTTGCCACACACGACTAACATTTTTGTTTGACGAACCGTAACACTAAACCAGACAATGCAGACACCTCAACTCTTATATTACAATCAAGAGATATATGTTCTATTGTTGCTTTTACATCATCATGCAACAGGTCTTTGCATTTGTATATTCCTTCTTCTATTTTCATATAATCAAAAGCATGAGCAGGAATTTTTACATAAGCATTATGAGAATTGGTATCAAAATTAGCAACGACCAGAACAAGTTCCTTTCCCTTTTTACGTATAAACGAATATATCTTATCAAATGGATACCTTGAATAGTCGTCCATGTTGCAATAGGTCAAATCAAAAAAATCACCAGATGAAACCGCTTTGTTTTTGCATATTTTATTCAGTAACACGGTGTAGAACCCTTTCAGTTCTTTATCGTCTTCCGTCATGTTTTGAGGATAAAACAAAGCATCCCTTATTTTCTTTGAAGACCAATAATCATATATTGATGTACGGCCATCAACACCACTATATCCTTCGTCATCCATTCCTCTTTCGCCATATTCCTGCCCCGAATATATCATTATGGGATTAATGTTCATCAATGCAGACACAAGCATTGCTGGCTTTCCTTTTTGTGCATTTCCTGCAAAAAAGTCAGAAGCTATACGCTGTTCATCATGGTTCTCCATGAAATTCAGCATGTTTTTTGCCACTTCGCCCAAATTTTGCCAACAATACGTAATCTCATTTGCAGGACAATGCCCTGTAACCACAGCTCGCAATTTGTCATAAAGCCCAACCTTATCATACAGATAGTCAAATCCGCCAAACTGTATGTATGATTTATAAAGAGACGGATTGTATATCTCAGCGACAAACAGCACATTGGGGTATATTTCCTTTACTTTAGCTATAGCCCAATGCCAAAATTCCACAGGTATCATTTCACTCATGTCGCAACGAAAAGCATCAATACCTTTGCTTCCCCAATACATCAAAATGTCGTACATTTTTTTCCATGTGTCTGGTATGGGATTAAAATGCTTTGCCCCACCATTAAGGTAGTCAACGCCATAATTCAATTTTACGGTATCATACCAATCAAACTTACCCGGAGTTGGAGAAAAGCAATTATTTCCTGTCGCTTTTGCCGGAGTTTCTATATACTCATTGCATTCCGCGCCACGTTGCGGACTTTGAAAATGCGAATTATCAATATAATAAAAGTTGTTTTGAGGTGAAAAACTTTTTGTGGTATCGTCCTTGGCTCCAAAATCCTCAACCCCTTCGGGCGAAGAATCACTATTATACTGACGCGCCACATGATTGGGTACAAAGTCTATCATCACTTTCAAACCAGAACGATGCGTTCTGGTTACAAGTGCCTCAAACTCTTTCATGCGTTTATCTACGTTTTCTGCCAAATCCGGATCAACATCATAATAGTCTTTTATGGCGTATGGCGAACCTGCCAATCCTTTCACCAAAGAATGATCATCTTGTTTTATACCATAATCAGAATAGTCCGTTTGGGTTGCGTGTTCAAGGATTCCTGTAAACCAAATGTGGGTCGCACCCAAATTCTTTATGTCCTCTAAACGTTTTTGTGTAAATGAAGAAAATTTGCCACAGCCATTTTGTCGTTTTGAGCCATTTTTGACCAAACGCCTGTTTTTATTACCATAAAGACGCGGCAACACCTGATATATAACAATCTTTTCCTGCATTGTGCATTCAGTAAAAAGCAAAAGAGCCGTTCAACCGCCTGCGCGGAACAGCTCCTTTGCTATTGCTTTATTCTTTTTTATTCCAATCCGCGTACACTTACGCTTTCATTTCCTTTGCATATACGACCAATCATGCCCTGCAAAGCCTTGCCTGGTCCGCATTCCACAAACTCTGTTGCACCTGCCGCAACCATATTGTTCACTTCCTCCGTCCAACGAACAGGGGATGTCAATTGGGCTATCAGATTTTGTTTGATTTCTTCAGGATCTTCATGAGCTTTTGCATCATAGTTTTGATAGACAGGACATACAGGCTTGTTGAAATCCGTCTTTTCTATGGCTGCTGCCAATTCAGCACGAGCCGGTTCCATAAGCGGCGAATGGAATGCTCCACCAACTTTCAAAACCAAGGCGCGTTTAGCACCTGCAGCTTTCAACTTTTCACAAGCAGCATTAACTGCATCTATGTTGCCGCTTATGACTAGCTGCCCTGGACAATTGTAATTAGCGGGGACAACCACATTGTTTTTATCAGAAACCTCCTTACATATATTTTCCACGGTTTCATCTGACAACCCGATTATAGCTGCCATAGTTGAAGGTGATTTTTCGCAAGCCTTTTGCATTGCCATTGCACGAGCGTAAACAAGTTTCAGACCATCAGCAAAGTCCAATGCTTTTGCCGCAACCAATGCCGAAAATTCTCCAAGAGAATGCCCTGCAACCATTTCATATTCTTCAGTGCTGCAATTTGCGCATATTACCGAATGTAGAAACACCGCCGGCTGCGTAACTTTGGTTTGCTTCAGTTCTTCGTCTGTTCCTGCAAACATTATATCGGTTATTTTATAACCAAGAATTTGATCAGCTTCATCAAAAAGGGCTTTCGCTTCGACGTTACTTTCATATAAATCTTTCCCCATTCCTACGAACTGGGCACCCTGCCCAGGAAACACATAAGCTTTCATATTGAATTTCAGTTTTGTTATTTACTTATTTTCTATGCAAAAATAGCTTTTTATTCCGAATTATCCTATTGCCACTCACCACTGATTACTTACAATCCTGTATTACGCAGCAAACTACTTGTGCATTTTACGCTGTTCGCCAAGTGCCGCTTCCAATTCTATAATCTTGTCGCGCAGTATTGCCGCCTTGTCAAACTCCATGCGATGTGCGGCATCTGTCATTTCCTTACGCGTAATCTCTATAGCCTTTTTTATATCAGCCGAACCGTTGTACTTCACTACATCCTCAGCCGCCCTCACCATGCTTGTAGTTACATCTATTTTTTCTTCATGTTTATCTGCACGTGCAATCAATTCGTTATTTGCTATTGCTTTCTTTATTTGTTTTGGAATTATATTATGTTCCTTGTTGTATTTCATTTGTATGAATCGGTGTCGCTCTGTCTCATCAATAACACTTTGCATACTGTCGGTTATTTTTTCTGCGTACATTATAACCATGCCATTGATGTTTCTTGCCGCCCTGCCTGCCGTTTGCATCAAGGAACGGTGAGAGCGCAAAAACCCCTCCTTGTCAGCATCAAGCACCGCGACCAAAGACACCTCGGGTATGTCAAGCCCCTCACGCAACAGGTTCACTCCGACAATAACATCGTAAACACCGCTTCTAAGTCCATCCATAATCCTTATACGCTCCAACGTGTCAACGTCGCCGTGAATATAGCTTGTTTTTATCCCTATATCCAACAGGTATTCGGATAATTCCTCTGCCATTTTTTTAGTCAGGGTCGTAACAAGCACACGCTCGTTTTTTTCTATTCTGATACGGATTTCCTCTGTCAAATCGTCCACCTCGTTTGTTTCGGGGCGCACAATTATTTTCGGGTCAAGCAACCCCGTTGGGCGTATAAGCTGCTCCACGACCACACCTTCGGATTGCCGCAGCTCATAATCGGCAGGAGTGGCGCTGACATATATTATCTGCGGAGTAAGCTTTTGAAACTCTTCAAATTTCAAGGGGCGGTTGTCGAGAGCCGCAGGAAGACGGAAACCGTAATCAACAAGGGACAGTTTGCGCGAACGGTCTCCGCCATACATGGCGTTTATTTGCGGCACACTGACATGGCTTTCGTCAATGACCATAAGATAGTCCTTGGGGAAAAAATCAAGAAGACAATAAGGGCGCGTGCCAGGCTCTCTCCCATCAAAATATCTTGAATAATTTTCGATGCCGCTGCAATGCCCTGTTTCCTTGATCATTTCCATATCATAATTCACCCTTTCCTGCAAACGTTTTGCTTCTGTGAACTTCCCCTCCACATTGAACTTTACAACTTGGTTGGCAAGGTCTTTCTTTATTTCGCCAATGGCTCTGTCAAGCGTCCCCTCTGCTGTAACAAAAAGGTTTGCGGGGTATATTTTGTACTCATCGTATGATGATATCAGTCCACCGCTTACAGGATCTCTTTCCTCTATTTCTGTAATTTCATCTCCCCAAAATGAAATTCTGACCATCTCCTCGCTGTATGCAAGCATCACATCAATGTTTTCTCCCTTCACACGAAATTGCCCGCTTTCCGGCGCGAAATCATTCCTTACATAAAGATTGTCAACAAGCTGTTTCAGCAATTTGTCCCTTTCCACTGTTTCACCGCATTTTATGCTCACCACGTTTTCATAAAATGCAGACGGATTGCCCATACCATATATACACGATACTGAAGAAACAACAATCACATCACGCCTTCCTGACAGCAATGCCGACAACGCCCGCAACCGCAACTTGTCTATCTCTTCGTTTATGTCAAGGTCTTTCTCTATATAAGTGTCGGTTGAAGGTATATACGCTTCCGGCTGATAATAATCATAGTATGAAACGTAGTATTCCACGCAGTTGTTCGGGAAAAAGCTCTTAAATTCCCCATAAAGTTGGGCTGCCAATGTTTTATTGTGACTAAGCACCAAAGTCGGACGATTTACATTTGCCAGAACATTTGCTATCGTAAAGGTTTTCCCGGAACCCGTAACGCCCAAAAGCACTTGTCCTGGAAGTCCTTGCTCTACACCCTCTGTAAGTTTTCTTATAGCCTCCGGCTGATCCCCTGTTGGTTTATACGGAGAATTAATTTCAAATTCATGCATAGCAAGTGCAAAAATAATAATTTACCCAAGAATAAGAAACCTATCCTCGGTTGTTGTTATAGCGGAGCGAAGTATGGAAGCGGCGAGAAACTTTGCAAAAACAATTTTGCGTCTGCAAAACTGTGCAATTATTTGATTTGCAGATATTTGTTTTTGTCCTGTCTATTATATGCAAGTACTTTTTTCACCATAGATTGCAATGGCAAAAACAATGTCCTATGTAGAAAAAACTACATCAGACCTAATTTAAATTATGTCCGATGTAGTTTTTGCGTTTTCTGCATATAATTTTTTCATGGTCATCAGCTCTCTGATGCATCAAGTATCAACTCACTTAATGTGGGATGGGCGTGTATAACATCGTTTATTTCGGAAATGCTTCCTGATAAATGCATTGCCATAACCACCTCATGAATTAAATCAGAAGCGTGATCACCAAGAATATGCGCACCTAATATCTTTCCTTCTGGCGATGTTAATACTTTCACCAGACCGTCAGTTTCACCCGAAGCCGCCGCTTTTCCATTGGCTCTGTAAAAGGCTTTGCGCGATTTGAAAGCAATGTCCTTGCTTTTGCATTCCTCCTCCGTAAGCCCTACCATCGACAGCTCTGGCATTGTAAACACCACAGCGGGAACTATATCAAAGTTCACTAAAGACGGTTCTCCAAGAATATGTGCCAGTGCACGTTTTCCCTGGAATTTTGCGACGTGGGCAAGTTGTAATGTCCCGTTCACGTCTCCTATGGCATATACACCCTTTGCCGAAGTCTCAAAATTTTCATCTACAACAATCCCACGCTTGTTAACCGCTACCCCTGCTGCATCCAGATTCAGTCTTTCGGTATTAGCGGCACGTCCCGTTGCCATTAGCACTATCTCTGCATCTGCACATTTTTCCCCATCTTTACTTGTGTACCTTACACACATTCGCCCCGTATCCGTTTTTTCGATGCCACAGACAGATGAGTTCAAATGAAAATTGACACCTTTTTTTGTCAGTCCCATCCGTAAGCGTTTTGCAATATCGCGATCAAAATTAGGCAGGATTTCCGGGCAATACTCAATTACGCTAACATCGGAGCCAAACGCGGAATATATAGAGGCAAACTCCATTCCTATCACCCCTCCCCCTATTATGCAAATATCTTTAGGGACGGATTCAAGGTTCAACAGTTCGCGGGAAGTAAGCACGCCTGCCGAATGAACACCGTTTATTGGAAGGAATTTAGTTTCCGCGCCTGTAGCCACAATTATATTGTCGGCGGTGTACCCGGTTTCACCCTGTTCTCCTTTTGCCAATTCCACTTCGACAGCATGACTGCTTTTGAAATAGGCATTCCCATATACAACCTCCACCTTTGCAGCTTTAAGCATACTTTTTATTCCTCCGTTAAGCGAATCAACGATTTTGTTCTTGCGCGAAATGGCTTTGCTTACATCAAAACCTTTGTTCACGCACTCCACCCCCAATTCTTCTAAAAAAGCATTGTTTCCCAACAGTCTTTTTATCTCTGCTGAACGGCACAGGCATTTTGTGGGTATGCACCCTTCGTTCAAACAGGTTCCTCCCAGCCATTTTGATTCTATCAAAACCGTCTGTTTTCCCTTTTTAGAGGCAAGCAATGCCGTTTCATAACCTGCGGGGCCTCCGCCGATTATTATCAAATCTACTTTTTTCATTTTATAGCGGATTTGACTGCAGTTGGGAATACGTAAGCCTTGGTTCTCTTGCAGCTTTTACCTCATCCAAGCGTCTTACTGGCGAATTGTGAGGGGCTGTCTTTACAAGTTCTGGATTGTTTATTGCCTCATCCGCTATTTTCAACATCGTGTCTATGAAACAGTCAAGAGTTTCACGGCTTTCACTCTCTGTCGGTTCAATCATCAGTGCCTCATGAAACAACAGGGGGAAATATATTGTCGGGGCATGAAAACCGTAATCAAGCAAACGTTTGGCCACATCAAGCGTGGTAACACCTGCAGATTTGTCTTTCAAGCCATTGAACACAAATTCATGCTTGCAAACAGACGCTATGGGTAACTCATACTTGCATTTTAGCTTTTCCCTTACATACATGGCGTTGAGCACGGACAATTCCCCGACTTTCTTTAGGGCATCCTTTCCCATTGTATGTATATAGGAGTAGGCACGCAGCAAAACGGGAATATTGCCAAGGAATGTGGAAATGCTTCCAAGGGATTTCTCTGCATCCCATTCGACACTATATCCCTCTTGATTGTCTTTTACGATACGCGGTGTAGGCAAAAACTGCTCCAACCCCTTCCTAACTCCAACAGGACCTGCACCGGGACCGCCGCCTCCATGAGGAGTAGAGAATGTTTTGTGCAAATTCAAATGAACAACATCAAATCCCATGTCTCCCGGGCGACATTTTCCAAGCATCGGGTTTAAGTTCGCACCGTCATAATACATAAGACCACCACAAGCGTGTACCAAGTCTGCTATTTGCGGTATATCATATTCAAACAATCCCAACGTATTGGGATTTGTCATCATCATTCCTGCGACATCATCTCCCAATAAAGACTTGAGAGCTTCAACGTCAACACGCCCGTCTTCTTTGCTTTTCACTTCAACCACCTGCAATCCGCAACACGCCGCAGAAGCAGGGTTTGTCCCATGGGCAGAATCAGGAACTATTATTTTGGTTCGCTTGCTATCTCCATTGTTCATGTGGTACGAACGTATCACCATAAGCCCCGTTAGCTCTCCATGAGCCCCAGCAAAGGGATTAAGAGTAAAGTCGTTCATACCACAAATTTCCGAAAGCGAGCGTTTCAGATTGTAACAAACTTCCAACAAACCCTGTACAGACTTATCTTTTTGCAAAGGATGAACTTTTACAAAGCCTGAAAGCTTGCATATTTCCTCGTTTATTTTGGGATTGTATTTCATCGTACAACTGCCAAGAGGATAGAACCCTGTATCCACCCCAAAATTATTGTTGCTCATGTTAGTATAATGGCGCACAACCGTCATTTCATCCACCTCGGGCAAATTCAATTCCGATTTTCTTTTTAAGACATCGGGCAACGACGATGAATAATCGCTTGAAACGCCGTTATTCGGCAACGAATAGCCTATACGGCCTTTTTGAGCAAGTTCGAAAATCAATTTGCCGTAATATACTCTGTTCATATCTCACATTTTTTCGCAAGTGCAACCAATGCATCCATTTCTTCCCTGGAACGTAATTCTGTTACAGCAAACAGTATGCGGTTTGAATTTTTAATTCTAATTCCGCCCAAGACGCCTGCGTCTTCACAAACATTTTCCCATGCAGACGGGTTCATCTTTGCATCAAGGCAAAATTCATTAAAAAACGGAGCGTCATATACTTTTTCAAACTTTTCTGTCTTCAAAAGTTCTTCATAAAGATAATGAGCGCCAGAATAAGATTTTTGAGCAGCCTCCAGCAACCCCCTTTTTCCCATTATTGAAAGGTAGATTGCAACGTACAATGTTTTCAGTCCTTCATTTGAACATATATTAGAAGTTGCCTTCTCTCGTCGTATATGTTGCTCGCGGGTTTGCATAGTCAGACAAAAAGCTCGCTTTCCATCTGCATCAACAGTCGCCCCGACTATTCTTCCGGGAATTTTTCGCAAAAAAGCTTCACGTGCACACAAGAATCCGACATTAGCCCCTCCGTATTGCATAGGAAATCCCAAAGACTGTCCACTTCCTACGGCAATGTCTGCCCCCCACTCTCCAGGAGTTTTCAAAAGAGCCAAATCCACCGGCACACATTCCATTATTAAAACAGCTTTTGCAGTATGCACTTCATCAGCCAGCCCTGTATAGTCTTCTACTATTCCGTAATAATTGGGAAGCGGGACAATAACTCCAGCCACATCACCTTTTGTCAATTCCTTTTTCAGACAATCCAAATCGGTAACCCCATTTTTTTCGGGAATTTCAGTCAAAGAAATTCCACGAAATTTGGCATACGTTTCAACAACCCTTATCACCTGCGGATTCAATGTTGAACTCAAAAGTACGCGTGTCTTCTTTTTGGTAACGGCTATTGCCATCATTGCTGCTTCTGCCGTTGCAGTGGCACCATCATAAAGACTGGCATTGGATATGTCCATACCTGTCAATTCTGCCATCATTGATTGGTATTCAAAGATGTATTGCAGTGTGCCTTGGGATATTTCGGCTTGATATGGAGTATAGCTTGTCAAAAATTCCGAACGCGATGCTATATAATCTGCAACGGCCGGAACATAATGGTCGTAAACTCCTGCCCCTCCGAAACAAACAAGCTGTTTGTTTCGGGAAGACATGGCATTTAACTCTTTACGAATGCCCTCCTCTGATTCTCCTACAGGAATATCATATTCCCGCTTTAGACGCAACGCTTCCGGCACATCAGAATACAAATCATCAAGGCTGTGTACTCCTGCTACGGAAAGCATTTCTTTTAGGTCGCTTTCCGTATGAGGCAAATACTTATGGGAACACATGGTAATACGTTATTTTTCTTTTTCCTTGTATTGTTCAGCGTTCAACAAGGAATCCAACTCGCTTTTGTCAGACAGTTTTACCTTTATAATCCAATTTGCATAAGGATCCTCATTTACTTTTTCCGGGGTGTCCTCCAAATCGGCATTCACAGCTTCTACAGTTCCACTTACAGGAGATATTAGGTCGCTTGCAGCTTTTACGCTCTCTACAGCTCCAAATTCTTCTCCTGCCGCAACATTGTCTCCTTCTTCGGGAGTGTCAACATATACAACATTTCCTAATTGTTGCTGTGCGTAGTCTGTTATACCAATGTAGCCATATTCGCCTTCTACACGAACATACTCGTGGGACTCGCTGTAGTATAGCCCTTCTATTATCTTTGCCATAGTTATAGTTATAGTTTTATTTTTTATAGTTTTTGTTGTAGAAATTCTTCTTTGTTACTGTTGCATCGTGGAGCTTGCGATGAATCCTTACTTTCAGCCTTGTACCCAATGCAGAAAATTCTTTATCCACCAAAGCCATTGCCACACTTTTTCCCGTAGAAACAGAGCTGTATCCCGTGGTAATATGCCCAACCACTTTGTCTCCACAAACCACCTCGTACCCATGCCGTGGTATCGCACGATCATCCAATTGCAAACCCACAACCTTGAAGGGCACATCGCTTTCCTTTTGTCTCAAAACAGCTTCTCGCCCTACAAAGTCTGTTTTGTCAGTCTTTACGAAAATGCCAAGACCTGCCTCTATCGGTGATACCTTTTCGCTAAGTTCGTTGCCATAAAGAGGCAAACCAACTTCAAATCTGAGTGTGTCGCGTGCGCCCAAACCACATGGCTTAGCTTTTTTACTATTTATCACCTTATCCCATGCGTTTGAAATGTAGTCATGACTTCCGTATATTTCAAAACCGTCTTCGCCCGTATAGCCTGTACGGCTAACTATAATTGTCTCTCCGTTCACTTTTACGGTCTTGAAAGTATAGAACTCCAAATCTTTTACGTCCAAGCCAAGAACGGTTTCTACCGTTTCTTCGCTTTTAGGTCCTTGTATTGCCACTTGTCCGTAACTTTCGCATTCATCATCTATCGTTACGTCAAAACCTTCGCTATTTGCATTTAGCCATTCCACGTCCTTCTTTATATTGGACGCATTAATCACAAGAAAAAAGACATCATTCCCCATTTTATATACAAGCAGGTCGTCAACAACCCCGCCATCAGGATACAGCATCATTCCATATTGGATTTTTCCTATAGAAGCCTTGCTTATGTCATTGGTAAAGATACGCTGTACATAGCTTTCTGCATCTTTTCCTTTAACGACCACCTCTCCCATATGCGACACATCAAATATTCCGCAATTTTGCCTTACTGCATTGTGTTCGTCTATTATGCCCGTGTATTGTATTGGCATATCAAAACCGCCAAAAGGGCTTATTTGCGCACCAAGAGCCACGTGCTTGTCATACAAACAAGTCCGTTTGTTTTTTGTCTCCATGTTATTACTCATATATTCTTATGCGATTTATAAAATTCTATTTTGTCATCATCTGCAACAGGTGTCCCGCATTCAAGCCTCTTACATACTTTTCTGGCGGATATTCGTCTAAAACCTTTTTTAGTGCCGCTCTGTCAAGAGGCTTTCCACGCATTGCCCCACACAAAATGCCAACATCCCCAATCGGGAAAAAGTCTCCAGCCATTTCCGCAGAGGATATAATGCCGTTTCTGACAGACAAGCGGATTTCCAATTCCCCACAGCCTTCAATTCTTCTTTTTTCCTTTAAGTTCCAATGCTTTCTATCACCATAAAGGAATTGCGGGTCCAAATAAGTTTGTTCTATTTTTCTGATTTCATCCAGATCTTTTTCGTTCAATTTATACACCTTGTCTCCACAAAACATTTCACGCAAATCTTTTTTTATTTGCGAAAGAGGCAATGATGTATAGTCTTTCAAAAAACCTATCCGGCTTTTAACGCTTTCAACCCCCTTAGCCACAAGCTTTTCACTCGGCGGCGTTATAGACTGCAACATATTGTCTATATTCGTGTCATAAAGCAATGTACTATGGACGATATTCCTTCCATTAGGTATATGGTAAAAAGCTGAACCGCTTATTTTTTTCCCATCAATGGTAATGTCATTACGCCCGGTCGCTTGGGTTTTCAATCCTATGCGTCTAAACGCACCGTTCATCAAAGTTGTGTAATTGGAATATGTAAGCTGGACATCATCACCTTCATCAATGTAACACAACATCAAATTATCAAGATCTGCATACACGCAGCCACCGCCGCTTTTTCGCCTGAAAAGCCGGATGTTGTTCTTTTTGCAATATTCGACATTAACTTCGCTTTCCATATTCTGATTGCGGCCAAAAATGACCGTAGGCTCCACTTGCCAATAAAAGAAAAGAGGCATGACATCAATATACCTTGCCGCATATTCTTCTACAGCAAGATAAAAAGACAGCTTTTGCTGCCCTATATCAGGTAGTTCTACGAAATACATTTTATTTTGGCTATTAATGCCACTCTTCAAACACTTTTCAAAAATACAAATATTTTTATTTGCAACAAAAAAACATACAAAAAACTTCCCTTACAATATTTCAGGCAGGGATAAGAAACCGTAAAAATATAAAGTTGTCCAGTACCATCCCATGACATATCAAGTTGGCGCAGCAGGCTTTCAGCCGAAAAACTCCCAAGCAAAGTAATCCTCCATAGCAATTTGTTTTTCAATGCATTGTAAGTCTGCAAAAAAGGTCTGATGTGGTTTGAATTATGTCTGATATATTTTTTTCTACATCGGACATAGTTTTTCTTGTGTCCCATATAGTTTTCGGATGTTTAGACAAATGCACTTTTACCCATACAACGACTTTTTTATTCCGCAAAAAACGACTATTTTTGCATTTACATCAAACACAAATATAATCACATGGTTTACATAACATTAGCAGACGGCTTCGAAGAGATTGAAGCCCTTACAGTAGTTGACATTTTACGTCGCGCAGGAATTGGCATAAACACGGTTTCCATCACTTCTGACAAAAAAGTTACTGGTGCACACGGCATCACCGTAGTTGCCGATGATATTATATCAAAAGCGGATCTTGCCACAAGTGAGTGCGTAATACTTCCAGGCGGAATGCCAGGAGCTGTCAATCTAAGGAATTGCGACAAACTGTGCCAAGAATTAAAAAGACGTGCAAACAGCGGGCAACTCATGGCAGCCATTTGCGCCGCCCCTTTCATCTTGGGAGAATTGGGGATATTAAAAGGCAAACGTGCCACCTGCTACCCCGGTTTTGAGAACAAGCTTGAAGAAGCCGTGTTCACAGGTGCGATGGTTGAACAGGACGGCCAGATTATAACAGGGAAAGGTCCTGCCGCAGCTATGGATTTTGCACTAAAGATCGTTGAAACAGCAACAAGCAAAACACTTTGCGGCGAAATTGCCTTAGGGATGCTTTACAAGCAGCCTTGCAATTAAAAAACTGACATCCTTTTCTTCTGTTTTTGTATGCTGCTATCGCAAAGTATTAAATACCTGAAAGGTGTCGGTCCAATGCGGGCCAACATCTTGGAAAAGGAATTGCAAATACTGACGATTGGGGATTTGATAACAACATACCCTTACCGCTATATCGACCGCAGTAAGACTTATACGATTAGGGAACTTCGCGAGGGGATGCAATACGTCCAAATAAAAGGGAAGATTCTTTATTTTGAAAAAGAAGGGGAAGGACGCAAAAAACGCCTTAAGGCTATATTCAGCGATGGGGCGGGAGTAATGGAATTGGTTTGGTTCAGCAGTTTGGCTTACATCCAGAAACATTATAAAGCAAACACTGAATACATCGCTTTCGGGACACCCCAAATATACGGAGGACGTTGGTCTGTAGCCCACCCGGAATTAGAGGAAGCGCAAACAGCCCCCCCACAAGGGGTGTTTGCCCCATATTACCATACAACGGAAAGACTTAAACGGAGCAATATAAATTCCAAAACGATAGAACGACTGATAAAAGCAGCGTTAAGCGAACTTGGAAATAACATTCCAGAAAACCTTCCTCCATATATTCTGAAACGTGAAAAACTATGTTCGCGTTCACAGGCAATATTTGCGATTCATATGCCATCGAGCTTCGACCAACTGGAAAAGGCGCGCAAACGGTTAAAGTTTGAAGAGCTTTTCTACATACAGATCGGGCTTCTGGATTATGCCAACGAACGGCAACTGCGCTCCGAGGGGCAACGTTTCGTAAAAATAGGCGACCATTTCAATGGATTTTACAAATACCACCTTCCGTTCAACCTAACCAATGCCCAAAAAAGAGTCCTTCACGAAATACGCGCAGACGTGGGCAGCGGAAAGCAAATGAACCGCCTGCTTCAAGGCGATGTGGGCAGCGGGAAAACCATAGTGGCTCTCATGACCATGCTGATGGCTTTAGACAATGGCAAACAAGTATGCCTCATGGCTCCCACCGAAATTCTCGCCGAGCAACACTACGAGACAATCATGCAGCTTCTCGCAGGGATGCCCGTAAATGTGGGTTTGCTAACTTCGTCCATAAAGGGGAAATTGAGAAAACAGACTCTCGAATCCCTATCTTCGGGGCAAATCGAAATACTTATAGGCACACACGCCGTTATTGAGGACAATGTGCTTTTTTCCAACTTAGGACTTGCCGTTATTGACGAACAGCACAGATTCGGAGTGGCACAACGTGCGAAGTTGTGGAAAAAGAACCTCACTCCGCCACACATCCTAATAATGACAGCCACGCCAATTCCGCGCACATTGGCAATGACGGTGTATGGCGACCTTAACGTTTCCGTTCTTGACGAACTTCCTCCTGGAAGAAAGCCAGTCTTGACACGAAGGGTTGAACATCATGAGCGTGCCAAGCTTTATGCCCTGCTCGAAGATGAAATTCGCAAAGGGCACCAAGTATATTACGTTTTCCCTTTGATTAAGGAAAACGAAAAAATGGATTTGCGGGATCTCGAAAACGGATATGAGAGTATTTGCAAACAATTCCCCACACACGAAGTGGCTTACGTGCATGGAAGAATGGGGGCGAATGACAAAAACCTAATTATGTCCAAATTTGCCGAAGGGAGCGTGGACATCCTTGTAGCAACAACAGTTATTGAAGTCGGAGTAAACGTTCCCAATGCTACCGTAATGGTTATTGAAGGCGCACAAAGATTTGGTCTCTCGCAACTTCACCAATTAAGAGGCAGAGTTGGAAGAAACGCAGACCAAGCCTATTGCTTTCTTGTAACTCCCGACAAGCTGTCCGGAGCAACCAGAAAGCGCATAGACATAATGACCGCAACAAACGACGGTTTCAAAATAGCAGAGGAAGATTTGCAAATTCGAGGACCCGGAGATCTGCAAGGCACAATGCAAAGCGGAATTCCCTTCAACTTGAAAATAGCGAACCTCGTAACCGATGGGCAACTCTTGGAAGAAGCACGCCGCGTGGCTCACGAAGTGATTGGAGCAGACCCTCTGCACAACCATTCGTATAACGACATCATTTGGAAACAACTCAAACAGCAGCAAAGCCCGGATATAAGCTGGGAGGAAATTTCATAAGCGTACAATTTGTGGCTAAAATGTTTCATAAACAATAACAGTGTCCCCAAGCCATATCTCGGATAATTTCAATACTTTTGCATATGTGTATGACCATCATACGTATAAACACTGATTTTTGTAAAAGATGTTTTCATATAAAATATACACCGGCGTATTAGCATTATTATTATCTCACGCAACATTAGTTTTCGGGGGAAACGACCGCAAGCCACACAAAAATTCAGAAACAGCTCTACTTGTTTTGCCGGACGAATTACCCTCCAAAGCCCTCCAAGCCAAAACAATTGCAACTCCGCACGAGGCGAAACTGCATAGCGGTGCCACGTGGTCTGGCCTGACCAACGAAGGTATTGACGTTTCACACTATCAAGGGGAAATAGACTGGAATACCGTTGCACAGACAAAGCTAATCAGCTATGTTTACATCAAAGCGTCCGAGGGCGAAACCCTCACAGACGACTATTATCGAATCAATATTGAGGGCGCAAAAAAGGCTGGGCTAAAAGTAGGCAGTTACCACTATTACCGCCCCGATGCAAACGCAGATCTCCAGTTCAACAACATCACTTCACAAATACGCAAAGAGGAACAGGATCTCGCGCCCATAATAGATGTAGAAAAACGCGGCTCAAAATCGCAAGAGGATTTTATAAACGGCCTGCACAGCTTTTTAGCCAAAGTGGAAAAGCACTACGGCAGCAAGCCTGTCATATATACATTCCAGAATTTTTACAACAAGTATATTTGCGGGCATTTCAAAGGATACCGAATGATGATTGCGCGATACAGAGAAGATGAGCCTACGCTTGACGATGGTCAAACATACACAGCATGGCAATATACGCAAAGAGGGAAAATAGACGGAATAAAGGGATACGTTGACAGAAGCATGGTGATGCGCGACTTCTCCGTTTCGGATTTGTCTATAGAAGAATAACTCCAGCCATGTCCCGCACAACAAGCAACAAGCTTCAAACGACCAACATTGCCGGTTTGCTATCTGTCAGCCCAATGCTGTTTTTCATCCTTCTTTTTATCACGGCATCCCTGATTGCCGGTGATTTTTACAAAATATCCCTTTCTGCCATATTTTGCATTTCATCCATATATGCCCTTTTTACACTAAGGCACAAAAGCATAGCTGAAAAAATCAAAATATTCTCACGCGGGGCTGGACATGAGAATCTGATGCTTATGCTATGGATATTCATTCTTGCGGGAGCATTTGCACAAACAGCCAAAGACATAGGAGCCATTGATTCCGTGGTAAAAGTGGCTTTGCATTTTCTGCCTTCACAACTTATATTGGCGGGAATGTTTGTAACTTCATGTTTTGTTTCCCTTAGCATCGGGACGTCCGTTGGTACTGTCGCGGCATTAGTGCCAATTTCTGTAGGCATAGCCAATTCCACGGGAGAGCCTTCAGCCATTCTTGTTGCGTCTGTTGTTGGCGGAGCGTTTTTTGGAGACAACCTCTCGTTCATATCCGATACCACCATAGCTTCCACCAAAACACAAGGATGCGAGCTTAAAGACAAATTCAAGGCAAACTTCCTGATAGTCTTGCCTGCCGCCATAATAACAGTCGCTGTATATGTTTTTATAAACAACAGCCAACCACACGATTTCGCGAGCATCACATTTTCTGATTTCACAAAGACGTTGCCATATATTGTTGTACTTGTTGCGGCAATATGTGGGATAAACGTGTTTGCAGTGTTGGCCGTGGGCAACTTGCTTGCAGGAATAACCGGTATTTCCTTGGGTGTCTGTAATGTGGAAAACTGGCTGGCTTCCTTGGGAAACGGGATTATTTCTATGGGGGAACTTATAATAATATCCATGCTTGCCGGCGGAATGCTTGAAGTAATACGTGAAAACGGCGGCATCAACTTTATTATTGACAAACTCTCACAACACATTAAGAGCAAGCGCGGTGGCGAACTGGCCATAGGCGCGATGGTTGGAATTACAAACTTTTGCACTGCAAACAACACTATTGCCATTATATCTGTTGGCAAAATAGCCAAAGACATAAGCCAGCAATTCAATATAAACCCATGCAAATCCGCAAGCATTCTTGACACTTTTTCATGTGTTGTACAAGGCCTCATCCCTTACGGTGCACAAATCTTGATGGCTTCCGCACTCTCCCACCTCCCGCCAACAGACATCTTAGCATATATGTATTATCCAATTATAGTGGGAATAACAAGCGTTATTTGTATTATGATAAGATTTCCCCGGAAGTATTCATGAAAACGGACATAATGGTTGCCATCATGCACCAGCGAACGGCGTGAAAAAACACATCTGAAATAAGAAAAACCACATCCTATGTGGAAAAAATTATATCAGACGTAGAAAATTTTACATCAGACCATTTTTTTGCCCCTGCAAAGTTCTGGAAAACAAACCGTTATAACGGACAGTTGTTATTTAACCATCCTTTTGGATTTCAGCGTGTTACACAGTTTTTGCGGTATTTGCAGCATCGTGTGGGATTGGGTCGTGGCACAGTACGCATTCGCTTTGTCTCCAAAACAAATCTCCTGCATCGTTTTAACCACGCCTGCTTTTAATTTTGTAACTTTGTACTATTGTTTTTCATAAAACCATTTCAAGTTATAAAAATGACAGAAACGGAAATATCAAAATACCACAGCAAGGACATCATGGAGTTTGCAACTGTGGGAGTGGAATTTTGCAAACGAATAGAAAACGCCCAATTTGCGACACGCGAGGAATTTGTCGGCGCAATGCTTAAAATAATGCCGCTGCTATACATTAAAGCTTTGATTGTACTAAATTTCAAAACTGACGAAAGTTTCTACATAGAACATTTTGTAAAAGAAGATGATTACAATGCGATAGCATATGGGATTGCCGGAATCATGAAAGAGTATGACGATTATCTGGATGTATTCGTTGAAGACATGAAATACAGTGAAGAACCCATACACTGCACAATCTCGGAAAGCCTTGCAGACATTTATCAAGAGATCGCAGACTTTCTGTACATTTTCAAACAGAATTACGAAGAATCCACATATGCTGCCCTTTGCGAAATATCCGACAGTTTTGCTGAACGTTGGGGGCAGGTTCTCGTTAACGTAATGCGCCCTCTGCATGAAATTAAGTACCAAGCCAACACAGGCATTTACCAAGAAGATAATGACTAACCTGCACCAAACAATATCAAAAGAGGATATAATAGAAATGCCACGTGTGGTGTTCGAAGGGAGAATTGTTGTCATATCATCCGAGGCGGAAGCAAAAAAAGCCTGTGATTTTCTTTGCAGACAAGCAATTACAGGTATAGATACAGAGACGAAGCCTTCTTTCCATAAAGGGGTCTCTCACCAAGTGGCACTTTTACAAGTGTCAACAGCGGAGATATGCTTTCTTTTCCGCTTAAACATTATAGGACTGTGTGAACCCGTGAAGAAATTTCTCTCTAACAGAAAAACGCTAAAGGTTGGGCTGTCCTTACACGATGACATTCTTTCATTACACCGCAGAGGAAATTTCCGCGTGGGCAATTTTATAGACATACAGGCCATTGCTCCCCAGTTTGGCATAAAAGACCTGTCTCTCCAAAAAATATATGCAAATCTGTTTGGTCAAAAAATCTCAAAAGGTCAAAGATTAAGCAATTGGGAGGCGGAAACGCTTACGGAGGCTCAAAAAAAATATGCTGCAACAGATGCCTGGGCTTGCCTTAACCTTTACAACGAATTTAACAGGCTAAAATCTCAAAACGACTACATTCTTTTAGACAACAACGATGAGCAAATACAAGAATATAACGCTTAAACGCGGGAAAGAATCAAGTTTATACCGATTTCACCCATGGGTGTTCTCTGGTGCTATAGCCAAAATGGACAATGGGGTCTCTGATGGAGATGTGGTGAAAATATTTAATTCCGAAGGGACATACATTGCCACTGGCCATTACCAGCGCGGCTCAATAGCAGTAAGAGTGCTTACTTTTGAAAACGAAGAAATAAATGCGGACTTTTGGTACAAACGCATAAAGGAAGCTCTCTGTTTGCGACAAACCATACTCGCCAACAATAAGGATACGGACACATTTCGTCTTGTACACGGCGAAGGCGACAATTTGTCCGGGCTGATAATCGACGTCTATGGTGCAACTGCCGTTATGCAAGCTCATAGCACTGGTATGCACCTTTCGAGAAACGACATTGCCCAAGCGATAACAGACGTAATGGAAGGCAAAATCACCTCTGTATATTATAAAAGCGGCACTACCCTCCCTTATGCTGACGAAACAGAGGAACATGACGGCTTTCTTATTGGCAAAGCGCCAGATAACATTGCATTGGAAAACGGCTTGAAATTTCACATTGACTGGGAAAAAGGACAAAAAACCGGGTTCTTCGTCGATCAGCGAGACAACAGAAAACTCACAGAAAGTTACGCATCCGGGAAAAGAGTCCTTAATATGTTTTGTTATACAGGAGGGTTTTCGATTTACGCATTACGTGGAGGCGCACAAAAGGTTCATTCTGTTGACAGTTCGGCAAAAGCCATTGATATAACAAACCAAAACGTGGAGTTGAATTTCCATAACTGCAAAAATCATAACGCTTTCGCAGAAGACGCATTCAAATACCTGCAAAACATCGGGAAAGACGAATACGATTTCATAATACTTGACCCACCAGCATTTGCCAAACACCATGATGCCGTAAAAAGTGCATTGCGAGGATACACAAGGCTCAACCAAAAGGCAATAGAAAAGATTGCACCACGAGGAATTCTTTTTACATTCAGTTGCTCGCAAGCTATAAGTAAAGAACAATTTCGCTTGGCGGTTTTTACAGCCGCAGCCCAAAGTGGAAGAAAAGCAAAAATCATACACCAACTGCACCAAAGCGCAGACCACCCCACCAACATTTACCACCCGGAAGGCGAGTATTTAAAAGGTCTTGTTTTGTATGTAGAGTAAAAGGGATTCATTGCACAATGCGTTGTTTTGAAAAATTGGCATTACAATAAGAAAGATAAAAACCACAAAAAGCGATTATTTCTTGTTTTTCCCCTCAGATAATTTGCCGGTAAATATAAAAGGAGTACTTTTGCATCGTTTTCATGGTATTAGATTTAAGGTTAGTGAAGATTGGTTGTCGAGAGACAATCAATTTTTTTTTGTGACATTGCCTTTCATGAAGATTTTTGCAGTCACTGCATACAATGGGGACAGGCTTAACTTTATCGCCACACTCTTAAAAAGCACAAAGCCATTTTCCATGCGCCTCTGCCTCCTATATATGTGTAAAAGCGCAAAAAGTAGGAGAATGAACATTGAAGCCAAGCTTTTGGCGTAAACCTGCGTAGCCACCAAGCGGGCATTCCTGCATGACCCTCCCTTTTGATTATCCCTTGAAGAATGTTTGCTCTAAAACATAGAGCTAAAAAAGCAGATTTATTTGTGTCGCATTCTCGCAAGTCTGCTTCTACAGCCTCTATAGCTTTTGCAAGATGTGGCACGGACGAAGAAAAAGAAACCCCAGTAATGCTGTCCTTGTGTTCAAAAATATAATGATAAGCTTTGTCTTTCAGCCATACCATACATGGTTTGGCAAGAAGGATACGCACTCCTAGTTCCCAATCGTTCCAGCGCATAAGTCTTTCATCCCACCCCCCTATTTTGCGTATTAAATCTGTTTTTGCCATAAACGATTGCGTGGAAAGTTCACCCATCAGAATTTGCGCCCTTACATCTGCTGTATAAAGGAACACCCGTTTCTGGGCTGCATATTCGTATGATTGTTCTTTGTTTTTTACAATACATGTGGCACAAGCCAGTAAATCTGCATCGGGATTTTCTTTTATTTTCTTTGCTGCGTCTTCAAAAAAAGAAGGAGACATTACGTCATCGCTATCGAAAAAACTCACCCATTCGCCTGTTGCTTCTTTCAATCCGCGATTGCGCGCTGCAGATGCCCCCAGACGCACTTCTTTCAAAAGCTTTATTTTAAAATTTGCTGAATTTTCTGCCTTTATGAAATCTTGGCATATACGCCAGGTTGCGTCCGTGGAGTTGTTGTCAACTATTATCAATTCTAACGGACGATAAGTTTGGGCTTTTATTGATTTAAGTGTACGCTCTATATATTTCGCACGATTGTACGCAGGTATAACAACACTTATCAGCATCGCCCTATTCTTTTTGCGTAAGCAGCTCCACAGAGCATATCATATAATGCCTTTAACCTTGGCATACCTTTCACATTAAAGATAGCGTATTTCAGTATTCTTGGCAAAGCCTCCCAATATCCATGTATTGCAGAAAGAACCGCGCCTTTAGAACGGCGTACAGATGCCAAGTTCAGAAATAATGATCCTGTTGTATTTGATGCGGTACGCACAATGGTAATTGGGCAATAAATTACTTTGAAACCATTTTTTATAAGATCGCACACAAAAACCTCTTCTTCTCCACAAGCAAGATATTCACTGCCCAAACCGAAATGAGTGTCAAACTCAGGATAATTATTGTTATGACGAAGTGCAATCTCGCATGAACGCACATAATATCCTTTTGGAGTGGAATTAAGTTCAAAAGAACAAACAGGAAAATTCCTCTGGAAACAACCTTTATACGAAACCGAGCGAAAACATATTACATCGGCTTGGGGATTTTTATGGAAAGCACCAAGCAGTCCGTCAAAATCATCCCAAGTATAACGATTATCATCGTCAGCCAAAAGAATGATGTCCCCTACGGAATGGTGTATGGCATTATTACGATTGGCAGAAAGCCCGCTGCCATATACAAGAAAGAGCGACACATCAGAACGTTTTCTTAATTCGTCCGGCACCAAGTTCAGATCTGATTTATTTGTATATTGAAATGATACGAGGTATTTCACATCATTCCTCGGCTCTGCAAGAACATCTACTGTTTTTATTATGCCACTGCCTATTGTGCAGATCAATACTTCTATCGTCATTTGGCATCTGGATTATGGCGCAAGAAACTTATTCCCCGCATCATTTGGCAAAACATCGGCACAAAATGGCACATGCCATTACAAGCGGCGTTTAAAGCAAATCTAAAACAGTAAATATAGGCACGTATTCCATAACGAAAATAAGCTATCGCCCCAAACGAACGTTGCACCCCAGCGTCAACGTATAGCATTTGCTGTTTCAACAATGTGGATGTTTCCACTACTTTCCGAGGAAAATATCTCATCTTTAGCCCCATTCTTTCTGCTTCCATTAGCCAAATATCCTGTTCTCCACAAGTAAGACAATCTTTCCCCAAACCAAAACGCTCGTCAAAAAGTAATTTACCTTGAATGCTTTTTCTTCTGCAAGCCATTTCAAGAGCAGACACTTCCATATCATTCGGGCGGTTTTCATAGTCAAATTCTTCCGAGGGATATTTTTTCAAAGTTCGCCCAGTGTACGTCGATGCTTGAAAAAAAGCCACATCCAATTCTGGATGAGATTCAAAAGTCTTTTCTATAATATTGAAACTTTCTTCTGAATATCGCGCATCATCGTCTGCAAAGATAATTATATCGCCCTTCGCCAAGCTCAATGCAAAATTTCTGTTATTGGAAAGTCCTTTTCCCTTTCGCTTAACAAAAAACACATCTTCGCGTTCCACCAATGCGGCTGGGATCAAATCCAAATAGCGTTCATCCGTATATTGATAAGACACGATATATTTCACGTCTTTTCGCGGTGGCATCAAGTTATCCAAAATGCGCACGACACCTTTGTTTATAGTGCATATCAGAACTTCTACAGAAATCATTTGAATGAATTTATAACACGTAAAACTTCGTCTATATCCTTTTTGGTCATTGCTGAATTAATCGGAATGCTCAATTCCGTTGCACTGATTTTTTCTGTAATTGGTGCGTCTGTACCTTTCAGCGCTTTTTGAAGAGCTTTCTGACGATGAGGAGGTATTGGGTAATGAATAATAGACATCACTCCATTTTTTTGCAAAAATTGTTTCAGCTCATTACGCCGGTTGCAGAAAACAGGATATACATGATATACGCTATTCGCCAGCCGCCCCCCATAAGGAAGCGTTATTTCCTGGTTTGCAATCCCGTCGTTATAGGCTTTGGCTATTTCTCGCCTCCGTGTATTGACTTTGTTGATATATTTTAATTTCACGCGGAGAACAGCCGACTGCATCTCGTCTATACGGCTATTTATGCCATACACAACATGATGGTATTTTGTATCTGAACCATAGTTTGCCATAGTCCTTACGGTCAACGCCAGCTGTTCGTCATTTGTAACAACAGCCCCGGCATCGCTCAACGCTCCAAGATTTTTAGCAGGATAGAAGCTGAAACCAGCGGCATCACCCAAATTCCCGGTCCTTTTTCCGTTCTCATACTTAGCTCCGTGTGCTTGGGCTGCATCTTCTATCACCTTCAAATTATACCGTCTGGCTATTGCCACAATATTATCCATATCACAAACCGCCCCATATATGTGTACCGCCATTATAGCGCGTGTGCGTTTGGTTATTTTCTTTTCTATCTGATTTGGATTTATAAGATAATCATCCTCGTTTGCATCACACGCCACGGGCACAAGACCTGCGCGGACAACGGAGAGGAAACTTGCGGCAAAAGTGTTCGCCGACACAATAACCTCATCACCGCCACTCCAACCCTCAAGGTGCTTATATGCTTCCAAAATCAATGTCAGCGCGTCCAATCCATTTGCCACCCCTACACAAAATTTTGCTCCGCAAAAGGCAGCGTATTCTTCTTCAAAAGCCTTTACCTGCTTCCCATACAAATACACACCGCTTTTAACCACGTCCAATACCGCCTGTTCTAATTGCGGTTCGTACATTTCTGTTATTTTACGCAGGCTGAGATATTCTATCATACCAAATTTTTCAATTTATTCAGAGCATCACATATATCCAATGAATACACGTCATAGCATATAGAGCGAGCTCCAAAGCCTTCTTTTTCGAAAATGAGCCCTTGGTTCAACACTCCCCCCCCATTTTCTGTGGAGATTCCAAAATCAAAAAAGACGCTTGTCCGAAAGCGTGCTGATATCAGCCAATCTATAAGCAAATCCCCCGCCCCAAGTTTTTTGCCCATGTCGGATACCGCCAGATATTGCGTATGCACAACTGCCGGTGTAACAAACACCCAAGAGCCTGCGACAATCTCTCCTTGGTATTTCGCAACACACAACATGATTTCTTCAGGAAATTTTTTCGTCAACAAACGCATTTCCTCATAAGAATGAACAGGACTTGTTTTATGTCTCTCGTCCAACACACAAACAAGCATACCGTGGAACGCCTTCAATTCATCGCTGTCCGCATCCGAGATTTCCTCTACTATCACTCCGTTTTTCAAGGCCTTGACCACACCGCCGCGACGGCTCTGCCGTTGTTTGGGATGTTTGCAAGGATAAAGCGAGGATGAAACACTGCGCTGCACCAAATCCGCACCTGCACGAAAAAGCACATAAAGGTCTTCTTCTGCGGGCAATTGGTGATATATATGCGGCACAGGCTTGTATATCAGCTTTTCCGCCTGACAATTATCCATATAATAATCAACAGCGAGGGCAAACATTTCGTTCACGGACGATTGAACACTTCTGTCATCCAAAACAAACCCGCCATAAGTCAAGCCTCCATGAGAATATATCGTGTTATCTTTTACGTTAGCAGGAAGCAGACCACAAATTCTGTTTTTTTTGTCCATAAAAACAAGAGAGGCATCCATGAAGCGATCGGAATGGTAATCCATAAACCCCCTGCAAAAAAGGAAAGTCCCATTTTTGCTTTTTCTGACAAAACTATCCCATTCATTTGCCATAGTCTGGTTATACGGCAAAACATTCATAACACGCTCTCCTTACGGTATCCCAAATATGCTTCATAAGAGTTTATATACCCCTTGGGGTCGTATGCCTGTGATGCAACGACCACACATACGCAATCTGCGCTAAATTCACTCAAATCACACCAAACTCCTGCCGGGACAACAACGCCTTCCCCTGGAGATGAAATCTTAAAATCTGCCTGGTTCTTTCCATCGCTTAGGTGCATACAAAAAGAACCGCTAACTGCGAATACAACCTCACTACAGGTTTTGTGAGCATGCCCTCCACGCGTCTTTCCCTCGGGTACCGACGTTATCCAAAACATCCGCTTTACCGCAAAAGGCAAAGACCGCCCTTCCACAAAGGTAAGCATGCCTCGTTCATCAACAACAGAAACGCCTTTCAACAAAGCACACCCTTCGGGCATTGTTTTTTCATTTTCAGACATCATAACGCAAACTTACAAATTTTGCATCGAATTTCGGCATTATTAAACTAAAAAAGGAGATAAACAATCTTGCAAATAAAGAAGACGGTATCTAAGCTGAACACACATTTTATTCTGTTACAATTAGAACAGCCCTTTAAGCTAAACGTGTTTTCACGAGGTTAGCTGCGGCAAACAAGCAAAAGCCCCATTGATACTGTTCCCTTCATCAGTGTTCACCCATGAAAATTCTCAAAAGCCACATCGGACATAGGAAAAACTACGTCCTATGTAAGAAAAATTATATCAGACATAATTCAAACTACATAAGACATCTTTTTCGCCTTTACAAATATCTAATAAGCAACAGATTACGCCGCCCAAGGCAATTTTACTTTAATTTATTGACAACCTACGTGTTATACAACCACAACAAAACACGCCCCTATTTCATATAGATTATCCCCCGCAACCAAGGCGAAGACCTTCTTGGCTGCGGGGGATTTAATGTCAGGCATGATACTTCACACCCTCACTATCGGGCTTGGCATTCCTAAAGCCAACTTTTCTTATTTGGACTTTTTGCTGTTTTTCTTAGCTTTTTGAGCTTCTGTCTTCCAATACTTTTTCAAGAATTTTTCTCCTCCAGCTTTCATTCCTGCTGTGAATTCCTTGGCTATTCTTTCAGCCTCAGCCTCGTCCTGAGGTGATGCAAACGCATGCGAATACCCCTTCTGCTTGTTCCAAAATCCTCGTGTGAAGTCAGGAACTTCCACGGGAGCACAATTATTGTCCATTGACAATGCGCCCAATTCTGCAAGACAGCACCATTCTCCCAAATCATACACATCTATATCAAGTGGCAAACCATTTTGGAGGCAATACACCAATCGCGAATCCTCAACGAAATCCATTCCGCCGTGTCCGCCGACTTCTTTTGCCATCTCTCCATATTTTTTCAATATAGGATGGTAAAATTTCGTCTCAAGAGCCTTTGTGTCGGCTTCGGGCAAATAATCATGGTTCGACAAGTTTTCTCTTGACGGAGTAATCCCAAACGACTTCAAATCCGCCGAAGTCAAAGCGTATCCTTCATTGGGATACTTATTTGCAAAGCCCTTAGAACCAACCAACTGATACATTCTGCTATAAGGCTGTGGGTTCATAACATCGTGGTTTATGTCAATCATCTTGCCATTTTCCGTGCGGATAAGAGTTGTGGTAAAATCTCCGTTACGGAAATCCACATCTTTTCCCGTGCGTTCCTTTACCAAAGCTTTTCCAGTATATGATTTAGTGTCCATAGCAACAAGAGTCTTCATCCTGTCGCCACGGTGAATGTTGAGAAGTTGCGCCACAGGACCAAGACCGTGCGTAGCGTAAAGGTCGCCACGATGTTTCATGTTATACTCCAAACGCCAGCCAAGTTTGTCGTTTGCATCTTTTTTCCAATATGCGTCCCAATAAGGAGACAGACAATGACGATAAGCTCCGGAAACGTGCATTATTTCGCCAAACACCCCATGCTGCGCCATATTAAGAGTGTTCATTTCATACCAATCGTAAATGCAGTTTTCAAGAAGCATACAATGCTTACGCGTGCGTTCGCTCAGATTTATAAGTTCCCAAATGTCCTTCATGTCCATGGCCGACGGCACCTCTATTGCCGCATGTTTTCCGTTTTCCATTGCACATTTTGCCACAGGCACATGATGCAGCCAGTCGGTTGCAATATACACAATGTCGATGTCGTTTCGTTTGCAAAGCTCTACGTATCCGTCTTCGCCGCTGTATATTGCAGCCTCAGGCATACTTGCTTTTTTCAAATACTCCTGGCATCTTTCCGCGCTCTTCGCGTTATAGTCGCACAACGCAACAATCTGCACTCCCGGTATATGCGTCCAACGCTCTACGGCCGGCGCACCGCGCATACCCAAGCCAACAAACCCCACGCGCACCACACTTAGTTTGGGAGCGGTCATGGACAACGCGTGTTGCTGCCCTGCGGGGCGCCGGGGAGTTTCTATCACTATTGTTCCCTTATTCCAATGCCACTTACTGCCATCGCTCAACGTTCCTTGGGCACTTAGCGTTGCAACGCCTATAAATGCAAGGCCGATGCAAACGGACAATTTCTTTAACTTATTCATGTTTTTATGTTATTAAGATTATATCCAACATATTACAATCCAAACAGATTTGATTTGCGGGCTTCGTCTTCTATGCGGTTTTGCATTTGGGCGAAATTGTTTTTTTTCTGATTTTGGCGGCTGTCCGCAACCAGACTTTCCAATTTCTTCGAGCATTCCGAAGCACCCGCCTCATCGCCGATCCGTTGTTTGAAATCTGCAAGTGAACTCCACATTTCCACAGACTCGGGCATATCGTCAAGCACCTCTTCGTAAACTTTGAGCGCCGTTACGTTATCCCCTTGGATTTCGTACACACTTGCTTTTCCTATATAAGCGTCCACATTAAATGGATTTATTTCCATAACTTTGTCATAAGCAAGCACCGCCCCCTCGTAATCCTCGTTTTCTTTGCGCAAAAAACCTTTCTGATTATAGGTCATATCATCCGCCGCCCCTTTTGCTATCAAAAAGTCTATATCCTTTTCTGCGTCCTCTAATTTCCCCTCTTGTATATATGTCATTGCACGCATAAAATACGCCATTGCGTATTCGCCTGCCTTTTCGATGGCTTTTCCGAACTTTACCACGGCGGCATCAAAATCTTCCATTTCTTTATAAGCCAGGCCCTCGTAATAGAAAGCCAAAGGGTTTTCGCCATCAAGACGTTCCACTTCTGCGCACGCCTCCAACACAAGTGTCCATTCTTTTTGCTGCAACGCAGCCTGGGCGACTGAAATCCATACCTGCAAATTGTTCTGCTGTCTTTTGGCTATCGGGCGAAGTTTAATCAAGGCACTCTCCATATCCCCGCCACGCAAATACGCCTCAGCCAACAAAGCCTCCGCCTCTTCATTATCAGGAAACAATTCTGCTGCCTTTATAAGATAATCCGATGCGAGTTTATATTCCCCCATCCTTATGGCACGCACTCCACTGTCCCGTAATGTTTCAAAGGCTATACGCTTTTTCTCCGCAGACATCTGCTCCGTCGATTGAGGAACTTCTGTTGCCGCAGAAGAAAACAATGATTTGAAAAACCCCATAACTACTTAATTTCTTTGCAAAAATATATAATAAAAAGCAAACTTGAAAGACTTCGAATAAGTTTTATGAGAACTTTTTCAAAAACGTCCAAGATCACCGCCCATGCCACATAAACAAAAACATCTAATATCAGCGAAGCGGCACAACGTTTTGGTTTCCAGCAAAATAGCCTCCCAGATTCAATCTGCCGTAAAAGTTTGTTTTTCAAAGATTTGCATAGGCGGGAAAAAGGTCTGATGTAGTTTGAATTATGTCTGATATAATTTTTCCTGCATAGGACGTAGTTTTTCCCATGCCCCACGCAGTTTTCATGGTGTTTTGGAAACGTTTTCGGTTTTCGGTTTTGCACCATTTGTATGGGCATATTGCTTACGCCCATAACGCTGCCGAGTGCTCTGCCACCATGAACCTCGCTTGCGAATCGTGCAATTCCGCCCAAACTTTCACGGAGTCTCATACCTAATCCAAGCTCCAAATGATTAATTTTGCATTACGTATATATTTATTACACATCATGGACGGAACAGCACTTTTGCTTTTGGAAATATTGTGCGAGGAACTGTGGGGCGAACACGGAGAGTTATGTAAAAAATTAACTCCTCAAGAATACCATTCGCTAATGAAATTGGCGACAAAGCAAACTGTAGCGGGAATGGTGGCACAATGCGTCACAGGCAAAAGGTTGAAAACAGAACTCAGCCCCAGTGACGCTGCTCAAACTTTATTGTATCTCCAAAGGATACAACAACAGAACACATTATTAAATTCGGAGCTTGTTGCGCTTGCGAAACTGCTCGACACTCAAAAAATAAAATTCATCGTCCTCAAGGGGCAAACAATAGCCGCCCACTATCCGAACCCGCTTTCCCGCACTCCGGGGGACATAGATTTCTACGTCCCCCAAGAAGACTTCAAAAAAGCTGCGGATGTTTTGGAAAAAGAATGGAATGTGAATTTCTGCGGTTCAGACTCCACACACCATTTGGAATTCAAACACAACAAAGTCCTATTTGAAATGCACTTCGAGATTTTGGAACTCTTCAGCCAAAAACAAAAAAGACGTTTTGACAACATTGTTGCATCATCCCCTATAGCCTATACCTACATAAACGAGTATAAAATCCCGACGCTTGACCCAGTTGTAAATATAGCCTACACATTTGGGCATCTATGGTATCACCTGTTGGAATTGGGAGTTGGCATGAGGCAATTATGCGATCTTGCAATACTAATAAACACAGTATTTGAAAAAGGCAACGAGGACAACCCCAAGGAGGCGGAAAGACTAAACAAGATTTTACAAGAAATCGGCTTTCACAAAGCCTTCTGCGTATTGGAAAGCGTCCTTCAGAAACATTTTGGCTTGAAACACATACCTATCCAAGCAAACGTGAGTGCCGCTCACACAGAAGCAGTCATGCAACGGGTCATACGTTATGGGAATTTCGGACACTATGGCCGTTGTGGCAATCGCTCCAACATATCATATCTCGCGTTTTTAGCCATAGAACGTACAAGGACATTCGTAAAGTTCTACCCTTTAGACAAAAGGGAAATAAAAGCAAGGATGCTAAAAGAACTGCCGCAAAAGATATTCTCCTTTCTATGGAGAAAATAAAGCAAACATTTTCGCGACACAACATCCACAAGCATATCATAAGAAATTATGCCTATTGTGTTTACGCTTACTTTTTCTGTTTCTGCAAAACAAGCGAAGAACTCACGCACCGCGCAAAGGAAAAGAACGCCCCTTCATTTTTTTGCCATATAATTTGGTGGGTAACACAAAAAGCACTACTTTTGCATCGCATTTAGAGAAATGCACTATGCAATGCGGCAATAGCTCAGTTGGTAGAGCGCAACCTTGCCAAGGTTGAGGTCGCGAGTCCGAGTCTCGTTTGCCGCTCTTATTTATTGAACAATGGAAGCCCAGGTGGCGGAATGGTAGACGCGCTAGTTTCAGGTACTAGTGTTAGCAATGACGTGCAGGTTCGAGTCCTGTTCTGGGCACCTGGTTTTTTCTAAGTATTCGGAGAGATGGCGGAATTGGTAGACGCGCTACTTTGAGGGGGTAGTGACAATTGTGTCGTGGGAGTTCGAGTCTCCTTCTCTTCACTTAAGAATTGTGTGCGGCAATAGCTCAGTTGGTAGAGCGCAACCTTGCCAAGGTTGAGGTCGCGAGTCCGAGTCTCGTTTGCCGCTCTTTTTTCCTTTATTTAGGAAAAACAATGTATTCCATTGTCCTGTTTTTCAGATTTTAGTAATTGGCATTTTTCAATACAAAAACAATGAATCTATATTTGAGATATTTCAATCAAGAAACCCTTGTTCATAACGTAGAAGAGGCATACGACTTCCTTGCTTCCATTCCTGACGTACATATTGATGACGCAATGAAAAAGGACATAAAGTCCTTTGCAGAAAGTACGGTGGTTTATCCCAAGCGTTACAAAATCATGCCCAAAGTTTACTTCATTGTAATCAAAACCACGGCAGAAACAATGGAAGAATTTAAGGCTAACAATAACAAAAAGGGAGCGCAAAGTGTCAGCAGCCAAATAAAGAACGAACGCCAAATGGAATTGAATGAAGAAAAGCCAGGTTGGTATGAGGGGGCACTGACATTCAAGCGCGTAATTCCTATTCCGGGAACCGGGAAATTCCAATATCGCGACACTCTGTTTGTTGCTCAGGTAAAAGCCGCCAATCCACAAGAATGCTATTCGCGCATAATACAGCACCTGCGCAACCGCCAAGATGTCGATCTGCGTTCACAATTCCCTTCCGCAAAAGGGAAAAATTTCAGCTACAAATATCTTGGCGAAAATCCTGTCATGGGAAAAGCAGAAAAGTAGACGCTGAAGCAGAATACACTCTGTATAACCCAACAAATAACTCGTTGCTATGGTTTTGCCATACAACGAGTTATTTGTTTATAAGATGCTAAAAATTCCCATGTTGTAGGGATAATAAAACCCCAAAAGACATATTTGTTTTATATTCCCAATGGGGCACTCTTGGTCATCGGGAACGCCATATTGTCAAAGAAACGGCAAATTTCCCATGTCAGCCACACTGTTCCCTATGTCATAACACAACCAGCCCCTTCGCAAATCCGCCAACATCGCCAAATCACACAACACATTGATTTTCCATGAATTGCTTCCGCGCACATCAATCTCCATAACAATTTATTTTTCAGTACATTTCCATATACAAAAATTAGTTCTGTTATAATATTTTCTATGTCCGATGTAGAAAAAACTACATCGGACATAGTTTTATTTATCTCTGATATAAATTTCCCTTGCTGTTCACAGGCGCACTACCGCCCCCAAGTGTTGCCTTAAACTGCGATCGCCCTATTTTACGACATCCGAATTTTCTACTCGAAGTTCCTGCTTGCAACCTTTGATGATATTATTGCGAACTTTCACTTTTTTTGCATTGCATACAAGAATGCCGCATTCGCTCTCAGAACAAGAAATTATTTCATTGCCCTCTATAACGATGTTTTCATGAAGTTTCGCATCCTTAACTTCGTCCGCCACAATATTCACAGCTATTCCTGCGCCGTGGTACTCCCCATTTATGGCACAATTTATAATCTTATTATTCCGTATCACTACATTTTTGCTATGCCAGCCTTCTTTCCAATTAGCCTCACTGCTTAACGCTACAGCCGAATGGGTTAAGCCTCTGAATATGTTATTTTGAACAACGGCTCCCCCTGTCGTCTTTAACAGCACACCACGCGCCATATGTCCCCAATCCGTGCAGTTTTGGAACACAACCTGCGGCATCCGCGTAGAATTGATAAAATAATAATCTTTGAAATTTGCAGGCAGCTTGCCGGCAACAGTTATCCTGTAAGGGATTTCCTTTTCTTTGTGTTCTACCCCTTTCACCTTGAAATTGCCTACAGGCACTAAATCTTTAATCCTAACAAGCGTCATAACATCACCAATCCTCGGCACATCCGACATTTGAGCATGGGTGAACGTGGGAGCTTTCAAGTCAAGTGTTACGCAGTTCCCTGCCACTGCTGTTATGTCATGATAATATCCATGAACATTCGTTGCATCATCTCCTTGCCCATAAAAAGTACAGCGCTCGAAAGTTATTTTCCCTTCACAAGCGGCAAAATGCGTGGCATCTGTATTTGTGCTAAAATGGAAGCCTTTTGAAGGAACGACATTAAGGTGGTTCATCGTTACCGTATTGGTGTGAAATCCCACAATGCCCATCCCGCAATTTGCATTGATTGTAAGATCATCAAGGATTGTGTTCAAACTTTCGTGAATGAAAATAGCAGGACGGAAATGAAATGTATGCGGTGCGCCTACAGCTGCACCCAAAAGAGATTTGGGCAACGTTCCCCTAAAACGCACCGTATTGGGCGCGACAACAGTCTCCCGGTTCATTCCGTGAGTATCCCTGTAATGACCGTCTATACCATTGTCCCATATATTCAATCTAGGAAAAGGTGTGCCCATTGTTATTTCGTGGCTGGGCTTGTCAAAAAATACTGTATAGCAATCATTTTGTATATCCGTTATTATGCCTTCAGACATAGGCTTGCGCAAAAAATCAATACACAATCCCACCATTTTGAAATTACTTGTCTTTTCTATGGACACACCTTCCATCCAACCGTCAAGAAGCAGTGTAGCTCCATTTGCCAATATAGTGGCATTTTTTGCCCCCGTAAAATCAAGCCCACGCACATAGCTATGATATGGAGTAAACATCTTGCTCTCCGGGTTCTGTCCAAAGCTTCCGGACATTACCGTATTTTCCAGTTCAACGGCATTTTCATCACGCAATATGTAAACTCCCGGGGCAAATATTAATGTTGTCCCCTCGTGGTTGCGAACATACTCCGCAGCTTTTCTCAACGCAACTGCGTCATCCTTGCCATCATTTGGAACTGCCCCAAAATCTGCCACGAAAACTGTATTTTGAGCGGATGCGTTCAAACTAATTCCTAAAATAAAGAAAATAGCAACAAGAATTTTTTCTTTCATTTAATTCTCTGTTTATTACTTATCTAACCAATGCCTTTTTATTGTTTACCACATATATGCCGGGGGCAAGACCTGATATTTCCGTAATGCCGGCATCTGTCGTAACAGACCGTATGAGCATTCCTGTAGAATTATACACTTTAACTTTAATGCCATTCTCTGATGTTATCAATATACATCCCTTACCACCGTTCACGCTTAATTTATCTATCAAGACAGGAGACACACCAGCGGTTTCAGGATCATATCCATACTCTTCGTCAAGATAAGCCACACGTTTATGAATCCAAGAATCAAGGAAAGACATTTCACCCTCGAAAGTAAGAGGAATGCCATCGCTGTTATTCCAACGCCCAACTTCACGCCCAGATGCCCCACTCTGTTCAAATAATTCAAAATACGATGCAAATCGTTTAGTCAGCGAATCCGGATTAAAATAGTTTTCGCGAAGTTCAGCATAACGTTGTGCCAATCCGTTTTTCCAATCTTTGTAATCGTATTGCGCAAGCATACGGAAAAGGGTATTTTCACCATGCTCATGATTCCACAAAAAAGTTACAAAGTCTTGCGAAGCATTAGACGTAATGCTTTCGCTTCCATCCCATCGCATTCCCCACGTTCCATCGAGATCCCACGGCGCGATACTCATCATCTTGTACTGGGTTTTGTCGAAGATATAAAGATATGCGTTTTTCCCATGATTATCCGTGGCAAGCATTAATTCAATAAACAAATAATAGTCCCTAAATACGGGAAGATCAAAATACTCCCCGACATTTGCCGTAAAAGTATATTTGTTTCCTGTAGCAACAACGTTTATTGCCGCTCTCAAAGGTTCCCAATCCAAAGTTTCCGCATCTTTCAAGTCCGGGTATTTGGCTTCCCAACTATCCCATGTTTCGCTTTTGTTGTTAGCATAAGCCACAGAACTTTTAGGGTATGTGTTTTGATCCGAATAATGTCCCATTAACACAGAATAAGACCATGCACTTGATTTGTATAATACGCCCTTAATTGTATCAGCAGCCGTTTCGTCTTCAGGGGCTACCAGCTTGTTTAACTTCAACTGTTTGCGATCCACTTTTTCTGTCATACAATAAACACCCGCATAGTTGCCGTTCAAAAACAGTTCCACAAATCTTCCTCGTGTTCCGTTTATCATTTTAGGTTTTAGCGACGCATGATACGGCTTGACTGAAAAATCAAGCCACAAGTCTGTTGAAACACGATTTCTCATTCTTGCGCGATCTATTGCCATTGCATCAAGAATCCAATTGTTGTCAGAGCGCATACCCAAGAACGAGCAGTCGAGACTCTCCCCCCGCTCATCGTATAATTTCACCGCATACGATTTTTTAGCCTTTCCTGCCGCTGTTGCACCACGATAACGAAATCCTGCATTATACTTGTTATCTTCTCCTTCTTTATCCGCATCTGTTACACGGATAAAGCCATTATTATAAACAGTAGTGGAAAAACTATTCCCTTCCACCTCCACTATTGGCATAAAAGTAAAATACAACTTGGCGGAAGCATAATCCTCTCCGTTTTTCTTAATCTTTAAGATTGCGCTTTTGCCGCCGGCAACATTTCCAAAATTAAAGTCTTCCCCTAACGAAACCTCATCGCCGTTTATTTCAAGCACACAGTCCTCTGCCAACGAAGTATTTACCGGCACAATAAAGTCATGATCAATATACTTTGTCTTTACCGGAAGATAATACTCTTTTGATGTTTGTTCCAACACAGGCTCTTTCCCGTCTATTTTGAGCGAAGACACACTTGTCTCGAATTTCTCCGCTTCAGTCATTGAAGCATCGTCATAAACTTCTTTTCCTTCCGAATCTACAAAACGGTAAATCTCATTTGCAGCTGGTCCTGTGGTGGAAACAAACGTTCCAACAATATGACCGTCATCCATACGAGTGTTCAGCCTGTTGTTTGCATTAGTTGTCAATGCTATCTGGAAGCCACCGCTTGCCGCCGATATTCTCCAATAAGAATTGTTGTCAACAGGAGCATCCGTAAGATCCACATAACGTTTTTCCGTGGTTCGTTCTCCGTCATAAGTTATATATTTCCCTGTTTGTGCATTTTGTATGGTATATACTCCCTCACTTTTTTCTTTGAAAATCCAAAATGCATCTTCTGAAGTTTCATCCGTCTCTGAAAAAAACAATGGGGTGGACTGCTCATGAGAACTCCCCACAAGCACACTCCCCTTGCCAAACTGTGTACATACGATACGATACCCTTTATTTGCCGAAAATGTTATTTTAGCGGCAGACTGAACCGTAACAAAAAGCATGGCACATACGGCCAAAGCATTTCTTATGTATTTCATGGTTTTATTGTTTTAAGGATTATGCTGCATTCACACGAGCAATTATTTTATGCCTATATAGTTTTGGGTCTGCAACGACAGACGCCAGCGCGGGTCTTTCAGGCAAGCCTCCACTGTTGAATGGGTTATTTCTCCGTCATTCTTAACATCTCCGCTTGAACACGGCTGTAAAAAATAGTGCTTTGCCTTTATTGCGAAATAGCGTTCCAAAGGCTGTCCTTCGTATATGACCTTTAACTCATCACATTCCTGCAACTTTGGCGACAAAGATTTGGGAGACATAGTTATCCAATCTATGCCCGGGGGCAATGTGTTTGTGCCATTTGTCTCAATCTGAACATAACACCCTTCGGCATGAAGCATATCCAACATTTCTGCATCCGTCTGCAACGAAGGCTCGCCCCCGGTCAAGACTATATGTTTCGCGGGATATTGCCCCAGTGTCATCTCCAAATCCGCAAGTGTCATTTCCAAACTCTCCTTAAAGTCCGTATCGCAGAAACCGCACTTCAAATTGCATTCTGCAAAGCGAATGAACACCGCTGGAACTCCTGTATAATAGCCCTCACCCTGAAGGGTATAGAATATGTCGTTTACTTTATAGCACTTACTCATACTTACTCAAAATTCCAAATCCTTTACATTATCCTTAACATAGCAGGCCACGTTGCCCTCTGTTTCTTGAAACGTAACCTTGTAGCACTTATCAATGCTGTTGCAAATATGGCGGGCAAGATTTTCTGCCGTCGGATTAAACTTAACCACATCATTTATCACACGATGATCAAGCATATCATCCACGACATTTTTTATTTTTTTGAAATCGACCACCATTCCGCTTTCGTTCAGCTCTTCCGAGCAACAGTAAACAGTTATAACTGCATTATGACCGTGAAGGCGACTGCACTTGCTTTCGTAAGGGAGCGTAAGCTGATGCGCCATAGCCACCTCCATGCGTTTCTTTACGTAATACATAAAAACCTATATCTTGTGATATGCTAAAAAACAAAGATTATAATTTTACCTCTATTCAATTTACAAAAATACAAAAACAAAAACTATGTCATAATAAAACGCCCCATTTATTTGCACGAAAAAAGCATATGCTGAAAACGCAAAAACTACGTCCTATGTAGAAAAAATTATGTCTGATGTAGTTTTTCCTACATCAGACATAATTTTGCCTTGTGTAAATCTCTGAAAAACAGAAAACTTACCAGACAAAGCTAAATATAGATAACTTCATATAAACCAAATGGTTAAAAAATTATTGCATTTCACCCTCCATAAATCCATTTATGGAGGACATCATGGCCGAATTTGTCCTTCACCCCTGACTATCCATTTATACGTAGTCAGCGCTTCAAGCCCCATAGGTCCTCTTGCATGGAGTTTTTGCGTAGATATTCCTATTTCCGCTCCCAAGCCAAACTCTCCGCCATCCGAAAATGATGTTGGAGCGTTAAGATACACGCACGCCGCATCTACCGACGAAAGAAAATAATCGCCCCTCTCTTTGTTTTCTGTTATAATGGCTTCGCTATGCCCTGAACCGTAACAACGTATATGACTAACCGCCTCTTCGACTCCACTGACAGCTTTCACTGCCATTGCATAATCAAGGAACTCTTTGCCATAGCATTCTTCTGTTGCATGATAAAGCAAAGATTTGTCATAAACTCCATTCAAAGCATCATAGGCTTGTTCATCAGCATAAACAGACACCCCTTTTTCTTCCAGTGGTTTGCACAAATATCTCAAATCAGCAAGTCTGGATTTGTCTATAAGCAAGCAATCCAAGGCATTACACACGCTGACGCGCCGTGTTTTGGCATTGCATATTATAGCCGCCGCCTTCTCCTTGTCTCCATATTTGTCCATATATATATGGCAAGTCCCCGCGCCTGTCTCAATAACGTTTACCGTTGCGTTATGCCTTACAAAATCTATCAAGTTCCTCCCGCCTCGCGGGATTATAAGGTCTATGCTTTCTTCGGCTTTGAGCATTTCTTTCGTAGCCTCGTGCGAAGCAGGGAGAAGAGTTACCGCATTCATGGGCGCTCCATTCTTTTTCAACGCCTCGTGTATCAAAGCCACAATTGCCTTGTTTGAATAATCCGCATTATGGCTGCCTTTCAGCACGCAGACATTTCCCGATTTCAAGCAAATTGCAGAAACATCAAAAGTTACATTGGGTCTTGCCTCATAAATTATGCCTATCACACCAAAAGGAACGCTTATTCTTGAAATGTCAAGACCGTTGGGGCGGACTTCATGAGACAAGACACGATTAAGCGGCGAGGGCAATTCCACAAGTTTTCTTATTTGGGAAGATATGCCTTCTAACCGCTCGTCTGTAAGTTTTAGTCTGTCAAAAAGCGGGTTGTCATGCTCCATCAAAGACAAATCCTTTCTGTTTTCTGCCAAAAGAGTCTCATGATTGGAATCGCACAAGTCGGCTATATCCAAAAGAGCTTTGTTTATCTTGTCCGAAGACAGCATTTTCAATTGCTCCGAAGCGCATTTCGCTCTCTCTAGTAATTTGGCTGTCATTTGTAACGCGGTATAAAGTGTGTCGAAGGAGTTTCTGTCGGTTTATTAAGCAAATCGCAAATAATATTTCTTCTCCTGCCGTTCGCAATATAAGTCTCAATTCCTTCGGCAGACGATTTTGCAGCTATGCTTTCCTTTGAAATCATACCTCCACGCCCTCTCGAAGATTTCTTTTTTTGAACGAATTTTTCCACATCATCACCATCATGCACTTCCCTAATCAAATTCCCGGCATCAAGCGAACCGTCATTCTTCATTCCAAATATGCCGTCCACATTTGTCAGAAGCATCAACAGGTTTGCATTCATCATTTTCGCCACAAGACCAGCCAGTTCATCATTATCCGTAAACATAAGCTCGGTTATTGCAATAGTATCATTTTCGTTTATAATGGGGATTATCTTGTTACGTAGCATGACGTTCATGCAATTATGCTGGTTTGCCATCTGTTTTTTCCCGGACAAGCTTTCTTTGGTTGTAAGAACCTGCCCTACCGTAATCCCATGCTCGCGGAAAAGCGTATAATAAAGGTCTATCAGTTTTGCTTGCCCCACTGCCGAAAAAAGCTGCCTCTGATCAAGACTGTCAAGTTCTTCGTTGTTTTCGCGTAGCAAGCTTCTGCCACAAGCCACAGCCCCGGAGCTTACTATTATTACCTCACACCCGGAATTATAAACCTCGGCTATTTGATCCACCAACGAGGACATTTGTGTTATGTCAAGATTGCCGTCAAGACGGGTAATCACGTTAGTGCCTATCTTTACCACTATCCTTTTTTTCATACAGATGCTCTTAATGCTTTGACGACAGCTGTAGTAAACCCATTTTCTTCCAAAGCGTTTATGCCTTTTATTGTCAATCCGCCCGGAGTTGTAACTTTGTCTATCTCCGCTTCGGGATGATTACCTGACTTCTCCAGCAACCTGGCTGCTCCAATCATTGTCTGTTCTATTATTTCAAGAGCTTTGACAGGCTTTATTCCCAATTCTATCGCCCCCTCCATATTTGCCCTTGCGTAGCGCATCGCATACGCAATGCCACACGAAGCAAGAGCCATACAAGCGGGTATTTCCTTTTCGCCAACAAGCATAACCTTGCCCATTTTCCCGAACAAAGAAACAATCATTTCAAGTTCTTTCTTTCCTGCATTTGCATTGGCTATAAAAGTCATGCTTTCCCCAACACTTAAGGCCGTATTGGGAATTACACAATATACCGGCAGGCATACACCGTCAAGCCACGACAGAATTTCTTCTGTGTTTATGCCAGCAGCAACAGACACCAATTGTTTGCCTGTCTGCATACAGGGTTTTATTTCGGAAACAACTGTATGCACCACCCATGGCTTCACTGCAAGAAACACAATCTCACCCCACTTTGCTGCGTCTTTATTGTCTGTCGTAATGGCAATTTCGGGATGAATCCGCTTCAAGGCCTCCAGTTTCTCTTTTGTCGGGTTTGAAACCATCAACTCCAAAGTTTTTTCCTTTACAAGCCCTTGAGCTATTGCCACGCCCATATTTCCGGCGCCAATTATTGATATTTTCATTCTTTTACGTCTTACCTTTAGACAAAGGTAAAGATTTCGCCACAAACTATCCTGCAAAATTCTTTTTTTATAACCACAAACAAAACTTTTCGTTTTTATAAAACGAAAAGTTTTTTGTTCTTATTCTTTTGGCTTCCGTGCTTTACTTTTTGCACTGTATTTTATTTTGACAGTACAGTTATTATGGCTAATTTTGCCATAATGCATAATGTAATAATGGAAATAATCCATATTGACAAATTCTGAGCAATGAACGATCGCAGAACTTTTTTTATGGTTGGTGCAGGAAATGTGGCATGGCATCTGTCACAAGCTTTGAAAACGGCAGGCTTTGTTCCCACAGGGGTTTACAGCCGGCAGAAAAGTAAGGCTGATGCCTTGGCTAATATATTGCAATGCAACGCATACGACAGTTTTAACAATGTAAAGGAACAATCTTGCACATTTGTGATTTCCGTAAAAGACGATGCCATTGCCGATGCTTTTGAAAAAGCATACGCCGCTTGTCCAAACTCCATTTTCATACATACTGCAGGAAGTGTTTCCATTGATGTTTTCAAAAACAAGGCAAAGTCCTATGGTGTACTCTATCCTCTCCAATCTTTCAGCATAAAACGCGACCTGGATTTCAACAATATTCCTCTTTTTGTTGAAGGCAACAATGAGTACACCACATCTCTCTTGTGCGGCATCGCAACAAAAATTTCAAAACAACCTGTAACGGTATTGAACTCTGAACATAGAAAAAAAATGCACCTTGCAGCCGTGTTCGCCTCAAATTTCACAAATCATTGCTATACCTGTGCAAAACAATTGTTGGAGGAGTCGGGTGTAAAATTCAGTGCGCTTTTGCCATTAATAGACGAAACCTGTAAAAAAGTGCACGAACTGTCCCCGGAAGACGCACAAACAGGCCCTGCGGTAAGATATGACAAAACGGTTTTGAGTATGCAAGAAAAAATGTTACAAGGTGCAAAACTCGACATATACCGCAGCATAAGCCGCAGCATTCACGAAACAGCGACAAAAAGAACTGAAAACAAATGATAAACTACGACTTGAACAAAATCAAAGCACTTGTTTTTGATGTGGATGGCGTTTTAAGCCGTCAAACAATCAACCTTGATTCCTCGGGTGAACCTGCACGAACAGTCAACACAAAAGACGGATACGCCCTACAACACGCCGTTAAACAAGGGATGAAACTCGCTATCATAACGGGAGCGCGCACAGAATCTGTAAAAATACGGTACAGCAAACTTGGCATCGAAGATATTTTTCTTGCCGCACAGGTTAAAATAGACATTTTCAAGAAATGGGCTGAAAAAAACGATCTAAAGCTTGAGGAAATCCTGTACATGGGCGATGACATTCCCGATTTTGAAATCATGCAAATCACAGGATGTCCTTGCTGCCCATCAGACGCGGTTGCGGAAATAAAGGAAATTTCCAAATACATATCCAACCATGCAGGTGGAGAAGGATGTGTGCGTGATGTCATTGAAACGGTAATGCGCGTTCAAGGGAAATGGATGACAGACAAAAAAGCATTCGGATGGTAACGCCTTTTGACAATCTCCGAAAGTATTCCGTAATTCTCGCCAGCGGCTCTCCACGCCGCAAAAAGCTGCTTTCATCCATAGGAATTGACTACAAAGTTAGGATTATAAATGGTATAGACGAAAGTTACCCAGAAAACATGAAGGCGGAGGATATCCCACAATTCATTTCACGAAAAAAAGCCGCAGCCTACAGGCAAGATATGTCCAATGGCGAGCTAATAATAACTGCAGACACCGTGGTTGCGGTTGACAACAAAATTTTAGGCAAGCCTAAAGACAAGACAGAAGCCGTTAAAATGCTTAGTCTTCTTTCTGGCAGGAAACATCAGGTCATAACCGGAGTTACAGTTATGACAAGCGAGCGAGAAGAGACTTTTGCAACGGTAAGCAATGTCAGCATTTCAAAACTTTCTGACGAAGAAATCGATTATTACATAGAAAAATACAAACCGTATGACAAAGCCGGCGCATACGGCATACAAGAATGGATTGGAATGATTGGGGTAACGGGAATTGAGGGCAGCTTCTTCAACGTTATGGGACTGCCCGTACAAAGGCTTTACACCTTACTGAAAACCTTTTGAGACCACCATTACGTGATTTTGAGACAGGAATGGTAGTCTAAAAATATAATTTGCGCCGTTTGCAAATTCTTTTCAAGATAGGCGCACCTAAGTAGGTGAACCACTCGTTTGTGAACGGCACAAAAATTATATCAGAAACAGCAAAAACTATGTCCTATGTAGGAAAAACTACATAGGACATAGAAAAAATTATATCAGACCTTTTTTCGCTTTTATAAATCACTGAAAAAAACAGACCATTGTAACAGAATTTCCTCGTATAGGTTATTTTTAAATTATCAACGCTTTACACGTTTCAACTATTATTGCATCACAAAGTGTTTGGTTATGGCCTATATAATTAATAACATAAAAAGTGTCAGGACAGATACACCCTGACACTTTTTTATGTATTTGCGAACTAAATCCGCTTATTACTCGCCTTTTTCCATTTTAGCCTTCAACTCTGCAAGAGCGTCTATATCGCCAAGAGAATTTGCCGCAGCCTGATTCTTTATCTGAACATTATCCTCTTTCTTGGGAGCTTTTGCATTATTGTGTTTCTCTTCATGCGCATTCTCTTCGAATGTGCGGCTGTGAGAGAGAATTATACGGTGGCTGTCCTTGTTGAACTCAATAACCTTGAATGGGAGTTTTTCGTTAAGCACAGCTTTCGAGCCGTCCTCTTTGGTGAGATGCTTGGGAGTAACAAAGCCTTCCACACCGTATTCTAGTTGTACTGTTGCACCCTTGTCCATAAGGTTTACGATAGTTCCCTCGTGAACAGAGCCTACGGTGAACACAGTCTCGAACACGTCCCAAGGATTGTCTTCGAGCTGTTTGTGTCCAAGGCTCAAGCGGCGGTTCTCTGTGTCTATTTCGAGAACTACGACGTCAATGTCTGCACCAATCTGGGTAAATTCTGAAGGATGCTTGATTTTCTTTGTCCACGATAGGTCTGATATGTGGATGAGACCGTCAATGCCTTCTTCAAGTTCCACGAACACACCAAAGTTCGTAAAGTTGCGAACCTTTGCCGTATGCTTGCTTCCCACAGGATATTTTGTTTCTATGTCCTTCCAGGGATCTTCCTTCAACTGTTTCAAGCCGAGAGACATTTTGCGTTCCTCACGATTAAGCGAAAGGATCACTGCCTCAACTTCTTCTCCAACCTTGAGGAAATCCTGTGCCGAGCGAAGATGCTGACTCCAGCTCATTTCGCTAACGTGAATAAGCCCTTCCACTCCCGGAGCTATTTCAACAAATGCGCCATAGTCAGCAATAACGATAACCTTGCCCTTTACATGATCACCGACCTTGAGGTTCTCATCAAGCGAATCCCAAGGGTGCGGAGTGAGCTGCTTCAAGCCAAGGGCTATGCGCTTTTTCTCATCGTCAAAGTCGAGGATAACCACATTGAGCTTCTGACCAATTTCCACGAAGTCGTGAGGATCGTTAACGCGCCCCCAAGAAAGATCCGTGATATGGATAAGTCCGTCAACACCGCCCAAATCGATGAATACACCGTAAGACGTGATATTCTTAACGATGCCTTCAAGCACCTGACCCTTTTGGAGCTTGCTTATAATCTCCTTCTTCTGTGCTTCAAGCTCTGCCTCGATAAGAGCCTTATGGGAAACGATCACATTACGGTACTCCTGATTGATTTTAACAACCTGGAATTCCATTGTCTTACCGACAAACACATCGTAGTCGCGAATAGGCTTCACGTCAATCTGCGAGCCGGGCAAGAATGCTTCGATGCCGAATACATCAACTATCATGCCACCCTTAGTGCGGCTCTTAATATAGCCTTGTATAACTTCTTTTTCATCAAGAGCCTGATTTACGCGATCCCAAGCCTTAAGCGCACGCGCTTTCTTGTGAGAAAGAAGAAGCTGGCCTTTCTTGTCCTCCAAACTTTCGATGTAAACTTCAACTGTATCCCCAACCTTAACATCGGGATTGTAGCGAAAATCGCTGATAGGAATTACGCCGTCACTCTTGTAGCCTATATCAACTATAGCTTGGCGTTTGTCAAGAGCAATGATTTTGCCTTCCACGACCTCGTGTTCGCTCACCTTGTTAAGCGTCTGGTCGTAAGCTTTCTCCTGTTCCTCTTTTTGAGCGGCTGTTTCCACAGCCCCATTCTCATAGGCTTCCCAGTCGAAGTTTTCGAGCGGAGTGTTTTTAATTTCTTCCATTTGTTTGTTGTTAATTAAACATGTTAGACTTTATGTTTTGCATCTCGCATGGCTTAATGCGGGTGCAAAGTTAGGCTTTTTATTTCACATCATTCATATAATCAAGAGCTTTTTATTGTAAGTATGGTTTTTATTTTACACTATATGCCTTTGTTTTTCTTTGATAAACACCGAATGCACTAACTTTGCATTCTAAAACAACACGTATGCGATGCTACGACTTTTTGTTTATATAATATTGTGTCCAGCCATGATTTCGTGTCTGGGGGGAAGAAAAGACAAGACACCCCAAGCCCAACCTCATGCAAAAGTTTCTAGCGTTCATTATGACCTTGGAGAAATCGAAGAGTCGGGTGAAATAATCGCCGTAACCATGTATGGACGCGACACATACTACGAATATCACGGCAAAGAGATGGGGATTGCATACGAAATGCTTTCAATTTTTGCCAAGAGCGAAGGTGTCGGAGTGAGAGTGGAGACCACGAACGACACTGCAGATATGGCAAAAATGCTTACTTCGGGAGAAGCCGACATAATTATTTCACCACTTCCACAATACTATGCAAATGCCCATAAATTGAAAATATGCGGAATGCAAAGCAGGGACAAGGAAACCGTTGCAGGTTGGACAGTTCGACGCGACCAGCCAGAGCTAGCCAAAGCACTCAACGCTTGGTACAAGCCCGGCATGGAAAAGTATATCGGCAAAGCAGAAAACAACCATTTCGGTTCATCAATGGTAAAGCGCCACGTCAGAGCGCCGTATGTTTCGCGCGCCAAAGGCATTATATCACAATATGACGCCGAATTTATCAAAAGCAGCCGACACATTGGTTGGGACTGGAGGCTTATAGCCGCCCAATGCTACCAAGAGTCGGGCTTTGACCCGAATGCCGTGTCATGGGCTGGCGCAAAAGGATTAATGCAAATCATTCCTTCAACAGCTTCTTTCCTTGGGATAAAAGACATCTATGACCCCCGAGAGAATATAGATGCCGGTTGCCGCTATCTAAAAAAATTATACGGCGGCTTTCACGACGTAAGAAACCGTATTGACCGCATCCGCTTTACCCTTGCCGCCTATAACGGCGGTCCGCGCCATATTCGCGATGCAATGAACCTTGCCAAGAAACATGGAAAATCCCCCACGAATTACAATGATGTTAGTTTCTTTATCCGCAATCTGGACAAGCCTCAGTATTACAATGACCCTGTCGTAAAATACGGTTTTATGATTGGCAGCGAAACTTATAATTACGTGGAATCGATCATGCTTCGCTGGGAAAAATACCGTGGAGGGAAAAGCGTAGCAGCACTTAGCGACAACACAACAGCCTCCCCTTTCCCACCGCGACAATCTAACAGTCGTAATCGTTTCACTCGCGAAAAACCGGAAATTATCAATTTGAAGGATTCCATCTGAGCGGATGTGTGAGTTCGGAATAATTGTTTCCTAAAAGTCAAAATACAATTGCGCTGTTTGCAAACGCGGTTCATCGCGTTTGCTATACGCCATAAACTTTATGTGCGCCAAACCCCTCCAAAACTACATAGGACACAGGAAAAATCATGTCCTATGTAGAAAAAATTATATCAGATATAATTCAAACCACATCAGACCTATTTTCTGCCACGCGCAACATATTGAAAAACAAATCGTTGCCACTTAAACTGCTTATAAGCATATTCTTTTGGCATTCAATACGTTACACGAATTTGACAATATTTGTGGTGTCAATAAAAATTTGGCTGCGCAGTTTTTCAAGCTTATCCTTTTATAGAATTTACGATTTTCGTAATTTTACACGTCAAACAAAATCAAAAAGATATTAATGAGAACAAAGTTGTCACCCCTTAGCATAGTTCTTGCCTTTACACTATGTTGCCACGCAAATTACCAACCAAGATTTTCCACAGCCGGATTTTATCAGATGCCCAATACAGGAAGAGAGGTTTTCTCCATGAATCCTGCATGGAGGATGCACAAAGGGCATATAGATGGTGCTGAAAAAAAGGAATTCAATGATAAAGATTGGAAGGTGTGTTCCTTGCCTGACGGAACGGAATTACTGCCGAGCGAAGCGAGCGGTTGCGTGAATTACCAAGGGGAAACATGGTACCGCAAACATTTCAAGCCTGTGGAAACATGGCGGGGCAGCCGCCTTACCCTGCATTTTGAAGCCATAATGGGGAAGTCAAAAGTATGGATAAACGGAAAACTTTTGACAGAGCACAAAGGCGGATACTTGCCTGTCATTGTTGATATAACAAACGAGCTGTTGTACAATGAGGACAACGTAATAACGGTTGTTTCAGACAACAGCGACGATGCGTCATTCCCTCCTGGAAAATTCCAGGACGTACTTGATTTTACATACGCGGGGGGCATTTACCGCGATTGCTGGCTGATCAGACATGGCAGCGTTTTCATCACCGACCCGAATGAAGAAGACGCTGTAGCCGGAGGCGGAGTATTTGTGGCATACGACAAGGTTTCAGAAAAATCCGCCGACATAATACTCAATACCAATGTACGCAATTCCACGAGTAAAAACTTCAAGGGAAAAATCCAATATGAAATTACAGACAAAACAGGAAATAAAGTAAGTTCATTCATAACAGCGTTATCCGTTGCCGCAGGAAAAAGCTCCACTGCTTCGATTCGCCATACGCTTAAAAAGGCACATTTGTGGTCTCCGGACGACCCATATCTGTATAAACTGAACGTATTGGTAAAAGACAACAAAGGAAAGACCATTGACGGATTTTACCAAAGAATAGGCATAAGAAGTTTCGAGTTCAAGGGGGCTGAAGGTTTTTGGCTCAACGGCAAGCCATACCCCGAACCACTTATCGGAGCAAACAGGCATCAAGATTACGCCGTTATCGGAAACGCCCTGTCCAACAGTATGCATTGGCGCGATGCAAAAAAGCTGCGCGATGCGGGGATGCGTGTAATACGCAATGCACACTACCCCCAAGACCCCGCATTCATGGATGCCTGCGACGAGTTGGGACTTTTTGTTATAGTGAATACGCCCGGCTGGCAATTCTGGAACAACGAACCGCAATTTGCGGAATTCGTCTATAACGACATCCGCAACATGGTGCGCAGAGACCGCAACCGCCCGTCAGGTTGGCTATGGGAGCCGATACTTAACGAAACATGGTATCCTGACGACTTCGCTAAGAAAGTAAAGGATATTGTCCACGAAGAATACCCCTACCCCTCGTGTTATTGCGCCTGCGACATGACGGCAAACGGAAGTGAGAATTACGACATACAGTTTACACATCCTATAGGTGGTGAAGCTGTGTATTCCATAAAAAAGCTCGACCCGAATAAGACATATTTCACCCGCGAATGGGGAGACAATCCTGATGATTGGAACGCACAAAATTCGCCAAGCAGAGTGAGTCGCGCTTGGGGAGAAGTACCCATGCTTGTACAGTCAGAAACTTATGCGCATTTGGACTATCCCTACACCACATACGATGTGCTTTACTGCTTAAACAGACAACATATAGGCGGATGTTTGTGGCATTCTTTCGACCACCAACGCGGCTATCATCCTGATCCTTTTTATGGAGGCATTATGGATTATTTCCGCCAGCCCAAACTTTCGTATTATATGTTTTGCGCCCAAAGGCCGTTGCAAAAAAACGAAAATCTGATTGCGGAAAGCGGCCCTGTGGTTTACATCGCAAATTCACTCACACCTTTTTCTCCTGCGGACATAACGGTTTACAGCAACTGCGATGAAGTGAGACTTACGTATGCCACAAAAGGAAAGACATACAATTACACAAAAAAGAAAAAATCAAAAGGTATGCCCTCACCTATTATTGTGTTCAAAGATGTTTTCCATTTTGTTGACGACAAAGAACTTGCAATGAACGGCAAAGGAGCTGAATCCTATCTGCTGGCAGAAGGTTTGGTAAACGGCAAAGTTGTTGCAACGCACAAAGTCAGACCGGCACGGCGTCCCACCAAACTGATGCTTAAAGCCGACAACGAAGGCATGGAAATGGTTGCAGACGGTTCAGACCTTATGACGGTTGTTGCATCGATTACTGACGACTACGGCACGGTGAAACGCCTGAGTAACCAAAAGGTCATATTCAATATTGAAGGTCCAGGCACTTTGGTGGCAGACGCAGAAACTTTCACAAATCCCCGGGACGTGCAATGGGGTACTGCACCAGTCATTGTACGCAGCACAACCGAGCCCGGCACGATAAAAATACGCGCCTCTGTTGTCTGGAAAGGCAAAGCCACTCCAATAGACGGCGTGATCGAAATCAAAACAATAAAGCCTTACATACCATTCATTGCCAATGAAAACGAATTAAAGACCATGCCTAAAACTCCAGTGGTCAAGACACACGGCACAGCCAATGACGATGGCAACAACGCAGTCTCCAAAGAACGCTTGAAAGAGGTGGAGAAACAGCAACAAGATTTTATGTAAAATCAGAGAATAAGAAACTATAACAATGCAATTCACCGATTCCAAACCACATTATCCGCTACTTGACGGACTCAGGGGCGTTGCAGCCCTGCTTGTTGTGTGGTATCACATTTTTGAAGGTTTCCAATTTGCCGGCGGAAAGCCAACTATCGATTTTATAAACCACGGTTATCTTGCCGTTGATTTTTTCTTCATACTTTCAGGATTTGTAATAGGTTATGCCTATGACGACCGATGGGGGAAAACACTGACGTCAGGCGGTTTTTTCCGTCGCCGTCTCATAAGGCTTCACCCTATGGTGGTTATGGGCGCGGCTATAGGCCTCGTATCGTTCCTACTGACAGGAATGGAACGCTGGGATGGCACACACTCCACGTTCGCCATGACAATTCTCGCGTTTTTGTGTTCATGCCTCATGATACCCGCCTTGCCGGGGATGCCACGCGAGGTGCGTGGAAACGGTGAGATGTTTCCGCTAAACGGACCGTGTTGGTCGCTTTTCTTTGAATATATAGGCAACATTATATATGCCTTTGTTCTACACAAGTTGCCCACGAAAATTCTCGCCTGTGTTTCGGCATTACTATGCTGGCTCCTTGCATGGTTTGCCATAACCGACCAATCCGGGTATGGTTCCATTGGCGTAGGCTGGACTGTTGACAGCATTAATGTGTCAGGAGGTTTGTTGCGTATGCTATGTCCGTTCGCTTTGGGCATATTGCTTTCGCGTGTGTTCAAACCTGCAAAAAAGATACACGGTGTATTTTGGATATGCACAGTTGTACTGCTTGCGTTGTTCCATGTTCCGTTTATAAGCGGCGGCACAAATTTCTGTTGGAACGGGATTTTTGAAGCTGTATGTATTATCGGAATATTCCCATTGGCCGTATGGTTTGCCGCCTCCGGCAAAACAACAGACGTTGTCTCCACCAAAATATGCAGCTTTCTTGGCGATATTTCGTTTCCCCTCTATATAGTACACTATCCATTAATGTACGTTTTCTATATGTGGCTCATCAAAACCAAGCAATATACACTTGCAGAAACTTGGCCTGTTGCCATTGCAGTTGTTGCAGGAAGCATAATACTCGCATGGTTGTGTATGCGCTTCTATGACAAACCTGTCAGAAAATGGCTGACAAGAAAACCAAGCATATATAATCCGTAATATTTAGGGACGCTATTAAATTGGCACATAATTATAATGAGTTCGAGACAACTTTTCTCCAAATATCAAGACAGAATTGCACTGCTTGCAAGCACGGTTCAAATTGTCGTATTTTGGAGTATAATCATGCGCCCGTATATAGCATGAAAATTATATCTGAAATAAGAAAAACTACGTCCGATGTAGAAAAAACTACATCGGACGTAGAAAAAATTATATCAGACCTAATTTTGTATTCTTGCAACATACAGAAAAGCAAATCATTGCAGCGAACAACGTTCTCGGGTTATAACTTGCCTTTTTCAAGACAAATCGCCCCCTTTAGCAAAGAGACTCTATCTCTTTTATGAAACGCTCCCCTAAGCTTTGCGCCTCCTCTGCCGTATGCGCCTCGCTGTAAACACGTATTATCGGCTCTGTATTGCTTTTGCGCATATGAACCCACTTGTCAGCAAAATCAATCTTAACTCCATCTATTGTCGTAACATTGCCGCCCCGGTATTTTTCCTTCATCTTTGAAAGAATTATATCCGGGTCAACCCCTGTCCCAAGCTCTATGCGGTTCTTTGCCATTTCATAATGTGGATAGGTGTTGCGTATCTCCGAAGTTTTCTTCCCAAGTTTTGCAAAATAAGTAAGTATCAGTGCTATCCCCACCAACGCATCACGTCCGTAATGCGCAGCCGGATAAATCACCCCACCATTGCCCTCGCCGCCTATTACGGCTTCGACCTCTTTCATCTTAGTTACAACATTGACCTCTCCAACTGCTGCCGGTGAATATTCGCAACCATATTTTTCAGTTACATCCCTAAGCGCACGAGTGGAAGAAAGGTTTGAAACCGTATTACCCGGAGTGTTCTGCAAAACATAATCAGCGACAGTAACCAACGTGTACTCCTCGCCATACATTCTTCCCTTTTCATCTATAAGGGCGAGCCTGTCAACATCGGGATCAACAACAAAGCCCACATCATATCCGCCATGGGACATGAGTGCCATTATATCCCCGAGATTCTTTTCCAAAGGCTCCGGATTATGTTTGAAATCCCCTGTCGGTTCAAGGTACAAACCGTCAATGGTCTCAACGCCCAGTTGTTTCAGCAATTCGGGTAAAATTATGCCGCCAACGCTATTCACACAATCGATAGCCACCCGGAATTTCGCTTCGCGTATAGCATCCACATCAACCAACCTCAAAGACTTGACTAAATCAATATGCTTTTGATTGTAAGACAAGTCCTCTTTGTAAGTGCCGAGGCTGTCAACATCCGCATATACAAAGTCGCCGCAGTCAGCCACACTTACCACTTCCGCCGCCTCGTCCTTATTCAGAAATTCGCCGTATTCGTTCAACAGCTTCAAGGCATTCCATTGACGTGGGTTATGGCTCGCCGTAATTATGATTCCACCATCGGCTTTTTCCATAATAACGGCAAGTTCTGTTGTAGGTGTCGAGGCAAGCCCTATGTCAACGACATCGTACCCCATTCCGATAAGCGTGCCACAAACCACCTTGGAAACCATCGGACCAGAAATTCTGGCATCACGTCCAACCACGATTTTGTTAGTCCCGGCATTTCTCGCCTTTCGCCTTAACGTGGCGTAAGCCGACACAAACCTTACTATATCCAAGGGATTAAGCGTGTCCCCCGGTTTTCCGCCAATAGTCCCACGAAAACCGGATATGCTTTTTATAAGAGTCATTTTTATTGCGCCTTTACGTCAAATTCCTTTTTGATAATAACATTACATACAGTTGGAGCGGTTGTATATGTTACTGTGGTGCGTCCTTTCAATTCTTCCGTTTTTGAGGAGTTCCCTATCTTGCCAGAAACATTATAAGTGGCATTCAACGTTATTGTATAGCGCCCCGGAGTTGTTGGCAGTTTTATACGGCATGAAGGGTCGCTTTTGTCGCTATCATAAAAGACACCGGACTTGCCACCGCTCAATTCCGCTTCATCACTTGAACAACTCCATATATAACTTGTACGGTCAAGGCGCTTTCCTTTTTTATATTGAACGGCCGTAACCTCAACGGTTTCTCCTGCATATAAAGTTTCCTGACTGAACTCCACTCCAGAAAAACGCGGGACTGACACATTATCACCCGTGTCATCCGAACACGACATCAAACCAAATGCCGCTATTACCACTCCAAGCAGCAAGGATACAAGATAGCTTAATTTACTCATCATATTTAGGTCTTTATTTGACGCAAAGGTAACGAAAAAAACACATCGCTAAGCGTTCATAAGCGAAAAATAAAACTATCAAAACAAAATATCTCTCAACGTACTATGCGAAACAATGATATTTTGTTTACATTTGCATATAACCTAACTGTTCAAGCAGTTCTTTTTAACAATAAGTATGTATGAGGAGTTTCGCGAGTGACAACAATTCGGGTATAAGCCCCGAGGTAATTGATGCTATAAGCAAAGCAAACACAGACCACGCCCTCGGCTACGGCGACGACAAATGGTCGAAAGAGGCCGAAAAGAAAATCGATGAGGCTTTCGGCGGAGGCACGCAAGTGCTATTCACTTTTAACGGTACGGGGAGCAATTGCCTTGCGCTTGAGTTATGTACAAAGCCATGGGGAATGATTTTTTGTGCCGAAACGGCGCACATCGTCGTGGACGAATGTGGCGCACCTGGGAAAATGACCGGGGCATCAATAAAGACAATACCTACACCAAACGGCAAACTAAGTGCAGAAATCATTAAGCCATATCTTATTGGCATAGGCGAGCAACATCATTCGCAACCGCAGGCCATATATATTTCACAATGCACAGAACTCGGCACCGTATATACACCACAAGAAATAAAAGACATAACCACCCTTGCCCATTCCTTTGGGATGTATGTGCACATGGATGGTGCAAGGCTGGCAAACGCGTGCGCATCTTTAAGTAAAAACTTAAAGGAACTCACAAGCGACTGCGGTGTTGACGTGGTTAGCTTTGGCGGGACAAAAAACGGTCTTATGATTGGCGAATGCGTAGTTGTCTTGAACGAAGGACTAAAATACAATTCCGTTTATATACGCAAACAAAGTGCACAATTAGCATCCAAGCAAAGATTTCTCGCTTGCCAATTTTCCGTATATCTTGAAAACGACCTATGGCTGCGAAATGCGAAAAAAGCCAATGCCATGGCGGCATCGCTTCGTGCGGAATTGGAGCAAATACCTCAAATAAAGCTCACCCATCCAACGGAAAGCAACCAATTGTTCCTAATAATGCCCCATGAAGCGGCAAACAAGTTGGCCGCCAAACACGCGTTCTTCTATTGGAACGAGAATATTGGAGAAATACGTTTTGTTACCTCCTTTGACACTACAAAAGAAGATATCGCTATCCTCGTAAGAGACATAAAAGAAGCCTTGTCGTAAAAAGCGCATAACGAACACAAAATAAAAAATGCAGGGCAAATTGCCCCGCATTTTTTATGAGAATGCCCCAAATTAAGCGTTAGCTTCTTCGGTCATCGCTGCCGCAGGTTCTTCTGTCGGAGCTTCAGCTTCTGCGGCTTTTGCAGCCTCTTCTGCCTGCGCTGCTGCGATGGTGGCTTTTTTCTCTGCCACACGCTTTGCTATTTCCTCGTTAACTTTCACTTCAGCCTCTTTGCGCTTTGCCTCAACACTGCGCTTGTCTGCCTGAAGTTTTGTCACAACAGCATTTATACGTGCATCTTTGTCTGCTTTCCAAGCGTCAAAACGCTTTTGTGCCTCAGCCTCGTCAAAAGCACCTTTTTTCACACCACCACGAAGATGTTTCATCATCAAAACACCTTCACGCTTGAGAATGTAATTAGCCGTATCGGTAGGCTGTGCGCCAACCTCAATCCAATAAAGAGCACGGTCAAAATTCAACTGTATTGTGGCAGGATTCGTATTAGGATCATAACTGCCAAGACGTTCAATGAACCTTCCGTCACGCGGAGCTCTTGAGTCAGCAACCACTACCGTGTAGTGAGCATAGCCTTTACGGCCGTGGCGCTGTAACCTGATTTTTGTTGCCATTATTTATTTATTATTTGATTTTGAACATACCGCCAACTCGTAGCGATGCTGCAAAATTACGAATTTTCTTTTATATACAATATATTATTTCACTGTTTTATAAGCCAAAATTCTTCGGCTTTACCACAGACATCTTTATAAATACTGCCACGAGCACCACATACGCCACAAAAGACACCATTTCACTCATTGGATTTCCAAGCCACGATTCCATCACAAGATTTACACCGCCAAATCTTAATGCTGCACTTACAACACCCATCAAGGCGCCGCCGGCAATAAACCCGGAAGCGATTAACGTGCCGCGCTCGTTATAAGCATTACGCAATTTCTCATCGTTTGTGCGATTGTTCACATACCAGCTTACAAGTCCGCCCACAAGAAGAGGAAGATTAAGTTCCAACGGAATGAACATACCCAAGGCAAAGGCCAGGGCTGAAACATTAAATGCTGTAAGCAAAATTGCAATCAAGCATCCTATTCCGTAAAGAAGCCACGGCGCACTTCCACCACTCATCAGCGGCTCTATTACCGCAGCCATTGCATGAGCTTGCGGCGCAGCAAGAGCATCCCCTGTAAAGCCATAGGTCTTATTAAGCACAATCATAACCCCACCTACCGTTACTGCAGCAACAAGAGTTCCTAAAAATTTGAACGTCTCCTGTTTTGCGGGAGTTGTCCCCAGCCAGTAACCAATCTTCAAATCGGTAACAAAACTTCCCGCCATCGACAAGGCTGTGCATATCACTCCGCCCATAAGGAGCGAAGCCACTATGCCGCCTGTTCCCTTCAATCCGACAGTTACCATTATAATAGAAGACAGTATCAAAGCCATCAAAGTCATGCCCGACACTGGGTTGCTGCCCACTATGGCAATGGCATTTGCCGCCACTGTTGTGAACAAAAAGGCTATTACTGCGACAAGGAGTATTCCTGCTATTGCATATACAATATTTCCCTGCATTGCGCCAAACCAAAAGAACAGGAATATCGCCAACAATGTAACAACCGTGCCTATTACAATGAACTTCATAGAAATATCGCGCTGCGTGCGCACCACACCGCTGGTATCCCCGCCCTTTTTCTTCATTTCACGTCCGGCAAGAGAAACGGCACTTACAATTATTTTGCGGCTCTTAATTATACCAATAATGCCAGCCATAGCTATAGCCCCTATCCCTATGGAACGTGCATAAGAAAAAATCTGTTCTGGAGAAGCCGTTGCAGCCACCACGCCTTCTGAAACCTGCAAGCCGGGAAAAACTAAAGATATTAACGGCACAATAAGCCACCACACTATCACCGAACCAGCGCAAATAACCACCGCATATTTCAGTCCGATGATATAGCCCATGCCAAGAAGCGCTGCTCCTGTGTTTACTTTGAAAACAAGTTTGGCCTTGTCGGCAACAGTCTCTCCCCAAGCGCACACACGGCTTGTAAAATTCTCATTCCATAAGCCAAATGTTGCAACAACAAAATCGTACAAACCGCCTATTATTCCAGACTTCAAAAGCAACATGAGACTTCCGCCACCCTTTTGCCCGGAAACAAGCACTTGTGTTGTAGCCGTTGCCTCGGGAAACGGATATTTTCCGTGCATTTCCTTAACAAAATACTTTCTGAACGGTATCAGAAACAAAATGCCCAATGCACCGCCCAAAAAGGACGCAAGAAAAACTTTTACAAAGTCAACGGAAATGTCGGGAAACTTCGCTTGTAATATATACAACGCAGGAAGAGTGAATATCGCCCCGGCAACCACGCTGCCCGAGCAAGCGCCAATGCTTTGTATTATCACGTTTTCCCCCAAAGCGCCCTTGCGTTTTGCTGCGCCGGATATACCCACAGCGATAATGGCTATAGGTATTGCCGCCTCAAACACCTGTCCCACCTTCAAACCAAGGTATGCTGTAGCCGCCGAAAAGATGATGACCATAACAAGCCCCCAAATCACGGCCCAGGGCGTTGCCTCAAGTGGGGCTGTCTCCGGGAGCATTATAGGCTTATATTCCTCTCCCTTTTTTAATTCTCTAAAAGCATTTTCTGCAAGCTTGATTCCCTGCTCGCCCTTTACATTCGGGTTTTCAAAATCGTTATTCATTGTCACAAATCATTTTATTAGGCAAAGTTAATATAATGCAACAAAACAAACATTTGTCATGCATGGTTTATTTATCCCTATTTTGATTTTTCCAAAATCACACGAAGCTCCGCTTCACACAATACACAACCAAACACCTGCACAGCAAGCCATTGCATAGTTTTGCTTCATACAGACAGGTTGTCTGAAAATCAGATGGTTATTCTGCGAAAAATTATGTCTGACGTAGTTTTTCCTACATCAGACATAATTTAAACTACATCGGACATAGTTTTTTTACGTCCGCATATTTTCGAGAGTACGTAAAAGAGATACTTAAACAGACAAAACAGGCATCATGTATTTTACCACATACATCTGCAAAGTTTTTTGTGCCTCTTTCAATTTTTCACTCCATATTTTAATACTGTTCTCGCCAATTTTATCCGTAACATACTTGACAGCCACAAAGGGTATCCTTTCTTCGCCACAAACCATAGCTTGGGCAAAAGCCTCCATGTCTATTACATCGCCTTTAATACCGGTTCTGTCTGTAACGAAATCGTCTCCCGTATTAACAATGAAATCACTGTAATTTTCCACACCGGCAACCAAAGATGGAAATGGGGTCATACACGACGAGTTAATTTCGCTTTTCACCCCCTCTATAGCCAACGGAGCCAAATCGCGATCACAAAAGTGTCTTGAAACGACAATATCACCAACGTTCAGCTTTACCGTTCCGGCAGACCCTATATTCACAACAATCTCTGGCTTGAACTCCATCAAAGCCTTGGTAAGAGCATAAGCGGAGCAAGCCTTGCCAACCTTGGTTATAATAACATTTATGCCATCATTTTCAGGTATATAAAACTTTTCTTCCGGCAAAGCTATAGTAAACAGCGTCCTCCTCATTGGCACTTACTTTTTAGCAGTTGTTCTTAAAATAAAGTCAGTCGCAATGTTCACCGCCCGGTATTCGTTTTGCGAGAAGCCATGATCGTAACCGTCCAGAATATGCAATTCGCTTGATTTCCAAATATCGTGATAACGTTCGCCATACGTATAAGGCACGATTTTGTCCGCATTACCATGTATTATACACACAGATCCGGCATACTTGGCGGACGTTTCATAAATAGGCAAACTGAATGCCGTGCGGATGTAAGCACCTCCCAACTTTTTATCTCCGATCTGCACATATTCCGGAGGATCGTTCGGATTATATTTCGCTCCAAGAGTGTTACCGCGTATTACATCATCACGCAACACCGCAGCAGGAGCAAACAAAACAACTCCTCTTACACTTTCGTTTCCCAATTCGCCGGCAGCCATACCTGCAACAACTCCCCCTTGAGAATGCCCGACAAACACCACATCCGACACATAAGGCAAAGCCTTGATATGCTCATAAACGCTCTTTGCGTCTTCCACCTCGTTTGGAACTGTCATTTCTGAGAATTGCCCCTCGCTCTCTCCATGACCGTTAAAATCGAAACGTATTGAAGCTATTCCGTTATTCATAAGAGAGTCGGCCAACAAGCGGAGCAAATGAGTGTTTTTATTATCGTTGAAACCATGCATCAAAACAGCCACCGGGATTTTTTCTCCCGATTTTATCTTTGGTCTCTGAATAACGGCAGACAGTTTTCCCTTGCTTCCGCCAATTATAACCTTTTCCGTTATACCCTCCGCCAATTGTTTTTCTCCAAATAATTCAGTCAACCTTTTTTCCATTTTATACGAAAGAACCGTTGACAAAACCACCTTTCCCTCCTTGTCGATAAGAAACAACGAAGGTATCCATTTCACTCCAAAGTCTCTTGAAATCTTTGTATCATGAAACTTGATAAGTTCGCTGCCTTGCGGGTACTCTATCTTATACTTCTGTAAAGCAGAAGTCCATTTATCTTTGTCTGTATCAAACGAAACACCCACAAACTCCACTCCTTTGTCATGAAAGTTCTTATACATACGCTGTATTTCCGGTATGTCCTTGCGACAATCCGGACACCAAGAAGCCCAAAAATCCAAAACCACGTACTTTCCCTTGAAGTCACTTAGTTTCAAAGTCTTTCCGTAAGGATTTTTCAAGACGAAATCCGGGGCTTGTACACCGCTTTTCAACAATTCTGATGCATATTTGACATCGGGATCGTATGCTTCTTGCGCCATTCCAGCATTTGGGAGCAAGGCAAAAACGAACACAGGCATACTTGCCATTAGCCGCTTCACAAACTTTTTCACGTCGCTCGTCATTTATATGTAAACCACCTTGAGACTATTGATTTGAATGTCTCACTTTTATAAGTTCCAAAAATTCCGCTCTTGTCTTGGACTGGTTAAAAGCACCAGTAAAATCGCTCGTAACAGTAACCGAATGCTGTTTTTCTACTCCCCGCATCTGCATACACATATGCTGGGCTTCGATAACAACCATCACACCCAATGGGTTAAGAGCTTCTTGGATGCAGTTCTTTATCTGGCAAGTCATCCTTTCCTGAACCTGCAATCTGTGGGAAAAAATATCAACCACACGGGCTATCTTACTTAATCCTGTTATATAGCCATTGGGGATGTAGGCAATGTGCGCCTTACCATAAAACGGAAGAACGTGGTGTTCGCACAAAGAAAAGAAATCAATGTCTTTCACCACAACCATTTGAGAATAATCCTCTCTGAACTTTGCAGCGTTAAGCACAGCCTGTGGGTTCATCCCATAACCGCTTGTCAATTTCTGCAAAGCCTTTGAAACGCGAAGCGGAGTTTTCAGCAATCCTTCACGCGAAACGTCTTCTCCTATCAGTTCCAAAGTTCGCCTTACGTTTTCTCGTAATTCCTGTTCTATTTGTTGCTGTGATAAATTTTCCATTACTAAGTTTATGTCTTACTCCTCAATATCGCTGCGATAAGAAACCAAAACTGCCGTTTTAACAACGATAACCCCGGTAAAAGCTTTCAATTGCCTTATCTGGTGCATTAACGTTTCCGCTTGTTCCTCTGTCCTGAAATCACCAACCCTGCATACCCAACGCGGAGGGTAAAAGTGTGTGTACACCGGCATTTTGGGAAAATAGCCCTTAAAACGCTGTGCCGTTTTTTCTGCCTCCATGCGAGAATTGCGCGAATTGCTTCCGGCGTATATCTGGACACGAAAACCTTTTACCTTATACCGTTTGATCTTCGCAGAATTTGAATTGATCAAAGTGTCGGAACTGTCCGAGGAAACCTTAATATCACCTGCCTTTTGTATTTTATTGGCTGTTTTGGGCGTTGGGCCTACACCCTCTTTTTTCTGCTTTGGCTCAATGATTGTGTCATTGTTGACAAGTTTGGTCAGACGATAATCTTGATTTATAACCACTTTGCCCCAACCATCTTTTGTATTCTGCACATATTCCACAAAATCCATTTGTGCAAAAACAATTATGGGCAACAAAGCAACAAGCAATAAAAGTCGTCTTTCCATATAAAAGCAAAAATACCGCTCCCTGCAACCGTCAAATCACAAGGAGCGGCTATATATTTTATTATGTGTTTATTTCTTCCAAGCGTCTATTATACCCTTGAAATCCGAAACCTTCAACGAAGCACCTCCGATAAGACCACCGTCTATGTCAGGTTTGCTGAAAAGTTCTGCCGCATTAGAGGGCTTGCAGCTTCCACCATACAGAATAGTTGTGTCATCTGCTGTTGCGCTGTCGTATTTTCCTGCGACAATCGAGCGTATATATGCAAGCATTTCTTCAGCCTGCTCCGCCGTAGCAGTCTCCCCTGTGCCAATAGCCCAAATTGGTTCATAGGCAAGGACGATGTTCTTCCAGTCTTCCTTTGGCAAGTTAAACACAGAACCTTCCAGTTCTGCCTTAACCACTTCGTTTTGCTTGTCAGCCTTGCGCTCTTCAAGAGTTTCTCCACAGCAGAAAATCACCTTCAAACCATTCTTCAAAGCCAACAATACTTTCTCTTTGAGAATTTCGGCAGTTTCCCCATAATACTGGCGACGTTCTGAATGCCCCAGTATTACATACTGCGCACCTGTGCTCTTAACCATTTCGGCAGAAACTTCACCGGTATATGCTCCTTTTTCCTTATCGGCACAGTTCTCCGCTCCAAGAGCAACCATATCCTGATCCAAAACATTGGCTACGCTTGCAAGATGAATGAACGGTGTGCAAATCACAACACCACAATTTGGTTTGTCTGCCTTGCATACCTCATTGATTTCTTTTGCCAAAGCTACGCCTTCTTGCAGGTTCATGTTCATTTTCCAGTTACCTGCGACAATTTTTTTTCTCATTGTATTTTTAGTTAAATCTGTCTCTTTTCCTTGCGCTCTTTTCTTTTCGTGCGCATTATATCTGCGAAAGTAAGAATTATTAGCGGAATAAAAAAGACTGCCAAATATTTTAATGTATGTTTCACACCATAACTTCTCTTTCCGTAAGTTAGGGATAACTTTTCAAGGCTTGAAGTTAATTGCTCCTCATCCGGCAAATTGTTTTTACTCCACTTGTTAAGTATAACGCCCGATTTTACAAGCAGCAAACCAGGATTGGAGCGAACCATGGTTTTAAGCACAATATCATCCGCATTGTAAAAGGGGAATGAGACACCTGCCATATGCAACCAATTGGAAACGCCCAAGGAGTCTGACGCTGTAAATCCGTATAATTTATACCCATACTTATGGCAATAATCATACAGATCCGCTATCGCGTCAATCACCCCATTGTCCGTGTTTTCAATTCGTGGAAATACCAGCCAAAAAGCATAATTGTTCTCGCGTATAACGTTATCAGTAACATCTTCCCCATTCATCGCATACAATGCGAAGTCCGTTATTTCCGGAGAAAAGCCGGCTTTCACCAGCTTGGTTTGGGAATCCACGAATTTCCACGTACTGTCGGGATAATTATCGAGTTTGAATGTTTTTCTTTCGCCATTTTTCTCCAGCGTGTATGTCGTTTCAAAAACAGGGGCGGGAGCATCGTTCGGAATCGTCATTGCTTCCGGGATATTTTGCCCCACTCTGTAAGGGCGATAATCCACTATCGGCAAATAGTGGCTTGAATACAGACTGACAAATAATATAAACAGCAACGAATACAATTGCGCAAGCCATTGGATTTCCTTTCGCATTAAAGATTTTATCCTCGCCGAAAAGACAAACACAACAACCGAGGCTGTGAGCAAGATGACATTTTTAATTAGAGTTGCACTGTTGCTTAAATGCACCGCCTCGCCAAAACAGCCGCAATCGCTCACGGCATTTGTCATCGCCATATATGCGGTTATAGCGGTCATAAACAGCATTAGCATCAACGTTGCCACCGAAGTTATCTTTCTCCTTACCCCCAACAACAAATGCACACCCAACAAAAACTCAAAAGTACTTTCCGCAACCGAAAGAGCCATTAAAACGCTCTCATACCCTAATGCATTTATTCCAATAACTGCAAGGTACTCCCCTATCTTAATTCCTCCGCCAACAGGATCAACCGCTTTTGCAAAACCGGAAAAAACAAAAATTGCAGCCAGCAACAGGCTGCAAATGTTCGTTATTATATCAATTACATTATGCCTCCTTATCATATCTAAGTTTTATCAAGGAAAAAATGGCATAATTTATAATGTCAAAATAATTAGAGGCTACACCCTCGCTAACTTCTGTTTTTCCTTTATGGTCTTCAATTTGCTTTACACGAAAAAGCTTCACGAGTATCAAATCCGTCATAGAACCAATCCTCATTCCGCGCCACGCCTCATCGTAATCATGATTTTTTTTCATCATTAGGTCAAAGGCTTCCTGAGAATACTTGTCATAAAGCTTCAAAGCCTCATCCTTAGATATATCCGGCTCTAACGTAGGCCCTAATTCTATCTGTATAAGTCCTATTATGCTGTAATTTACCAAACCCGTAAATTCGGGTTCTATTCCTTCTTCCACAAGGGCAATGCCACTTTCCCCTATCTGACGTATGCGTTTTGCCTTATTCAAAATCTGATCTGTTACAGACGGAATACGCAATATTCTCCAAGAGGACGAATAGTCGTTCAGTTTTCTGGAATAAAGTTCTCTGCACGAAGCCAGAACTTGCTTGTATTGCCTTTCGGTATCAGCCATAACCCCTTCCTTGTTATTCCGCATAACGCAATATCTGTCCCGGACGCAAACGCTGCCGTTTTGAAATACGGTTCAAAGAACACAAACGTTCCACCGTAGTCCCCAGTTCTGTCGCGATGGAATACAAGGAGTCTCCTTTTTTCACCTTGCGATACTTAACATCAACTACTGCACTTTCCGAGCCATCCTCGTTCGCTTTTCCGTTTAAGACAGACTGTTTATTGTTTTCCGAAGACGCAGCTTCGTTATGAAAAACATAGTAATCGGCAACTATATCCTGATTTTCAAAATCAAACAACAAAGCAGGATCTATGGCTTTCCCAAGGAACAGACATTCAAAATGCAAATGCGAACCTGTGGAAATTCCCGTATTACCGCCAAGTCCTATTGGCTCCCCAGCCTTCACCGCCTGACTTTCTTCGACCAATTGCTTTGAAAGATGTCCATATACAGTCTCCAAACCATTGTTATGTCGTATCACCACATAATTTCCATAACCTCCGGGTTCGTAATCAACAATTCGTACTTTCCCGGAAAATGCGGCCTTTATTGTGTCGCCTATGTAAACTTTTATATCAAGTCCTTTGTGCACCCTGCGGAAAGCGGCACGGTATCCATACCCGGATGTAACCCGTCTCGACGGCGTTGGCATACAAAAGTTGCGCATATCGATGCGAAACGAATCCGGGAATTCCACGCCTTTATAGTTATGGACAGAAACATTATTGAAATCCGGGTATAACCCACGTATTTCCTCTTCGCGTTCCACGTTCAGCAAATGCTTGAGGGATACCGAATCGGCCGCCTTTACACGTCGATCCACAGGAGCTTGGCGGGCAATCAAATCTTGTGCCTGCCCCCCAACCGACAGCGAAGAAAAAACCAATATACCTAAGAATGTCTTTATTTTATATTGTAATTTCATTGAATTCCATGGCCAAATCCGACCGTTAGTAGTTCTTACATTGCAAATATAAGCATTTTGCATAACATAGAAAGCAAATATGCAACAAACAAGTGCTTATTACGACTATTTAACTTCAAAGTCGGTGTTGCCCCCATACTGCAAACAAAAAACACCAATGCTTTTTTGTAAAACGAAACACGCCAAAGCGAGAAAGCACACCTCCGCACTATCAAAACGTCAATTTTTCTCAAGCCGTTGATTCACAACACATTGCTTTAACGACCCTAATCCCGTATAAATGTCTGTTCCACTGCGATTTGCAAAATGTAAAAAAGGTCTGATGTAGTTAGAATTATGTCTGATATAATTTTTCCTGCATAGGACATAGTTTTTCCTGTGTCCCATGTAGTTTTTCAGGTGTTTGGGAAAAGATGTCTGTTTGAGGGTTGCGAAAATTGTATGAGCGGCCTTCTACTACCAAATTGCACCGCTTGGTAACAAATATTGAATTGGTGCAATTCCGGGCGTATGCAATACGCCACAACAAAGGCGCAATTCATTGAATAATCGCACATCGTCTGCATTCAGAACGTAATCGCCCGAACTACACCGCGCAATTATACGCCACAATTAATTATACGTCCTTTTTCAGAAAACAGAAAAAAACCTCCACAGTTTGCTTATCGTGCAAACCATGGAGGCTTATAATATTATGGCAATGCCTTTAGCTTACCCTGTTGAGCTTCTTTATGACTGAGAATATGAACAATGCCGCCAGCAAGCAAATCACCATCAATGTACCCCATACTATCGGAAGCGGTAAGTCCCACATATGCCCCGGGATTGAAACCAGTTTGTTTCCTATTGCTGTAGCGACAAACCAGCCGCCCATCATCATTCCCTTATACTTACTCGGAGCAACCTTGCTTACAAAAGATATGCCTATCGGCGAAAGCAACAGTTCGGCAAAAGTCAGTATCAAATATGTGTTTACCAACAGATTGGGATTTACGTCAGCCACATGGTTTGGGTGGTCGGTGGCAGGAAGTCCTATACAGAACACGGTCAACATCAGATATGCCGCAGCCGCAACAAGCATACCCAACCCAATCTTGACAGGCGCTTTGGGTTCTTTGCCTTTTTTTGCGAGCCAGCCAAACAAGGCTATGCTGACTGGAGTAAGGGCAACCACAAAACACGGATTGAATTGCTGGAATATGGGGGCGTCTATCGTTACCACATCTGAACCTTGTTTCAAATATGTGCCGACAAGAATAGCCGCAGGTATCACCACCAAAAGGATGTTACGCAATTTTGACTTAGCCGAGGTGTTCTTGCTTGTGATCAAACCGCAAACGCCAAACACAATGAATATACACCACACAAGATTAAGCACACTGAATGCCATTCCTGTTACGCCTGTAGCCTGGCGTGCAGTGAACTCATCGGCAAACCATGTAAGCGTCAGTCCATTCTGATGGAATGCCATCCAGAAGAATATCACAACAGCAAAGACAAGTACCAAGCATATGATACGCTCTTTAGTCTCTGCCGGACTCATTTCTTCGGTTTCCACGTTGTCTTTTGCAGTGTCTTTCTTATCAGACACCAACACCTGCTTGTATGTACTCCTGCCTATGAAGTATATGAGCATACTGCACACAACAGATATACAAGCCACAGCAAATGCAAAATGATAAGAGTCGCCTCTGGAGAAGCCTAAAGATTCCTGCGCCCACGCCATTACAGACGTTGCCGCCGTCGGAGCAAACAATGCGCCTATGTTTATAGCCATATAGAACAGGGAAAAGCCAGAATCACGCTGCCCGGCATACCTCGGGTCATTGTAAAGGTCGCCTATCATCACCTGAAGATTTCCCTTGAAGAAACCTGTGCCGAGACCTACAAGCAACAGAGCCGCCCCCATGGCGGCAATAGCCGTAACACCGCTTCCAAGCGGAATGGAAAGGAACAGGTAGCCCAAGAACATTATTACAATGCCTATGATTACCATTTTGTTATAGCCCCACTTGTCGGCAGCCATACCGCCAATCAATGGCAGGAAATACACAGCGGTCAAAAACCACGTATAAATTTCAGAAGCCGTACCGGCATTGAAGCCAAAATTTTCACCAAGGAACAAGGCAAACACGGCAAGCATTGTGTAATATCCAAAACGCTCACCTGTATTTGCCAGAGACAAGATCCACAGACCTTTGGGTTGATTTTCAAACATAATTTATTTTTTATTGGTTATTGATTATCTATAAAAGACGCTATTTTCGCATTAGTTTCTTTCACTAAATCCATTGGAGATAATTTTAATTGCAGTCCTCTTACTCCGGCACTTACATATATGTGTTCGAAATCCATTGCGGTTTCGTTTATATACGTGGGAAACGCCTTTTTCATACCTATAGGCGAACAGCCGCCGCGTATATAACCTGTTGTTGGCAGCAGTTCTTTGAGAGGAAGCGGTGAGCATTTTTTGTTCCCGCTTACTTTGGCAGCCTTTTTCAAGTCTATTTCTGCATCTCCCGGGACCACACAGACAAAATTCCCAGTCTTATCCCCATGCATGACAATAGTCTTGAACACCTGCTTAATATTTTCATTCAGCTGTTCCGCGATATGCGCCGCGCCCAAATTGTCCTCGTCAACAACATATTCCACGAGTTCATACTTTATTTTATCGCGGTCAAGCAACCGCGCCACGTTGGTTTTGTTTATGTCTTTGCCCTTACCCATTTTATTCTATTTCCTTTCCAATTCCTCTTTCAGGTATTTTGCAGTATATCCTTTGCCTAAGCCAACAATTTCTTCAGGCGAACCTGTTGCAACCACACATCCGCCTTTCACACCACCTTCAAGCCCCATGTCAATAATATAGTCTGCTTGCTTTATCACGTCAAGGTTGTGTTCAATAACAACCACAGTGTTGCCTTTACCGACAAGACGCTCCAGCACCGACAACAAAACACGGATATCTTCAAAATGGAGACCAGTCGTCGGTTCGTCAAGTATATACATGGTCTTACCTGTGTCGCGTTTTGAAAGCTCAGCAGCAAGTTTCACACGCTGGCTCTCCCCTCCCGAAAGCGTTGTGGACGACTGCCCCAGCTTAATATACCCCATGCCAACTTCCTTTAATGTCTTTATCTTATTAAGAATTGCCGGAACATTCTCAAAAAACTCAACAGCTTGGTTTATCGTCATGTCAAGGACGTCTGAAATGCTTTTGCCCCGGAAACGGACTTCAAGCGTTTCGCGATTGTACCGTTTGCCCTGACAATCTTCGCATGGAACAAGAACAGGAGGCATAAAATTCATTTCTATGCTTTTATAGCCATACCCCTTACACGATTCGCAACGCCCCCCACTAACATTAAAAGAGAACCGCCCGGCTCCATAGCCGCGAATTTTGGCTTCCGGCAAAGAAGCAAACAGATTCCGAATATCAGAAAAAACACCACAATAAGTCGCAGGATTGGAACGCGGTGTTCGTCCAACCGGGCTTTGATCAACATTTACAACTTTGTTGATGTTTTCAACTCCTGTGATTTTTTTATAAGGCAACGGTTCACGCAATGTTCCATAAATTCTTTTAGAAAGAATCGGAAGCAAAGTGTCATTAATCAGCGTTGATTTTCCGCTTCCCGACACCCCCGTAACACATACAAATATGCCAAGAGGAATTTCGACATCTATATTTTTAAGATTGTTTCCCGATGCGCCGATAATCTTTATGCTTTTCCCTGTTGTGGCTTTACGGCGGATTTCTGGTATTTCTATGTTTTGTTTCCCATTGAGATACTGCGCTGTTACTGTATTGCTTTTAAGCATCTGCTTGACCGTACCTTGAAAAACCACCTCGCCTCCAAGTCTGCCGGCTTTAGGCCCCAAATCGATAATATAATCAGCAGAAAGCATCATCTTGCGGTCGTGTTCCACGACAATAATAGTATTGCCCATGTCGCGCAATTTCTTTAATGAGTTTATCAAGCGTACATTGTCGCGCTCATGCAATCCTATACTCGGTTCGTCAAGAATGTAGAGCACATTTACCAAGCCCGAACCTATTTGAGTCGCAAGGCGGATACGTTGCCCTTCTCCACCCGACAACGTTGCAGACGCACGCGACAAAGACAGGTAGTCAAGTCCCACATCAAGCAGAAAATCCAAACGCTTCCTAATCTCCTTAATTATTTCATGCCCGACAATCTGTTGCCTTTCGGAAAGTTTACCTTCCACCGTTGACATCCACGCAGCAAGTTCCCTTATATCCATCTTTGAAAGTTCATAGATGTTCTTGCCGTTTATTTTATAGCACAATGCCTCTTTGTTAAGACGAGATCCATGACATACCGGACAAACTGTTTTTGTTGCGAATTGCTCGACCCATTTACGCATAGAAGCAGAGTCGTCTCTCTGAGCCGCCTGTTCTATATACCGGGCCAAGCCTTCAAAGTCGGTATAAAAATCATTTGTCGTGTGCATTTTTGAAGCAGTGATTCTCACTTGCTCATTTGAGCCGTTGAGAATTTCATCTATCGCCTCATCAGGAATGTTTTCAACCGGGGTATTCAAATCACAACCGTATTTTTGGAGCAATGCCTCTATCTTCATAAAGACAAGAGAATTGTGCGCCTTTCCAAGAGGGATTATAGCTCCATCCCTAATGGTCTGAGTACGATTGGGGATAATCTTGTCTATATCAATAGTACTAATTGAACCAAGCCCTTTGCACTTTGGGCAAGCCCCTGTTGTTGTATTGAATGAAAAATTGTTGGGAGCAGGATCTCTGTACGATATTCCTGAAGTCGGACACATAAGTCGCCGTGAGTAGTACTTGATCGTTCCGTCTGTAAAATCTTGGACAAGCACAAGCCCATTACCACGTTCAAGCGCAACATCCACACTTTTCTTCAGTCGCTGCACATCCTTGTCCCTGACAACAAGTTTGTCAACAACAAGTTCGATGTCATGATTTTTGTATCGGTCAAGTTTCAATCCCTTTGTTATCTCATATATCTCACCGTCTATCCTTACATTCAGGAAGCCGCGTCTTCTTTCCGTCTCGAAAAGTTCTTTATAATGTCCTTTTCTGTTTCTTACAAGCGGAGCCAACAAATATATCTTATGTTCATTGTAGTCCTTTAATATAAGAGATAACAACTGCTCGCCCGTATATCTTACCATCTTTTCGCCAGTAACGTAAGAATAAGCCTCACCGACACGAGCCATCAGCAAACGCATATAATCGTATATTTCGGTAGTTGTTCCCACCGTTGAGCGCGGGTTTCGGTTTGTGGTTTTCTGATCAATACTTATCACGGGGCTTAGTCCTGTGATTTCGTCCATATCCGGACGTTCAAGCCGATCCATGTAATTCCTTGCATAGGCAGAAAACGTTTCTATATACCGCCTCTGCCCTTCTGCATATATAGTGTCAAAAGCCAAAGAGCTTTTTCCACTTCCACTTAATCCTGTTATGACGGTAAGGCTGTTACGCGGAATGGCAACGTCTATGTTTTTTAGATTGTTCACCCGCGCTCCAAGAACAACTATTTTGTCTTGAGAATAGTCTTCTGACACATTTTTACTGCCTGTTTCCAGAGTCTGACGATTCATATCCGCGCAACAAGTTTACGTCCCTTCTCAAGTTGTAGTTTCTTCCATCGGCACCACGAGCTTTTATTATCACATAATAAACTCCGGCTTTTGCATCATGTCCGTTAATAGTCCCATCCCAACCGCCGTTAATATCTGTCCAGTCGTATATTTTCTTTCCCCAACGATTAAAAATGTAACCATGAAAACTCACAATGCTTTGATGTCCCTCTTTTACCCTAAAAACATCGTTTTGCCCATCTCCGTTTGGAGAGAACGCATTGGGAATTTCCAATTTAGAAGAACTTATGCTTATAGTGAATGGGGTCTCCTGAGAAAACTCAACGGTATCTGTGCCATTGACAAAACTGATGTACAATTGTATCGAAAACGACCCGCTTTCGTCAAATGTGTATTCCGTATTCTCTTCATATCTGACAAGAAACGGTGTTTCTGAATTTTCGCTGTCAAAAAAACGCCATTCGTATATCGGGCTGTACCCTTCATACCCGGCAGCGTTGGCATTGAAAGTCGCTTTTACAGGAGCAGACCCTTCGTAACTGTCGGTTATTTGCGTACTGTCATTGGCGAATATTGTCATTGTCGGGGACGCTCCCGGTATTTCGTCATCCGCATAAACGGAACAAGCCAAAAGCGCAACAAACATCACAGACCAATATCTCATCTGTTTTATTGCAGATTCCTTCGTCATTTTGAGTTATTTCTGTTATTTATATTGCGAAGTTACAATTTATATCGTAAACTTCGGCATTTTTTGTACTTTTGTAACGTGGAAATCGAAAGCAGATTATGTGTACATACAACATAAAATACATAACCACCGTGCTATTGTTGCTGTTTTCCTTTGCAACACAGCAGGGATATGCACAAGCCACCAAGTCTGTCCACACCGTAAAGCCGGGAGAGACGCTTTACGCCATATCCAAAATGTACGGAACAGACATTGACGACATCAAGGCACAAAACCCGGAAGCGTCAAGGTCTCTCAAAGCGGGAACTACACTAATTATACCGACATCCGGCAACAACTGCATATATTATACTATACAACCGAAAGAGACACTTTATTCCATAGCAAAAAAATACGGCGTTGACCAAAATAAGATAAAAGATTCGAACCCGGGACTAAACGAATCAAACTTCAAAATTGGCACTACAATAAAAATACCCGTATCAAGATTTGTCGAAACCCAAGTTGACACTACCGCACACAAGTCTGTAGGAATAGCAGGAACTAATTGCCGTGAGATATATAAAACCGGCAAGGGTGAGACCATTAGCGAAATAGCAAAATCATTTGGCATAAGCCAAGAAGAGCTAATTGCGGCAAACCCGGAAATCAAAAACAAAACAGGGAAAAAGCTAAGCAAAGGTGCTTTTTTGTGTATTCCCTTTTCCGTTCCGCCCACAAACTACACCAAACCACAAACAACACAAGACACAGAAAAAGAAACTGTGATGAAAAAAAAGGACAATTACAACATTGTCCTGCTTATGCCTTTTTACACAGACGGAAACAAATCCATAGAATTTTATCGTGGTTTGCTGTATGCCATAGAAGAAATTAAAAAGCAAGGAAGCTCGTTTAACATCAATGCTTACAATGCGGGGCAATCCACAACAGACATAAACAAAATCCTTTCTGACGAACACATCGGGAAAGCCGATGTAATAATTTCAAGCGGCAGCGAAGCGGTATCAAACATTATCGCCGATTATTGCAAAAGCAGGAATATAAAAATGTTCCTGCCTTTCAGCACTGCCTTTGACGCCGTATATAACAACCCATTCGTTGTGCTTTCCAATATGCCGCAATCTTATGAAAATGCAGCCTATACAAAGTTCTTTTTCGCATCCCTGCCCCAAAGTGCCAATGTGGTTTATTTTGAATGTGTAAAGCAAAGTGATTTGTCCAAGTCCATACTAAAAGAATTAAGGTTACGCGGCATTCAATATAATGTTGTCGGAGCTTCTTCTGAAATTGCAGACTTTCAAAATTCCTTCAAAAACGGAGTTGCAAACGTTATTTTCTTATCTTCTCCATTAAAAACAGATTACGAGGCATTACGTTCTAAACTTGAAAAAAGCGCGGCCCAGCTTGCCGTCAAAGACTTCTCCATATTCGGGTATGGCGCATGGAAAGATTTCGACAACCCAACACGCAACACCTTTTTCAATTATGGGGTTACTATCTGTACGCCACAATTTATCAACGTGTATGCGGGCGGCTACGCTTCTTCGCGCCAATTTTACATAGACACCTTCAAAAACACGCCTTCAACCAATTCGCAACGGTCTTTCTTTTTGGGGTACGATTGCGCAAACTTTCTTTTTGGAGGTAACGCAAACCCTCTTTCCAAGCCGTTTGCCTTCAAAAGGGTAAACACCTGGGGAGGAATGATTAACGAAGGCGTGAGAGTCGTGAAGTTCACAAAAAGCCATACAACGGTTATAAACGATTATGAGAATTAAAGCTGTCGCAATTACCATATCTTTATTTTTTGCGTATGCACAGAATGCGACATCGCAAATAGGGGAACGGCGCAACGAGATACGTGTAGGCTTAACCTCGGGTATAAATATGAACTCCATTGATTTCGATCCTACAATAAAGCAAGGGAAACTGATGGGCTACACTGGTGGATTTGCCATGAAATACACCTGCGAAAAATATTTCAACACGATTTGCGCCTTACAAGTGGAGTTGAATTACGCACGTCTTGGATGGAAAGAAGACATTCTGAGTGCAACAGGCGAAAAACTCCCGGACACGTACCAGCGCAACATGAACTACGTACAACTACCCTTGTTTGCAAACCTTGGCTGGGGAAAAGAAGAAAAAGGGTTCGTGTTTTACATATTGGCAGGGCCGCAAGTGGGCTACTGCTTCGGCGACGAGTCGAAGAAAAGTTCCACATGGACCTTAAACCCCGCAGGAAACCCCGACCGCCCCAATAATATGTATGCACAATATGACATGAAAATAGCCCACAAGTTTGATTATGGAATAGCCGCAGGTGTGGGATTGGAACTAAACACTGCAAAATTAGGACACATCACACTTGAAGGCAGATACTATTATGGTTTGGGCGACGTGTTCGGCAACTCTAAAAAAGATGTGTTTGCCCGCTCTGCCAATGGCACAATTGCCATTAAGATTGGATACTACATCACCGTCATGAATAACTGACAAACGTTGTTCTTTTAATTGCCACACAAAAAAGCGACAACTATAATATGCGCACAATATGAAAACCAATAAAAAGGCAAAATACATTCCACCGAAAATTGAAGTTTACCTTTTAGACCTTGACATAATGAACATAATAATCACTTCCGCGCCAAAGGCAGATCCCTCTAAAGAAATGGATTCGCGCCGTTTCGATGTTCCAGACGAGGATAAAGAATATTATGAGACCTTATGGGGAGACGGAAATTTGAATAAATTTCACGAGCAATAGGCGAATGGGCTTGTTCCACCGACTTCTTTATGGTAGGAAACGCATATTATCCCCTGAGAGCAATTGCGGGTATCCGCTTAATAAAGACGGTTATGTCGATTTAAGCAACCAGCTTATAGATTGCTCAAAATTGGCGCATAAATACAGCAAGTGCGATTTCTCAAAATCATCATTTGCCCATGGGAATACCATATATTGGCTTGAGAATAAAGTTTTTGTTGATTCTTTATTTTCGAAAACCGCATTCTGCCAATCAAAGATATTACCTTCTGAACATGGAAGACCTGTTAAATGAGTTTTCTGAAAATACTGTTGCGATAATCAGGAAATACGCCACCATAGAAACAATATTCCCATAAAACAGACAAGAGAACTTCGAATCTGGAAATGCAAATACGGCCTGTCTCTCTGCCATTAGAGTTGGGCGCGTTCCTACATCGGACATGGAAAAAACTACGTCCTATGCAGGAAAAATTATATCAGACATAATTAAAACTACATCAGACCTTTTTTCGCCACCAGCAAGCCCCTGAAAAGCAATTCGTTACAGCGAGTTCCCTTGGCATAGTTATCATTTTGAAAACCAAAACATTGTGCAAGTCTAAAGTGTTCTTGCAATTTACTTGGCAACATATCTGAAACACGGTGTTCAATCGTCATCAAACATTCCCTTGAACCATTTTAGTTCCTCGTAGGTTTGTTTTATATCCGAAAAATCTATATCGAAATTCTTATTCACTTCCCTGGGCTTGTCCATTGTTGAATGCGCAAAAAGCCAATCATAAGTCTTTTGCAAATAAAACAGTCGCGCCAATATTCCATGCGTCCCTTTTGCCAACCAATTATAGCGCAACAGTTTGTCTTTTCCTGCATTCTGCAAATATTCCACAATTCTTTTTGACTGGCTTATGTTTACAGCCCTGTCAGCCGTTCCGTGCATTATCCATAGCGGCACGTCCGCCAACCCTTCTAAATTGTTCAACGAGCATCCGCCGCACAAAGCCATAGCCGCCGCCACTTTTTGCGGATATTCTCCGACAAAATCCAACGTCCCATAGCCGCCCAAACTCATTCCTATAACATAAACACGAGTAGTGTCCACCCGATAATTTGCCTTCATCCATTCCAGCAAACCATTTATTTTTTCCGGCCTCCATGCCCCGCCAGAATTTTGCGGGGCAAGCACCAGCGCAGGGATTATCTTGCCTTTTTCTATGGCATCAAGCACTCCATACCTTCTGACCTTGTTTATATCCCTTCCACAAAGGCTCGCCCCATGAAGGAATATAATCAACGGTGTCTTGTGGTCGTCATTTTCATAATCCGCAGGAGTATAAACCCAAAAGTTATAGTTGCCCTCAACCTCACCGCTCTTGTCATAAAAATTGCCTTGCTGGATCTGCGCATGGCAATACAGCATCCGGAATGCCAAATAAAACACCAATAACGATATTCTTTTCATCTGATAACTATTTCACCAACACTTCACATAGCTTCCTTTGCAAAACTCTTGCGTCAAGCACCGACATTTCACTGCCCATTATTGCAAAAGCAAGCAAATGCCCATTTTCTCCGTTACAATACCCGGCGAGAGAACTTATGCCATACGGGTGCGAAAGCGTTCCTGTTTTTGCCCTTATCTTTCCCCTTGTTTTTGGCCCTGTCATTTCGCGTGCCAATGTGCCGTCAACACCCGAAAGCGGCAATTGTCTGCAAAGCATACTGTATATCGAACTGTCGCGATAGCCAAAGCGCAATACAGAAATTAATGCCGCAGGAGACAAACGGTTTTGCGTACACAAACCGCAACCGTCATGAACAGTCAAAGAAGAATCTCTTTGCACAAGTTCTTCAGAAAGAAACTTGCGAAGATAGGAGACACCCGCTTCCGCCGGGTTTGCCTTGGGATTTTCATGTCTCCCCATTGAGTAAAGCAGTGCGGTAGCCTGTGTGTTTGAACTGTTTTTCCACATACGTTTTATCACGTCCTCTACAGAACGACTGCAACAGTAAACGCATCTTGACCCTTGCGGAACTTTTTCCATCACAACCTGACTGTCGGCTATGCAAATTCCTTGTCCACGCATTGCCGCCTTCAGATTTTTCAGCACGCCCCCACAGCCTTTATAGAACAATCCATATTTTGAAAACGACAAATCCCAGGGATACCAATGCGGCTCACTCTTCACTGGCTCTTTTAGCGCAAGATCCACGACAAACCTTCCCGCAACTTTCTTTATCCCCATTTTTCTTGCCGCTTTCGCAAACACAGGCAGTTCCGAAACATCCAACTGCGGATCAAGCCCACCTTTGAACGACATGTCGCCCATAAGGACTCCGTTTACAACTTTTCCTCTTATATGTAGCGATGTCGTATATCTATATTGTGTGCCCAGTAAATGAAGCCCTGCCACGCCTGTAAGCAGTTTCATGCACGAAGCAGAAGGCAAGGCATCTTTTTCATTATGACCATAAACTTTTTTGTCGGCACTAAGGTCGTAAACGCAAAAAGCAAATTTTCCGCTTACCCTTGGCTTCTCCGCAAACTCCCCAAGCCGCTTACGCAAATCTTCATCTATCGATATATTCTTTACTTGTGCTGGGGCTTTTCCCCCTGCTTTGTCTGCTTTTTTCCCACAGCCGAATAAAGACAAAACGCCTAAAGCAACAAAAGCAAAGACTAACTGTTTATTTTGTTTGGACATTAAACACACGATCGATAATTATTATATGCGAAATTAGTCAATAATAGACAATATACAAAACCATACAGAACATTGTTTGAGTATATGCCCACTTGCGCAGATACTGCCATTCCGCAACCCGATATTCTAAACGGTGCAGGATTTGCCCTAAAAACGTCCACAGCAGTACTGTTTTTTCTGTTCGGCGCATTTGAATGCTGCTGCGCCCCACTCGTTAGCGATAAAAAACGTATATTTGCCATAGTAATAAAAGAACAAATCATAAAAAGACATGAAAGTTCACGAATACCAAGCAAAATTACTGTTCAAGGATTACAGGCTGCCTGTTGTAAACCAAAACATATTGTGCCGCACGGTTGACGAAGCCGTTGAAGCCTATAATAAAATCGGCGACAAATATGTTGTAGTAAAGGCCCAAGTTCATACAGGCGGTCGCGGAAAGGCAGGAGGCGTAAAACTCGCCTCTAACGAAGAAGAGGTAAGAAAATATGCCGGAGCCATTTTAGGCATGGACATAAAGGGGTACACCGTTGACCGTGTACTGATAACACAAGCCGTTGACATCGCTGCCGAATATTACGTCAGCATCATCGTTGACCGCAAAACCAAATGCCCTATATATATGCTGAGCCGTGCCGGCGGGATGGACATTGAGCAAGTGGCGCAGGAAACGCCGGAAAAAATAACCAAGATTACGATAGACCCGCTCATCGGAGTTTTGGACTACAAGGCACGTCAGGCGGCATACGCTTTGTTCGACGACAAGTCCACCGTAAAGCAGGCTGTTCCTATTTTGAAAAACCTGTACAGGCTTTTCAAGGAAAAAGACGCCTCGCTTGTAGAAATAAACCCGCTTGTGCTGACAAAGAGCGGAGAACTGAAAGCCATTGACGCAAAGATGACATTTGACAACAACGCCCTGTTCCGCCACCCCGACATTCTGGAGTTCAACGAGCCGACCGAAGAGGAAAAAATCGAGCAATCGGCAAAATCAAAAGGTTTCAGTTATGTAAACCTTGGAGGTGAGATTGGCTGCATGGTCAACGGCGCAGGATTGGCAATGGCTACTATGGATATGATAAAACTCTACGGAGGAAGCCCCGCCAATTTCCTAGACATCGGCGGAAGCTCAAATCCCGAAAAAATCGTGGAGGCTATGAAGCTGCTGCTGTCAGACAAACACGTACGCGTTGTCCTCATAAACATCTTCGGCGGCATAACACGTTGCGACGATGTTGCCAAAGGCTTGCTTGAAGCTTTTGAAACATTAAAAACCGATATGCCCATTGTTATACGTCTTACGGGAACAAACGAAAAAGAAGGTCGTGAAATCCTGAAAGGCACGCAATTCACAGTAGCCACCACAATGGGAGACGCAGGAAGGAAAGCCGTTGAACTAGCCGCCAAAGTGGCAAAATAAAACATTTTACAACAAAATCCAAAACTGAAGCATCATGAGTGTTTTGATAGACGAAAATTCTAAAGTATTGGTTCAAGGCGTTACGGGACGCGATGGCAGTTTCCACGCATTGAAAATGAAAAGCTACGGAACAAACATCGTGGGAGGAACATCTCCTGGAAAAGGCGGCCAATCCGTAGAAGGGATACCAGTATTCAACACTGTTGCAGAAGCCGTAGAGGCTACAGGAGCCAACACTTCCATCATATTTGTCCCTGCCCCATTCGCAAAAGACGCCATGTTTGAAGCTGCCGATGCAGGAATAAAACTTATTGTTTGCATAACAGAGGGCGTTCCCGTCATGGATGCCGTAGCTGCGCAACATTACATCAAACTTAAAGGAGCGCACCTTGTCGGGCCTAACTGCCCGGGGCTGATTTCCCCTGACAAAAGCACGGTGGGCATTCTCCCCACCGGCATTTTCAAAAAGGGCGGCACAGGCGTAATAAGCAGGAGCGGAACCCTTACATACGAGATAGTTGACAGTCTGACAAAAAACGGTTTCGGCGAAAGCACAGCCGTCGGCGTTGGCGGAGACCCTGTTGTAGGTGTGTATTTTGAAGATATGCTGCAACTTTTCCAAGACGACCCTGAAACCGACAGCATCGTACTTGTTGGCGAAATAGGAGGAGACGCAGAGGAACGGGCAGCAGACTTCATTAAAAAGCACATCACAAAGCCGGTTGTGGCATTCATTTCCGGACGGCAAGCCCCCAAGGGAAAACAAATGGGACACGCCGGGGCAATAATCACCACCGGCTCGGGAACTGCGGCAGAGAAAATCGCCGCATTCGAAGCGGCCGGAGTGCCTGTTGCAAAAGAAACAAGCGAAATTCCCACTTTGCTGAAAAAAATCATGGACAAATAACACAATCTCCATAAGCGGCAAAAAGGCATCAAAACAAGAAACCGGCAATCCACACATACTGTTACAGTATGCAGAGACCGCAAAAACTACATAGGGCATAGAAAAAACCACGTCCTATGTAGTTTTTTCTACATAGGACGTAGGAAAAATTATATCAGACATATTTTTTCCATTTGTAAAACACTGAAAAATACGAACTGTTACCCTTCGTTCTGTGCGTGCACAATGTCTGACACCAAAGGTTACCATATCACGACATTATGCCGCAGATGGTGTAAACCCATTCAGGTTCATCTGATTTCGCAATTTCCAACCAAGGCATTCAATACGAAGGTTGATTATTTGGATTAACAAATCCGTAACACTTGCTTTGCCAAAAACAAACATCAAACCCCTATTTTTGCAGTGTTAATAAAAAGCAGAGCAAAAATATCTTTGACGTTCCTAACAAAAATCCTAAAATTTTGTTCAACCAAATAAAAATAATTCGTATAATTGCAGTACAATACAGTTATAGTCACAAAAATATTATCTGAAATTCAACAACTCAAAAACTAAAAGATATGAGGAAAATTTTATTCACATTTGCGACTGTATGCCTGTGGATAACGGCAGCATCTGCACAAGATGTTTACGTTTACAAGGCTGACAGCAGCCAACCGTTAGCTTCTGTCAGCAACGTACAGCGCATTGAGTTCAACAGCGGGGCTATTGATATAGTCTCAAAAGACGGTGTACAGAAAAACGTGTCACTCGATGCACTCGACTATCTCCTTTTCTATAACAAGGAGTTTGTCAATTCCGTTCGCAACGCTTCAACATCAAAGAACATTGCCATTTCTTTTGACGGGAAGCAGGTTTCTGTTGAAAGTGCGGAAACCATTTCCAAGGTTGAGGTTTACACTTCAGACGGCATAAAATATGCCTCCGTATCTCCAAAAGCAAAGAGCGCAAGGCTCTCTACAGCCTCCTATCCCGCCGGAGTTTACATTGTAAAGGCTGTTGCCGGGAAAGAAGCCGCAATAAACGAAATTGTTAAAAAATAACGGCCATGACACTGAATATCATAAAGAGAGTTTTTCTGGGAATAGCGTGCATATCCGCTTTCAGTATCGGCGCAAAGGCACAGAACACCGCAAAGCACATATATGCCTATAAGAATGGCGTTGTAGTATTCCGCGCTGACGCAAATGCTGTTGACAGCGTTGCCCTTGAAGAGAACAAAACCGTAGTGGGGCTTTACAAGCACGGCAACAGCACAGCCGTTTACAAAGCCGCATACTCCGACATTGACAGCATTTCATACACAGCTCCCACCGCAAAAGCGGACTTGCTTGACATAAAGTTTGATGAAATGGGAAGCTGCTGGGATGATTCCCCACTCGGCCTGTTGGTAACGCCTACAAGCACCAACGGAACGGCGGAAGTCAATTTCAACAAAACATTCAACACATGGGAAAGCCATTTCTATGGCACATCATGGGCAGGTGCTCCCAAGAACACCTGTTTCAAAGTGGATTATTCCCAAAACGACTACTTCAAGGAGAAAATTTCAGACGGCCATACGCTGGAATGCCTCTTTAAGGTTGACTATGACGGCACTATAGCAGATACCGAAGCCAAGTTCTTCGCAGCTCACGAAGGCGGCGGCACAGGCTTCCTAATTTGCAAGCAGAGCAACAGCAAGAACAAGAAAAACGAAATCACCTTCCTTCCCAATGTAACAACAGATGGCAAAAGCCATTGGATATGGGGAACCAGCGGTATTGTTCCGCAACCGGGAAAGTATTACCACATTGTCGGCGTTTGGAACAAGGAAGAGGGCAAAGCTTATATCTATGTTGACGGACAGCTGATGAATGTTGTTGCTGCGGAAGGCAATCTAAGACTCCCCTCCTCTGAAGCTGCCCAGTGGTTTGGCATAGGATGCGATGCAAACACCAGCAACGGAGCACAATGCGCGGACAGCCACATAGTTTTGGCACGTGTTTACGACAAGGCGTTGTCGCAAAGCGAAGTTGACGGACTTTGGAACGAAGTTGCAGAGAAAGCAAAAGTCCCCATAGCCGATCTTCTTGATGTACAATTCACGGAAGACGGTCAGGCGATTGACATTTCCCCGATGAAGAACGAGGTTCAAGTTGTTTCGCCCACAAACAAAATCGAAACTTACTATAACTCAAATTACGGCACGTATGCTGCCAAGATTAACAACAAATGGTCTGGCGGTGTAGCCGACACAAAGACTTACTGCAAAGTTGATTTTGAGAACAACCAGAAGTTCCGCGATGCCCTTGCAGACGGACACACGGTAGAGACTATTTGGAAAGCCACATACCAGGATCCAATTCTTAACGCAGAGGCAAAATGGTTCTCCGCCATGCAGGCCGGAGGCACAGGCTTCCTCATTTGCAAACAAGACAGGGGAATGAACGGAGGCAATGAATTGACGTTCCTCCCGAATGTCTCCACAGACGGCAGAAGCAATTGGATTTGGGCTACCAGTGGCGTTGTCCCAGAGTCTGAAAAATATTACGACATCGTAGGTGTATGGAACAAGGAAGAAGGCAAAGCTTACATTTACGTAAACGGCGAACTTAAAAACACTGTTGATGCCAAAGGCGACCTTAACTTCGCCAGCGCAGGAGCAAACTGGTGGGGAATTGGCTGCGATGCAAATCCCAACGGTGGAGAGCAAGGCGGCAATTGGGAAATCGTAAACGCAAGGGTTTACGACAATCCGCTAACGGAACATGAAGTTGCCAATCTCTGGAACAACGTGGCTTCTGCAACAAAATTGGCAGACGATTCTGTTGCATCACATCAAGTAAACCCTGAGGATACAGTAACCGTCCCCGCTCCCAAGGCAGATCTTATGGATATAGAGTTCGGTCCTAACGGAGAAGTGAAAGATGTGGCTGCTCCCGAACACAATCCCACGTGGATGATAAACGGACAAGCATGGAATGGCGAAGCCGGAGAGAACGCCCCTGTTACATACTTCAACACCGACTATAACAGATACGTGGCGCGTTTCGACAACTCATATGGAGACAAGCCGAATGAGTATATTCTGGGATATGATTACGAGAACGACAAAACTTTCCAAGATTCCATAGCTGACGGACACACACTCGAAGTTCTTGTCATGCAAGACAACGGCGACAATGTGGTCAATAAGGAAATCAAGGCTTTCAGCTCTCACCAAGGAGGCGGAACTGGCATTATGATTGAGAAAAAGGGTGATTGGACGTTCCTTCCCCACACAGGCGATTACCGTTGGGCAACAAGCGGCATACAGCCCAAACAGAAACAGTATTGTCATGTGGTTGGCGTTTACAACAAGGAAGAGCAAAAGGCATACGTGTATGTTGACGGCGTTTTGCGCGGCACAGCCGATGCTCCTGGGAACTTCAAGTTTGCGAGCAGCGGGTGTATGAGAATGATATTAGGCGGAGACCCGGATCCTAACGATTACAAGGCTGCCAACGGCTGGAAAGGGGACATCGTTTTCGCGAAGGCTTACAGCGCCCCGCTCACTACGGCACAGGTAAGAGCCCTTTACAAAGAAATTGACGAAACCAAAGAAAAGGCTCCCCAACTCATAACCGGCTATGACTATTACGAAAACGCCATCTGCAAGGAAGGCGGCAACGCGATTTTGTCCATAAGCGGAAAAGGGTTTGTGGATGGCGATGTGATACGTTTCTATCACAACGGCGAAACCGGCTCTAAACAATATGCCGTAAATGTTACCGAAGACGGTGCGAAAGTCACGATACCTTCTGAGGATCTTGTTAGCGGAAAACGCTATCATATATACTTGCAGCGCGGAGAACAGGAACAAACGCTCGGTCTCGTGAAATTCTACATTACAGACGAAATTCCCCAAGGCAGCAAGGTTATCGCACACCGTGGTCATTGGAATGTGTCGGGAGCCGCACAAAATTCACGTGCTTCCCTCAAGAACGCCATTGACTTGAAATGCTACGGTTCCGAAACGGATGTGTGGCTCACCACCGATGGAATACTTATGGCCAATCACGATGCATCATATAACGGCGTTACCATCAAAAACGCCACTTCTGCACAATGCAAGGAATTGAAGCTTTCAAATGGCGAGAATATGCCTGAACTTACAGACTTCCTTGCAATGGTAGCGGCAGAGGATTGGCAGAACGACACCACCAAGCTCATCATTGAGATTAAGGATCACGGCAGCGACGAACTTAATACCCTTGCAGCGCAAACTTGCGTAAATGCCGTTTATGAGGCAGACGTGGCAGACAGGGTGGAATACATTTCATTCAATCTGACGGCATGCATCGCATTAAAAGATGCAGATACCGATGCAAAGGTTGCATACTTAAATGGCGACAGGTCTCCCGAAGAACTTTCGAGCATAGGTCTTACAGGTCTTGATTACACGCTTGACAAATACACAAGCAATCCCACTTGGGTTAAGGAAGCCCGTGAGCTGGAAATGACCACTAATGTGTGGACCATAGACGGCAGGGACGACATCATCAAGAGCAACAACCTTGGCATAGACTTCATAACGACAAACAATCCCGTTGAGGCATTGAAGGTGCAGAAGATGTACCAAGAAATGAACCAACAATAAGTCTATCCGTTTACATTTTACGAGGAGGGTGATTTATTCACCCTCCTCGTTTTTTTGCAACAATGCTATAGGTTAAAGGCCTCCTTTTTCCCACAACACGGCGCTATTCATGGGGACATTGCCTGAAACCCTATAACAACTTGAGTTTCAAAAGAATAACCCAATCATACAAATTCATTGCAACGATTTGATTTTCAAGGGTTGGGAAAGCCAAGAAAAAGGTCTGATATAATTCTTTCTACGTCTGATGTAGTTTTTCCTACATCGGACATAGTTCTTCTTATTTCAGATATAATTTTTCATGCAACCCAATGACGCACGACTTTATCTCATACATACAGTTCCATCTTGGTTTTTGAGGTCTCTTATACCAAACTCACGTATAAGAGAGAAAGTATCATCGCCCACCTTCTATTATTTCGGGGTTGGGTGATATTACAGGATTGTTTTTGGAAGAATCTGTCTTTGTCGTGTCAGAGGAAGCTGTTGCCCAAGCATACTCTGTCAGGGGCTTTATGCCGTAAGTTCTAAAATAATCAGAAACCACTCCTTCTACAATTAACTTTTTCCCGAAATTTTCCGGATTGTCCGCAAGATTGAGTTCATCGCGAAAACGCGTGTCCTTTTCCAATTGAACCGGCATACACTTGTCCACGTTGTTCTCCAACGGATTATCCGCGATAAGAATATTGCTTTTTGCCGTAAACGGAGGGGTGAAATCTGCCGCAAGCAAAGAAGTGCCGTTTATTGCGCCAACAATATAGCCTACAATACCATTTACTTCTATAGAATCAAACATTGCTGTTTCCGCATAATATTTTGCTTGAGTCACAGATATGTACCTGCCAAGTGAGTCTTCAGAAGAAATTATTGTATCAACAGGATTTATTGGTTGCGGAGTATCCGGATCTTTGGTTGGAGACATGGGGGCTTTCTCGCATGAAGCAAGAGACAGCGCAAACATCATAGTGGCGAGAAAGCAGAACTTTTTCATGGGGAAATCATAAAACCCCTTTTGACGAGGGCAAATAAAAATGCTGCAAATCACGATGGACCGCAAGTTTCAACGCCCGTGCAAAAGCCTTGAATATACCCTCAATCTTATGATGTTCATTACTTCCCTCTGCCTTAACATACAGGTTTATCATTGCATTGTCTGCAAGACTCTTGAAAAAGTGGAGAAACATTTCTGTTGGCATATCACCGATTTTTTCACGCTGAAATTCTGCATTCCATACAGTCCAAGGGCGACCCGAAAAATCCAAGGAAACTTGGCATTGGCAATCGTCCATTGGCAGACAAAAGCCGTAGCGTTGTATTCCCCGCTTATCCCCCAAAGCCTCACGCAAGCACTGCCCCAGCACTATCGCAGTATCTTCTATAGTGTGATGTTCGTCCACATTCAAATCACCTTTCACCTTAACGGTCAAATCAATGTTGCCATGCTTGCCTATCTGTTCCAGCATATGGTCAAAGAAACCTATCCCTGTTGAAATGTCACACTTCCCCATTCCGTCAAGGTTTACAGAAACAGACACATCTGTTTCATGGGTTGTTCTTCTTTTCTCCACACTTCTTTCCCCCGCCACAACTATTTCGGCAATCCTGTTCCATGGCATTTCGTCTGAGACCCTCAATGCCTTGCACCCAAGATTTCTTGCAAGCATCACGTCTGTATCACGATCGCCGATTACATAGCTATGCTCCATATCATATTCCCCATTGAGATAACCCGTAAGCATAGCCGTTCCCGGTTTCCTTGTCGGAGAATTTTCAGAGGGAAAAGTGCGGTCTATGAGTATTTCATCAAAAAAAACGCCTTCGCCCTCAAATGTTTTTATAATGAAATTCTGTACAGGCCAAAAGGTGTCTTCCGGGAATGTCTCTGTACCAAGACCGTCTTGATTCGTAACCATAACAAGTTTGCAGTCGGTAAGATTGGCTATTGTGCGCATTGCATTAAGCACATTGGGCACAAACTCCAATTTTTCAAACGAGTCAACTTGCTCGTCTGCCGGCTCCTTGACGAGAGTTCCATCGCGGTCTATAAACAATACTCTTTGCATCTATTTCAATGTTTGTATTTGCGCATTGCCGAAAGCAATTGTGAATTTTCGTTCTGCGAACCCACCGTTATACGGAGACAATTGCCGCAAAGCCTCACATTGCTTCTGTTTCTCACAATAATGCCGCAGTTTACAAGATAATTATAAAGTCTTGCGGCATCATCAAATTTAGCAAGGAAGAAATTAGAATCTGTAGGATAAACCTTTTTGCAATACGGGAGAATGGAAACAGCGTCAACAAGCCTTCCACGCTCCTCCAGAATAATACTCACCCATTTTTCAATTTCAAAACGCCGGGAAAGCATCGCGTCCGCCTCTTGCAACGTAAGAACATTTATGTTATAAGGGTATTTCACCTTGTTGAAATACTCGATTATATCTTTTGAGGCGAAAGCCATGCCCAGACGGATGCCGGCACATCCCCACGCTTTTGAAAATGTATTAAGCACAATTATATTGGGGTATTCGGAAAGCATCATACGGAACTTGGGCTGCCTCGTAAAATCTGAATAGGCTTCGTCTATGACAACAATCCCGCCGAAGTTTTCAATTACCTTTTTTATTTCATCCGTTGAAAGAGAATTTCCTGTAGGATTGTTTGGGGTGCACAAAAAAACAAGTTTCGTGTTTTTATCCGCTCTCTCAAGCAAGCTTGCTGCATTTAGTGAATATCCACTTTCTAACTCCACCGGACGGTATTCTACATTGTTTATATCCGCCGCCACGCGATACATACCATAAGTTGGTTCTATGGCAACCACATTGTCAGCTCCCGGTTCGCAAAAAACACGGAAGCATAAATCAATGGCTTCATCGCTCCCATTCCCCAAAAATATGTTTTCTGCAGGAACATCCTTGATTTTGGATATCTTGCTTTTCAGTTTCCTTTGCAAAGGGTCCGGATATCGGTTATACGGAGAGTTAAAGGGATTTTCGTTCGCATCGAGAAGCACTTTGGCTTCTCCATCAAACTCATTCCTCGCACAACTGTACGGTGCAAGCTTTTGAATGTTTTCACGAACTAACTTGCCTAACTCTATATTCATCTCGTTTTACCGTTAACATAGTCCAACCTTACTGTCATTGCGTTTTTGTGCGCGTCAAGACCTTCTGCTTCCGCCATAAGTTCCACCGCATTTCCTATAGATTTAACGCCTTCGGGAGACAAACGCTGGAAAGTAATCTTTCTCATGAAACTGTCAAGGCACAATCCGCTATATGCCTTGGCGTATCCCTTTGTGGGAAGTGTATGGTTTGTGCCAGAAGCGTAATCTCCGGCACTTTCGCATGAAAACTTTCCCAAGAACACCGAACCTGCATGAGTGATGCCCTTTGCTGTCTCATCGCAATCGTCCGTAGCTATCACCAAATGCTCCGGCGCATAGAAATTTGAAATCGCAACAGCCTTTTCACGGTTGGGAACATATATGACCTTGCTGTTTTGAAGAGCCTTTTCGGCTATATCTTTGCGTGGAAGTCTCTGCAACTGCTCTTCTATTTCCTTTTCAACGGCCTCAATAATTTTCTTGTCCGTAGCAATGAGCACCACTTGGCTGTCCGTACCGTGTTCCGCCTGACTTAACAGATCCGCCGCCACAAAAGCCGGGTTTGACTTACCATCAGCCAGCACTTCAACCTCACTCGGCCCAGCCGGCATATCTATAGCCACATCCTCAAGAGAAACAAGCTGCTTTGCAGCAACTACATATTGGTTTCCAGGACCAAATATTTTATCTACCTTGGGAACGCTTTCTGTGCCAAAAGCCATTGCCGCTATAGCTTGCGCCCCACCTATCTTGTAAATCTTTGAAACTCCCGAAATCTTTGCCGCATAAAGCACCGCCAGATTACATTTCCCCTCTTTGTTTGGAGGTGTACATAAAACTATATCACGACATCCCGCTATTTTTGCAGGAACTGCAAGCATCAATACTGTTGAGAACAATGGCGCAGTCCCACCCGGAATATACAATCCCACTTTTTCTATGGCAACTGCTCTTTGCTCGCAAACAACGCCCTTACAAGTTTCAACCCTAATCGGGACAAATTTTTGCGCTGCGTGAAACTTGTAAATATTGTCGTAAGCAACTTGTATGGCTTCTTTCAGCTCATCCGAAACCAACAATTCGGCATCTGCGAGTTCCTTGTCTGTTACAACAAGCTCCTCTAATTCCACTTTGTCAAATTGCAGCTCGTATCTTTTCAAGGCCATATCCCCATTACTGCGAACATCGTCCAACACCTTGCCCACAATGCCGTGGAGTTCCTTTGTTTGTATTGACGGGCGTTTTAGTATTTCGCCCCATGTTTCTTGCGGCGGATTATCGTAAAATTTCATCATAAGGAAAGGTTTTACAATATCATCTTTTCAATGGGAATTACCAATATTCCTTGTGCGCCTTTCTCCTTAAGCTGACCTATGATTTCCCAAAAACGTTTCTCCTCCAGCACAGTATGAACACTGCACCAATTTTCATCGGCCAAAGGCATCACCGTAGGGCTTTTTATGCCGGGAAGCACCGATACTATATCCTCGAGTTTCTCGCGAGGCGCGTTCATCAGCACATACTTTTTATCCTCCGCGCTGCGCACAGCCTTTATGCGGAAAAGCAATTCTTTGAGAATTTCACGCTTTTCCTCACTCATGTCACGGTTTCCTATCAGCAAAGCCTCGCTTTCCACCACCGTCTCAACCTCGCGCAAATTATTGCTTACAAGTGTAGAGCCGGAACTCACGATGTCGAATATTGCATCAGCCAAACCTATTGCCGGAGATATTTCAACGCTGCCGTTTATAATCTGCACCTCTGCCTTTACGCCTTTGTCATCAAGGAATTTCCTGAGAATATTAGGGTATGACGTGGCTATCTTGCGTCCGTTAAACCACGCCAGGCCGTTATAAGACGTTTCTTTGGGAACTGCGAGAGACAAGCGGCATTTTCCAAAGCCCAAACGCGACACAATCTCCGCATCATATCCGCGTTCCATAAATTCGTTTTCGCCAACCACACCCAAATCCGCCACGCCGTTGGCCACTGTTTCCGGGATGTCGTCATCGCGCAAGTACAAAGCTTGCAGCGGGAATGTTGTTGAATCGGATATGAGCGTCCGTTTTGAAACGCTCAACTTTATGTCTGCCTCTGCAAGCAGGGCCATCGTATCATCGTGAAGCCGCCCTTTCGATTGTATTGCTATTCTTATCATCTTTATAAACCGTTATTTTCATCCGAAGCAGAAGTTACGTTGCGCATATTCAACGAGGAAATCTTCATGTCCGGGTTTATTCTTGCTGTTACAATATATGTCATCCACTCTTCCTTGCCGTCGTGCGTCAAATAGTGTTCGTCAACGCCAAACGTTACATCAAACGAAAACGCATCCGTATCTGTCGCAACCTTGCGGATTTTGTAATCGTTGTTCATTGTAAAGACCATATGATGATGCCCAGATGCGAGCTTGTCGGCAAAAGTCATCACATCGGCGTGTGTCGCGTTGCGTTTGTTCAGAAAGTTGTCCATTACCGCTGCAACTGCTGACGCCAAAGAAGTCTCGTCCCTGTTTGCAAGACCTGTGAAAAACTGCGAGCAAACACCCTTAACCGATGACGCTTCATCTGGCTGTACTTTAAGGGACGCTATGTTTTTCTGAGCCTGCATGGCATCTTCTATGTATTTGCCCTCAGGATGGCTGCTTATATAAACCTGCAAAGCCTCCACTGTGTTTGCCGACAGAGCGTCAACATAATCCAAAGAGTCTATCTTGTCCTTGCAAGCCTGTTCAAACACGCTGTTGGGATGATTGCCAAGAAAAGCTACAAACCCGCTTTTCATATTGTTCACGCAGGCGTCATTCCAATCATTAATCTCCGCCACAAGCTCCTTTAGCTTGGCCTCCACTTCATCATAGTGCGCTCCCTTGGGATAATCGCGCAAGTACTGGCTGCACAAAGCGGTATCATTTGAAGCCATTACCTCTTCATAGGCATTCTGCTCGCTTTCCGCCTTCTGCGACTTGTCTATAAGGAAATAAGCCAAAGCTCCCAATGCCACTACAACAATAGAAACCACCACACCGACAACCACGCCGTTATTGCTTTTCTTTTTACGCGTTTTACTCGGAGCGTAAGGGTCTATGTTTTTATACGCATCTTGCACCCTGCCGTTTTTTTTGCGGGCAGCATCCTCATCGGCGATGCTTTCAAATTCCGCGCCGCACGAAGGGCATTTTTCCGTATTTTTAAGCACCACACGTCCGCAATCGGGACATTTTTTTATGTTCCCGGCTATCGCCACCCCACAGTTAGGGCATCTGTCTGCCGCATCTGATACTTCATGCCCGCATTCGGGACATTTCACTATTGCCATAATCCGTTTGTTTTTTTACGGGCGCTACAGCCCTTATTTTATAAAGCACATAGGGGCTTCATCCCCGCTTTTATTGCAAAATTACTACTTTGGCACATTTTGACGGCAGCTTTTCTGTTTTTATTTCTTTTGTTTTTGCAAAACAGACTTTTTACCTCATTTTTCTTGCAAAGCGTTCTTCATTTGCTTTCCACAGTAACTATTACCTGCAAAAAAAACGAGTAAAAGGCATACAAAGCACCTCCGTTGTTCTAATGAAAACTATATGCTGATATTGCAAAAACTACATCGGACATAATTTTTTCTACGTCTGATGTTGCTTTTTCTATGTCCTATGTAGTTTTTCTCTTTGCAAATCTTTGAGGGGCAAAGACATATACCGCCCTATGAAATACAAGTATTCTCTTGCAAATCACGCTGTTATAAAAAACGACTGCCTTTGCCGAAATTGTGGTCAAAACAAATAGCGCAACAACTCTTTATGGAGGGCTTGCTTTACATCTCACTTTTCGCCACTTTACCTACAGCCGAACCGCTTTCTTTTAATTACAATCCAATTGTTCGTAAACAGAATGCTTGCTGATGTATTCCGGCACGATAGCCTTCATTTTTTTCACAACCTTCATCCTGTCAAACTCATAACTTGTCTTAACCAGATCGTCTATTGCCTTGGCCACCTCTTCGTAATTATACTCACGCACTTTGGCAACCTTGATTTTGGGGTTGAACGTCGGAATTGTAAGTTCCTCGTCGTTCAACACTTCCTCATACAACTTTTCTCCGTCCCTAAGCCCGGTGTACTCCACTTTTACGTTCACCATGCCGCTAAGCCGTATCATTCTGTGAGCAAGATCTGAAATCTTCACAGGTTTGCCCATATCGAACACGAATATCTCCCCGCCTTTGCCCATAGTTCCTGCCTCAAGCACCAACTTGCACGCTTCGGGTATCAGCATAAAATATCTTATTATGTCAGGATGCGTTACCGTTACAGGTCCGCCGGCCTTTATCTGCTCCCTGAACAATGGTATTACTGAGCCGTTCGAGCCTAACACGTTTCCAAAGCGCGTGGTTACAAATTGGGTGTGTCCCTGTACCAAGCCATCTTTCTGCGCCTTGTTCAAGCTCTGCACATAAATCTCGCAAATGCGCTTTGAACATCCCATTACGTTTGTCGGGTTAACGGCTTTGTCGGTTGAAATCATCACGAATTTTTTCGTGCCATACTTCACCGCCAAATCTGCCACAATGCGCGTTCCGTCTATATTGTTTTCAACGGCTTCGCACGGATTGTCCTCCATCATGGGGACGTGCTTATAGGCGGCAGCATGAAAAACATAGTCAGGACGGTATGTCTTGAAAATGTTTTCCATCCTTTCCTTGCGGCAAATGGTCGTTACTATGGTTTCGCACTTTACTTCGGGAAACTCACGGCGCATCATCAGACGGATGTCGTGTGAGGGCGTTTCCGCTTCGTCCACAGAAACAATCCTTCCCGGATTGAACTGCGCCACCTGTTTCAGGATTTCACTGCCAATAGAGCCTGCCGCCCCGGTTATCAGCACAGACTTTCCTTTTAGCATTCCGGCTACAGAACCGAGGTCAACATTTATTTCATCACGGGGCAGCAAATCCTCTATCTCCACCTCGCGGAATTTCCTTGCGTTCAAGTCGCTTTTGCCGTCCCACTTTTCAGCAGTATCTATTGTATAAATTGCTATGCCGGCATCTATGAGCGCGTCCACAAAGTTAACGTCATTAACAAAAGCTGCCTGTTTCAAGGGCGAAACAAGCAAGGCTTGGATTTCGTGGTGTTTCATGAAAGGGATGAGCTGGCTGTCTCTTGGGTGAACCTTTACGCCCATAAGGATTTTGCCAACCATGTCGCTTTCATCGCTCACAAAACCGCAAAGGCTGTATTTCTTGGGTTCTTCGCTGTTTATGTTTTTCGCCAGCCCTATTCCCCCGCGTTTCACACCGTATATAAACACACGCTTGGCTGTGTTTGTTGCCACGAAATGGTCATAAACATATTTCACAAACACCCTCAACGCCCCCATAAGCGCAGTGCCGATTACAAAAATCCCAAGCAACTCACGGATTCTTATCGGGGCGAACCACTCGTCGCTGTGAAAAAAAGCGCGCATACAGGCAATCAGCACTGTTCCTATAAACATGGCAATGCCTATGCGGTATAAATCCACGAAAGAGGAATAGCGGAGCACTCCTTTGTAAGTGCGCATTATCCTGAAGCCTAAGATATAGAACAGCAAGTAAAGGCAGAGCGTCTTGCCTATAGAAAACAACGCAATATTAGGGCCGCGATCTATTACGATGCAGAGTATTGCTGCAAACACCACAATGCCGCAATCCGCCAGCAATATGCACCAATAAGGAAGCACATTCCTGTCAAAAACCCAACTGGTTATTTTTTTGTACATACAACTTGCGGTTATTTGCAGAACGACATTATCTTTTCCGTTATGTATATTGCGTCATCCACGCTTACGCACGGTCCGCTCGGCAGGCACAAACCCGTTTTGAACAGCGATTCGGAAACGCCGTTCACATAGGCCGGGGCGTCCTTATACACAGGCTGCAAGTGCATGGGCTTCCACAGCGGACGGCTTTCAATATTGGCTTCGTCAAGAGCCATACGCATTGCCTCCACGTTGCGGTTCGGCTCGCAATCGGTGTGTGCGTTGCATGATCGGTGCACCGTTCCCGCCGCGCCGCCCACCGCGCCGGAAACCACACTTCCGTAAGCGTTCTCCTCACCTGCCACATGGAGTTCCGGGGAAAGGGTTATCGTGCTAAGCCAGAAATTGGAATCGCATTTGTCACCCCAATTCTTATGAAAGGATATGCTCTCGCAATGTTCAAATGCCCCGGCGTAAATTTTCGCTATTTTATGATGATGAGAAATATGCTCTTCAAGCACCGTCATCTGCCCTCTGCCAATTCCGGCACATACGTTGCTCAAACGGTAATTGTAGCCTATTTTTTCGTGCTGGTAATAGGGGTATGACTCGCGGGCCTGGGTTGCATAGAACATCACACGGTCTTTGGCTTCTTTGTCCGGACACACCAAAGCCCCCCCGCCGCTTGTCGTTATCATTTTATTGCCGTTGAAACTCAAGACTCCGTATCTTCCGAATGTTCCGCAAACGCGTCCGGCGTATTTTGAACCAAGTCCTTCTGCGGCGTCTTCTATCACGGGAATTTCATATTCCCGCGCAACTGCCATTATTTCGTTTATCTTTGCCGGCATGCCGTAAAGATAAACGAGAATTATTGCCTTCGGCTTTTTCCCAGTTTTGGCAATACGGTCCTTTATTGCCTCTTTAAGCAACGCGGGGTCCATATTCCAACTGTCTTTTTCGCTGTCAACAAAAACGGGGGTCGCGCCCAAATATGTTACGGGGTGGCTGCTCGCACAAAAGGTGAAGCTCTGGCAAATCACTTCATCGCCGGGCATTACGCCAACATCAACAAGGGCAAGGTGAACCGCCGAAGTTCCCGAACTTAAAGCGACCACCTCTTTGTTTTCCCCGACAAAAGATTTCAAGTCTTCTTCAAAGCCATTTACGTTAGGGCCAAGAGGAACCACCCAATTCGTGTCAAACGCCTCTTGTATATATTTCATTTCGTTTCCGCTCATGCGGGCGAGGCAAAGATATATTCTTTTGTTTTTCATTTTCCGATGCGATTTCCTTCTGTTTTGCAAATATATGAATTATAATCTAAAAAAGACCGTTTTATTTCACGCGAATTACATTTTTTCTTTTTTCAATTCCACCAGCCACCGATTCGATGTGGCTTAAGCCATATATGAAACCACAAAAATTATGTCCTATGTAGAAAAAACTACATCAGACATAGAAAAAATTATATCAGAACTTTTTTGTGCCTTTGTTAGTGCCGGAAAGACAAATTGTTGCAAAGAAAGATTTGACTCACATAGTCGTCTGTAAATCAATGCGCCACGCAATCTTCATTATATTTGCAGTTTTACAAAGAACTGGCATCTGTCAAACAATGTGAATATGGCATCCGGCTATGGGAAGCCGAAACGCTTCTCTCTTTGTCCGTTTGACATCACCATTTTTCAAAAAGAGCGAAAAAAAACATCATCTCGTATTTCTCTTTTCGTTTTGATTTCATACATTTGCAACAAAATAATAAAACTCTATTTACAAAAACCAAAATGAAAATCTTCAAGCCATTTATCTTGTTGCTCTTGTTTGGCGTATTCCTTGCGTCATGTAGCGACAAGGTTGACGAAAGCAACCTTTATGTATTCAAAGGCAAAAGCGCATACCAGTTTCTAGAAAGCTCTGAAAACTTAAGCAGCTATGCATATCTTATGAGCAGAGTGCAAATAAGTCCCAAATCACCTTCCGTTTTTTCCGATTTGCTCTCGCAACGCGGGAATTTCACGGTTTTCGCTCCGACAAACGAGGCTATCCAGGAATTTCTTGACTCTGTTTACACAACAAAGAATTTTGACATAACGCAAACAGAGGACACAGTAGCAGAATTTATCATACGAAACAGCATCGTTGACAACGGCGAAAGCGAGGCCTATCAGACGACAGACATGAATTATGGCACGCTTGGCTCGGCAAACATGAACGACCGCTATCTTCAGATAAGCTTTGACAACGACAGCGTAAGCGGAAAGGCATACATTCTGATAAACAACAAATCGAGGATAGTGTCTGAGGACAACGAGGTGTCCAACGGCTACATCCACGCAATAGACCGGGTTATAGACATGAGCAACTCCTCCCTGCCCGACCTCATAAAGCAGACACCAAACCTGCGCATATTCTCAAGAATGCTTGAAATAACAGGCTGGGCGGACTCCCTGGTGGAATATATAGACCTTGACTACGAATACGACCACCCGGAGTTCGGTTCGATAGACCCTGGAAACACTTCCGGAGGCGAAGTTGGGCCCAGCCCCGAACACCGATACATAGGATACACCGCATTCACAGAAACCGACAGCGTTTTTGAGACACAATGGGGAATACCCGCACCTGTTCTTGACGAAAACAACAACGTTACAAACTACGCGGAAATAGAAGCCAAGTTCTTTGAGAAGTGCAGGGAGGCGTACCCCTTGGCAACAGACGAAGACCTGACAAGCCACAACAATGCCGTAAACCAGTTTATCTCTTACCACCTGCTTCCCGAACGCATAACATGGAACAACCTCGTGGTTCACCACAATGAAATGGGATACTCCTACAAAAACCCGACAAGGCTGACCATAGACTGCTGGGAATACTACGAGACCATGGGCAAGCCCCGCCGCCTCCTGAAACTCACGGAAGGCAGCCAGACCAACGGAATAAGGCTTAACCGCCACTGCACGTATGACAACTCATTCTTCGGGACATACGAGGAACTCGTGGTTGACCGTCCGGGAGCTTCGGTAACGCAACTTAACGGAGGCAGCAGCACAAACGCACTTAACGGCTTCTACTATCCCATTGACGAGGTTCTTGTGTACGATGACGATGTTCCAGGCAAAGTGCTAAACGAGCGCCTTAGATTTGATTTCGCCGCAATATGCCCGGAACTCATGACAAACGGTATGCGCCAAGTGGAAGATAACCGCTGGAGGTTCATTCCGTCCGGATACATTTCCACATTCTGGTACACCGATGACACAAAGTGGCGTTATGTGCCGTATCATTCACAAGACCAGCACAATATGCAAGGTGATGAAATCAACATCATCGGTCAGTACGACCTAACATTCAAACTTCCGCCCGTGCCGTTTGAAGGGACATGGGAACTGCGTATGTGTGCACCCGAAATACAACACTTCGGAATGTTCCAAGTATATCTTGGCACGGACAAGAACAACCCCACCCCTATCGGGCTTCCGCTCGACTTCCGTGTGGCGGCCTCCAATCCTAAAATCGGTTGGAAACGAGACCCCGATGACGGAGACATGGATAAAATTCGTGAAATCGACAAGAATATGCGCAACCAAGGCTACATGAAGAATAACAAGCACAATGGGTGTCCCAGAAGCGGAGCTGTTGTAACCACCTCGTTGCGCGCGGTTGAAGGCGATTACATACGCCTTAGGAAAATTCTGTGGAGCGGCAACATGAAGCCTAACGAGACATACTATGTAAGGATTAAGTCAGTACTCGACAACACACGCACCTGCTGTATGCTCGACTACTTTGAAATGGTTCCGAAATCTGTTTACAGCGGAGAAAGCGGAGAAGATCCATGGTAAACTAGTGGCAACAGGCTACTATATAGTTTAACTGCGGGAAAGCGAAAAAACTTTCCCGCAGTTTCGTTTTACGCCATTAATCACGTGAAAAACTTCGTTTTTGCTTTATAAATCGTAATTTTGCAAATGCAATATTGATACAGAAAACAATTTATCATGAACAGAATAGTTGACAAACAACAATTTTCCGAAAAGGTATTCAAACTTGTCGTTGAAGCCCCGCTTATAGCAAAATCAAGGAAAGCCGGCAATTTCGTTATCGTGAGAGCAACGGAAAACGGTGAGCGTATCCCCCTTACAATAGCGCAAGCCGACAAGGAAAACGGCACAATAACCCTCGTTATCCAAAAAGTGGGCTTTTCAACCACAAAGATTTGCGAAATGAACGCAGGAGACTGTCTCGCTGACGTAGTTGGGCCTCTCGGAAAACCTACAGATATTAAGAACTACGGCACTGTGGTTTGTGCTGGCGGCGGCGTGGGCACAGCACCTCTGCTTCCCATTGTTGAAGCCCTTAAAAAGGCTGGAAACAAAGTAATCACTGTTATAGCCGGACGTTCAAAAGAACTCATTATTCTTGAAAAGGAAATGAAAGAGTTCTCCGATGAGGTTATGGTCATGACAGACGACGGTTCATACGGAGAAAAGGGTCTCGTTACCCAAGGAATTGAAAAAGTTATAAACCGTGAAAAGGTTGACAAATGCTTTGCCATTGGTCCTGCAATAATGATGAAGTTCGTTTGTCTGCTGACAAAGAAATACGGAATTCCTACTGATGTGTCCTTAAACACTATAATGGTTGACGGAACTGGTATGTGCGGAGCTTGCCGTGTAAGCGTAGGCGGAAAAACAAAATTCGTGTGCGTTGACGGTCCTGAATTTGACGGACATGAAGTTGACTTTGACGAAATGATGATGCGCCTCCGTGCCTACAAACCCGCCGAAACCGAAGAAATGGGAATGCTCGGAGAATGCGAACAAGCAGAAGGCAGAGACGCACAATGGCGTGCGGAATTGCGCAAAGCCATTAAACCCAAGGAAAGAATGCAAATACAGCGTGCGGAGATGCCGGAATTGCCGCCGGCATACCGCGCCCACAGCCTCCGCGAGGAAGTAAACCAAGGACTCACCAAAGAACAAGCCCAAAAGGAGGCAACACGTTGTCTCGACTGCGCAAATCCGGGATGCGTGAAAGGATGCCCGGTAAGCATAGACATTCCCGGATTCATAAAGAACATAGAGCGCGGAGAACTTGTCGAAGCTGCACGCACCTTGAAGCGAACAAGCTCCCTTCCCGCCGTATGCGGTCGTGTTTGTCCGCAGGAAAAACAATGTGAGGCCGGCTGTATTCACATAAAGACTGGAGGCAAAGCCGTTGCCATCGGTTATCTTGAACGTTTTGCCGCCGATTACGAACGCGAAAGCGGGCATAACGAGCTTCCTGTATGCAAGCCCGCCAATGGGATTAAGGTTGCCGCTGTGGGTTCTGGTCCTTCTTCCCTGTCCTTTGCCGGAGACATGGCTAAAAACGGTTATTCCGTTACCGTATTCGAGGCTTTGCACGAAATTGGCGGAGTGTTGAAATACGGAATTCCCGAGTTCCGTTTGCCCAACAAGATTGTTGACGCAGAAATTGAGAACCTCCGCAAAATAGGAGTGAAGTTTGTAAAAGACTGTATCGTAGGCAAAACCATAAGCGTTGAGCAACTTGAAAACGAAGGCTACAAAATCATTTTTGCAGGCAGCGGTGCAGGTCTCCCTAGGTTCATGAACATTCCCGGAGAGAATTACATTAACATTCTTTCCTCCAACGAATACCTTACCCGCGTCAACTTGATGGACGCTTCAAGCAAAGAATCCGCGACACCAGTTCCTTTCGGCAAACACGTACTTGTTGTTGGCGGAGGAAATACTGCCATGGACTCTGTAAGAACAGCCTTGCGCCTTGGAGCCGAGACAGCCACCATTGTTTACCGACGTTCCGAGAATGAAATGCCAGCGCGAAAAGAAGAGGTGAAACACGCGAAAGAAGAAGGGGTTAAATTCCTTACCCTGCACAACCCCATAGAATATCTCGCCGATGAAAATGGCAAAGTCAAAGCCGTAAAGCTGCAAAAGATGGAGCTTGGCGAACCTGACGCATCAGGACGCAGAAGCCCAGTTGCCATTCCCGGCGCAATAGAAACACTTGATGTTGACTTGGTAATTGTTAGCATCGGCGTGCGTCCAAATCCCATTATCCCCCATTCTGTCAGCGGCATTGAAATTAGCCCAAAAGGCACTATTGTTACCGATGAGAATATGCGCTCTGCAAGAGAAGAACTTTATGCAGGGGGAGACATTGTAAGAGGCGGGGCTACCGTTATTCTTGCCATGGGAGACGGCAGAAAAGCCGCAAAAGCCGCAGATGAAGCACTTATGATAAAATGATCCCTGTCCAAATTTTAATATCCGATAAGTCCGAATATTTCCAACAAGACGTTATTGACGCGCTTGAAGCGGGTTGCAAATGGCTTCAGCTACAATTTGCAAATACCGCCAATCGCGAAAAAAACATAACGGCCCTTATGGAAATAAAATCCTCATGCCGCAAACACGAGGCACTGCTCATCGTTGAAGACGATACGGAACTCGCCCAAAAAGCAGAGACAGACGGTGTATATATCAGCAACGGCAATCACGACGATGCAAAAGAGGCGAGGAAATTTCTTGGCGAAGGCTATATCATAGGACTGGCTGCCAAAGACCGCGAAAGCATTACCGCTGCAAAAAAGGCAGGGGCTGACTATGTGTGCATCGGTCCTTCCGGAACTGGAGACAAAGCTTTTAGCGTGGAAGATCTATGCAAAATAGCAATCCAAACGCGGAAAAAATCCTTAAACCTGCCCATTGTCGTTTTCGGGGAAATAACAACTGGCGACATCGCGCCTATAATGAAATCCGGCATTAATGGGATTGTCTTAGACACCGCAAAATGCTACAGCAAAGGCATTGGGGAAACCTTAAAAGAATTTCTGACAATCTGACAACACATTAACATCTGTAACCATATTGCGCCGACATCCCTGCATTCAGAGTTGCCGGCGCATTTTTGTAAACCACAACGCCAAAGTCGCCAATGCGAGCAACCCGCCGGCAAAACCTATGTACGATACTGACAAATGACTGCAAACAGCTCCGCCAATCAAAGCCCCGCTTCCTATCCCCAAATTGAAGATGCCGGAGAATATCGACATCGCCACAGCCGTTGCCCGCGCACTTGTATGGTTTATTATTTCTGACTGCATAGCCACGTTATAAGCCGTAACCGCCATACCCCAAACTATACACAATACAATTACCGACGCCATATTGAACGACAAAGGGTAAAGCAAAAACAGACAGAGTGCAAGTCCAATCAAAGACAAGTCAGAAAAGCGTTTTCGGTTAGCGTCATAGAATTTTGAAAACAAGGCGCTTCCCAGTATTCCTGCCGCCCCGAAAAACATGAGCGTTGCGGTAACAAGATCGTTATGCATACCTGCAACCTGACTCAAAAACGGTTCTATATAGCTATAACCTGTATAGTACGCAGTTGCAAAGGCAAGAGTTAACACAAACATATACATAAGCACTTTGTTTTTCAATAATTCCGGGAGCTGCGCCACCTTAAATCCCCCACGGCTTGGCACATCTGGCAAAAACCGCCATAGATAAGCCAATGCCGCAAAGGCAAAAATGCCAATGCTTAGAAACGTTGCCCTCCAACCTATCCACAGCCCTATCATCCTGCCAAGCGGAAGACCGAATATCATTGCCACCGAAGTTCCCGTAACCACCATGCTCAAGGCCAAAGAACGGTATTTCTCGGGCGCTATGCGCACGGCTATCGGAGAAACAACAGACCAAAATACCGAATGCGCACAAGCCACCCCTATTCTTGAAAACATCAGCATTCCATATCCCGCCGACAAAAACGACATCACCTGGAATACGGCAAACAGCGCCATAACCCCCAAAAGCAATTTTCGCAAGTTGATGCGCGACACCATGAGCATCAACGGGAGAGACAGCAACATCACCACCCAAGCGTAAACAGAAATCAACATCCCCGCCTTTGCTTCATTTATGGAAAAATCTTTAGAAATACTCGTCAGCAGCCCTATAGGCACAAACTCCGAAGTGTTGAATATAAATGTTGCACACGTAATACCAATAAGTGGTATAAAAGCCTTCGCTTTAATTTTATCTTCCATTGCAATTTTGACTTCATTTTTCAAGGTCGCAAAAATAATGATTTTTGCCTTTACAAAACGTGTCATACCGCTTTTATCATACCATACCCAACACGTTGCCATCCATTATGCAAGTTGTGAAAAACAAGGCGTAGCATCGCAAAACTGATACGCCATAAGCACGAAGCCTCCAAAATGCAACAATGCGCCCATTTTTGTCACAACAGCATGATTTTCAACACCTTTAAGCCATCCGGCATTATCCACATAAGCCATTGGTTTACAGAGGTTAGCAAAGGCAAAAATTATGTCCGATGTAAAATTTTCTACGTCTGATTTAATTTATCCTACATGGGACACAGTTTTTCCTACGTCCTATACAGTTTTTGCAGTTTCAGCATATATCTCCAACACCCTAATGAAGTTTTCAAAAAATCGCAGCCTTCCTTCGTGCGGTTTAGACATTTTAAGCTGCGCACCATACAAACAAAAATCCATTACATTATCACTTTTTTATATTTTCACACAACACATAGTTACCAGCGGTTTATGCAAAAATATGATAACAGCGAGCCACTTGTGTTTCATGAAACCCGCTTTTCATATTGCTTTTTTCCGTACCTTTGCAGTAGATGAACGAACTTTCACACCATATTATATGTTTGCTTGCGGAGAACGACTGTGTTATTCTCCCTGGCATTGGTGGGTTTATAGCACGCTATAATTCCGCCAATTACATACAGAATAATAAAGAGTTTGTTTCACCGCAAAGAGTCATCGGATTCAACCACGCACTCACAATGAACGACGGACTTATCGTTCAGTCCTACATGATTAAATTCGGCGTGAATTATCCCGATGCCTCAAAACTCGTTGACAAAGACATAGAAAGACTTCAACAGGAAATCAACAAAAACGGGAGTGTACGTCTCGAGGGATTGGGTATGCTTGTGAAACACGCAGGAGGCGCGTACAACTTTGAAGTCTCCTCGCCCCAAATTGCAACCCCGGAACTTTACGCCCTTTCAAACATATTGGTAGAAAGCAAAACCGTATGCACAGCCACATCCTCGGCAGCCCCAATTGCCTCAACCGTTACAAAACCGTCAACAGACGATTGGGAAAATGAAAAAGAGCAGACTTATTCCATATCAATAAGACGTTCGGCCGCACATAAGGTTGCAGCCATAGCGGCTGCCATATTGGTGTCTTTTTTACTCTCTACGCCAACTGGCAATGTAAGCAAAAGCGAACTCCCGCAAACAGCGATGATCGGCGCTTTGGACTTTCCGACAAACACAAGGACTGACAAGAAAACCTCCTTCGACAAGAAGGATGCCGAAAAAGCGACGACAGAGGCGAATGCTTCCGAAGAAAAAATTACCAACCCGCCAAAGCCCTACACCATAGTGCTTGCAAGTGCCGTCAGCGAAAAGAACGCAAAAGAATTTATAGCATACCTCCACAGGCGAGGTTACAATGATGCCGAAATTCACAAAACCCCAAGCATGAGGAGAGTGATTTACAGCCACTTTGAAACAGAGCAGGAAGCCCGGGCTGTTCTTAACAAGATGAGCGACAAAGATTTTGCCGCCGAGGCTTGGATCATGAAAATAAAAAGCTGAAATGAAAGCCCTTATTGCATGTATCGCCTCGCTCACCATATGTATCTGTGCGAATGCACAAAACAGATCGGTGTTTGCTGGTCTTTTGTATAATGAGGAGACAAAAATGGCAATTCACATCAACCTTGACACTCCGATTGTAAAAGTGCCCGGTCTTCCGTTTCTCGGAGGCACTAACGGATATATGGGCAACGGCATTCTTTACGGCACATGGATTATTACCGACTTCAAAGCCAATAAGGAAAACGCCAGCATACGACTTACAAACGATTTCGGAGCAGACACACAAAAACTCACGATAACACGAATAAAAGCGGACACTTTTTCCGTGGAATTGCAACAGCCTGTGGTAATGCGCCGCGTTGTAAAGGGGAAGTTAGTCAAGATTAATCCCAAATATATCTTTGTGAAAAAATAAAGGCAGGTTATGGCTGCCAAGAAGAGCCTTCCAATTTGAACCTTATGCGGAACGACTTCTTTTCCTCATCCCAATTTGTCCCAAGAAGCACCAACTTGCCTATTTGCGCGGTGTGCTCCACATGCAAACCAATGCAGGCGCATTTGTCATAATTCCCCACCCTGACAATTCTTATCGTATTACTTGCGTTTTGGGGCAATTTTTCAAGCGAAATGCCCTCCTCCAAATTTTCAACCGCTTCATAGCTATAATTTACAGGCACATCCTCAGCAATAACCTTGTTCACTTCACTGACAATACCTTCAACCTCTTCGGGCGCAGGGCATTGTGGAAGTATAAAACTCATCTTGCTTTTCTTTCGCTCAATATGCGCATTGCCACTGCGCGAACAGCCAAAATGGTTCACCATTGCACGGTTCACTAAATGTTCCGCCGTGTGCATAGGCGGATATTCATGCTTGTTATGGGCATTCAACACTATTTCTTCCACTGTCTTACTTTTTTTCTGCCGCAAAATTAAGGAAAATGCCCCAAAAAGCGCCCACATACAATACTCCTCTGCGAACTTTTCCGTATATTTGCCATATTACAAACCCCAAAACCTGAAAACATAAAATGGAAAAGAGGCCTATGGAGCAAATTGTGGAAAAATTCAATATTCATGGAGATATTGAAAGCATAAAACCGTTAGGAAACGGATTGATAAATTCCACCTACAAAGTGAACACCCGTGAAGAAAGCACCCCCGACTATGTGCTGCAGTGCATTAACCATACGGTGTTCCCCAACGTGGGAATGCTTATGGACAACATCACTGCGGTTACCGACCACATACGCCAGAAACTTGCAGGGCAGGAAGACATCGAACGCCGGTGTCTGCGTTTCGTGCCACTCAAAGAGGACAAGGACAAGTATTACTTCTTTGACGGCTCTGCGTACTGGCGCATTATGGTTTTCATCCCCGACACAATAACACGCGAAGAAGTTACACCGGAAAGTTCTTGCGCTGCGGGAGAAGCTTTCGGAAATTTCCAGGCTATGCTCGCAGACATACCCGTAGAGTTAGGCGAAACCATAAAAGACTTCCACAACATGGAGTTCAGGCTTCAGCAACTTCGTGAGGCTGTTGAAGAAAACAAGGCAGGAAGATTGGACGAAGTGAGATATCTGCTTGACCAAATAGAAAGCCATGCCGAAAAAATGACGTTTGCAGAAAGGCTGCACAGAGAGGGCAAATTACCCAAACGTATATGCCATTGCGACACGAAGGTGAACAATATGCTTTTTGATGCCAAAAGCGGGATGCCCTTGTGCGTGATAGACCTTGACACGGTTATGCCTTCGTTTGTTTTCTCGGATTTCGGCGATTTTCTGCGCTACGCCGCCAACGCATCCACCGAAGACGAGCCAGATCTTTCAAAGGTATATTTCAAAATGGACATATTCGAGACTTTTGCAAAGGGGTATCTAAGCGTGGCTAAATCATTCCTTACCCCAACGGAGACAGAAAACCTGCCGCTTGCCGCAGAGTTGTTTCCCTATATGCAGGCAGTACGCTTCTTCGCAGACTATCTTAACGGAGACACCTATTACAAAACAAAATATCCCGAACATAACCTTGTGCGCACCAAAGCACAATTCAAGCTTTTCCTAAGCGCACAGGAACATGAGAAAGACATGAGGGACTACATAAGCAAAATACAAGCATAAAGCAAGAAAGAGCAATGTGAGGTTTGGCTTTCAAATCTCACATTGCTTAAAATCCCATGCCAATTAAAAGATTACCCGCCATTCTCTGCCTTATATTGATCTTCTCATGCGCGAATGGTCAAAACAAAAGCGCGGGGCAAAATACTGTATATGGGATTAAAGCCTGCACGTGGGAAGAGTTTTTGGAGCTGTATTCATCTTCCGGCTTCGATGACAACGACAACTCCCAAATAAGCGAAGAGCGTCTTGACGCTTTACGCAACATTTATGACAATCCCATAAACATAAACACTGCCTCGCGGGAAAACTTGCAAGAAATCCCCTTTATTTCCAACGCGCAGGCAGACTCAATAATCAGTTATGTGAAACGCCACCGCCCCATAATATCATTGGGAGAACTGGCACTGATACCTTATATCGATTACCAAACACGTTTTCTTTTAACGGCGTTTCTAACGTGCGACACAACGATAATACAGAAACAAACAATAAAAGAACTTATTACAAACGGCAGACATAATATTGCCGCCAATATTGTAACGCCGCTTTATACTCCAGAAGGGTGCAAAAGCAACACTTCGCTTGAATTGCCAAGCAGGTATCTTGGGGACAAAAACAGGATTGGAATGAAGTACCTGTACAACTGTAACAACGAACTCAAATTCGGAATAACTTCCGAAAAAGATATGGGAGAACCTTTCGCTTGCAGGGGAAATTCGTTCATGGACTCTTATTCATTCTTCCTTTTCAGAAAACAAAGAAACGGCAAATACTCTTTCGCTATAGGAGATTATCGAATTTGCCTCGGAGAAGGCCTTGTTATCGGCAACATATTTTTTTCCGGAAAAAGGGGAGTGCTTTACGACTCTTACAATAAAAGCAACGCGATAACCCCACATGCCTCGTACTCTGAGAGGGATTTTTTCCGTGGCGCGGCAGGAAGCATACGATTTGGCAAGCTCAAACTGACAGGTTTGTTCTCATACAAAGCGAACGATGCCATTATAAATTCAGACGGCGAAATAACTTCACTGACAAATACGGGATACCACCGCACAATTACGGAACAAAACAGAAAAGGTAATGCGCATGACCTTACTACAGGCGGAGACGTTTCATACGGCACACGTTTTTCCAGCGCAGGAATTTCGGCAGCTTTCACCCATTACGACAAAAGTTTGAACCCACGCGAAGCCGACTACAACAAGCACGCCATGCGTGGAAAAGACTTCCACTCCTATAGCCTGCACTACAGTTTTAACCATAAAAACATAAGTTCCCAAGGAGAAGCCGCCACAACACAAGCAAAAGCGTTCGCATTCATAAACACCATAAAATACACACTTGGAGGCCACACCACACTTACTAATGTGCTGCGGAGCTATTCCAAGAAATACAATATGCCATACGCGGAAAGTTTCAAAAGTTCCAGTGCCGTCAACAACGAGCAGGGCGTATTTTTCGGTTTTACAAGCGAGCCGCTGCGTTTTCTCAGCATACAGGGATATGCAGACTTCTATCGCAGACCATGGCCTACATACAGGTATCGCGCCCCATTGAACGGAAACGAATTTTGTATAGAGGCGGACGCGCACAATTCACGGAAAGCATTCATATCGGCTGAGTGGAAATTCACAAGGAAAAAGTGCGACAAAGGATATTCCACAGATTCAATGCCGCAAAACAGAAACCAAATAAAGCTCCAGTGCGAGGCTGTTTTCGGCAAACTTACGACAAAAACCCTTGTCGCTGCCGCAAGCACATCAAACAAAGGGAAAAACAGCCACGGTTGGGCTGTTGTGCAGCGGGCAAACTATTCAAGCAATACGATTAACCTTGCCACTTCTTTTGCATATTTCGACACAGACGACTACTCGGCAAGAATTTACGCTTATGAAAACAACATTAAGTACATATACAACAATTTCACCGCGCTTTACGGAAACGGCATAAGGGCGTCCCTGCTCTGTTCCACAAAAATAATGAAACGGTTTGCCGTTTACGCAAAATACGGACTCACAAAATATTTTGACAGGGACGAAATAGGCTCTGGCGCACAACAGATAAATTCGTCTGCAAAAAGCGACCTCTCATTTTGCTTATACATCACAATATAAAAATATAACATGGAAATCATAACCAAGCACAGAAGTATAAGGAAATACTCAAAAAAAGAGATAAGTAACGAACTTATAAGAGAACTCGTCGAAAAGGCGGAACGCACGCAAACAATGGGAAACCTGCAACTATACAGTGTGGTGGTAACGCGCTCCGCAGAAATGAAAAAGGAACTCGCGCCCCCGCATTTCAACCAGCCTATGGTGGAATCTGCGCAAGCCGTGATAACAATATGCGCGGACTTCAACAGAACCACGAAATGGTGTGAAGAAAGGAAGGCGGAACCTGGTTACGACAACGAACTGTCGTTTGTTAATGCTGCTATAGACGCACTGCTTTTCACACAAACATTCTCCATTCTTTGCGAAGAGAAAGGCATCGGTCTTTGTTTTCTCGGCACAACAATCTATCAGCCCGACAAAATAATCGAACTGCTCAAACTTCCGAAATTGACATTCCCCATAGCGACACTCACGCTGGGATACCCCGATGAAAGCCCTGCGCAAAGCGACCGTTTGCCGGTTAATGCAATCATCCATGAGGAAACATACCAAGACTACACGCCACAGGACATCGACAAGATGTATGAAGCCAAGGAGGCGCTACCCGAAAACCAAGAATTCGTAAGAATAAACAACAAAGAAACCCTCGCACAAATATATACCGACATAAGGTACACCCGCAAGGACAACGAGGCAATGTCCGAAACCCTAAAAGCCACGCTCAAAAAGCAAGGCTTCATGAAATAGGAAAATTCTTGTTATACACGGCAAAAGCGATTTCAGAATAAAACATCCCAAAAACTGCGCAGCCTGCAGGTGTCGCACTTGAGGGTGTAGCCATACATCTGCGAATGACCCGGAAAATTATGTCCGAATTAAAGAAAACTATGCCTGATGTAGTTTTTTCTACATCAGACATAATAATTTTTACATCAGACCTTTTTTCGCCTCCTGCAACCCGCTGAGAAACAAACAGGCTTTTATCTCTTACCCGATGAGACAGAACAAAAAAAGTCCGGCACAAAAACGCCGGACTTTTTTATGCTTCTATTTCTGCCTTTACCAGATACTTTCCGCTTTTTCCCCATTATAGATAGAACGGGGAACAAGTTCAAAATAGTCGCAGAACAACTGTCCATACGGATTGGTCAGCACGTTCTTGAAACGAACATAATACGTTTTGTCAGCCTTCATAAGGCCACGATAAACAATATAGCGCATTGAAAGCATATTCGAGCCATTGCCATCGCGGAAAGAAGTGGACACACCACTTGCACTAAGCAATCCATAAAGCTTCGGGCCTTTCATGTATCCGTGGTTGCGCATAGCCTTGTCGTTGTCCTTTGCCGATTGCGGATCGTCCGGATTGTCTTTTACCCAACCGATATTTGGTGAGGAATACTCCGCACGCATATCCAATGGGACTCCGATTGCGGGGAGATTGTCAGGATTGTCGCCGAAATACATCTGCGTCATTCCGCGCCACGATGCATTTGAAAGTCCCCAGCGGAATTCGTATGTACCGTCAACCGGGACAGGCGGAAGCTGGAATGTAACGTCGTATTGCCCCAATATAAGAATCTCATTACTGTTCATGTCAACCCAACCATTAGGATTAACCTCGTTAAAGCATATCTGCCAGGATTCGTCCGTAATTCTGGTAACCTTCCTCAGATATCCGTTGGGAATATTCATGAAGTCCAAGGAGCGGTGAGGGTTGCCAAAGCCGTTTGCCCCGCTTTCAAGCATATAGTCGGTAAGGTCGAAACGCAAACGGTCATTAAGCACATAATCCCTGACATGGGAATCGTAAGCCATAATCCTATCTATAGGATAATAGAAACCGTTAAGGGCGTTATTTGCATTGTCCCCATTTGAAGAAACCACGAGTGCGCCCTGATCATGCACCGTCACTTCATCGTAAGTGTCATCATCGTATGAGGACCAACGGTTCAGGCGCTTTCCATCAGTGCTCTCCCCTTCGGTAATACGGAACAAACGGTGCTGCTTGCCCATACTTTCATAGTTTCTCGTAACATTCGCAGCCAATTTGTTCTCATTTTTAAAGGAATATCCCCATTCGTTCATATGTATGACAAGCAAATTAAAAGGGATTCTGTCTTCATAAAGATGGTATGCAACAAACTGGTTTACCACATTATCCTCATTGCTCCAATCTGTCGGATTACCCGCATCGTTTGCCGTCTGGCGATATATGTCAACAGACTTGCAACGTTCCTCTATGATACTTTTCACTTCGTCCCAGTTCTCTATCTGTCCGAATTCTGAAACCTGTATCTTAATGCCCCACTCTTTCTCAAACACACTGTCGGGCTCCACAAATACTGTATAACCGAAATATCTGTGATCTGGACATTTGTACTGTGCTACATTTCCGCCGGTCGAACCAATGGCGTTACCGTATTCAGGATGATTTTCCTCATATTCCTCATCTCTGTATTTATTAAGCTTTTTTGCCCAGCCTGTCTCTTGTAGAAGGCGTGAGAAAATCCTGCAATTGTCCGCCTGGCTTATCAGCTGCGAAATTTCGTCATTCGACATAGCCACGACTTTGTCCATTACGTGAACATAACCATTTTCGCACTCATTGTCCGGCTCTACAATGTGCGCTTCTGAATTTATCACAACAACAGCCTTCCCGTTGATTGTGTCGAACGAAACCGTAACATAGCGGTCGTTAAGGTTCTGCCAAGCAAGCGCACCCTCATTAAAATCGCTTGACTCAAAAGCCTTTTCCTGATCAGTATCAATGATACTGTTCTTCACTATCATTTCCGCGATAGAATCAGAGACCTGATCCACCGGGAAATCCTTTTGATCCATCAAACTGTCAACAAATGCCTGAACCGCCTCATTCGTCGGCGCAAAACAGGTATAGTTACCCCTGGTGGCAAGCAGCTCCATTACTGTGGATTTGGTCTTTTTGCTCAATCTTGTGCGTTTTGCCAAACCTATGTAATCAGAAAAACGATCACTGTTGTTTGTCAGAAAAGACGAAACCATCTCACCTTTGAACACATAAAGGTTCGATTCATCAACAGAGTCGCTACAGCTTGTAAAAGCAAAAAAGAATGCCCCAACCGCCGTAACGGTCTTTAGCACATCAACAAATTTCATGTCTATTTATTTAAGTATTTATTTCCTAATTGCAAAAATACATAGTTTGTTGCAAACAAAAACCATTCTCCCATGATTATTTTGCGTTATTCCATGCCATTATAACACCATCTGCATTTCTCCGTTTATTATGCGCTCATTTTTCATTCACCACAAACCTCATCGTATCTCCATACGAAACGCCCATGCCATTTTTCGCATAGGCCACACAGAAATAATCCCCATCTTCAAGGCTGTCAGCCCTTGCCGTAAAAGTTCTGGCTGTATCTGCCTTTCGTTGCATAGAGTTCTCTCCTACCACACCATAAACAAAACCGCATTCGCGCAAGGCTGAGTTATGGCTTTCATCCACCATGCCGCCCATTGTGCAAACATTCCTCCCATCCACAACCGCACTTGTTGTGCGGACTACAGGAACACGGGGCATTTCATCGCTGCGATCTTCTCCGCTGCAAGAACACAGCAGGCTAATGCCGACAAAAAACATTCCGCTACAAAACCTAAAACAATTCATGTCCCGCTGTCTTTTATTTTCTTACCCGCAAAGCCCTTGCATTTTGCTCTACCTGCAATTCATGTTCCTCCATGAAGTCCCCTCCGTTTATAATGGCCATATTTTTACGTGCAATACAAATATATTCCTTTACATATGGATTGTTCAAGAATTTTTTTGGCGCGTTATCTATTATCTTCTTTATTTGCGGAGTTATTATCGGATAACGGTATTGGTTGCAAATGCGGCTGAACACCTCCGGGCCAAGCACATTATTATAATTACTCTGTATGAAATCAACGACAAGGCTGTCGCAAGACTGTGCAAGCTTGTCTGCCCTTTCGCGGCAGAGCCTCTCCGCCTCAAACGGCATCACCCCTCTCATCATCAGCCTTGCCTCGTCCAAAGACGTGTTGCCCAATTCACTGTCAAGCCGGGATTTCATCTCAATAAATCTGTACAGTCTTTCGTTAAGCGAACCGCCCGATACTTTTTGGTCCAGCAGGTTTATGTCCACGCTTATCTTACCGTTTTCAATAACCACCGGCATCACACTTACATTGTCCAAGTAGAGTTCTGCCATACAGGTAGAGTCAACCTTGCCGTCAAAAACGAACTTGCCATGTATCACTTCGCAAGAGTCTATATTCTTCACCCCTTGGAGGGTGCGGTTTTTCAAATACAGTGTCTTCCCGTCAAGCATGGGCAATGACGTGTTGCCTACAATGGAATACTGTTCCAGACATGAAGTCGCCGACAGCATCACACCCAACAGGCAAAACGCCTTCGCTATTTCCAAACCTTTTATACGTGGCATACAAACCTTATATAATTGAAAACACATAGCAAAAATAATAACGAAATCATTAGAAACCGGTTTTGAGACACGCGCACACACGTTTTTTATGCATTTTTATCACAACGCGGCTGTTTTGTGAACAAATCATATTCGTTTTTTCTCTTGTATAACTATCTTTAGCCCTTCAGCCACGCCCTTTCGCACAACTCCCGATGCAAGAAAGTGGCTGTAAACACCCTTATCTTCCAGCGAAAATCGCTACTTTTGCGCAAAATAAAGCATCTGACAAATGGCAAAAGAACTATCAGGACTTACAAAACGCAGTGAAAACTACTCTGCGTGGTATAACGAACTTGTTGTCAAGGCCGGCCTTGCGGAACAATCCGATGTTAGGGGCTGCATGGTGATAAAGCCCTATGGCTATGCCATATGGGAGAAGATACAGCGAGCATTGGACGACGAATTCAAGAAGACCGGCGTACAAAACGCATATTTCCCCTTGCTGATACCCAAATCGTTTCTGTCGAAAGAGGCGGAACACGTGGAAGGCTTCGCCAAAGAATGCGCGGTTGTAACCCATTACCGCCTTAAAACAAACGAGGAGCATAACGGTGTTGTTGTTGACCCCGCAGCAAAGCTTGAGGAAGAACTCATAATACGTCCCACGTCGGAAACCATTATATGGAACACGTTCCGCAACTGGATTCATTCGTACAGAGACCTGCCCCTGTTAGTGAACCAATGGTGCAATGTGATGCGGTGGGAGATGCGCACACGACTGTTCCTGCGCACAAGCGAGTTTCTTTGGCAGGAAGGACACACCGCGCACGCCACACGCGAAGAGGCGGAGGAACGCGCAAAACTTATGCTTAAAGTATACGCAGACTTTGCCGAAAACAAAATGGCAGTCCCTGTTGTACAGGGCGTGAAGAGCGAAACCGAAAGATTTGCCGGCGCACTCGACACATATACAATAGAGGCCATGATGCAGGACGGCAAAGCCCTGCAAAGCGGCACGTCCCATTTCCTTGGACAGAATTTCGGAAAAGCCTTCAACGTGCAATTCCTTGACAAGGACAACAAGCCGCAATACGCATGGGCCACTTCGTGGGGAGTCTCAACAAGGCTCATGGGAGCCCTTATCATGGCTCACTCCGATGACAACGGACTTGTTCTGCCACCGGAACTCGCGCCGATACAGGTTGTAATCGTCCCGATTTTCAAAAACGGCGAACAGGAGAAGTTCGACAAGACCCTCGCCCCCCTAAAGGAGCGTCTGGAGAAACGCGGCATATCGGTGAAATACGACAACAGCGACAACAAGCGTCCCGGCTTCAAGTTTGCCGACTACGAGCTGCGCGGGGTTCCCGTACGCCTTGTAATGGGAGGCAGAGACTTGGCCAACGGCACAATAGAGCTGATGCGCCGCGACACGCTCGAAAAAGAAACTGTGCCATTTGACGGCATAGAAGAAAGAGTGGCGGAACTTCTGGCCGAAATGCAGGAGAACATTTTCCTGAAAGCAAAAAAATACCGCGACGAACACATTTACACTTGCGACAACTACGAAGAGTTCAAGGAGCGAATTAAAAATGGCGGATTTTTCCTATGCCCATGGGACGGCACAGAAGAAACCGAGGCTAAAATCAAGGAGGAGACGCAAGCCACAATACGCTGCATACCCTACGGCTACTGCCAGGAAAACCTCGGCAACGACATGGTGAGCGGCAAACCTGCCGTAAAACGTGCGTTAATAGCCAGAGCGTACTAATCCTTCACACAAAAGGAACAACCTCCAAAGCGGTCTTGCCCAAAAACAAGACCGCTTTGTTTTATATCCGGGCATTCCGTAGAACAAAGCGGGAATTATGCACACTGAATAAAACGGCTGAAAACAACAAGGCATTTCGTAAAAACTACATCAGACATAAATCAAACAACATCGGACGTAAGGAAAATTATATCAGACATCGTTTTTCACCCGCACAACGCCTTGCAAAACAAAGACTTGCATTATCGCGTCAAAATCATTACAAGCCTTTGGCAATCAACGAATAAAGAAATTCACGCCGTCAATGGTCTTTCCATGACTTTTGCATATCTTTCCAACAGCATTTAGTTGCCACTCAATACGGTTTTGCCATGTCGGCGATAATAATTAAATTTGCTTTTGCAATATATCCAAGCTGGCGAATGCGTAAAAAATTCATCCATTTTCTATGGGGGCTGTTGTTTGTCGCAGTTCTGTTTGCGGGGGTTGCCTTCTATGCGATTTCCGAAGGTTGGATAGGCTATGTGCCGGAACTGAAACAGTTAGACCACCCCATCGACAAATTCGCATCCCAAGTGATTACCTCCGACGGGCAGTCTCTTGGTACGTACGCACGCTCCGAGAACCGCATATTCGTTTCATACGACCAAATATCGCCTTATGTAACAAAAGCCTTGGTAGCCACGGAAGACATAAGGTTTTACGACCATTCGGGCATAGACTTCCGCTCGCTCATGCGTGCAGTTGTAAAACGCGGAATTTTCGGAAATGAGAGTGCCGGCGGCGGTTCCACAATCACACAGCAGCTTGCAAAGCAACTGTATTCGGCCACAGCGGGGAATTACATGAAGCGCATAACCCAAAAGCCGGTAGAATGGGTTATTGCCGTGAAGCTCGAACGCTACTACACAAAAAATGAGATACTCACGCTCTACCTGAATTTTTTTGACTTTCTGCACAATGCCGTGGGCATAAAAACTGCGGCAGAAACCTATTTTGGCAAACAGCCCAAAGACCTGTCGCTCACAGAGAGCGCGACGCTTATAGGAATGTGCAAGAACCCCTCGTATTACAACCCCGTAAGAGAGCCGGAACGCTGCAAGGAGCGCAGGAATGTTGTTCTCAAACAAATGGTCAAAGCAGGATATATCACGCAGGGCGAATACGAGGAAAATGCCGCCAAGCCCATCGGCTTGAATTTCCACAGAACAGACCATAAGGACGGACTGGCAACATACCTCCGCGAGTTTTTGCGCCAAAGGCTTATGGCAAAACGCCCCGACAAAAGCAATTACGCCTCATGGCAAAAGCAACAATACTACGATGATTCTTTGGCATGGGAAACAGATCCGCTTTACGGCTGGTGCAACAAGCACACAAAGAAAGACGGTTCCAACTACAACATATACACCGACGGACTGAAAATCCACACCACAATAGACTCGCGTATGCAAAAATACGCCGAAGAGGCCATGCGCGGACACGTGGAAGGTTATTTGCAGCCTATTTTCAACCGCGAAAAGAAACACTCCCCCACAGCCCCCTTCTCAAATGCGCTAACCCCCGCACAGGTAAAGGCAATTATAGACAAATCCATAAAGCAAAGCGACCGCTACCGGTCGATGAAAAACGATGGATATTCCGAAAAGGAAATCAAGGAGGCTTTCAGCAAGCCGGTGCAAATGACAGTATTCACCCCTCACGGAGAGGTTGACACCATAATGTCCCCATACGATTCCATAAGGTATTACAAATCGTTCCTGCGCTCCGGCTTTATGATCATGGACCCTCACAACGGGAACGTAAAAGCATACGTTGGCGGACTGAACTATTCCCATTTCCAATATGACATGTGCACGGCGGGACGAAGACAAGTCGGCTCCACCATCAAGCCTTTCCTGTATTCTTTGGCGATGGAAAACGGTTGGAAGCCGTGTGATGTCGTAATGAATACGCGGCGCACATACCAAGTGGGCGACAAAACATGGTCGCCCGACAACGCCAACCACTCAAGATACGGACAACTTGTAACGCTTAAATGGGGATTGTCGCAGTCGAACAACTGGATTTCCGCCTATCTGATGAGCAGGTTAAGCCCTGCCGCATTCGTGGAATTAATCCACACGTTCGGAGTTACAAACCAAGAAATATACCCATCGCTTGCCTTGTGCTTAGGACCGTGTGAAATTTCCGTAAGCGAGCTTACAAGCGCATACACGGCGTTTGTAAACAAAGGTATCAGGGTTTCGCCCTTGTTTGTAAGCAAAATTGAAGACAACGAAGGAAACATTGTAGGGGAATTTTACCCCCAGATGAACGAGGTTATCAGTGAAGAAAGTTCGCTGCGCATGCTCGAAATGCTCCAAGGCGTTATTGACCACGGCACGGGCGGACGCTTGAGATACAAATACCATTTCAAAGCCCCAATGGCAGGAAAAACAGGAACGACCAACAGGCACTCAGACGGTTGGTTTGTGGGGATAACCCCCAGACTTGTCGGAGCCTGCTGGGTGGGGGGCGAAAACCGTGATATACATTTCGACAACATGACGTACGGTCAGGGAGCATCAATGGCATTGCCTATATGGGCTTATTTCATGAAAAAAGTGTACCGCGACAAGAGCCTCGGATACACGGAGCAAGAGCAGTTTGACTATCCCTCAAATTACAGCCTGTGCGGACAGACCGCCAACGACAGTCTGCAACTTTCTGCAAACGGCATAGACCGCACTTTTGAATAAAATCCATACTTGACATGAACAAAACAAATTGTGTAGCGATAATACCTGCGAGATTTGCCTCCAGCCGCTTTCCGGGAAAGCCGTTGGCGGCATTGGCGGGGAAACCCATAATAGAACACGTTTACCAAAGGGTCTCCGAAGCGGTGGACGATGTATATGTTGCGGTTGACGACCAGAGGATTTTTAACTGCGTGGAAAATTTCGGGGGCAAAGCCATTATGACTTCACCCAATCACAAAAGCGGTACGGACCGCGTGGCGGAGGCGTACAAAAAAATCGGCAGACATTTTGACGTGGTTATAAACGTGCAAGGAGACGAGCCGTTTATACACGAAGAACAAATAGAGGCGTTAATATCGTGTTTTGACAAAAAAGACACCGACATAGCCACTATCGTTAAACCTTTCTCCGCAAGCGACGGAACGGGCGCTCTTTTGAATCCCAACACCCCAAAGGTTGCCATAGCAAAAGACATGAAAGCCCTTTATTTCAGCCGTTCGGTAATCCCATACATTCGTGGGGTGGAAAAAGCGGATTGGCTTTCAGCGCACACATTCTACAAGCACATAGGAATATACGGATTCCGTTCTGACGTTTTGAAGGAAATAACAAAACTTCCGCAAGGCACACTCGAAAAGTCGGAATCCTTAGAACAGTTGCGCTGGCTCGAAAACGGGTACAGCATACGTGTAGCCATAAACAATTTTGAGACCGTAGGCATCGACACTCCTGAAGATTTAAGAAGAGCCGAATTGTATCTTGGTCAAAACTCATAACAATATCTAATCATGAGTAGCATAATAAACAAATATATCCTGCCGCTGTCTCTTGCTTTCTGCACGCAGCTGCAAGCCCAAACCCTTAAAATCGGCACATACGAGTTCAAGGACGGAGCGCAGTATAATGGGGAAATGAGAGCCGGCAAACCACACGGCAAAGGAAAAACCGTATTCAAAAACGGAGACACCTATGAAGGCGAATATGTGAAAGGGAAACGCCAAGGACACGGAATATACCAGTTTACCGACGGGGAAAAATATGAGGGGCAGTGGTATCAAGACCAACAGCACGGCAAAGGCGTTTTTTACTTCAAAAACAACAACCGTTACGATGGTCTTTGGTATCGCGACTACCAGCAAGGCACAGGAAAGATGTACTATTATAATGGGGACGTTTACCAAGGCGATTGGAAAGCGGACAAACGAGAAGGACAAGGGACGTACACTTATTCTACAGGCGCATACTACAAAGGCTCATGGCTTGATGACAAAAAATCAGGCAATGGGGTATTTGACTGGAACGACGGCTCACGCTATTCCGGTTCATGGAGCAATAACCAAAGAAACGGAAAAGGAACTTTCACATATTCCGACGGCGACACATACACCGGCGACTGGAAAGACGACATACAAAACGGACGCGGCATATACAAATTCCGTAATGGAGACACATACGAAGGTCAGTATGTAAACGGCGAACGCACAGGAGAAGGCATTTTCACTTTTGCCAACGGCAACAAATATACAGGCAACTTCCTTGGGGGAGAGTTTAACGGACAAGGCACGTACATTTGGAAAAACTCCGCACGCTATGAAGGCAACTGGAAAAACAATCTTCGCGACGGAACTGGCAAATACACGTGGAAAAATGGAAACACCTACGAGGGACAATGGAAAAACGGAGAAATGAATGGTGAAGGCATATTACGCTTTGCCGATGGCGGCAAATTCAAAGGCAACTTCAAAAACGGGAAAAAGGAAGGCTCCGGAATTGAAGAGCGAAAAGACGGCACACGTTTTGAGGGGCACTTTCACAACGGAATGAAAGACGGAGCTTTTTTGGAAAAGGATGCAAACGGCAACACCACAAGAAAAGGCACTTACCGCAACGATGTATTACAATAACCTATTGGCAAAATTCGCAAACTCATGAAAACGCAGAAAGAAACGCTGCAACTTATAAAAGGCGACAAATGGCTGCAACCTTATAGGGAAGCCATAACAGGCAGACATAATTACGCCTTAAACAAAATAAAGGAACTTACAAATGATAAACAATCGCTATCTGATTTTGCTTCAGGATATTTATATTTCGGACTTCATCATAACGATTGCGGTTGGACGTTCAGGGAATGGGCTCCTAATGCCACCAAAATATACATTATAGGCGACTTTAACAAATGGAGGGAAACACCCGACTACGAGTTAAAACACATCGGGAACGGGATTTGGGAAATTTGTATGCCTGAAGAAAGCGTTAATCACGGCGATTTTTACAAACTCCGCATTTACTGGAACGGAGGGGGCGGTGAAAGAATCCCCGCATGGTGCAGAAGGGTCGTGCAAGACGAAGACACGAAGATTTTCAGCGCACAAGTATGGCATCCATCCTTGCCGTATAAATTCAAAACAAGCCATTTCAAAGCAAGCACAAACCCTCTGCTGATTTACGAGTGCCATATAGGTATGGCACAGGACGAGCAAGGCGTTGGCTCTTATGATGATTTCCGCAAAAAAATTCTCCCACGCGTTATAGCTGACGGCTACAACTGCATACAGATAATGGCAATACAGGAACACCCCTACTACGGTTCTTTCGGCTACCACGTTTCCAACTTCTTTGCCCCATCCAGCCGCTTTGGGACTCCTGAAGAACTTAAGCATTTGATTGATGCTGCGCACGAAAAAGGCGTTGCCGTGATTATGGATCTGGTTCATTCCCATTCGGCAAAAAACGAAGCAGAAGGTTTGGGAAATTTTGCAGGAGACCCCAACCAATACTTTTATCCGGGAGGCAGACGGACGCACCCCGCATGGGACAGTCTATGTTTTGACTATGGTAAAAACGAAGTGCTTCATTTTCTTCTTTCCAACTGCAAATACTGGTTGGAGGAATTCAAGTTTGACGGTTTCCGTTTTGACGGAGTTACTTCAATGCTTTACTACAATCACGGTCTCGGACAATCGTTCACAAGCTATGCAGACTATTACAACGGACATGAGGACGACAACGCCGTTTGCTACCTGACGCTTGCCAACAAGCTCATCCACGACATTAATCCAAATGCAATCACGATAGCCGAAGACGTTTCCGGGATGCCAGGGCTTGCTTATCCTTTCGATGGCGGGGGCTATGGCTTCAATTACAGACTTGCAATGAACATTCCCGATTTCTGGATTAAGACGATAAAAGAGAAAAGGGATGAAGACTGGAAACCCAGCACCATACTCTGGGAACTCACCAACCGCCGCAAAGACGAACAAAACGTTTCATATTGCGAGAGCCACGACCAAGCGCTTGTTGGCGACAAAACAATCATATTCCGCCTTGTTGACGCTGATATGTACTGGCATTTCAAAAAGTCAGACAGAAACGCAACCGTTGACAGAGGCATTGCCTTGCACAAGATGATCCGCCTTGCAACGATATCCACTCTCAACGGCGGTTACCTTAATTTCATGGGAAACGAATTCGGACACCCGGAGTGGATTGACTTCCCGAGAGAAGGAAATGGCTGGAGCTACAAATACGCACGCCGCCAATGGAATCTCGTTGACAACAAAGATTTGTGTTTCCACTTCTTGGGGGATTTTGACAAAGAAATGCTCAATGTCATAAAAAGTGAAAACGAGTTCGGACAATTGCCCATTATTGAAATATGGCATAACGATGAAGACCAAATTCTCGCTTTTATGAGAGGGGGCCTGCTGTTCATTTTCAATTTTAACCCAACAAAGAGTTTTGACGGTTACGGTTTCCAAGTGCCGGAGGGCAACTACAAGGTTGTTCTCAATACCGATGCACAAAAATTCGGAGGTTATTCTCTTGCAGATGACAAGGTGGAACACTCCACGCTTTTCGACAAAGAACTTAGCAAGCTTGGTAAAGGCTGGATGAAAACATACATCCCAGCGCGTTCGGCCGTAGTATTAAAGCATTCGGACATAAAAAGGTAATGCAATACCGTTCCTATAAAGACAATTCAACAGCACGCAACATTACAAGAGTGTTGCTGATGCTTTTGTTCTTGTCTTTCACCGTGTGCTACATACATTATATGCAATGCGACTTCATTGCATTGACCCAGCACATACTATCGGGGGGACGCACGCAGTACAATCGCATTATAGGAACATTGTCCATCACCGCCACTGCATTTGCCATACAAGTTCTCTTTTCAAGGGTATTCGTATTGCCCACCGCCATTTATGCAGTTTCGTACATACCGTCCGCGCTTTTCTTGGCTGCCGTTACCGACCTCATCCCTGATTTCGAGCCCTTCAAGTTAGCAATATACGCCACCGTACTGATTGTCTGCATATCACTCTACATACATTGGAGTTCTGCATCTTCTAAAAGGCAAAGGGCTGCCTGTGCAACAAGCTCCCTTATTTCAAACACAGCCATCATTGCAGTAATAATGCTGACAACAGGCATTACAGGCAATACAAAGCGAATACTGCATTATGAACTTAAAGCGGAGCATTACCTTGCAAGCAATGATTTTGACAAAACGCTTGGCATTGGCATAAAATCTACAGAAACAAGCAAGATGCTCACGGATTTGCGTGCCTACGCACTTGCAAGGAAGGGCATTCTAAACGAAAAAATCTTCGAATATCCAATACCCGCAGGAATGCGATCCTTTCTCCCCATGCCAGACGACAGCACAAAAATGACATTCAACCCCCGAAACATTTACGGATGGCTGGGGGCGGAGCCGCACACTCCCGTCATGCAGGAACAGTTTCTGAATACAGTATCCACCCAACCGGAACTTGCAGATACGCACCCGCAAATTATGGAATACCAGCTCGCCACACTGCTGCTTAACAAGCAAATCGACTCTTTTGCCACAGCCGTCAAGGAATGGAAAGGCGACAGCATAAAGCGAAGCGATTTGCCAAAACATTTTCGCGAAGCTCTTGTGCTATACCAACGGCTGCGGACAAAACCAGTTATTACAATAAAAGACGACCTTACGGAAACCAACTATAATGATTTCGCAAAAATGAAGCATGCCGCCCAAAATTCTCACAAAAATGCAAATGCACTTCGTTTGCAATACGGAGACACGTATTGGTGGCATTATTTCTTTGTTAAACAACCCGGCAAATAATACAGACATGGATGCAGAAAACATGAATGGCATATCAAAAATACTAATGGACGCAGCTTGTGCGATAAGCGGCGTCTCGCAAAAGTCCCACGGTGCGCTCGACACAGAGACTATCTACCAGACACTCCTGCAGTTCAAAGAGAGCTTGCTTGAAGAACAAGGCAGCGTGGTGGAAAAACGCCCGGAAATCCTGTCCTGCGACGTGGTGCGCTTTCAGAACAACAAAGACAAATGGGTGGCGTTTGTCGGACTGCTTAACGGACACCCTTACGAAATTTTCACAGGTCTGCAAGACGATGACGAGGGAATACTTCTTCCCAAGACCGTTACAAAAGGGAAAATAATAAAAGTGGTCAACACCGACGGAACAAAGCGATATGACTTTCAATTCGAAAACAAGCGAGGGTACAAAACAACCGTTGAAGGGCTTTCCGAAAAATTCAACAAAGAATACTGGAACTACGCAAAACTAATCTCCGGCGTGCTGCGCTACCGTATGCCATTAAGAAACGTGATAAAACTTGTTGGTTCCCTCTCTTTGGAAAGCGAAAATATAAACACCTGGAAAAACGGAGTAGAAAGAGCACTCAAAAAATACCTCCCTGAAGAAAGCCAAACCTGAATGCGGCTTTCCATTTCCCCAAAAAATTCCAGACAAAGCTGTTTTTCCCGCAAGCATTTGATTTACAAGAGAATATCTCTTTAGCAAGATAACCGCTTAACCATTTGTTCCCCAACAGATTACTAAGGGGCAAAACTACATCGGACATAGAAAAAACTACATCAGACTTAGGAAAAACTATGTCCGATGTAGTTTTTACAGTTTCAGATATAATTTTTCGTGCAAATTACAAGGGCGTTTCATCAGGCGTAACCACATAACGAAAACTATTCCTACCTTTGCATTTTGAAAAAATACGAACATGGGCAACAAAAGACAATCAAAATATCTGTCGTTTACCGTAAAGAAGAATGAGGAGCTTATGCCTTTCGTTGAAAACGCCCTTTACGGGATCAGCCGCACAAAGGCAAAGGCCATTTTGGCTAACGGAGGAGTCATGGTAAACAAAAACACCACGACGCAATACAACTACCAGCTCACACCTGGCATGACCGTTGAAATAAGCCGCCAAAAACACTCCGGGAGCATCAACAGCAAATTCGTAAGAATTGTTTACGAAGACCATGACATTATTATAGTGGAAAAAAGCCCTGGAATACTTTCGGCACCAGCCCCCCACCACCCTTTCAACATAAAAAGCATATTGGACGCCCATTTGAAATTGTCCCACCAAAAATGCACTTCGCACGTTGTGCACAGGCTCGACCGCGACACTTCCGGGCTGATGGTTTATGCCAAGAATATTGAAACAGCCAAAACCCTTACGGAAAACTGGCAGAACATCGTAACCGACCGCCGCTACATCGCCCTTGTGGAAGGCAAGATGGAGCAAAAGCAAGGCTCTATCGAAAGCTGGCTGAAGGAGAACGGAAATTACATAACAGAAAGTTCGCCCGTGGACAACGGAGGCAGATATGCGCTCACCCATTTCAGGACCTTGAAGTCAAACGGCAAATACTCCCTCGTTGAATTCAAGCTTGAAACCGGCAGGAAAAACCAAATCAGAGTCCATATGCAAGACATAGGGCATCCCGTATGCGGGGACATTAAATACGGAAACGCCTCTGCCCCCGCCCACCGCCTTTGCCTTCATGCCTATATGCTTTGCCTGTTCCACCCGCGCACAAGAGAAAGGCTGCATTTTGAAACGCCCTCTCCAGAAGCATTCACAAGAGTGTTTGATACTTCCGTCTCAAAATGAAGAAGAGCAACCGTTGCAAGCCACACAAAAAACATATAGCAACAGGTCAAAAACACTTTCATAAGCCAAAAATAAACAGCGCATACTTCTATATATCAAGATAAAAATATAACTTTGCACACAAATTCAAAACTAAGTGCAATAATTATACAAACAAATATACGACAATCGTTATGACTAAAGCAGAAATTGTAAATGACATTTCAAAGAAGACGGGCATAGACAAAGCTACCGTTCTCACAGCGGTAGAAGCTTTCATGACTTCCGTAAAAGGTTCTCTTGAAAACGGCGAAAACGTTTACCTGCGTGGATTTGGAAGTTTCATCCTCAAGAAACGCGCCCAGAAAACGGCTCGCAACATATCCAAGAACACCACCATCATCATTCCCGAGCACAACATCCCGGCTTTCAAACCGGCAAAAACTTTCGTCAACTCTGTAAAAGCATAAAAACGTCTTTACGACGAGGCTGATACAGCGAAAATAACATACCAAGAACTTAAAAACTACAACTATGCCAAGCGGAAAAAAGAAAAAAAGACATAAGATGTCAACCCACAAGCGTAAAAAAAGACTGCGTAAGAACAGACACAAGAGCAAGTAAGACTATTCTCCGCAGAATTTCAAGGAAAAAATAAGGACAAACTGTTCGCTTGTAGCCCTATGCGTGGAGCGTTTGGTTTGTTCTTATTTTTTATAACTCATGCCCGGGCTAACCATGCCTTACGAATTACAAGCATAAAACTACCTTGAAACGAATTGAAACAGAAACGTTTCAAGGCATAAAAACAAAAAATGACAAGCGAAGTTATAGTAAACGTATGTCCCAAAGACATATCGATAGCTCTTTTAGAAGACAAGAGACTCGTTGAATACCAAAGCGAAAAGCGTTTCGAAAGCAATGCCGTAGGCAATATATATATTGCCAAGGTAAAGAAAATTCTCCCTGCGCTCAACGCCTGCTTCGTAGATGTAGGATATGAACGCGAGGCTTTTTTGCATTACCTTGACCTTGGCTTTCGCTTCAACACAGCGTTGCCGTATGAAAAGAACATCGCAAAGGGAAACTACCGCCCGCTGGAACAGGTTAAGGTAAAACAGGAAGCCGACCTTCCTAAAAACGGGAAAATCGGCGATGTGCTTCAAGCCGGTTCGGAAATTCTCGTGCAAATAGCCAAGGAGCCAATATCCACCAAAGGGCCGCGCCTTAGCGGCGAACTTTCGTTTGCAGGCCGCAATATCGTGCTCATTCCCTTTAGCGAAAAGATTTCCGTTTCTTCAAAAATCAAGAGCGATGCAGAAAGGGCGCGTTTGAAGCAGCTTGTTTACAGCATAAAGCCGCGCAATTTCGGAGTTATAATAAGAACTGTGGCCGAAGGGAAAAGAGCCTCAGAACTTGACAGCGAAATGAAGGCTCTGCTAAAGCGCTGCCACGACGCATTCCGCAAAGCCGCCGGCACCCAAAAACGCCCGGCGCTCGTTTATGAGGAAATAGGACGCGCCGCCGCGTTGCTGCGGGATATGTACAACCCTTCGTTCGAGAACGTGTTCGTTAATGACAAGGAAATTGCAGACGAAATTTCCGACTATCTGCACATCATCGCGCCAGAAAGCAAGGGAATTGTAAAACACTACAGCGGGAACGCCCCCATATTCGACAACTACGGTGTAACCAAACAGATAAAATCCGCATTCGGGCGCACCGTAACCTACAGGCATGGCGCCTATCTGATTATAGAGCATACAGAGGCACTGCACGTGGTGGATGTAAACAGCGGCAACCGCGCAAAAAATCCTGACGGACAAGAAGCAAACGCCCTCGAAGTGAACCTTGGGGCGGCAGACGAGTTGGCAAGACAACTGAGACTGCGGGATATGGGCGGAATTATCGTTGTGGATTTCATAGACATGAACCTTGCCGAAGACCGTCAAAAACTTTACGAGCGGATGAACCAGGCTATGCAAAACGATAGGGCGCGCCATAACATACTGCCGTTGTCAAAATTCGGCTTGATGCAGATCACAAGGCAAAGAGTGCGTCCCGTAACAGAAGTTGCCGTAGAAGAAACCTGCCCGACGTGCGGAGGCACCGGCAAAATCAAGGCTTCATTATTGTTCGCTGACGAACTGAGCCAAAAGGTCAAAGAACTTTACGATGCCGGTACAGGCAAATTCACCCTCCAAGTACATCCATATGTTTACGCCTACATTTCAAAAGGCTTTTTCTCAACAAAATTGAAATGGAAACTGAAATACAAATTCAGCGTAAACGTCAGACCCGACCAAAGCCTTGCCTTTCTCGAATACAAATTCATAGATTCACAAGGCGCGACCATTCCCATTCCGGGAAAACACGGAACGCCATAAAACAAACCTATTATAAAGGCGCACCTCTAACGAGGTTGCGCCTTTATTTTTCATTTAACCGCCAATGACGTTTAATAAACGAATAATGCTTAATTTTGCAGAACACAAAAATACAGAAACAACTACCACGTACATGAAAAAAATCTATCTTATTTCAATGGCGTTTGCCATAAGCTTTACAAGCGTCCATGCACAAAAGCGGGCCTTTACCATACAGGATTTATACAAAGTGAAAAGCGTTTACGGTTTCTCACTCTCTCCTGCAAACGACAGGCTGGTTATGGCAAAAAGCAGCATGAACCTTGCCGAACACAGTTCCAAGTCCGACATCGCCATAATGAACCTAAAAACAAAAACGCCCCAACTTGAACTAAAAAGCGATGGCGGCAAAAGCTACCAGCCAATGTGGGACAAAGACGGCAAAGGCGTTTTCTATCTCGGGATAGCCGACAAAAAAGCACAAGTGTTCCACTTAAACCTTGAAAGCGGAGAAAAGAAGCAAATAACCGACTTCGAACTTGGCGTAAACTCACCAATAATATCCCCCGACAACAATTACATCGCATTCACCGCAGACGTCTATCCCGAAACCGGCGCAGACGGGAAAAAGAATGCCGAGCTGAGGAAGAAAAAAGCGGAAGGCCCTGTACAGGCACATATCGCCGACAAGTTGCTTTACCGCCATTGGACAAGCTACTCTGACGGAAAGTATCAGCACATTATTGTTTTTGACGTAAACACAAAAACCTACACAGATGTAACCCCCGGAGAATTTGTCTCTCCCGTTTTCTCCCCGAGCGGGGCTGACGGCAATTTTTGCTTCTCCCCGGATTCCAAAGAGATATGCTATGTCAGCAACCACACTAAAAACCCCGAAGCCAACACAAACTGCGACCTGTGGACTGTTTCCGTCAAAGGCGGCGAGGCCAAATGCCTGACTTCCGACAACCCCGCATGGGACGGCTCGCCACAGTATTCCCCAGACGGGAAATGGATTGCATACAGGTTGCAGAAAGTGGAAAGCTATGAAAGCGACCGCTTCCGTCTGGCTCTTTATAACCGCGCAAACGGAGAGAAAAAGATTTTAAGCGACAGCTTCGACAATTGGGTTGATGACTACAAATGGAGTTCCGATTCCAAACATATATATTTCATCGGAGAGCAGCGCGGTTATTCCCCGCTTTTCAAAATTGACATAAACACATTGAAGATAAACGAGCTGATTCCCAACCGCGCAATCAGCTCCTTTGACATAAGCAACGACGGTTACGTCTATTATTCTTATTCCACAACAGGCAAGCCCTCCGCCCTCTACCGCCGCAAACTCGGGAAAAAGAATGCGACCGAAGAGCAACTTACTTTTCTGAACCAAGAACTTGAAAACGAAGTGGACTTCCGTCCCTCTGAAGCCATGTGGGTGAAAGGTGCCGGTGGCGACAGCGTGGAAGTTTTCATAGTGAAGCCGCACAACTTTGACCCTTCTAAAAAATATCCGCTCGTCATAAACGTTCACGGCGGCCCGCAAATGCAATGGATGGATTCTTTCCGTGGAGACTGGCAGGTATATCCCGGGGCGGGATATGTAGTAGCATATCCGAACCCACACGGCTCAACGGGCTACGGCCAAGCCTTTACACGCGCCATCTCCGGGGATTGGGGCGGAAAGCCTTACGAAGACATTATGCTCGTAACCGAAGCCCTCGCCGAACTTCCATATATAGATGCCGACAGAATGGGAGCTATGGGATGGTCTTACGGAGGATATTTCATGAACTGGCTTCAAGGGCAAAAACATCCGTTCAAATGCCTTGCGTCAATGATGGGGCTTTACGACCTTACATCAATGTGGGGCACTACCGAAGAACTATGGTTTCCGAATTTCGATCTCGAAGGGCAGCCTTGGAACTCAGAGCTCTACAAGAAGTTCTCGCCTTCACAATATGTGAAAAACTTCAAGACCCCCACTCTGATAATCACAGGCGAAAGGGACTACCGTGTCTCCTACACCCAAAGCCTGCAATATTTCTCCGTTTTGCAAACTCTCGGCATACCCTCGCGTCTCATTGTATTCAAAAACGACGGACACTGGCCGAGTACGCTCAACTCCATGCCTGTTTACTATAACGCACATCTGGAATGGTTCAACAAATATCTTGGCGGCGCACCCGCGCCATGGAACACGGAAGACATGGTAAACAACAAAGTGGAATACAAGTAACGAGGAAGTGCATTTTAATATACGATTGCATTTGCCAATACGCAATCACGTTTACACAAGATTATAATCCGCAAAACTGCATCAGACATAATTTTTCCTACGTCTGATGTAGTTTTTTCTATGTCCTATGTAGTTTTTGCAGTTTCTGCATATATTTTTCTGGCAACCAACATGGGGCTTCATTCCAACCTTTCCCATGCTTCTCCACCCCATTTTGGTGAAGTTTTTTGCCGCCAAGTTCAAAAAAAGCCACTCCACGCTTTGCCAGTTGAAATAAAAAGCCTACTTTTGCACTGCTTTTGACAAATAAAGTTTTAGCACTGACAAAATTGGAAGTTTGGGTGAGTGGCTGAAACCAGCAGTTTGCTAAACTGCCGTGCGAGTTATCGTACCAGGAGTTCGAATCTCCTAGCTTCCGCAAAAAAGATGCAGCAGAAAATTCCACGGAATTTGCATCAACCACATACATCATGGCGCTTTCGTCTAGCGGCTAGGACACATGCCTCTCACGCATGGAACACGGGTTCGATTCCCGTAGGCGCTACTTATCCTACAGAATTTTCCCTACTCATTTTCATGCAGACCCTCTTAAAAGGGACATCATTCCGTTTTTATTTACAATAAAATCACTACCTTTGCATGATAAACTAAAGGGCGTTTTGCCGCACGGCATAATACTGTCCCTAACAGAGTAACTACAAACAATATCATCATGATAGAAATAAGTTTTCCTGACGGCTCAAAAAGACAATACAACGAAGGCGTTACAGGACTTGAAATCGCAGCGGGCATTTCTCCGCAACTTGCAAAAGCCGCATTGGCCGTAAAAGTTGACGAAGAGACCGAAGACCTAAGCCGCCCCATTGAAAAAGACGCAAAAATAAGCATCCTCACATGGGACGACCCTGAGGGCAAACACACATTCTGGCACACATCCGCCCACCTTATGGCGGAAGCCGTGCAGGAACTCTTCCCCGGCACACAGTTCGGCATAGGCCCGGCTATTGAAAACGGATATTACTATGACGTAACACCTCCCGAGGGAACTGTCATACGCGAAAGCGACTTTATAAAAATAGAGGAAAAGATGCAGGAACTGCTGAAGCGCAAGGAGAGCCTCCAGCGCATAAGCATATCCAAAAAAGACGCGCTCGATTTGTTCCGTTCAAAGGGGCAGACATACAAGTGCGAGCTGATTGAAGAACTCGAGGACGGCAACATCACCATTTACCGGCAGGGGAATTACGTTGACCTGTGCCGAGGGCCGCACCTTGTTGACACAACGCCCATAAAAGCAGTCAAAGTTACGTCCGTAAGCGCGGCATTTTGGCGCGGGGATGCGAAGAACCCGCAAATGACCCGCATATACGGCATATCATTCCCCAAGAAAAAGATGCTTGAGGAATACCTCGCCCTTGTGGAAGAGGCAAAAAAGCGCGACCACCGCAAGATTGGCAAGGAAATGGAACTGTTCATGTTCTCCGAACGTGTAGGCAAAGGCCTGCCCATTTGGCTTCCCAAAGGTACAGTTCTGCGCGAGCAGCTCACAGATTTCCTGAAGCGGATACAGCATCGCTTCGGCTACCTGCAAGTGATAACTCCGCACATAGGCAGCAAACAGCTATATGTAACATCCGGGCACTACGCAAAATACGGCAAAGATTCGTTCCAGCCCATACACACACCCGAAGAGGGCGAAGAGTATATGCTGAAACCCATGAACTGTCCCCACCATTGCGAAGTGTATGCCCGCAAGCCGCGTTCCTACAAGGATCTTCCGCTGCGCATAGCCGAGTTCGGCACAGTTTACCGCTACGAGCAAAGCGGAGAACTCCACGGACTTACCCGCGTGCGCGGCTTTACGCAGGACGACGCGCATATATTCTGCCGTCCCGACCAAGTGAAATCCGAGTTCCTGCGCGTTATGGATATAATCATGATCATATTCCACGCCTTGAAATTCGAATCTTTCGAAGCGCAAATCTCACTCCGCGACCAAAAAGACCACAGCAAATACATCGGCAGCGATGAAAATTGGGAAAAGGCAGAAAGCGCCATAATCGAAGCCTGCAAAGAAAAAGGTCTCAACGCACATATAGAATACGGCGAAGCGGCATTCTACGGCCCCAAGCTCGACTTTATGGTAAAAGATGCCATAGGACGCCGCTGGCAACTCGGAACAATCCAGGTTGACTATAACCTCCCGGAACGTTTCGACTTGGAATATATGGGAGACGACAACGAAAAGCACCGCCCTGTGATGATCCACCGTGCGCCTTTCGGCTCGTTGGAACGTTTCGTCGCTGTCCTCACAGAACACACCTGCGGACATTTCCCTTTGTGGCTCACTCCTGTCCAGGCCACCGTACTACCAATTTCTGACAAGTTCAACGACTACGCGGAAAAGGTGAGACAATACCTTGACGGGCATAACGTACGTACAGAAATAGACGCACGCAGTGAAAAGATCGGTCGCAAGATCCGTGACAATGAAATGCAACACATTCCATATCTGCTGATTGTCGGAGAAAAAGAAGCCTCAAATGGTACGGTTTCCGTACGCAAGCAGGGCGAAGGCGACAAAGGCGCGATGAAATTCGAAGATTTTGCGGATAAAATAGCCCAAGAAGTTCTCCAAGAAACAAATAAGTATTAATTTTGCACACGGTTTTGGCGGTGTCCTGCCAAAGGGACACCGCACAAGCCGGTAAAACTCTGAATGAAGAACGATAAACTTAAAAACAGATATCGCGTAAACGAGCAGATACATGTGCGTGAAGTGCGTGTGGTAGGTGATAATATCGCATCTACAGTCATGCCAACTCACCAAGCAATAGCCTTGGCCCAGCGCGAGAACCTTGACTTGGTTGAAATATCGCCAAACGCCAACCCTCCTGTATGCAGGCTTATTGATTACTCAAAATTCCTTTACCAGCAGAAAAAGCACCAAAAGGAAATGAAAGCCAAGCAGGTGAAGATTGAGGTGAAGGAAATACGTTTCGGACCGCAGACAGACGACCACGATTACAATTTCAAGCTTAAACACGCCAAGGAATTTCTTTCTGAAGGCAACAAGGTGAAAGCCTATGTGTTTTTCAGAGGCCGCAGCATTCTGTTCAAAGAGCAAGGAGAAGTTTTGCTTCTGCGTTTTGCCAGCGATTTGGAGGAATATGGGAAAGTAGAGCAGATGCCTGTATTGGAAGAAAAACGAATGACTTTGTTCATCGCTCCCAAAAAGACAAACAAGAGCAATACTGAAAGCAAGCAGCAGGAAAGCGTTTTGCCCAAAGAGGAAAAGAAAGCTCCAAAGTCAAACGCCCCGAAAGAATACAAGCTGCCGATGATTGAGGGTGAATAACAAAAGCTAATGTGTCGTGTACACGTAGTTGGTATACGTGGCGCGCTAATATAAAACCATTAAACAACAAATTAAAATGCCAAAACAAAAAACCAATTCCGGTGCAAAAAAGAGATTCTCTTTCACCGCGACAGGTAAAATCAAACGTCACCACGCTTTTCACAGCCACATTTTGACGAAAAAGACAAAGAAGCAAAAACGCAACTTGGATCATGTTGCTATCGTTGACAAGTCAAACGTAAAACAGATCCGTGAACTTTTGCTCAAGCGTTAATCAAACAACATCATTAACCCGAATGAACAGCCCAAAAGCTCGCACTAACACGCGGCGCTGACATTCAAAAAGACAAAAACAAATGCCAAGATCAGTAAATCACGTAGCATCACGCAACAAAAGAAAGAAGATATTAAAGAAGACCAGAGGTTATTTTGGCGCACGCAAGAACGTATGGACCGTTGCCAAAAACACCTATGAAAAGGGTCTTACCTACGCTTTCAGAGACCGTAGGGCGAAGAAACGCGAATTCCGCGCATTGTGGATTCAGCGTATCAACGCAGCCGCACGCCTTGAAGGTTTCTCATACTCACAGCTCATGGGCGCGCTCCACAAGGCAGGCATCGAAATCAACCGCAAAGTACTTGCAGATTTGGCGATAAACGATCCCAAAGCTTTCAGCGCAATTGTAGCCAAGGTAAAGTAAATAGAAAATTAAAAATATATACTTTCAACAAGAGCCAGTGCCTATAATTCAGGTACTGGCTCTTGTTTTGATACCATTTATTCTATTTTCATTACCAGGATTTATATAACCAGCGCCCCTCTAACTGTTGTGGATGCTCCTTATATTATTATGGAGTTTTTCCCGTCCCATGAATTTTGCAAAACCTATACTGGTTATTATTTTTCAAACACTCCGAAAACCACATCGGACATAGAAAAAACTACGTCCGATGTAGAAAAAATTATATCAGACATAATTAAAACTACATCAGACCTTTTTTGCCTACTTGCAAACCGATGAAAAACAATCCATTGCAACAAACTTTCTTTACACGATTTTTATTCTGAAAGCAAATGTTTCTCGCAATTTGCACAATTTCGCAGTCCTTCGGAAAAAACATCTCCCCTTGCCCATCTATAAAGACATGACCTTATGATATAACTTTTTCACAAAAGTTTCGTAGTCGTTCAGTACCACTCCTTTTCCAAAACCAAAGTGTTTGTTTTCCGCCAGTGTCATTACGAGATGCGCTTTGTAATATGCCATATATTCGCCCTTGTTACTCAAACCGTCATTCTCGGGTATATGCACAACATAAATCAAAGTTTTATCAGGAGTGTGCAAATATCTTCCTGCATTATCATTTGACAGAATTGAATACTTTTCCGCATTATGTTCTGAGAATGTCTCCCATTTTTTAATTTGTTTCTCATTATTATAATATGGCAGCCTGTCTAAAATTATAAATATTTGAAAGTACGGACATCCGGAGCAGCGTATATTTGCCGTTTCGCCAAGCATATTCTCAAAATAGTTGTTTGAATTTTGGGAATAGTTCTGCATCACGAACTTTACGCCTATTCCTGCGATTGCCTCGCCACAATGTCTTATGGTTATGTCAACTTTCTTGTCAATATATCTGCCACAAATATCCGCTTCTTTGTCGTCTCCATATCCTTGTGAGCATATTTCATAATCGCCACCCAACCTGTCCGCGATGTCAGCAGCCACAGCACCGTGCAAAGGTTTTAGTTTGGCTGTGCTGCGCGATGTTCCCGAACAGACAAACTCTCTGAATGACTTTGCGACAGCTTCCAAAAATTCAGTGTTGTTCATAATTTTATGTTTTGCATGAGTGCAGTCTGAAATTCAAATACAATTCCAAATCCTTTGAGTTGAAAGTATAATACCCGCCACTCTTGTATTTCTTCAAAAGTTTTACGTAATTCAAAAAGTCTTCACACATTAGCAGACATCTTATTACACCTTCTCCCACATCGGCAATAATATACAAACCACTATAAACGCCCACGCCGGCAGGAGCCACATTTATCTTTATGCTTGGCAAATCTTTCACGCAGGTATTAACCGCGATTTTAGTGCGCCAAACATCTTTTACCGCCTGTGTCCTTCCGTACAAAAACCATTCTTTTGCTAAGGATTCCGGTTTGCCTTTAAGTAACAACAACTTGTTTTGTTCCAAATAATCACGCACGTCCCTGTCTTTGCACAACTCCTCATACGGCAAAGGCCTGCCTTCTTTGTCATAAGGAAAGAACGTCTTATACCATTTGCCTGTTGAAGCCTTAACGACGCTAATTACGTGTGATGAAAATGGGAAATCATGCTTTATAAACACGTCATCGGCAAGAGTTGCAAAACCGTTTTTCACGACAACTCGTTTCTGGCAAACGGTTGTCCGAATAGTTTTAAGCAAAGAAAGGTCTTGAGATTTGCCCAGATAAAACAAACCGCCAATACAAGCCTGTGAAAAAGACAAATGCCCGACAGCTCTTTTGCTTAATGTCGTTCCATCATAAATTGAATATAGAAACGTTTTTCGCCTAAATCCTTTTATAAAAAGCGATATAATCGTGTAGGTTGTTGCATCAAAAACCTGCAAATGCCCAAGATCGATAAGTTCCAACAAGTTCTCGTTCCTATAAGTATATTCGCGCAATATTTTTCCTGCCAAACTGGTGAGCCAAGAACTTGGAGTTACGTAACATAGTCTGCCACCTGTTTTAAGCATTTTGAAACCTATTTCAAAGAACGCGAGATACAAATCGGTCATGCCTCCATGTGCAAAGCGGAATTGCTTCGCCAAATCATAACTCTCCTTCATATCGTGAACCCTCACATAAGGCGGATTGCCCAACACATAGTCCACCTTGCCATCGAAACTATGTTCTTTGAGTGCGTCGCCACAAAGAACGTCCCAACAAACACCATAAAGATTGAATTGCTTGGCTGCATCATTCAAATTCTCCAAACATTTCAAATATTCGGAAGGAACTATTTCAATACCATGAACATATCTTTCCAAATGCTGTTTGAGCAAAAAAGTGTTTTGGCATTCAGAAAGAAATGCGTTACAATATCTTTTCACTATTTCTTTCAAAAACGCACCGTCACCACAACTGTTGTCAATCACGTGCTTGCCCAACACAGCATTTCCGCCATAGCCCGCCGTATCCATGATTTCACGGACTAAGTGATCGGGGGTATATACTTGCCCAGACTTTTTCTTTTTCATTTTGCACCATTTGCGCGTAAACTATAATTCAGCAAACACGGACTGCTCCAGAACCGACAAGACATAAAAAAGCGCAGACTTACGCTTATCTTATCTTGAGGTCCTAGGAACAACCCGCATACATTGACAAGTTTCGTCCACGCTTAGCGCAGACGTTCACAAACTTACCCGGTTGTATGCTTCTATGAAATTTCCTAGGTTTCAAGATGATACCGAATAAATAGCAAACGCTATTATTTTACCAATAAGAATTGCCTCAACACCATAATGCTTCAGCATTACAAAAATAGCGATAATTTCCCATACACAAACACGATATTTTTTATTTCTGCGTAAGTTTTGCGATAAGCATTCCCTCAAAAGCAAAACCGGATAGCACAGTTCATGAATGCCATCCAAGTTGGCACACTTGGGAGCGCAGCCATGCACCCGTAAAAAGAGTATGATGTATTTCTGAAATAAGTAAAACTATGTCCTATGTAGAAAAAATTATATCAGACATAATTCAAACTGCATCAGACCTTTTTTCGCCTTTGCTGACTTCTGAAAAACAGTTTGTTACCGCCGACACCTTTTTCACTAATATTCCTTTTTATTCAACGGTTTATGCAAACCCAATGACATCTTCTTTGTCCTGAAGATGTTAAGCTGCCGTACAAAAAGCAAACACGAAAGGATTTATACAAATAGTTTACAGTTACTCCAACTACAAGCGATCACGGCAAACCAATTACAAGTCCGCCTCGATGTTTTCCAAATCCTTTCTAAAAAGTTTGTCTGAATTTATTCTGCGCGACACCACCGAGCACGAGTGAAGCACCGTGGAATGATCACGCTTGCCCACAACGCTTCCAATACGCGAATATGAGAGGCCGGTGTGTTTCTGCACAAGGTACATAGCCACCTGACGCGCCAACGTAATGCGTTGCTTGCGTGATGCGGAACATATTTCTTTTGTACTGACTTCGTAAAACTTCCCCACCCTTTCCAAAATCTTTTCAACGGTGATATTCTTGTCCCGCCGCTTAACCGAGCGTGCAACAACACGCATGGTCAAATCCATGTCCACCTCTGAATTATACACAACCGAATACGCCAAAATGGCATTCACGACACCTTCCAAATCGCGGATATTTTCTGATGCGTTTGCAGCAATATATTCCACGACTTCTTTCGGGAACACCAGGCCGTCGTGTTTTATTTTATTCAAAAGTATTTTCTTGGCCAGCTTGGCATCGGGTTTTTGAAGTTCAGCAACAAGTCCCCATTTGAACCTTGTAAGCAGCCTGTCTTCCACGCCTTCCAATTCCACTGGCGGGCGGTCGCTTGTCATTATCAACTGGTGGTGCGTCTGCTGCAAATGGTTGAATATATGGAAAAAGGCTTCCTGCGTGGCCTTTTTTGTCTCTCCGGCAAGTTCCTGTATGTCATCAATTATCAGAACATCCACACTCTGATAGAAATTTATGAAATCATTCCGCTTGTTCTGGCGCGAGGCGTCACCATACTGCACCATAAACAAATGTGCCGATACATAAAGCACTCTGGCTGACGGTTCGTTGTCCTTTATGCGGTTTCCGATTGCATTTACGAGGTGGGTCTTTCCAACTCCCGACTTACCGTATATGAAAAAGGGATTGAACGTCATTTGACCAGGGTTGTCCGCGATTGACATACCTATACTGCGCGGCAACTTGTTTGACGCGCCTTCTATGAAATTATCAAATGTTTTATCCAGATCAAGCCGCGAATTGAGTTTCTGCGGATACTTTCCTATTACGCCGTCTATCAGTTGCGGGCTTTTGTTTCCTTCATATTCCGGCTTCGGTCTGCCATTGGAGGGGGACACTTCTTTTTCGCTCAATCCGTCTCCCGAATCAATCACAACATTATATACAATGTTTATGCCCTTGCCAAATTCGAGTTCTATCGCAGTACGGAGAATCCTTATGTAATGCTCTTCAATGTATTCGCAAAAGAAATTGGACGGCACCCTAAGCACAGCCTGCCTGTTTTTGACACCTTCAAAGACGATAGGGCTGAACCATGTTGAAAAAGGCTTCTCTCCAACATTATTACAGATGAACTCAAGACACCTGCTCCATTTTTCCTTATTGCCAAGCATTATATACCAATTTCATTTTACACGGACACACAAAGCCACCAGCAGAACAAAGAACTTTCGGATAAAGAGATAACCTTCAGTATTAATATTGCCATGCCATTGCGTATGCTTTTACATACTACGCCTTCCCATTAGGAAGTGTACAGCTCTAATGCTTTTGCAAAAATGAGAAAAATTCCTGTGTTGGGCAAGTATGACAATTATCCTGCGGCTTACTTAAATTCATAACATCCTAAAAACATAACATTTACCACAAGATATAGCATTCCATAACACATAGCGTCAAAACTTTTGAAACAAACACTTTTACATTTTCTTTGGCACAGCACCACTTTCCAAACGCCTCGTGCTAAAAAATGCAAACATCTTTTACTTATACACTTATATCATATCTCGTTTTCAGAAAATCCTCATACAGCAAATCCGTACATTTTTATAATGATTTCAAATATCCACTCCTGCCGAAAACAAGTAATCCGACTATTCGTTTTCCGGCTTCTTACGAATACGCGTTTCAGCATATTGCAAGGGGCTAAAATTATCTCTGATGCAGCTTGGATTATGTCTGATATAATTTTTCCCACATAGGACATAGTTTTTCTTATGTCCTATGTAGTTATTCGTCCCAATTAGCATACGGACAAAACCCATTAAACAAGCTGCGCTACCGCCCTTTGCATTCCGTTGCTTCTCCCAACGCTTTTTTTCTCACACACGAGCATTCGCAAATGCAAAGCACAGCTTACACATGAATGGCACTTTTCTCGAACTTACCCACTTTGCCTGTCAATTTGTCGGCATTTTCTCATTTTTCTTTCGTTTTGTAAATTATTTTTCCGTTTTGCCTTTGCATTTGCCAATAAATTCCTAACTTTGCACCCGATAACGACAAGAAAATATTAAAGTAATGAGTAAATCCGAAAACGAGACGCTGGCAACTGCTCAAGGAAGCCAAAGCGCGATACAAGAATGCGGACTGTACAACCCCGCAAACGAGCACGACGCCTGCGGCATTGGTATGGTTGCCAACATAAACGGCGAAAAATCTCACGCCATCGCCGACAACGCGCTGAAGGTGCTTGAGCATTTGCAGCATCGTGGCGCGGAAGGCGCAGACAACAAGACCGGCGATGGGGCCGGCATTATGGTGCAGATACCGCACGAGTTCATTCTCCTGCAAGGAATTGCAGTGCCGGAGCGCGGACGTTACGGCACCGGAATGATATTCCTCCCCAACAACGAACGTTCTGTTGAGGAAATAATGGAAATAACAAATGAAGAGGTTGAAGCTCACAAACTCAAGCTTTCCCACGTACGCGACGTCCCAACCAACGACAATGTTCTAGGACGCGACGCCATGGCAACAAAGCCGCTGATTAAGCAGATTTTCGTTACAGGCTTCACCGAACTCGACACTGCCGAAAGAACCCTATATGTCATACGCAAGCACATAGAGAACCGCGTGAATGCGTCAAAAATTGAAGGCAAGAAGGATTTCTATTTCGTTTCGCTTTCCACACAGACGCTTATATATAAAGGTATGCTCACCTCATCGCAGCTGCGCACTTTCTACCCCGACTTGGAAAGCCCGTATTTCACGACGGCAATTGCCTTGGTGCATTCGCGTTTCAGCACAAACACATTCCCAACTTGGGGGCTTGCGCAACCGTTCCGCATGCTGTGCCACAACGGCGAGATAAACACCATTCGCGGCAACCGCAACTGGATGAAAGCTCGCGAAAGCGTGCTTTCCACCCCCGCGCTAGGCGACATAAAGGATTTGAAGCCCATTGTGCAGGAAGGCATGAGCGACAGTGCATCGCTTGACAACGTGCTTGAATTCCTTGTTGCATCCGGACTTTCGCTTCCGCATGCCATGGCAATGCTTGTTCCCGAATCGTTCAATGCAAAAAACCCTATCAGCGAAGACCTGAAAGCCTTTTATGAGTATCATTCCATACTTATGGAACCTTGGGACGGCCCGGCGGCACTTCTCTTCTGCGACGGAAGATACGCCGGCGGAATGCTCGACCGCAACGGTTTGCGTCCGGCAAGATACGTAATAACCAAAGGCGGCATGATGGTGGTTTCATCCGAAGTGGGCGTTCTCGACATTCCGCCTCAGGATGTGGAAGAAAAGGGCCGCTTGCAGCCTGGGAAAATGATTTTGATAGACACGCAAGAGGCGCGCGTGATACATGACGAAGAACTGAAAAGGCAGCTCGCAGCCGAGTTTCCCTACCGCAAATGGCTTCATGAAAACCGCATAGAGCTTGACAAGCTGAAAAGCGGAAGGCATATAGGGAGCAGCGTTGACAACCTCAGAGAAAAGGAACGCGTATTCGGATTTACGCAAGAAGACGTTGAAAAGCTTATCGCCTCATACGCAAAAGATGCGAAAGAACCCACCATGTCTATGGGCAATGACAAGCCTTTGGCTGTAATGTCAGAAAGGCCGCAATTGCTGTTCAACTATTTCCGCCAGCAGTTCGCGCAAGTAACCAACCCTTCGATAGACCCTATCCGCGAAGAACTTGTTATGAGTCTGACGGAATACATCGGTGCTGTGGGCATGAACATTCTCATCCCCAACGAGCAGCATTGCAAAATGGTGCGCCTGCCGTACCCCATACTGACAAACACGCAGCTCGACCTTCTTACAAACATACGCTACAAAGGCTTCAAGACCGAAAAGCTCAAGATGCTGTTTGACATAAATAAAGGGGCGGAAGGTCTGAAGAAAGCCATAGACCGTCTGTGCCGTGAAGCGGAAGAGTCGGTTGACAATGGGGTTAACTACATCGTGCTTTCCGACCGGGACATTGACGAGACCTACGCTCCCATTCCCTCGCTGCTTGCTGTATCAGCAGTTCACCACTACCTTATTTCCGTTGGCAAACGTGTGCAAACAGCCATTATCGTAGAAAGCGGCGAAGTGCGCGAAACAGAACACGCAGCCCTGCTTCTTGGCTTCGGCGCAAGCGCACTCAACCCCTATATGGCATTTGCCATAATAGACGACCTCGTGAAGCGCAAGGAAATACAACTGGACTACAACACCGCCGAGAGCAATTATATAAAAGCCGTACGCAAAGGTTTGCTTAAAATAATGAGCAAAATGGGTATCAGCACAATACGTTCGTATCGCGGTGCACAGATATTCGAAGCGGTAGGACTCGGAAAGGAGATCAGCGACACCTATTTCGGAGGTATGCCCTCGCCTATCGATGGCATCGGACTTGCCGAAATAGCACGCGACTATAAAAAAATGCACGACTACGGCTTTGAGAACAAAGACGGTCGCCTTGACTTCACCGGCGAATACTGTTTCCGCAAGGACGGCAACAAACACGCCTGGAATCCGGACACAATACGTACATTGCAACTCGCCACACGTACCGGCAGCTACAAAAAGTTCAAGGAATTCAGCAATCTTTCCGACAACAAAGAAGCCCCTATATTCATCCGCGACTTTTTCGACTTCAAGCACAACCCAATCTCAATAGACAAGGTTGAACCCATTGAAAGCATCATGAAGCGTTTTGTTACCGGGGCTATGAGTTTCGGAGCTTTGAGCAAAGAGGCGCACGAAGCGATAGCTTTGGCGATGAACACCATTCACAGTCGCAGCAACACAGGCGAAGGTGGCGAGGATTCCGACCGTTTCAAGCCACAGGCAGACGGGACTTCCTTGAGAAGCGCGATAAAGCAGGTGGCATCAGGACGTTTTGGCGTAACTGCGGAGTATCTCGTGAACGCCGATGAAATACAGATTAAAATCGCCCAAGGAGCAAAACCCGGCGAGGGAGGCCAGCTGCCAGGCTACAAGGTTGACAAAATCATTGCCCGCGTACGCCACTCCATACCTGGCATTTCGCTTATATCCCCCCCGCCCCACCATGACATTTACTCCATAGAAGACCTTGCGCAATTAGTTTTCGATCTAAAGAATGTCAACCCTAACGCCATGATTAGCGTAAAACTTGTGGCAGAATCGGGTGTCGGAACCATTGCTGCGGGCGTCACAAAGGCAAAAGCCGACTTGATTACCATTTCTGGGGCAGACGGCGGCACAGGGGCTTCTCCCGGCTCTTCCATATACTATGCAGGTATTTCGCCGGAACTCGGACTTAGTGAAACCCAGCAAACCCTCGTGAGAAACGGGCTTCGCGGACAGGTGAAACTCCAAGTTGACGGTCAGTTGAAAACCGGGCGCGACATTATCCTTATGGCGTTGCTGGGAGCGGAAGAATTTGGCTTCGCAACAAGCGTATTGATTGTACTGGGCTGCGTGATGATGAGAAAATGCCACACCAACACCTGCCCCATGGGAGTTACTACACAAAACGAGGAGCTTCGCAAGCGTTTCATAGGAAGAAGTGAGTATATCGTTAACTATTTCAAGTTCCTTGCTACTGAAGTACGCGAATACCTTGCAGAAATGGGATTTACTTCAATGGACGAAATTATTGGGCGCGCCGACTTGATTGTACGCAAGGACACTAAATGCGTCAACGGAAATTCACTTGACTTCAGCAAACTGCTATATATGCCATCCAAGGAAAACGGAGCAGCCATACATAAAGTCATTCCGCAAATCCACAATATTGACAACGTTGTCGATGTTGATTTGATTGACAAATTAAAGGATGCGATAGAAAACAAGAATGAAATGTCGCTCGACCGTGTAATCAAAAACACAGACCGTGCCGTCGGGGCGATGCTTTCTGGTGCTGTCGCAAAAAAATGGGGAGGCGAAGGCTTGCCCGACCACACGATTAACGTCAAATTCCGTGGTTCCGCAGGACAAAGTTTCGGAGCATTCCTTGAAAAAGGCATAGATTTCACTCTCGAAGGCGAAGCTAACGACTATCTCGGCAAAGGGCTTTGCGGTGGAATCATATCAGTTATGCCCTCCTTGAGAAGCACTTTCGAGGCGTCCAAGAACACCATAGCCGGCAACACTCTGCTTTACGGAGCAACTTCGGGTGAGGTTTACATTGCAGGACGCGCAGGAGAACGTTTTGCCGTAAGAAACTCAGGTGCCACCGCCGTTGTAGAAGGCGTAGGCGACCACTGCTGCGAATACATGACAGGAGGCAGAGTCGTGGTACTTGGTCCTACAGGAAAGAATTTTGCAGCCGGCATGAGTGGTGGCATAGCATACGTTTGGAACTATAACGAAAACTTTGACTACTTTTGCAATATGGATTCTGTTGAGCTTTCGCTTATCGAGGACTCCGTTTCAAACAAAGAGCTGAAAGACCTTGTACGCAGACACTATATGTACACCCGCAGCGAGCTTGCCCACAAGATGCTAGACAATTGGAGCAAGTATGCGGAGCAGTTCATTCAAGTTGTGCCGATAGAATATACAAAGGTGCTGCAAGAGGAAAAGATGAAGAAGCTGCAAGAAAAAGTGGCAGCAGTCCAAACAGAATTTTAACAAAAAACAGTCAGTCATATTCAAGACAGACAACAAAGAAAGAAAAAAATCATGGGAGATCCCAAAGCATTTTTAACCATACACCGTAAAGAAGCCGGATACCGTCCGGTGCATGAAAGAATTTACGACTTCAGCCAAGTAGAACAAACGCTCAACACTCACGACCGCCGTTTGCAGGCATCACGCTGCATGGCTTGTGGAGTGCCGTTCTGCCATTGGGCTTGTCCGCTCGGCAACCGTCAGCCTGAATGGCAAGACGCTTTGTACAAAGGGAAATGGCAAGACGCGTATGAAATATTGTCCGAGACTTGCGATTTCCCAGAGTTTACAGGAAGAGTATGCCCCGCTCTCTGCGAAAAGAGCTGCGTGCTTAACCTTTCGTGCCACGAGCCTGTTACCGTCAGGGAAAATGAAGCCGCCATTATAGAGGCTGCTTTTCGCGAGAACTACATCGAACCAAAGAAAATAGAACGAAACGGAAAAAGCGTTGCCGTTGTAGGCGCAGGACCAACCGGTCTGGTTTGCGCAAACCGTCTGAACCGCAAAGGCTATGATGTTACGCTTTTCGACAAAAACGAATCCGCTGGAGGGCTTTTGAGATATGGTATTCCCAATTTCAAGCTTGACAAAGCTGTCATAGACCGCCGCATGAAAATACTCGAAGCCGAAGGCATACATTTCGTGATGAATGCAGAAATAAACCCAGAACGCCTTCCCGAAGGCTTCGACGCCTACTGCATTTGCATAGGCACGCCCACTCCGAGAGATTTGAAAGTTCCGGGACGCGAGCTGAAAGGCGTGTATTTTGCTCTGGAACTGCTTTCGCAGCAAAACCGCATTCTCGCTGGTGCGAATTTCCCGGCAGAAGAACAGGTGAACGCCAAAGGCAAAAACGTTCTTGTCATAGGCGGCGGAGACACGGGTTCCGACTGCATAGGCACTTGCATCCGCCAAGGGGCAAAAAGCGTTACGCAGATAGAAATCATGCCCAAACCGCCGGTTGACTTCAATCCTGCGACCCCATGGCCGGAATGGCCAAGAATATTCAAGACCACTTCTTCGCACGAAGAAGGATGCACACGGCGTTGGCTTATAAACACAAACTGTTTCATGGGCAAAGACGGACACGTGGAGGCTGCGGAACTTGAGGAAATTGAATGGTCAAAGCCCACTGACGGAAGCCGTCCGCAGATGCTCCCCACAGGGAAAAAGGAAATTTTCAAAACAGACATGGTGCTTCTTGCAATGGGCTTTTTGCGCAATCCTGAACAAAAATTTCCGGAAAACGTTTTCGTTGCCGGAGACGCAAAAAACGGGGCGACGCTTGTTGTGAAAGCCATGGCATCTGGTCGCGAAACCGCGAACAAAATAGACAAATACCTAAAGGAGAAATAAAAAACATAACCAAACTCATAAAACTACAAGATTATGTCAACATTGAGATTCAAAGTAGTAGAAGAGGCTTTCAGCAAAAAGCCGGTAGCTGTTGCACAGCCTGCGGAACGCCCTTCCGAATATTTCGGAAAGAACGTGTTCAACAAGGAGAAAATGCGCCGCTACCTTCCCAAGGACGTGTTCCGCAAACTCACCGACACCATTGAAAACGGAGGCGTTCTTGACCGTTCAATCGCCGATGCTGTAGCAGAAGGCATGAAGCGTTGGGCTATCGAGATGAAAGCCACACATTACACCCACTGGTTCTCTCCGCTCACGGAAGGCACTGCCGAAAAGCATGACGCCTTTGTCGAGCCGGACGGACGCGGAGGCGTGATTGAAGAATTTACCGGCAAACTTCTTGTTCAGCAGGAGCCCGATGCCTCGTCATTCCCAAGCGGAGGTATCCGCAACACATTCGAGGCACGCGGATATTCGGCATGGGATCCCTCATCCCCCGCTTTCATTGTTGACGACACCCTTTACATTCCAACCATCTTTGTCGCATATACGGGCGAATGCCTTGACTACAAAGCGCCGTTGCTCAAAGCCCTGCGTGCCGTAAACAAAGCTGCGGTTGACGTTTGCCATTATTTCAACCGCGATGTCAAGAAAGTCTATTCCTATCTTGGCTGGGAGCAGGAATACTTCCTTGTTGACGAAGGCCTGTATGCAGTGCGCCCCGACCTTCTTCTCACGGGCCGCACTTTGATGGGGCATGAAAGTTCTAAGAACCAGCAGTTGGAAGACCACTACTTTGGTGCAATTCCTCCGCGTGTCATGCAGTTCATGAAAGAACTCGAGATAGAGGCTCTGAAACTCGGAATTCCTGTCAAGACGCGCCATAACGAAGTTGCCCCCAACCAGTTTGAGCTGGCTCCCGTTTTCGAAGAGTGCAACCTTGCCAACGACCACAATATGCTCATCATGGCCCTGATACGCAACATCGCCCGCCGCCACGGCTTCCGTGTGCTGCTTCACGAAAAGCCTTTCAAGGGGATAAACGGCAGCGGCAAGCACAACAACTGGTCGCTCGGAACAGACACGGGCATCGGGCTTATGTCGCCGGGAAAAACTGACATTGACAACCTGCGCTTCGTAACATTCATCGTAAACACGCTTGCTGCGGTTTACCACCACAACGGTCTGCTCAAGGCAAGCATTTCGAGCGCATCGAACGCCCACCGTCTCGGCGCGAACGAAGCACCTCCCGCAATAATCTCATCGTTCATCGGCGCACAGCTCACCAGCATTCTTGACCACATAGAAAAGAGCGATGCCGAGGACATGACCAATTTCGGCAAAAAGCACGGCATGAAAATGGACATCCCGAGCATTCCGGAGCTTCTTGTTGACAATACAGACCGTAACAGAACCTCACCTTTCGCCTTTACAGGAAACCGCTTTGAGTTCCGCGCCGTAGGTTCACAGGCTAACTGTGCCGCTGCCATGATTGTGCTCAACACAGCCGTGGCAGAGCAGCTGCAGAACTTCAAGACCGCCGTTGACGCACGCATTGCCAAGGGCGAGGAGAAAAACGCCGCAATTCTCGAAGTGCTCAAGGAAATAATCAAAGAGACCAAAGCTATTCATTTCGAGGGCAACGGCTACAGCGACGAATGGGTTGAAGAGGCAAAACGCCGTGGTCTGGACTGCGAAAGTTCCGTACCCGTAATCTACGACAACTATCTGTCAGAATCCTCCGTGAAGATGTTTGAAAGCACAGGCGTAATGACCAAGAAGGAACTCGAGGCACGCAACGAGGTGAAATGGGAAACATACACCAAGAAAGTGCAAATAGAAAGCCGCGTGCTCGGAGACCTTGCCATGAGCATGATAATTCCTGTTGCCACACAGTATCAGACACAGCTCGTTGACAACGCATTCAAACTAAAGCAAATCCTGCCGGAAGACCGCTACACGGAAGATTCCAAGAAAGACCTCGAGCTTATTGACAAGATTTCAAAGCATACAGCCTACATTGAAGAGAAGGTTCATGCAATGATTGAGGCGCGCAAAGTGGCAAACCGCATAGAGGACAACCGCGAAAAGGCAGTGGCATACCACGATACGGTTGTGCCAATGTTCGACGACATTCGATATCACATCGACAAACTCGAACTCATCGTGAGCGACAAGATGTGGGAGCTTCCCAAATATCGCGAATTGCTCTTCATACGCTAAAAACCAATCCAGCACATTACTCTATCGTAATATTTCTGTGTCGTGCGGCGGTTGCAGCTTCCGGTTTTCCGGAGCGCAACCGCCGCTTTTTGCACAAAACACCGTAAGTTTTTGAATGCCAACACTTTGCCATAATTTCGTGTTTTCGAAATAAAATACTGTATTTCTGGCAATTACAATCGGGAAAACTACGTCCGATGTAGTTTAAATTATGTCTGATGTAGAAAAAAACACATCAGACATAATTTTTGCGCTTTCAGCATATAATTTTTCGCGTCTCATACCATCATTAAAATATCCGGCACGGACGTTCAAAAAATACTGGAAAGAAACGGACTTTGTGATTTTATTCTTAACTTTGTGCGATTAACAAACAACACATATCAGGCAGAACAGCCCCAATATCATGGTGAAGAAGAATAACGAAGAAACGCCAGCTGCAAACTCAGAAAAGCTGAAAGCACTGCACGCAGCCATGGCCAAGATAGAAAAGGACTTTGGCAAAGGCACAATTATGCGCCTTGGAGACGAACAGACAGAAAAAGTTGAAGTAATCCCAAGCGGAAGCATCCTGCTTGATGCCGCACTGGGAGTGGGCGGATATCCGCGTGGCAGGATAGTGGAGATATTCGGTCCTGAAAGTTCGGGTAAGACAACTCTCGCAATACACGCCATTGCCGAGACACAAAAGCAAGGCGGAATAGCGGCATTCATTGATGCAGAACACGCCTTCGACCGTTTTTACGCGGCAAAACTCGGCGTGAACGTTGACGACCTGCTTGTTTCGCAGCCAGACAACGGCGAACAGGCACTCGACATAGCCGACCAACTGATACGCTCGGCAGCAATCGACCTCATTGTAATCGACTCTGTTGCCGCGCTCACCCCGAAAGCTGAAATCGAGGGCGTAATGGGCGAAAACAAGGTAGGGTTGCAGGCTAGGCTCATGAGCCAGGCTCTGCGAAAGCTCACTTCAGTCATCAGCAAGACCAAGACCACCTGCATTTTCATCAACCAGCTGCGCGAGAAAATCGGTGTCATGTATGGCAACCCCGAAACCACCACCGGCGGAAACGCCCTCAAGTTCTACGCTTCGGTGCGCCTTGACATACGAAAGTCTGAAGCCCTGAAAAACGGCGACAAGGTGTATGGCAACAAAGTGCGCGTGAAAATCGTGAAAAACAAGGTTGCCCCACCATTCCGTGTGTGCAAGTTCGACATGATTTTCGGCGAGGGGATATCGCGCATTGGCGAAATAATCGATGTGGCAATTGACAACGACATCATAAAGAAGAGCGGCTCGTGGTTCAGCTACGGAGACACAAAAATCGGACAGGGACGCGATTCTGTAGTAAACCTTCTGAAAGACAATCCGGAGTTCAGGCAGGATGTAGAGAACAAGGTCGTGGAGTTCCTGCGCGGCAACCCCAAAGCTGAAGACGCGATGGACGACGACGGGGGCAACGAAGAATAACACTGAATTACAATACAAAGTCCGGGCAGCGGTTTGTTCCGCAGTTACGGGCTTTATTTTTTGAAACCCTCGCGCAATTGAACAACATTTAAGGCTTTTACGCGTTATAAAGTCATACTAACAAGGCTTTGCTAAGCCGCACAAATACCATACACCCTGTAATGAAAAAGGTTTTCTTTTTGTTGGCTATATTTTCCCTGACCTCCGCCATAAACCTTATGGCACAGAGCGGAATGACCGACAAGCAAATAATCGACTACGTAGTACGCGAACAGGAGCGTGGCACCCCCCGCTCGCAAATAGTAACGCACCTTATGCAAAGAGGCGTGAAAATAGACCAAATACGCTCCATCCAAAAGCGTATGCAGGAAAGCGAGGATGTTATGAACGCCAAGGATTTGGGGAACTCCACTTACGCAAAAAGCCGGCTGCGCAAAAAATATCAGACAGGCAAAAAGGGAGAGACTGATGACGATGGCGAACTGATGACAAACGGACGCAAGCAGTCCTACAACACAAACGGCATCGCCTATGAGCATACCTACGATGACAACGACCCCGAGTTTGTGGAAATGACAGCGGAGTTGGGCAAACTATATCCCGACAGCATTGACATTCTTGTGGAAGAACGGCTTGCAAAATACCGCAAAAGGGTGTTCGGACGGGACATTTTCAACAACAAACTGCTTAGCTTCGAACCAAACATGAATATCGCCACCCCACAAAACTATGTGGTCGGCCCCGGAGACAATGTGATTATCGACATCTGGGGAGCTTCGCAAAAATCGCTCACACAGGAAGTGTCGCCCGACGGAACCGTTACGATAGATGGCTTCGGCCCTATCGAAATAGGCGGACTTAGCGTTTCCAAGGCTAACGCCGTAATACGCTCAAAACTCGGCAGCCGTTACCGCTCGTCGAAAATCAAGATGACCTTGGGGCAAAGCAGAACCATAACCGTAAACGTGATGGGCGAAGTTAAAGCGCCGGGAACATACACCCTTTCCGCCTTCGCCTCTGTATTCCACGCCCTCTATATGGCAGGAGGAATAAGCGACATAGGCACACTCCGTGACATCAAGGTTTACCGCAAGGGCAAACTCATGAGCAATGTGGACATATACGACTACATCCTCAACGGCAAGATGAGCGGGAACATCCGCATGAACGACGGCGACGTCATTGTTGTCGGACCATACGACTGCATTGTGAACATCAGTGGCAAGGTGAAACGCCCCATGTACTACGAAATGAAGCAAAACGAAAGCCTTGCCTCGCTTCTCAGATATTCCGGCGGCTTTACGGGAGACGCATACAAGAAATCCGTAAGGGTTATGCGCAAGGACGGAGCGGAATATTCCGTTTTCAACGTAAACGAATTTGAGACCAATGAATTCCGGCTTGCCGATGCCGACTCCATAACAGTTGACAGCGTGATAAACCGCTACTCTAACATGGTTGAAGCCAAAGGCGCGGTGTTCCGTCCCGGTATGTACAACGTGGGGAGCAACATAAACACCGTCAAACAGCTTATTGAAGCCGCTTCGGGAGTTACCGAGGACGCTTTCAAGACCCACGCAGTCCTGCACCGCCTTAAAGAAGACCGCACGCTCGAGGCGAAAAGCGTGGACATTGAGGGGATTTTGAGCGGAAAAGTCGCCGATATTCCCCTGAGAAACGGCGATGTGCTCTTTGTGCCGTCAACAAAAGACCGCACCAAAGACCGCAAGATTTCCATCTTCGGCGAAGTGTTCTATCCCGGCACTTACGAATACGCGGAAAACGAGACATTGGAAGACTTCATACTCCAAGCCGGAGGGCTTAAAGACAACGCTTCCACAGCAAAGATTGACGTTTCGCGCCGCATAAACAATCCGGCCTCAACACAAAGCAGCGATCTGCTGGCACAAACGTTCACTTTCTCGCTGAAAGACGGTTTTGTGATAGACGGCGACAGTTCGTTCAAACTAAAACCATACGATGAGGTTTATGTCAGAATAAGTCCGGAATACAATGCGCAGCAGAATGTTTACATTGACGGCGAAATCACCTATCGCGGAGTTTACACTTTGGCAAAAAAGACGGAACGCCTTAGCGACCTTGTGAAAAAAGCCGGAGGCGTAACAAAAATGGGGTATGTGCGCGGTGCGCGACTGGAAAGGAGAATGAACAGCGCGGAACGCGCACGTATGGAATCCGTCCTCAAAGTGGCGCAGCAGTCTGCCACAGGCGAAGACTCCATTTCACTTGCCAAAGTGCAGATGGGCGACACATACAGCGTCGGCATAGAGCTTGACAAGGCTCTTGCAAACCCCGGAAGCGAATATGACATCGTTTTGCGTGAAGGCGACCAGCTTATGATTCCGCAATATACAAACACCGTCAGAATTTCTGGTAACGTGATGTACCCCAACACAGTTCCCTACCACAAAGGAAACAGCATCAGAAAATATGTGAACCAAGCCGGCGGTTACGGAATGCGTTCAAAGAAAAGCCATACATACATAGTATATATGAACGGCATGGTTGCCAAGGCAGGAAAAGGAGTTAAGCCCGAACCGGGATGCGAAATCGTTGTGCCGAGCAAGCCTAAATCCAACGGCAACGGCATAGCACAATGGTTGTCCATAGGAACTGGTCTCGCATCAATTGCCACAATGATTGCGACAATAGCAAACTTGTCAAAATAAAGTCTGTTTACATACAAGACAAATGCGGCTTGGAAATCTCCAAGCCGCATTTTGTTTTTACCATACATTATATCAGTCCGCCTTTTGAAATATTTCCGGGTATTTGTGAATGAAATAAACCGGGGTGCAGCTCCACGCGTGACAAGCGCTGTTCAACGGCGAGAACCTGTAAGGCGATATAAAATCATCGTTGGGGTCGTATGCCTCCCAAAATGTATCTGCCCCTTTCTTTACCATTCCTCCCCAATAATCTATCATATATTGCCGTGCCTCGTTCTTCATCCCGCTTATAAGCATTGCGTCAATTACGTAATGAGTGGCGTATGGCGTACCCGGCTTTACGGATTCCGCAGAAGACAAAGCGGCGCGAAGTGCTGCCTGCGCCTTCTTGCCCGACACCACGCCGGCCTTTATCATCCACACTTGGCTGAGAACGGAAAACTGATTGTCCTTGCCCGAAAGGAATATCCTTCGCGTGGGACTGTACATATTCTTCAAGGCATACGCCTTCATCTTGTTCTCAAGTTTTTTCCATTTGCCGATGTCCTCTTTTATGCCAAGACGCTGCGTGAGTTCTGCCATTTGGTTTAATGCAAAAATCATTGCGCCCTGCATACAAACATTCACGTCCAAACCGTCGCGCCAGTCAAAGAACAACCACGAGGGGCGGTGGGATGTGTTGAGCTTCCCGTCTGCATCAACATATTCCAAGGCGTCATCAAGCTGCCTCTTTCCCACTTTCCACAAATCCATGCCTGTAGTTGTGTCTCCCGTGGCGTTCACATACTCAAGCAACGTTGATATGAACAGCAAATTGTACGGCAGCAAATAGCAGGCATATTGCGGGTGCGGTTTTGGCGTTTCAAAGCTGTTGGCGTATATAATGCCGTTTTCGGATGAAAGTCCCGCAAACAGATACAGGCAGCGTTTGGTCAGTTCGTGCGTCTTGAAAGAATACATATTGGCAAGCGACTCCAAATAAAGATCTCCCAGCCACAAACGGCGGTCGCGCTTTGGCCCGTCCTCGTAAACAGTCTGCATGCACTCCTGCAAGGTGTTCACCGCCACTTCGCGTATCTTGCGTATCTCGGGCGGGCAAGTCTCAGCCAGCTTCATGCGGTCGGTCTGCGCAGATGTCTCCGCCGCAAACGACAAACCGTCAAGCGCAAAGTCAAAACCGTATGATTCTGCAAGCAAGTCCACCTTTATATACCGGCAAGCCACGCGCCGCGCAAGGGTAACGGCTGTGTCCATCTGCTCCACGGTAAGAATTTCGTCCTGCATCCATGCACGGCTCAACCCCGCCGTCCATTTCTCCGGCATTGGCGTATTCAGTTCCGCCGGCAATTCCCCGCAAAACACCCTAACTCTTATCGGGGCATCCTGGCAATTTGTAAGGGTTTTGAAATGCAACGACAGATAGCCTACGGCGTGCCGCCCAAGGTCAAAGGTAACGCTTCTCACCTGTCTGAAATTACTTTTGAACACATCTTCCGGCTTTCCTGCTTGCTCGTATCTCCAGCCTTGAAACGCCGAAGCGTCTTTTACCGCCTTTACAACGGCTTTTGGGTACACCACTGTCTTGTGGAGCTTAGGTTTCGACCGCTCTGCAATTTCAAGCCATCGGCTGCGGTCTTGTTTAAAAACGTCATCGGCCTTCATCGTTGCCATGGCAAACGGTATAAAAGCCGCGAGCATAATAATTGTTCTTTTCATATTTTTGAATTATGTCTTTGAATTTTCCGCCAGACAGAAGAGTTTCTTCTTATGGTATAATGCTTTTATGTTACAAATGTAATAAAATACTCACACAGTCCGGCTTTTTATTTTTACATTTGCACAGACTTATACCACTTTTATTACCTATGCGCCCACCTGTAATTGTAATCAAAAACGCCACACAAACAATGGCGGCTGAAATATTGGAAAATGCCGCCCAACAGGCAAGCGGGCAAGGATTCAGCCTTAGAATGCGCCTTTGCCCTACCGGCGAAAAATACACGTATGCCGTTACATTCCCCTGTGGTATCGGAATTTTGTACAATTACCTTGAAACATTTTCCCGCATACACATAGCCACTTCGTGCGTTGAAGACGACACCAACAACCCTGTTGTAAGCATCTATGGCGTGTTTGACGGCGGTCTTGCAGAGGGAAGCCGCAAAATATCTGATGACATTTGCGTTACGATGAACAAGGACTACGATTTTGAGTTCACGTCCCAGAATGGTAAAAACTACACAGAGGATGCAGACGAGGAGGACGAACTGCTTGAAAAACTTTCTGGAAATACGGAAAGCGAGGATTCGCATTCTCATCCTATATGCCTTAAAGAAGATCCAAGTATCTCCAATCAGTATATGCCGCGCCCGGAGCGCATTGAGGCACACGGCATCATTAACGGCGAAGATTTCTGTGTGCAAGCCCAAACAAGCAAGTCGCAAGCCATAAAACAAAACGCGTCCTGTCTCGGAGGCATAATTCTGCTAATTGCGGGAGCGGCTTTGTTGCTTGGCGCATTAAAACTGATGTTCTACACAGACTGCTGGATTAATCCGCCGTATGCCGCAATAGCAGTCTTTGTGCTGACAGCAATTATCTGCATTATAAAACCGTCAGACTCGCCTTTTTCCGGCTTCGCGAAATTCCAGCACTCATTCGAACATCATATAGGCAAAAGCATTTTTATCGTGAGCGCAACTGTATGTGCCGTGCTGGGAGCTAACATTCTGTTTTCAAAAGGTGATACGCTAAAAACAGCGACAATACTTCCGCAAACAGAGGAAGAGAAAATTACCGTAAGGTTCGATGACGGCAGTACAACGAATTTTGAAAACAAAGACAACATAAAAAAGCTGAAAGGCAAAAAGGAATGCCGGTTAGTATATGAGCAAGGAGGCTTAGGCATCGACATATACAAAAGCATTTACGACGTGAAGTAAAAAACGCGATGCGCCGCAAATTCATACGGTATTATCAATCAACAAATTGCGTTACCGTAGGGGCGTATTGTATACGCCCTGAATTGCACGGATTTGCAATATGGTGGCGGATGTTTGCAGCGCGGTTCATACGGTGGCGTACAGGGCGTATGCAATACGCCCCTACAATTATTGCTAAACCTTTATCGCCCATCCTTTCCCCAACACCGCAAAAACTACATTTGATGTAGAAAAAACTATGTCCTATGCAGGAAAAATTATGTCTGATATAATTTAAACTACATCAGACCTTTTTTCGGCACTTGCAAACTTCTGAAAAACAAACGCTTACAAATCCTTTGAGGTTTGGGGTAATTATCGTATTTTCAGCGCGTTATCTTTTCCGGCATTGTTTTCGTACACCGCACATCAAGACACGGAAAACACTATTACTCGCACAGAAGCACCTTCACGCGCCTCTCAATGTGCCAAAAGCCATCACTCCCAACTCTTGCCAAACCCTTTTCCACAGTCCTGCATTTTCCCGCCACAGACAAATGGCAACTCCCCACCTCAAAAGCCACAGCCCCGCCTATTCCGTCGTATGACGTGATGCGCGGCAGATTGCATATTTCAAACTCCACACAGCCTTTTTCACCAGACGGTTGCACAGAAAACGCGCTCTTGGCAGTTTTCTCCTCACTCAAAGCCACAAACACATCTGAACGGTTCAAGTCGAAATAGCCTTTGCGTGCAACGTTGCCTGACGCACTGCCATCTTTCTTTGTTTCGTTTTCTTTTGCAGCTTTCGAGTTCAATTCCTCTTGCATGGCGGCAATGGCTCTCTGTTGCGCCGCCATCTGTTCTTGCAAAGAGGCTATTTTCTTTCTGCACTCATCAAGACTTTTACGGCTGTCAGAAAGTTGCCTTATTAGTTCCGACAACGTTTTTCTTATTTTCCCTCCTCCTATTATCAGCATCACGGACTTCCTGCGTTTTACTTATTCTGTTCGTATATCTTTTTTGACAGCGCATTCAAAGCACCCTTTATGGGATAGAAAAACATTGTCTCCTCTATGTTTTTGCCCTTGTCGCCATTCTCCACCTTGGAAAGCGCTTTGCCCAAATAGGTTTTCAAATCGGCAACGCACACCTTCCTTGCCGTTTCAACAGACATACGGCTCACTCCGAAAAGATCCTCAACATTCACTTTCTTTGGCATCACATCGAGCGCGAAAGAGAAAAATTCCTCCACGGCCCTTACCACGCCATCCTTGTACTCTTCAGTGATGTCGTTGTATGTTTGCCGCAAATCGGCGAACCCCTCCCCTGTTGATTTCAGCACTACCTCCTGCGGTCTTTGTGAGGGTTCGGTATCGCCGTGCAACAAACCGCCCTTGCAGGTAACCACCTTTGGGCTGCTGCCGTATTCCAAGCCTACAATATCCAAGTCGGCCACGCTCTTGCTCCCCACAACCTCCTCAATCAAAGCCCTTGTGTATTGTGATATGCTCCCGCAGTCTGAGGAAAGGATGTTGACCACGTAGCCGCCATTGCCGCTGAAAGCCACATGACGCGGCATTTCCAAGCCCTTTGCCTTAATAATTTGTGCCACATGATAAACAACCGCCGTGTAAAACAGCAGGAAAACAATCTTGAACTTGTCATCTGTCTCAAGAATATAGTCGAAGTCTGTCAGCTTGGCATCCACATTCTTCACCATCTGGTTGTCCTTCAATGCAAACAGGAAAGAAGCCATGTTCTCCGGGCGGCGGTTGCTTTCGCTTTCAAGCACCGCCACAAGCTCTGCAAGTCCGTTTGTTTCCAACACCTTGCGTATTTTGGGCTTGAAATAGTCTATGATGCCATTTTCCAAATTGTCTTCAGCAATGAAATCGCGAAACAAGTCGTTCATTGCAAAGCGGAACGAGGTTACACACTGCATTTCGCGGTCTTTTGCAAAAGCCACGTCGGTTGTGCCGCCGCCAATGTCTATGTTCACTATTTCCGATGAAGAGGCTATCTTGTTGAAATAATATCTCACAGGGGCAACGCTCTCAAGCATACATTTTGTTTCAGCCGGAGCCGGCTTGAAATACTTGTTGTATTTGTCGTTCCAAATACGCCGCAAATAGCTTAGCTGGCTCTGCGGCATACTTTGGGGATAGAACCAGGTTATTCCCGTCTTGGCCAAATCGCCGTTGCACAAAACCACCTTGTTTCTTATCATAAGCATCAGGCAGTCCACATATTTGTCGAGCAGCATCCGTTCCTTTTCCGTTCCCCACTTTATGTTGAACTCGTATTTGTCGTGCGGCAAATCGCGCCTCTTGCCGTAAGCAAAGGGTATGTTCACAAGCGAAAACGCGTTCACGGGCCTGTCCCATGAAACGGAACGCGCACACGACAATACTGTGCGTGTGGGGAAACCGAAATCAACATCACCGCTCTTGCGGCTGTCAAGCCCCATTCCCAAACTTACCGGCAAATAATCCTTTTCGATGAACGGCCGTTCGTCAAGCAAATCCCACTGCGTTTTCTTTCCGTTCTTTTCCATATACACAGGCGTGAACATCTCGCTTACGAGGGAATTGTCCTCGCCGTATGCAAACGCCTCACTCCCCGTGCCGCCTTGTTCCTTGTATTCTATATGCGTATAACTTGTTCCCAAGTCCACCGAAAAGTCAAACGCATTAACCGCCTTGTTTTTCCTTAAAAGCGGAACTATCAAGCCCGCGCCGCCTCCTGTTTTCAGACGTATGTAATCAAACCTCTTTTGCTCCAAAGTGTATGTCGTGGCACGGGTTACGTCCCCGCTTGCTGTTCTTGACGCTTTGCGCACATCAGCAAGGCACGCTCTGCCCTTGTAAAACTCAAGCCCCATGTCATCACGGCTGTCTGTGGAAACCAAAGCCACAGTATAATAAGCCTCATCATCGGAATTGAACTCTGCATTGGGCATAACAAAGCCCGTTGCGTCCACCTTGCCAATTCCATACGCGCCATCCGCCTTGTCGCCGCCGTATATCCTGGCGTATTCCATATACGACACTTCGCCGTTGCCGCGTATGGGGATGCGCAAAATAACTTTCACGCTGGCGTCTTCCTGGACAAGGATTTCAATTGTCTTTTTACCATCGGGCATACTGCCACACAAATCTCTTACACTAAAGAATGAGAAATACAACGGCTTAACCGGCAACAGAAAAGTCTGGCAATCCTTTTTCTTTTCAACGTGTGCATTGCCGTCAAAATAGTCTTTCCTATTTTGGTTGTGGGGAACTTCGATAATTTGGTCTTCCAGCAAATCGCCAATCGTAAGATAGGGCTGCTTCGTTCCGTCATATGGCAAAGTGCGCTCCAGCAAAGTGCGGCAGTCCTCCTTTGGGGCGGTGTATTCACTACCCCATTTAGAAGAGGTGTATTGCAAATCCTTGTATCTGTTGCCCGAAGCGGCAGGCAAAACCAAAGGCTTCAAAGAACTTTCGCAAGTAGATTTAATTTCAAAATCGCTATTTCCAACCCTGCGCGGCTTCAAAGCAAACAACTTATGACCAAGAACCTCCACGAAATCCGCGCTCTCCCCAAACAAACTTATATCCTCATATTTTTCATAATTATCTTCCTCCAACAAAGAAGATTTAAGATTTTCATCCTTTATTGCGGCGAAAGTCTGGTTAAGGTAATCGTCCATTTCCGGGAAAAGGCCAGCAAAACCGGCAACGCTTTTCCGGAAAGCAAACCACGCACTTATATATTCGGCATCACGCCTGAACAACGGTTCAAAAGTCTTTCCAAACGGCTTGTGCTGACCGAAATTCATATTTTCGGCAACATACTCCAAATTGTTGGCGTTTGAAAAAAACACTGTAGCCGGCGATGTTGCGCCAATTATATTAAGAATTTGAGGTCCGCGCTTATAGTTCAGAAGATACATATTCTGCATCTTTGAAAAGTTATATTCCGAAGAGTCTGACTTCAAATACTTCGTCAGCACATCCGCCAAACATTCGTTGCCGGCAACTCCGGAACGCATAAGGCTTTCGATGCCCCGCTGCGGATCCCATTTAATTATTTCCACATCGTTGCGCAATTTGGATATGTTGAAAAACACCTCGCCCACGTCAAGCGTTTCAGAAACCAATTTATGGTATATTGTATCCCCCTCAAGAAACGGAGCATTGTTGTTCTGGCGGCAAATATATCTGAAAGCGTTCTTCACCAAATCTATTCTGGCAAACGGCGACGGAATTGAAGTTATTTCCTTTGAAGCCGTAGCCCCCTCGGGATCTATTATGCTGTCTCTGTTTGTGGAGTCGTAAGGATAGTCGGGCGAAGCATTCCAATCGTTGTACGTGCTGGCGCCATCCTTGAACAGTCTGAAAACTTTTCCCATCTTAGAAATTTATTTTTTCCGCCACAAGTTTGCCGGTGGCATTATAGAACATTTTTACAAAATCCGCCTCATCACAATTTGTGCGTCTCAGTTTCCTCGCCTCCCTGTTCAGACGGTCGTAAAACAGATTATAGTTGCCCTTAAAACTGCGCACCGACTTGGGAATTGCGTTGGGAATAATGTCAAACGGCGAATTGCCACTTTCCACCTTGAACATATTAAGGCTGCGCACATTATCCCTCATTTCCATCAGCCATTCCAGATAGGCTGACAGGAAACTCCTGACGTTGCGCATAAACGCCCCTTCGTAAAATTCCTGCTTTATGTTCAATATGCTGTTAGCGTTAAAGTGCGGCGAAGCAATGAAGTCGTACCTGTTCCTAAGGCAGTTTGCAAACAAAAGCATTCTTGCAAGCGGAACGCCGACCATATCGGCTATGCCCTTATAAAACTTGTCATAACCCACATCGTCAAGCACGTCCTTTATGCCAAGTTCCAAATTTTGGGTGGGTGCATAGTGGTTATTGCAAAAATCAGCCACGGCCGTTGCCGCCACAAACTCCATAAGATGTGCCTGGTTTTGCTGAAGACGCCCCCCCTCATTGTTTTCGTATATATTGGCAATGTCATCACCCGCGAAATACAAGGCGTTTATAAGCTTGTCCCGGTAAATGTTGTTTTCATAATACGCGAGAGCCGCCACAGCTTTTGAAACAAACGTTGAAGAGTCTATCTCGCTGCTCTGCGAACTTCTCACCCGGAAATAAGGAAGCACGGTAATTGCGCCGATTTCGGCATTGTTTATAAGAGAATAGTTCGGGAAGTCCGTACTTTTTCGTAAAGTTTTCAAGAGTAGCGGGAAGCCGCTCGCACCTGTTCCGCCGAATATCGAACTTATGATGAAAATCCTGTCCCCTTCCACAAAGGAATTGGCAAAATCGGCAAACTGCTTGGATTTTACAATTTGGTTCAACACCACGCAGCCAATATTAGGATTGCCCTTAAAGCCCACCTTCATGGAACTTTTAAGATTGTTCTGGCTGAAAAGCATATTCACGAGAGCCTGGTTTTCCCTACTCATCGAAGCAACGTTCATGAAATTGCCGAAAGTCATGTCGCTCGTGTTCGACACCTGCATGGAATAGTTTGCGTTCTGTTTCAATATGCCGGTTTTCCAAAAGCCGCACTCCTTGTCTTTTCCCAGACTTTCCCTGACGCCGTTATAGCAGTCCATAAGTTTTACGGTGCGGGTAAGGTCGGCATTGGATGCATCCGGATCTATTATTATCGGCACAATTTCATCGACATCCACTTTTATGTTTCCTGCAAGAAGCATTGTCAAGGCACGAAGCACCCGCGAGCCGGTCCCGCCTATAGCAAACACATAACACTTTGACATTTCCTTATTTTTTTATGTGGGGATAATGGGAACAGTTGACGCTTCTGCGTTTTATCAAAAACGACACAAAGACATACAAAACTGCGGAAACCACAGCCACGGCAATTCCGAAATTCACAAAGTCGAAAGCAGACACGTCTATAGGCACAGCCTCTCCGCTCGACAAATCGGTCTCCACCATCGCTCCCGAGGCATAGACAGCCTGCACCCGCAGCCACGCCACCAGGAAATTGACTGCGGAGTTGGCAAGCAAAGACAATCCCCAGCCTTTCCACGAGTTTAAAGCCGGATGGTCTATTACATAATAAAAGACCGCGCATACAGCCAAGCTGATTACCAGCATGGCCAGCCCTATCTGGCTGTACAGTCTTCCGTCCTCATACATGAAGTTTGAGAGCGGTATTCCATATATGTTTTGGAACAGCCCGAATATACCGCCAAACAAATCGTTCATACTTAGTTCTTTTTAAGCGAGAATTTTATTTCCATTATATCCTTGTCGTCATAGGCATTGCCAATGCCATAAAGCACATATTTTATTCCGGTGGTCTTACGCCCGATAAACACGCCCGTATCGTCATTCGCCTGTTCTATCCAAACAGGGGTTTCCGGCTTTTCCAGGCTTATGCGCTCATTGGTGGGCTGCACGCTTTGCGGCGCACTCACTGTCAGAATGTGCGTGTAAGGGCTTTCCGTGTCTTTTATCTTTTCGACATATTCCAGTTTGAACTGCCTGTCCGAACTTTTATAGAGGTTTCTGTTTACAAGAGTGTCTGCGTCTATAAAAGTGGATGTCAGGTCTGCAAGAATTTTTATCCTGTAATTGTCCGAACCTTTTTCCGGCAGAAGCGTGCATTTGTTGTCCTTGAAAAGCCTCCCGGTTGAATTTGTCAGAGTCACCACAGGTATATGCTTGGCCGTATAAGCCACCATGCTGGTTACTTTTGCATTGGGCACGCTCTCCAAAGGGACTTTCCTCACAAGCTGGCTCACCAAGTTTCTCGAACCTGCCAAAACCACGTAGTAGGGACGGCGGGCGTCTATGTATGTGCTGCCTTTGGAATTATAGAATTTTCCGCAAAAGCGGGACATAAGGCGGTACACCACAAATGTCAAGTCTTTTTGCTTCTTGAGTTTCTTGCTTACGATTGCCTCTATCGAGATTTGGTTGTTCACAAAGTAATTCCTTGCCGCGCCTTTGGGCAATGACAAAATGCAGTCGCTCACAAACACGGACACGGTTTTGCCGTCCTGCCTTTCCAATACCATTTTGAGCATAGAAGCCAAGTCCGTTGAGCTGCGGTCTCCCCCCGCCGCCCGGAAAGCGTCCGCGCTAAAAGACACGCTCAAGTTTTCCAGCGGAATATTGTTCGGGACAATCTTGCTGTTGATGTAAAAAAAGCGAGTGTCTTTCACATACCTGTTCACCCCGGTGATGTATCCGAAAACCGCGTCCTTAAATTCAAAACCGTCGTGCATGTAGCCGTCCATGCTGCCGGAGTTTTCAACATACAAATTCACCACACATTTTTCCAAATTCTTGTTCTTGCCGGAAGGCCATGAAATCTTGGCGTTTCCGCAACTTACCAGCAATAAAGCACAAATGGAAAAAAAGCCGAGTATCCTCATCTGCTAAGGCAAAATCTTGTTTTATAAAAACCATTATCCGCTTACAAAATTAATAATTAATTTTTTCTTTGCCATTATTATATGTCCATGTTCTGTACAATAAATAAGAAAAGAGCCGAACATGGCAGACGAAAACGCTCCCCCATTGCCATACACCATGCCCCCTCATCACGCCTTTGCCTAATTTTTCCCAAGCAGCGAATGGTGCCAAAGCCACGTAACACTTTGAGTTTCAGAAAAATAAGCACACAAACCAATCTCCATATAACGTTTTGTTTTTCAACGGTTTGCAAGAACGAAAAAAAGGTCTGATATGATTTTTTCTACGTCTGACGTAGTTTTTTCCACATAGGACATAGTTTTTATTATTTCTGATATAATTTTTCGTGCAATCCATTCCCGACTTTCAAAGTGTTTCTATCACAAGATGACGCATCGCTTTTCATCGCCCACCGCATTTACCAATTCATGCAAACACAAAGGCAACCCCGCATTCATTGGATTTTTACTTCTTTTGTTTCATAATTAGCCCAATAAGTTGTAATTTTGCGTCTGAAATTGCGCTTGTCAGACCTATGTCGTTTGCGAGGCGTAACTTTTGAAACAGCAAACAATAAGATTATGAACATTTCATATAAATGGCTTAAAGAGTATGTGGATTTCTCCCTTACTCCGCAACAAGTTGCCGATGCACTGACATCGGAAGGTCTCGAGGTTGATTCCCTTGAAGAGAAGCCCGCCATTCGCGGCGGTCTGAAAGGTGTAGTGGTTGGCGAAGTGCTTACCTGCGCCCCCCACCCGGACAGCGACCATATGCACATTTGCTCCGTAAACCTTGGAGAAAGCGAACCAATTCAAATTGTGTGCGGCGCATCAAACATTGCCGCCGGACAAAAGGTGATGGTCGCCACTATAGGCTGCGTGCTGTATGACGGCGACAAGGAATTCAAGATAAAGAAATCGCGTCTGCGCGGCGTTGACAGCTACGGAATGATTTGCGCGGAAGACGAAATCGGCGTGGGAAAAGACCATAACGGCATTATAGTGCTTCCTGCCGACACCGTTCCCGGAACTCCCGCCGCCGAATACTACAACCTGGAAAGCGATTATGTAATCGAAATAGACATAACGCCCAACAGGGCTGACGCCTGCTCGCACTACGGAGTTGCACGCGACCTATACGCATGGCTTGTGCGCAACGGATATGAGACAGGCATACACCGCCCCTCCGTTGACGGCTTCAAAATCGACAACGAAGATTTGGACATAGCCGTTGAGGTGGAGAACACCGAGGCTTGCCCAAGATACTGTGCCATAACAGTAAAGGACTGCCAAGTAAAGGAAAGCCCGGAATGGCTGAAGGCAAAACTCGAAACAATAGGCTTGCGCCCAATCAACAACATTGTTGACATAACCAACTATATAATGATGGCATACGGCCAGCCGCTGCACTGCTTTGACGCCGACATGATAAAAGGCAACAAGGTGGTGGTGCGCACAATGCCCGAAGGCACTCCGTTCATTACACTCGACGGCGTGGAGCACAAGCTTTCGGAGAAAGACCTTGCCATTTGCAATGCCGAAGAACCCATGTGCATAGCCGGCGTGTTCGGCGGCAAAGGTTCCGGCACATACGACACCACAAAGGACGTGCTTTTTGAAAGCGCGTACTTCAACCCCACATGGATTCGCAAAAGCGCACGCCGGCACGGGCTTTCAACCGATGCGAGCTTCCGCTTTGAGCGCGGCATTGACCCCAATGGGCAAATCTACGCCCTAAAACAGGCGGCGATGCTTGCAAAGGAGCTTGCCGGCGGAAAGATTTCCATGAACATAAAGGACGTAAGGAAAGAAGAGGCAAAAGACTTCATTGTTGACTTGGACTACGCCTATGCCTTCAGCCTCATGGGAAAAACAATTGGCAAGGACCTTATAAAGGAAATCGTAACGAGCCTTGAAATGAAAATCCTTGAAGACCGCGAAGACGGCTTGAAACTCGCCGTGCCCCCATACAGGGTTGACGTTACGCGCCCCTGCGATGTGGTGGAGGACATCCTGCGCATATACGGCTACAACAATGTGGAAATCCCCACTTCCATAAACTCAACCCTTACTATCGAGGGCGAGGAAGACCGTTCGCACAAACTGCGCGACATTGTAAGCGAGCAGCTTGCCGGATATGGGTTTAACGAGATTATGAACAACTCGCTAACAAAAACTTCATACTACGAGCCGCTCAGCGAAATGTCTCTGGACACCGCTGTTAAAATAATGAATCCCCTGAGTTCCGACTTGGGAGTAATGCGTCAGACGCTGCTCTTTGGCGGACTGGAAAACATTCAGCGCAACCTTAACCGCAAAATCGAGGATTTGAGATTCTTCGAATTTGGTAACTGCTACCACTACGATACCGCAAAGCTCACGGACGACAACCATTTCGCCGCCTACAGCGAAGAAATGCACATGGGCTTGTGGCTTGCCGGGAAGCGCAACTACAATTCATGGGTTCGGGAAAACGAGAAAACAAGCATTTACGAGCTGAAGGCGCACGTTGAAAACGTATTCCGCCGCCTTGGGGTGCAGACACAGGCGTTGAGCATAAGCGAAACCGGCGGCAACGACATTATGAGCGTTTCGCTGAAATACTCCGCGCACAACGGAAAGCAAATTGCCGAAGTGGGCATTGTAAAGCATACAATCCTGAACAAGTTCGACATTGCCGGAGAGGTGTTTTTTGCAGACATAAACTGGACAAACCTGATGAAATTGACACGCAAGAATAAAGTGGTCTATTCAAAGCTCAGCAAATTCCCGCCCGTAAGCCGCGACCTCGCACTGCTTGTAAAGTCAAGCGTGAAATTCGCGGACATTGAGCGCGTGGCGCGTGCCACAGAAAAGAAACTTCTGAAAAGCGTGGAACTGTTCGATGTTTACGAAGGCAAAAACATAGGGGAAGGAATGAAGAGCTACGCAGTGAACTTCATTCTTGAAGACCCGGAAAAGACGCTTACGGACGAGCGCACCGACAAGGTGATGAAAAACATAATGACAAACCTTGCACGCGAGACCGGGGCACAGCAACGATAAAAGAAAACAACATTCAAATATAAAACACTAAAACTTCAAACCAATGGGAAGAGCATTTGAATACCGTAAGGCTACAAAACTGAAACGTTGGGGACACATGGCCCGCACGTTCACCAAAATCGGAAAACAAATAACGATAGCAGTACGCGAGGGCGGTCCCGAACCGGAGAACAACCCGCATTTGCGCGCCATTATCGCAAACGCCAAGCGCGAGAATATGCCGAAAGACAACATTCAGCGCGCAATAAAAAACGCTTGCGACAAAGACCAGAGCGACTACAAGAACATGACATACGAAGGATACGGCCCTCATGGGGTGGCAATCTTCGTTGACACGCTTACCGACAACCCCACACGCACAGTGGCCGATGTGCGCTCAATATTCAACAAATTCTCAGGAAACCTCGGCACAATGGGTTCGCTGGCATTCCTTTTCGACCACAAAAGTGTTTTCTCTTTCCATAAAAAGGACGGATTGGATATGGACGAACTCATCCTCGACCTCATAGACTACGGAGTTGAGGACGAATATGACGAGGATGAAGAGGAAAACTCAATCACCATATACGGAGACCCGAAATGCTTCGGGCAAATACAACAATATCTCGAGGGAAAGGGATTTGACGTTATCGGTGCAGAATTCACGTATATCCCCAACGACCTGAAAGATGTCAAACCCGAAGAGCGCGAGACCATCGACAAAATGGTCGGTCTGCTTGAGGATTTTGACGATGTGCAGAACGTATATACCAACATGAAGCCCGCAGAAGAACCTGCGCAATAACGCAGTTTTCTGCAACATAAAAAGATGGTGTGCACATTGTTTCCGTGTACACCATCTTTACAATTTTCCGTCCATTCCCCCACTCCGCACACAAAAAAGCACACTATTATATGAAAGTACTATTAGCTGTCATTACAGGATTGTGCCTGAACGTATCGTATGCACAAGAACTTGACACCACCAAAACATCAATACAAGCCAAGGTGCTTGATGAAGCGGTTGTAAAGGCATCCTATCTTACCCGCAAAGACAACCACATTCTCGCAATACCCACCAAGGAGCAACGCAAGCATTCCGTAACAGGCTATGACCTGTTGAGCAACCTTATGGTTTCCGGATTGTCTGTTGATCGCTTGACCGGAGACGTGAAAACCCCTACAGGAACTGCAACACTCTATATTGACGGTCGTGAAGCTGATTTTAGGGAAGTGCAGTCATTAAGGCCGAAAGACATTGCCCATGTGGAATTTATCGATATGCCGACCGGCAAATACGCAAAAGACTCGTATGCCATTAACATAGTAATGAAACCGCTAAACAATGGCGGCTACACGCAACTTGATGCGTCCCAGAGAGCCGGGTATCTCAATGGCGACTGTAATCTTATTTCCAAATTTGTTACAGGAACTAAAAGTCTGAACCTTTGGGCAGGATATTCTTTGAGTAATCCCAAATCCTCCCTGGATGAGCACGAGCTTTTTAATTTCCCGGACTTTCTGTTGAACAGGCAACAGTCCTACAATGATGCAGGTAACAAAAAGTCGGAAGAATATGTGCAGACATCAATAAGCAATCGAGGGAAAAAATATATTTGGATGTTTCGGAGCGGTATATCCTGGGATGACAGAAGAAACGATATCAACAACGGGACGACAAACTATTGGCAAACGGGGACACCAACCAACAACGCCAGCATTACAAGCATGGACAGCAAAAGCAGACACTTTCGCCCAAGCGTATATTTCTACGGATTACACAATCTTTCCCAAACGAAGTCTCTGGATTATGTAATTGACGGATATTATTCACGCAACGATTATAACCGCCTGTATAGCGAAGACGGCACATCATTCAAATCCTTGGTCAATGAGGATTATTATTACGCCAAGGCAAACGCCAACTATTCCATATCTTTCAAACACAAAAACAAGCTGTCCCTGTGTTTGTTCGAGTTCCTAAGAATTAGTGCTTCCGAATATTCCGGGACTTCGGCATACCATCAAAACCTGCGTTCTTCTGAAACAATTCTTTTCACGGACTATTCCCAGCGCATTGGGCAGTTCATCTTTGGCATAAACCCCGGAATGTCGTTCCTTACATACCGTTTGAAAGGTATAAAGACAGTTAACCACCTCACTCCCCGATTACAAACCAGAGTGTCATTTTTTATTGACAATACACAGCAGCTTCAATTTGCGTTCGCATTGGGAAACACCTATCCAAGAATAAACACCATTAACAATGTCGAGCAGCAAACAGACCCTGTTATTATACTCAAGGGCAACCCTGATATGGACAACTCAATCATTCTTAATCCACGGTTAAGTTATACCTTTAACATTAGCAAGTTTGCCCTGCAAATGGGAACATCATATATCTACCAAGAGCATTCAATCATTCCCGATTATTATATTCGCGACAAACATCTTATAAGCACTTTCCGAGACGACTGCATATACCATCGCCCAGGCGCGGACATATCCGTTACCTACAAACCTTCCAGTTCGCTCAACATGAAACTGTCTGGACAATGGAATGAACATTTGGCGCGAGGAGGTGCCGGACACCGCAATCTGTCATCAATCACAGGCACTGCCAAAATAAACTATTACGTCGGGGATTTTTCTTTCGGCACTTCTTTGTCAACACCTTCCAGAGATTTGATATACTGCCAAATCCGCAGAAAAACATTCTGGCAATACCAATTATCCGCAATGTGGAGTCATGGGAATTGGTCTGTCGAGGCAAATGCCAACAACTTGTTCATGACTGACAATCATACTGCGGATGAATTGCCAACTGCATACTATCATTCCAACCAAACAAACCGTAGTCGCAGTTTCAACCAATACGCAACCTTGAAAGTTGCTTACAGCTTTGACTACGGCAAAAAAACGTCAAAAGCCCCCGGCTATGAACATCGGAACAGCGAAAGTGCCATTTTGAAATAAACATGACTGGAAAAGATTAGCAGGAATTTCTTATAATACTTATCATGCCAATTTTCTTCCGATTTTCTATTTCCACGCAAGCCGTTACCTTGAAAACTATATGCTGAAACCGTAAAAACCACATCGGATGTAGAAAAAACTGTGTCTGACGTAGAAAAAATTACATCAGATATAATTCAAACTACATCAGACTTTTTTTCGTCTCATGCAAACATCTGAGAAACAAAAGCTTGCACCGCCTCATTTTTACACAGGTTTCCATCTGCAAACCAATTAGTTACATCGTTATTCTGTATTGTTGCGAATTTCTGCCATAACAAAAGGCGGCTTGCTTCGCTGAGATCCATCGCCATTCCATTTGTCAGCAAAGACTGTTACTTAAAAACAAACCCGCAGTTTCGGCTTTTTCCAAAAACTGCGGGTTCTTTTATTCGTGGAGGGCTTATCCACCCTTTTTTATCTCATCTCCGACATTTCAGTCGTTTGTTATCATATCAAATCCCGTATAAGGTATCAGAGCCTTGGGGATTTTGATGCCCTCGGGCGTCTGGTTGTCTTCGAGCAGCGCAGCCACAATGCGCGGCAAAGCCAATGCCGAACCGTTGAGGGTATGGCAAAGCTCTATCTTCTTGTCGCTTGCACGGCGGTAGCGGCAATGCAGACGGTTTGCCTGATATGTGTCGAAATTTGAAACGGAACTTACCTCAAGCCAGCGTTTCTGTGCCTCAGAATACACCTCGAAGTCGAAGCATATTGAAGAAGTGAAACTCATGTCGCCGCCACACAGGCGCAATATCCTGTAAGGCAACTCCAGCTTTATCAGAAGCCCTTCAACATGGTCAAGCATTTCCTGATGGCTTTGCTTTGAATGTTCGGGTTTGTCTATCCTCACAAGTTCCACCTTTGAAAACTCGTGCAAACGGTTCAAGCCGCGCACATTCTTGCCATATGAGCCGGCCTCGCGGCGGAAACATTCCGTATATGCACAGTTCTTTATCGGCAAATCCTCTTCTTTCAAAATTTCATCGCGGTAAATGTTGGTAACGGGAACTTCCGCTGTTGGGATGAGATAGAGGTTGTCAACCTCGCAATGGTACATCTGCCCCTCCTTGTCTGGAAGCTGTCCCGTGCCATAGCCGGAAGCCTCGTTTACAACCGTAGGGGGCTGCACCTCGCGGTAACCGGCTTTAACGGCCTCGTCAAGGAAGAAATTTATGAGCGCACGCTGGAGTCTCGCACCCTTTCCCGTATATACGGGAAAGCCCGCGCCGGAGATTTTCACGCCCAAGTCAAAGTCTATCAACCCATATTTTTTCGCAAGTTCCCAATGAGGAAGCGGGTCTTTTGGCAACGGCTTTTCCGCGCCGCCCATTTTTTCCACCACGTTGTCGTTGGAATCCTTTCCTTCGGGAACTTCGGGATAAGGAACATTGGGAATTGTCAGCAGAATGCGCTTCATTTCGTCAGCAGCCGCATTCATTACACAATCCAGCCTCTTGGTTTCCTCTTTCTTTGCGGCAACCTCGGCTTTTGCAGCCTCTGCCTCCTCGCGCTTCCCTTCGCGCATCAAACCGCCAATCTCTTTCGATTTGGCATTCATGGCCTGAAGAACGGCGTCAAGCTTGCCTTGGGTCTCACGTCGCAAATCGTTCTGACGCAACACCGCGTCTATCGCCTCATGCGCCCCTGCAAAATGCTTCTTCTCCAAACCTTTTATCACACCTTCCTTGTCTTCGGTGATTTGTTTTATTGTAAGCATAATCTATGTAGTTTTTATTATATTCCCTTATGCAAAGATAAGCACTAATGCCTTACCATTACTTTTTTGCCGCCGATAATATAAATTCCGTCTGGAAGATTGCACAATGTTGCAGAATCCACATTGCTTTTAACTCTCACTCCCTCGGCATTGTAGGCATCCCAGTTTTTTACAGCCGCTCCGGCCTTCACGTTCCTCACTCCGTTTACCACGCCGTCAAGCACAAGTTCTCTTGAAGCAGATTGCAAAGCCTCCTTGTCTATTGTGAAATATGCGCGGAAAGGCTTGAAATTTACAGCTTCCCCAGCTTCTGTTCCAACATACACAAACTTGCCGTCCTGGAAACCGTAAACAGTCTGCGTTTCGCTGCTTTTTACGTTGGATATGCCGGAAAACGTGCCGTGGAACTGGCATTTTTTGTTTTCCCTCAAATCGGGAGCGGATATGCCCTTGTAACACTTGAATATGCTCAAAGGCGATGTTCCATATACATACACGTCGTGCAAATCTGCGAAAGGTGTTGGCGAAACCGCCTCAACCACGTATGGCCTGCACGCCTCGATTTTGTCCAAGGAGGCAAATGCGAGGGAATTGCCGGCACTTTTGTATTCCGTAAAACCGTATATATTCCTCAAGCCCGTTTGCGATTTTTCCACAGTGAAAGGCAGGCAGACCGTTGACATATATCCGCTTTCCGTGTTCTTGAAAGTTCTGTTGTATGACGCTTTCTCTGCCGTAAAGGAATACATCGCGTCAAAAGGATAACCGTCCTTTATGACAAGGTTGTCGCACTTGCAGTTGTTTATCATGTCATACTTTTCCGCACTCGAAGACGTTGTTCTAACCACATTGCACGTGTTCGTCACAATTGTGCCATTAGGGTCGTAAACAAGGCAGTTGGGATTTGCCAAAGCCAGTTCCACCTTGGCAACACCTGCTTTCAGGTTTGCGGAGTTCAAGTCTATGCCCGTCAGGTTGCTGTTGGCTGCGGCTATTTCCTGCAATTCCTTCAGCATAGCCCCATCAAGTTCTCCCGCAACCAGTAATCTCGAAGCCTTGCACAGCTCCGCCTTATCCTTGCTCAACGAATACAAAAACACATCGTCCAAGTAGAAATTATGTGTGTCGCCCTTGTTTTCAACTCCAGATATATCCAATGACACGGCGTTAGAAGAATTAACCTTGCCACGCAGGAAAGATGATTTGCTAATCTTATTGGCGAACACACTCAAATAAAACGATTTAGAATCATACAGCATCACACGGAACGTATAATACGAGTTTGCCACCGTGTTTGCCGTTACTTTGAACGTTCCTTTGGCACTCTTTACACCGACTTCCACACACTGGTATCCGTGTTTGCAATCAGAGAAAGTGGCATTTGCCGCCGTCAACGTCTCTTGTGTGTAATCCTCCAAACTCGAACCGCCATCGTTTCCGCCATAATTCAGCGACCAGTCAAAGCGTTCCTCGTACGAAGGTATGTAAACATTCAACCCCGAAGTCAAGGTTTCGTTCTGAGCCATTGCCTGATAGGCAAATAACAACAAACACACCAACGAAAGTACCGATTTATTTTTTATGCTTCTGTAAAACATTTTTCATGCTGCTGTTTCATTATGCGAAATTAATGATTTTTATCCGTTTGAATACTTTTACACAACAATTTGTTGATAACAATTTTGCTTAAAAGCAATTTACGCCCAACATGCCGGCAATTGGTTGTTGCGTGTTGTTTTGCGCGATGATATTCCAAGGTGCAATCATGCGCCCCCTGCTATTCCCCAGAAACAACATAGGACACGGGAAAAACTATGTCCTATGTAGGAAAAATTACATCAGACGTAATTCAAATTACATCTGACCTTTTTCCGTCTTCCACAAGCATCTGAAAAACAAACCGTTACACCAGCCTCCTTTCATTCAACCAGCACCTTGACAACCAACACCTTACGTAATTTGCGCACTTTTGCTGTTTCTCCAGCAAAAGAGCCGCTCACGCGAAAATGCAGGCACCAAATAAAACAAATGCCGCCATAGTTGTAAAAACCATGACGGCATCCAAATATTTACATAGAAAAGTTATTACTCCTCCTTGCCGTACTCGCTCCAACTCTTGATTGGCAAATCCTCTTCCTTTATTGCACAGAATGCGTTTATAAAGGCAGAAGCAAGACGCGTGTTGGTGATAAGCGGAACATTAAGGTCTATCGAGGCACGGCGTATCTTGTAGCCATTGTCAAGCTCCGTCTCAGTAAGGTTCTTTGGAATGTTCACCACAAGGTCTATGTTGTGGTTGTGGAGCATATCAAGAGCCTGGGGCTGACCCTCCTCGCTTGGCCAATACACAAGGTTGTTGTCTATTCCGTTCTCCTCAAGATAGCGGGATGTGCCGCCTGTTGCATACAGCGTATAGCCATGTTTCTGCAATTCCCTGCACGCATCGAGCATTTCCGCCTTCTGCTTGGCGGAACCAGTGGAGAGCAGTATGTTCTTCTTGGGAATGCGGTGCCCAACCGACAGCATACTAAGCAGCAATGCGGAATAAGCATCATCACCCAAACACCCCACTTCGCCAGTTGAGGACATATCAACGCCAAGCACAGGATCGGCTTTCTGAAGGCGGTTGAACGAGAACTGGCTTGCCTTTATCCCCACATAGTCAAGGTCGAACAAACTCTTTGTCGGCTTTTCCACCGGGATACCGAGCATTATCTTGGTTGCAAGCTCAATGAAATTCAGCTTCAGCACCTTGCTGACAAACGGGAACGAGCGCGAGGAACGCAGGTTGCACTCGATTACAAGAATCTTGTTGTCGCAAGCCATATACTGAATGTTGAACGGGCCGTTGATGTGAAGTGCGGCAGCTATTTCACGGCTTATGCGCTTTATGCGGCGCACCGTCTCCACGTAAAGCTTCTGCGGAGGAAATTCCAAAGTGGCGTCCCCCGAATGCACTCCTGCAAATTCTATATGTTCGGATATAGCATAAGCCATAACCTCGCCTTTGCAAGCAACAGCGTCAAAGTCTATCTCTTTGGCGTGCTGTATGAACTTGCTGACAACAACCGGATGATCCTCGCTGACGTTTGCGGCAAGTTTAAGAAACCTCACGAGTTCCTCCTCGTTGGAACACACGTTCATTGCAGCCCCCGAAAGAACATACGACGGACGTACAAGCACAGGGAAACCTACGCGGTCGATAAACTTGTGAATATCGTCCATATTTGTAAGCGCACTCCATTCGGGCTGGTCAACGCCCATGCGGTTCAGCATTTCAGAGAACTTCTCACGGTCTTCCGCATTATCTATGTCCTTTGCCGTTGTTCCGAGAATCGGCACACGCTGTTCATCAAGGCGCATGGCAAGGTTGTTGGGAATTTGCCCGCCAGTGGAGACAATCACGCCATGGGGGCATTCAAGGTCAACTATATCCATTACGCGCTCAAAGGTGAGCTCATCGAAATAGAGGCGGTCGCACATATCATAGTCTGTTGAAACCGTCTCAGGGTTATAGTTAATCATAACGCTCAAATATCCGGCGCGGCGGATAGTTTGGAGAGCCTGTACGCCGCACCAGTCAAATTCCACAGAACTTCCTATGCGGTATGCGCCAGAACCCAAAACAACTATGGAGCGATGGTCATGCTCGTATTCTATGTCATCGGAACAAGCGTTGTATGTAAGATACAGATAGTTCGTCTGCGCAGGATATTCGGCGGCAAGCGTATCTATCTGCTTAACATGGGGGATGATTCCCGCCTGTTTGCGGCGCGCGCGAACTACAAGAATGGCTTCCGCCATTTTCATTTCCTTGCCCATGCCAAGGGCGCGGGCTATCTGGAAATCGGAAAAGCCCTGCAATTTCGCACGACGCAGAAGTTCGTTGCCCACTACATTTATGTTCTGGCATTTCTTCAGCTCCTCATTGGTGGCATATATATTATATAGCTTCTGAAGGAACCACTTGTCTATCTTTGTAAGTTCGTGAATTTTGTCAATGGAATAACCCTCGGCAAAAGCCTCGTAAATGACGAATATACGCTTGTCCGTAGGTTCTTTGAGGGATGTCTCCACGTCCTTTATCTCCAATTCCTTGTTGTCAACAAAGCCGTGCATACCCTGCCCTATCATTCGCAAGCCTTTTTGGATTACTTCCTCAAAAGTGCGGCCTATTGCCATTACCTCGCCCACGGATTTCATGCTTGAGCCAAGCTCTTTGTCAACGCCACGGAACTTGCTCAAATCCCAACGCGGTATTTTGCAAACCACATAGTCGAGTGCCGGTTCAAAGAATGCGCTCGTTGTTTTGGTTACAGAGTTCTTTAGTTCAAACAAGCCGTAGCCGAGACCCAATTTCGCCGCTACAAAGGCAAGAGGGTAGCCAGTTGCCTTTGAAGCCAAAGCCGAAGAACGACTAAGACGGGCATTTACCTCTATCACGCGATAATCATCGGAATTTGGATCGAAAGCATATTGCACGTTACACTCGCCGACGATGCCAATATGGCGGATTATCTTTATGCTAAGCTCGCGAAGTTTGTGATAGTCATGATTTGTAAGCGTTTGCGACGGAGCGACGACAATGCTCTCTCCCGTATGGATGCCAAGCGGGTCGAAGTTTTCCATATTACAAACCGTTATGCAGTTATCATATTTGTCGCGTACCACTTCGTACTCTATTTCCTTCCAGCCGCGCAAACTCTTTTCCACAAGCACCTGCGGTGAAAAAGAGAACGCCCTTTCCGCGAGTTTGTCAAGCTCCTCCTCATTGTCGCAAAAACCGGAACCCAAGCCGCCGAGGGCATAAGCGGCGCGTATGATAATGGGATATCCCAACTCCTTTGCCGCCTTGCGTGCCTCCTCTATGGTTTCGCACGCCTCGCTCTTTATTGTGTTTACGTCTATCTCGTTAAGCTTTTCCACAAAAAGCTCGCGGTCTTCGGTATCTATTATAGCCTGGACAGGAGTGCCGAGAACCTTCACATTGTATTTTTCAAGCACGCCGCTCTTATACAAGGCCACACCGCAGTTCAACGCCGTCTGCCCCCCAAAGGCAAGCATTATTCCTTGCGGACGTTCCTTTTCTATAACTTTTTCCACGAAGAAAGGAGTTACCGGCAGGAAATAAATCTGGTCGGCAACGCCCTCGCTTGTCTGAACCGTTGCAATGTTAGGATTTATCAGCACGGTCTTTATGCCTTCCTCGCGCAGGGCTTTCAACGCCTGCGAACCGGAATAATCGAACTCTCCCGCCTCGCCTATCTTCAAGGCGCCAGAGCCCAACAACAACACTTTCTTTATTTCTGAATCCTTCATGCCAATATGTTCATTTAAAAAGTTTCAAATATTCATCAAACAAAAACTCGGTGTCGAGCGGTCCGCTGCAAGCCTCGGGGTGGAACTGCGCACTGAACCACGGACGGTTCTTATGGCGTATGCCCTCATTTGAACCGTCATTCATATTCACGAAAAGTTCTTCCCACTCACTTGGTAAAGTGGCTGCGTCAACCGCATAACCATGATTTTGGCTCGTAATGAAACAACGGTTTGTGCCTGCTTCTCTCACTGGTTGGTTATGGCTGCGATGCCCGTACTTCAACTTATATATCTTTGCCCCCGCCGCTTTTGAAAGCAACTGATTACCCATGCAAATTCCCATGCACGGACGCACGGCTGCGTTGCCAAGGAACTTGCGTATGTTATCAACTGTCTTCGAGCAAGTGTCCGGGTCGCCAGGACCGTTTGCAAGGAACAAACCGTCAAACTCCAATTCGTTGAAATCATAGTCCCAAGGCACACGTATAACCTCAACGCCTCTGTTTATAAGACAGCGCAAAATATTATTCTTAACGCCGCAGTCAACAAGAACCACCTTCCTGTCCGCACCGGAATTGTATCTTATAACCTCCTTGCAGGAAACCTTGCTGACGAAGTTAACCCCATTATAGTCTGCCGTAGGCACGTTTTCAGGCTCATCGTCAAAAAGAATCTTGCCCATCATCACTCCATGCTCGCGCAACACTTTTGTAAGCGCACGTGTGTCTATGCCTGTGACGCCGGGAATATCCTCGCGTTTAAGCCACGAAGCAAGGCTCTCCACCGCACTCCAATGGCTGTAGTTGTCGCTATACTCGCTCACGATGAGGGCAGACACATATATTTTGTCGCTTTCCATATACGTTGCAATGCCGTCTGGCTCAACACTGAAAGGCGGCACTCCGTAGTTGCCAATCAGCGGATATGTAAGCGTTAGCAACTGGCCGGCATAAGACGGGTCTGTCAAACTTTCCGGATAGCCAGACATGGCTGTGTTGAAAACGACTTCACCTGCCACTGGATGTTCGGCACCGAACGAATAACCATGAAATCTCGTTCCATCGTCTAATAGAAGTGTTACTTTTCTCATTTCGTAATATTTTGGGTAGGCCCGCTTGCGCCGGCTTTATTTTTTCTGTTTCAAATATATGTTCTCAAAATAGTCCACAAAAGCCCGGTTCACGCGCCTCACACCGCCCGGTGTGGGATAGTCTCCGCTGAAATACCAGTCTCCCGGAGATTTCGGGCACGCCTTGTGAAGTCCGTCTATAGTCTGGAACACTATAGATATTTCCGCCTTCACATCCTTTGCTTTGAGCATATCTGCCATTTTGCACGAAATATCCTCGTCCGCAAATGGGGCGTATATCCCTTTCACGCCGTTTTGCATCTTCTCGTCAGGCAGCAAGAGCTGTTCCTTGCATTTTCTATAGGTCTCGGATATTACATACCGTTTGCCGGCATCGTCAAGCAGACACATAGCCGCCCTGAAGGCGATGAACTCCTGAAGGCTCGGCATATCTATCCCATAATAGTCCGGGTAACGTATTTGCGGGGCAGAAGAACACACAACTATCTTTTTCGGCTCAAGTCTGTCGAGTATCCTTATGATGCTCTCGCGCAAAGTAGTCCCCCTAACAATGCTGTCATCTATAATAACAAGATTGTCAACATTGGGGCGCACGCTCCCATACGTTATGTCATATACGTGCGCCACAAGGTCGTTTCGGCTGTTTCCCTCGGCTATAAAGGTACGCATCTTAATGTCTTTCCACGCCACTTTTTCCTGACGCACGCGGCGGTTGAGAATTTCCTTCAACTCTTCGTGGCGTGGGCTGTGCCCCAAAGCCTCTATCGCCTCCACTTTCTTTTTGTTGAGGTATTCATTGAAGCTCTCTGTCATGCCGTAAAAGGCAGACTCTGCCGTGTTGGGTATGAAAGAGAAAACTGTGTGGTCAAGGTCTCCGTCAACAGCCGTCAGTATCTGGTTCAGCAACCCCGCTCCAAGGGCCTTGCGTTCCCTGTATATGTCAGCATCGCTTCCGCGACTGAAATAAATCCTCTCAAACGAACAGGCGGCATAACGTTTTGGTTCTATTATCTGCTCGAAACGCACCTCACCGCTCTTGCCTACGATTATGGCCTGTCCCGGTTTCAACTCGTTCACCTTGTCAACGCCCACGTTAAAAGAGGTCTGGATAACTGGACGCTCCGAAGCAACCACAACCTGTTCATCGTCCTTATACCAAAAGGCGGGACGTATGCCCCAGGGGTCTCTCATGGCGATAGTTTCACCGCTTCCTGTTATGGCGCAAATCACATAGCCTCCGTCCCAAAAAGGGGAAGCCTCGCGGAACACCTTGGCTATGTCGATGTTGTTCTCTATAAATTCAGAAAGTTGCTTTCCCTCGCAGCCTTTGGCAACACCTTCCTTGTATATTCTGTCATTCTCCCTGTCCAAACGGTGTCCGAGCTGTTCAAGCAGCAAATACGTGTCGGCGTTGTAGCGGGGGTGCTGTCCCTGTAAAGTCAAGTGCTCAAAAACCTCCTCCACATTCGTGATGTTAAAATTTCCACACACGCAAAGGTTTCTCGCGGGCCAGCTGTGGCGGCGCAAAAAAGGGTGGATGTAAGCCAAGCCGGCACGCCCCGTGGTGGAATACCGCAAATGCCCCATGTAAATCTCACCCGCATACGGCAGATGTTTTTCGGCATAGGCGGCATCAGCCTCATGCTCGGCGGAGATGCCGTTGAGCTTGGCCGCAACAGTGCCGAAGATCTCCTGAATGGCAGTATTGCCCATTGCCCTCTCGCGATAGATATATTCCTCTCCCGCAGGAGCGTTCATTTTTACACAGGCAAGCCCCGCGCCCTCCTGGCCACGGTTGTGCTGCTTCTCCATCATAAGATAGAGCTTGTTCAACCCATAACGCCAGGTGCCGTAATTTTCCTGATAATATGCCAGCGGCTTCAAAAGGCGCACCAACGCCACACCGCATTCATGTTTTAGAGGCTCCATATTTCAATTCCACTTTGACGCGCACCGCAAAACACGCATCTTTTTCTTTGAAAAACGCCCGGGTTTCCGGGCTGCACTTATTATTTGCAAAGTTACTCAAAATAACACAGCAAGGACTCGCGAGAGCGCATAAAAAAAAGCAAGAACCACGTTTTGCAAACCAACGCTCATTCTTGCTTCCTTTATTTTTCAAGCAATTTACCTTGCCTTGTTTATTTCTTTAGATGCTCTTTCACTTTTTCATTGGGAATCATCTGCTCGTCAAAAATGTAAGCACCCGTCTTGGGACTCTTGACCATCTTGATCACCTTGGAATAAGAGCGGCCGTCTTTCTTACCCTCATGAAGGGTTGCAACTACTTTCTTTGCCATTTTCTAACTGTTTTTACTTGATTTCCTTATGAATTGTCATGCGTTTGAGAATGGGGTTGTATTTTTTCAACTCCATACGGTCGGGCGTATTCTTGCGATTTTTTGTGGTAACATAACGAGATGTTCCGGGCAGCCCACTATTCTTCATTTCGGTGCACTCCAAAATAACCTGCACCCTATTGCCTTTAGCTTTCTTGCCAGCCATTTCTGTATTCCCTTTCTATATTATTAAGCTATAACCCTGATGTCCCTCAACTCGCAGTAGCCTTTTGCAAGCGCACTGCGGAGAGCCGCATCAAGTCCTACCTTGTTTATTAAACGCAACCCAGCTGCCGAGATAGTGAGGCTTATCCAGCAGTCCTCTTCGGGATAATAGAATTTCTTCGTAAACAGATTCGCATCAAATGTGCGCTTGGTGCGCAACTTTGAATGCGCAACGTTATTGCCACGCATCGCGCGCTTTCCTGTGATTTGACAAATCTTAGACATTGCTATTTCGTTTTTATTTTTTCGCTACACAGCCGCTTTTCCAACACAGCGGCTCTCTTTCGAGGCGCAAAGTTACAAAGAATATATTGAACCACAAACCCATTCAATGAAATTTTCCGCACAAAATTCGCATTTTAAGGATTTTCGGAACAATGTCTGTCATCCCGCACCTTTCTCGCGATTGCACTTGCGGCACAACATTTGGCAATTGGCTTCCACCGTTTTGCCACCCTCGCACCAAGGCATTATGTGATCGCCCTCCATTTCCTTATAATTGAAATGTTTCCCGCAAATTGCACATTTATGTCCTTGCCTTTCGTATGTTGCCAGTTTGATTTTGTCGGAAAATGCACGGAAGTTAAGATACTTTTCCTTACGGCTCAAAACGTATTGAATAATCCCTTTTGCACTTTGCAATTCATCATCGTCAAGCAACGTTCTTATTTCCCGCTCCATCGCGTTTCTGTCAAGATGTTTCTCGTGATAGTTGTTATACAATTCTCCCCATTCTATTCCTTTAACTACTTTTTCCCGGTCTTTAATTACGAAATATGATTTCGCCCAATTCACAACTGTCTGAAAATAGTTCCAGAGCGGTATGGCATTTACGTCGTGCTGGTGTTCCGCCATATACCGACAGATTTCTGCATCATCGTCTTTCCCATATTCTTTGAAGCACATCCATTTTATTGCCGTTTCCAAGTATTCCTGCCTTATTGTCGAGCCGGCAATCAAAGCATTCCCTTCCTTGTAAGCGACACACTGCGTTCTTGAAAAATAGCGTTTGGCATCACTCACAAAACTCCCTGCATATATTGCGTTGCGCAGCTCCTGGGGCGTCAATGCTTTTCCTGCAATGTTCACAGTCTTAAACCAATCGAGTTTTTCGCTGTCAGTGCCGGAACAAACATAAACCATGAGCCTGTATGAAAGAATGCGCTCCTGCTCGTCTTTTTTCAGATTATCGAAATATCTGTTTTTATATATAAAGTCCCCATTTACATATTGGCAAATCGAAATAGTGCGTTGCTGTCCGTCAAGCACTTCGTAAGGGACGCTTGTTTCACCGTCTCTTTTCACCCAATACATGGTATTTAACGGAAATCCGTCCCAAACGGTGTTTATTACGGCTTTGCGTTCTCTTTCGCCATACACGAACTCACGCTGATACGAAGGGCGGATATCAAGTTTTCCGCCATAGCCATGTACACCCAGTTCTCCATTGTACACATAGCTGTCTGTCAGTTCACGAACAGTGATGTTATGTAATTCTATATTCATGATTATTTTTAGTTGTTTGTTTTTCTCCGGATAAGAATGCGGGCGTATATCTCTTTACCCTTTATTGTAAACCTTCTGTTGGGGCGGGGATTATCCTTTATGTACCTGTCTATCCCAAGTATTTCAAACTGACTTGGACAATATTTGTCGAGAAAAGTGATTGGCACTCCCATAACGCCGCTGTAATCGCACGGTATCTCTCCCGTTTTATTTACATTTACAGCATCAATACTCTGTTAATTCTAATGTAATCGTTTGAAAATGAGAGAGTTAATTAATGT